>Ga0114129_10005236_pt1 | contig 18274 bp, 17 predicted proteins | sample RhiMetdeltSRZDD1_FD_80071 | JGI IMG/M metagenome (GOLD analysis project Ga0114129, IMG submission 80071) | Populus rhizosphere microbial communities from Tennessee, USA - Rhizosphere MetaG P. deltoides SRZDD1 (version 2) (version 2) | ecosystem: Host-associated > Plants > Roots > Rhizosphere >...
ATCACCAGACCCTGCATCATGAAGATCCCCATCACTCGCTGCGACGAGGTTCCCATCGTTTTGAGAATGGCGATATCGCGGCTCTTCTGCCTGACCAGGAGAATGAGCGATGAGATGATGTTCAACGCACCGACGATCACGATGAGCCCGATCGTGATCGACATGGCCGTCTTCTCGAGAAACAACGCGGAGAACAGCGATCGGTTCAGGGTGGACCAATCCTCCGCCACGTACTCCTTGCCCAGCCGCCTGGGAATGTCATCGGCAATGGCGGCCGCCGCATAGATGTCCGAGACGCGCAACTGAATCAAATCGGGTGTGTCCTTTGCGAGCAGCCGCATGGCAAAGTCGAGCGAGATGAAGCCGTAGGCCGAGTCGAACTCGTAGAGGCCAAGCGCGTAGATACCCACCACACGTGCGGGGCGAATCCGGGGGATCATGCCCATCGGCGACAACGTTCCCGTCTGTGTCGTCAGATTGACGTGATCGCCAACCTTGACGCCGAGCTGCATGGCCAGATCGCGACCGAGAAGTATGCCCGGCCGTTCACCTTCCTGCTCAGCCAACGCCTGAACGCGACCCTGCTGCATGGTGCGTTCGACGTCCGTCACCTGTGGTTCGAGAGCCGGGTCGACGCCCTTCAGTGTCACGAAGGCATCGCCCCGGTCCGTCGACACAATCGCCTTCCCCATGATTGCCGGGCCAGCACCGATCACGCCGGGAACCTGCGTCAACCGACGCACTTCGGCGTGGTAGTCCTCGATCGGTTTGGTCTCGTACACGTAGATATGTGCCGTTGATCCCAGCATGCGATCCCTCAGCTCGCCCTGGAGGCCGGTCATCAGCGCGGACGCCACGACAAGGGCGAGGACGCCGACGGCGACTCCAATGGTCGAGAAAAGCGAGACGCGTGAGATCGAAGCCTGCTGGCGACGGGCGAGCAGATAGCGGAGGGCGACGAACAGCTCGAACGACACGTGAACAAACCACTTATACCAGGAACTTGGTCGAGTCGGCTCGTACTCAGAGTCCGAGCCACGCGCGACAAGAGTCCGTTTTTCGGCAGACTTGTGGTGTACTTCGCTGATTATTGGGCTAAACTGCGCAAGCGATCTTGGCACGCGCTACGCTATGTCCGTCGCGTGCCTCCTTCCATGCCCAAGACAAAGATTGTGGCGGCGTTTGGGAAGCGTGCTCAAAGTCCAGCGTCTCAGTCTGTTGGACATGACCCCACGCACGAGTTCGCCGCCGAAACAGGTGTCGACACGCGCCATCCGGAACCCAAGATGGGCCGTCGACGTCAGGCCACCGCGGCCGGCGTCATCGCCGCTCTCTTGCTCGCGGCGGTGCTCGGAGCAATCTACTCGAAAGGTCTCACGCCAGCGGCCGCCGCCGCGGTCGGTAGCCTGCGGATCGAATCGCAACCGTCCGGCGCACAGGTGCGTCTGAACGGCGCCGCGCGAGGCGTCACGCCGTTGTCGCTCTCGATCCCGGCCGGCCAGTACACGTTGGCCGTACAACATGGAAGCAACGTGAAGCAGTTGCCCGTGACCGTGACGAGCGGAACGGCCACCGTGCATCACATCGAGTGGACGGGCGCGCCGTCGGCTGCAGTGCCCGAGAGTGGCAGCCTCTCCATCGTGGCCGACACATCCGGCGGCGTGGTGACGGTCGACGGTGAAGAGCGCGGCGCGACTCCACTGACACTGCGAAACCTCTCGCCGGGCCAGCACAAGGTCGTCGTGCGCGCCAATGGGACGGGCTACACGCGCACCGTGCTCATCGAGGCCGGCGCCGTCGCATCACTCTTTGTCGGCGGTCCTTCGGGAACCTCGTCGGGCTGGATCTCGGTGGCGTCGCCAGTGGCCGTTCAAGTGTTCGAAGGACAGCGGTTGATCGGCACCAGCGAGATCGAGAAAATCATGCTGCCCGCCGGTGAGCACGATCTCGAGTTGAGATCGGAGCAATTGGGGCTACGCGTCACGCGTCGAATCAAGGTCGCGTCGGGCCAGACGGCGACGGTCGCCATGGACGTCCCACGCGCACCGCTGAGCATCAACGCCGTGCCGTGGGCAGAAGTCTTCATCGACGGCAATCGCATAGGTGAGACGCCGCTTGGTAATGTCTCGCAGACCGTTGGCCAGCATGAAATCGTCTTCCGCCATCCGCAGCTTGGTGAGCGCCGCATGACGGCACTCGTCACGCTCAAAGACGTCAACCGCATATCGATGGACATGAGGCAGCGATGAACGTTCGGCTGCGACCCCGTTGGTCGTCTCTTGTCATCACCGGCGTAGGCCTGCTCTGCACGGTCGTCTCAGTAAGCGCCCAGGAACCGCTTCCCAAAGCGAAAGCCCTCTACGACGCCGCCGCATACGAAGAGGCGCTCGCCTTGCTCGCGCCTGTCGACGCGCCAGAGGCGCAGCAGTACAAAGCCTTGTGCCTGCTCGCGCTCGGGCGGTCGCAGGATGCCGCGGGCGCCGTCGAATCGCTCGTCTCCAACTCACCCACGTTCGAGCCGTCGGCCAATGATGTGCCGCCGCGTTTTGTGACCCTGGTGTCAGACGCCAAGCGCAAGCTGCTGCCATCGATTGCACGACGCGCGTTCGCGGAAGGACGCGAACAGTTCAAGAGCGGATCGCGCGAGGATGCGCTGCACAAATTCGACCTCGTGCTGACGCTGGCCTCGAGCCCGTCCTTCAAGGACAGCTCAGACGCGGAAGACCTTCGGACCCTCGCGTCTGGCTTCATCGAGCTCGCGAAGGCTGCCACGGAACCCAAGCCCGAGCCCGTCCCGCCGCCAGTCGTACAGCCGGCGCGCATCGTCGAGGCGCCACCGGCGACAACCAAACCTGAGGTCATTCAGCCCGTGGCCATTCGCCAGGCGATACCGGCCATACCGTCAGGACTGTCTGGAAGCGGCACGCAGTCCGCCTCGGTGCGCGTCGAAATCGGCGCTGATGGAAAAGTGACCGGCGCGTCAATTCAGCAGCCGTCGCACCCACTGTACGATCGCATGCTGCTTCAGGCCGCGCGCGATTGGGTCTACACGCCAGCGAGCCTGAATGGCCGCGCGATCCCCTCGGAAAAGGTGATCACCGTTCAGTTGCGCTAACGCGGCCGCAACAACGGAAACAGAATCACGTCCCGGATTGACGGGCTGTTGGTGAGCAGCATCACGAGCCGATCGATCCCGATGCCTTCGCCTCCCGTCGGCGGCAGGCCGTATTCGAGCGCACGGATGTAATCCTCATCCATCGCATGCGCTTCCTCGTCTCCTCCGGCGCGCTGTCGAATCTGCGCTTCAAATCGTCTCCGCTGCTCCGCCGGATCGTTCAACTCGCTGAACGCGTTGGCCACCTCGAATCCACCGACATACAGCTCGAATCGCTCGACTGTGTCGGGGTCGTCGGGCTTCTGCTTGGAGAGCGGCGAGACCTCGGTTGGAAAATCGTAGACGAACGTCGGGCGGACGAGATCGTCCTCACACAGCGCTTCGAAGATCGCCGCGGCGATCTTCCCTGCGCCGCCGCCAGGAAGCACGCCGACGCCCAGGCGGTCCGCTAGGGCCGCCGCACTCTCCTGTGAGCGAAGGTCGCGCTCCGCCACCTGAACACCGAGGCGACGGGACGCCGCGGCGCGCGCGCCCTCCCGCAGCGACAGCCGACGGAATGGAGGCGTCAACGAGATCGCGTGCTCACCGAACGTCAGTTGATCGGTGCCGACGGCTTTCATCGCGACGTGCTGCAGCATCTCTTCGGTCAGCGTCATCAAGTCGTTGTAGTCGGCGTAGGTCCAATAGAACTCGAGCATCGTGAACTCGGGGTTGTGCTGCGTCGAGATCCCTTCGTTCCGAAAGTTTCGATTGATCTCGAAGACGCGCTCGATGCCACCGACGGTCAGTCGCTTCAGATACAGCTCCGGTGCGATGCGCATGTACAGGCGCATGTCGAGCGCGTTGTGGTGGGTCACGAAGGGACGCGCCAACGCACCGCCCGCCATCGGCTGCATCATCGGCGTCTCGACTTCCAGAAAGCCGCGATCGGTCAGAAACTCTCGAAACGCCGAGACGACACGACTGCGGACCTCGAATACGCGGCGTGAATCCGGGTTCACAATCAGATCGAGATAGCGCTGCCGGTAGCGCGTCTCGATGTCCTGCAGCCCATGCCATTTCTCGGGCAACGGCAACAAGCATTTCGACAAGAACGACACGCCCGATGCGTGCACGCTGAATTCATTCGTCCTGGTTCGGAAGAGATACCCATCGACGCCGACCCAATCGCCGATGTCCAGAAGCTTGAACAGGGCGAAGTCCTTCTCGGGCACCGAATCCTGGCGCACATACGCTTGCACGCGCGCCTGACCATCAGAGAGCTGCAGGAAGTTCGCCTTGCCAAAGCTGCGGATGGCGAGGATACGTCCCGCCGTTCGCGTCGTGACCCTCGGCGCCTCGAGCTCCTCGCTCGTCTTGCTCCCGTGTGCGGACACCAACGCAGCGATCGACGACGCGCTGTCGAATCGGTGGGGATAGGGGTCGACGCCGAGCTGCTTCAATGCCTCGAGGTTCGCCCGGCGTTGTACGACCTGATCGGAGTCGTCCGTACTCATTCGCGTGCGAGGGTGCGGCGGATCGCGTCGAGTACGCCGTTGATGAAACGCACCGAGTCATCGGCGCTGAAAGAACGCGCCAGCTCGAGCGCCTCGTTGATGATGACTTTTCCCGGCGTCTCGGGTTCGTGCAGGAACTCGTACACCGCCAGACGCAGGATCAGGCGATCGAGTACGTTCATCCGCTCGATCCGCCAATGCTCCGCGGCCTCGACGATCAGCGCATCGAGCGCCGCGACGTGTTCGGCGGTGCCGGTTGCGAGCGTCGTCGCAAACGCGCGCAGGTCGTCGGTGAGAGGCGTGCCTTCCGGCGCATGCGTCCAGAACGTCTGACGAACGTCGTCCATCGATGCGCGTCCGACTTCCCACTGGTAGAGCATCTGGATGGCCGCCGCGCGCGCGCCATGACGCGACTCGAGGGACGGACGCTGCGGTACGGGCCGGGTGTCAGCGTTCATGCAGACCAGCTTCGCCGATGCGACGGTAGAGGGTCGCCATTTCCACGGCCGCGAGTGCCGCCTCGCGTCCCTTGTTGTCCGCGTCGTCTGCGGCGCGAGCCGACGCCTGATCGTCTGTCAGCGTCGTCAGCACACCGAACGCGATCGGCACGCCAGTGGCCGTGCTCGCATCCATGATGCCCTGTGACACGGCGGATGCGATGTACTCGAAATGCATGGTGTCACCCTTGATGACGCACCCGAGACAGACCACCGCGTCGAAGCGGCCTGTGCTGGCCAAGCGCAGGGCCGTCGCCGGAATCTCGAAGGCTCCAGGCACGCGCACGAGCGTCACGTCCTCGTCTCGCACCTCGGCGGATCTCAAGGCTGCGCGAGCGCCGCTCAACAGTCCTTCGGTGATGTCTTCATTGAACCGGGAGACGATGATCGCGAAGCGATAACCTGAGGCGGTGTGCGAGCCGTCGAGCTCCATCACAACACGCACGTACCGAAGACGTTTTCAAACATCGACGCGAGGCCGGATTATATCCCACGCGAAACAGACGATGACCGCCGCGAAGGCGCCCGCACTGTCGGCGTAGACGTCGGCGAGCTCCGCCGATCGGCCAGGCACGAAGCGCTGATGAATCTCATCGAACGCGCCGTATCCGATAGTGATGAGGAGAGCCGTCAACGCGACGCGAACCGTCAGGTGCGCAGGGAGCCCGCCGGCCACGCCTCGAACCGCGAGTACACCAAGCAGGAGATACGCTGCGAAGTGACCCCACTTGTCGGAGACATTGGAAGGCAAGGGCGCTCGTGGCAGCGCTGACACGAAGAAAATCATCGCCATGTACACGAGGACGGGCGCCCAGAGAGACAGCGCTCGCAGTGCCGAACGAGAGGTCACAGCGGGAAGAAGTACAGCACCCAGCCGATCAGCGTGCCAGCCCCAACGAAGCCCGCAAGCAGCCGTCCGCCGAAGGCGAGCTGTTCCGACAGCTCGTCGCGCATCAACGTCGCAAAGACGACTGAGACGAAGAGCGAGAAGATGACCATCAGCCCGAAGTGACTCGTCATTTGCGTCCCTTGGCGATGTCGAACACGTCGAGCACGACGAGCATGTTGAGGAGACCGGCGACGATCAGGAACGTGTTGCCGTACTCATAGGTGATCGCGACCACTCGCCCTGCTCCGACGCCGGCCGATCTCGCGATGACGTACGGGAGGCCGATGCCGACATCCGCGAGCGCGCCAAGGGCCACCAGCGGCTGCGACACTTGAAACGGAAAGAGCGCGCCCTCGAGCCACAGACCGAACGCAAACATCACCGTCAGTGCCACGAGAAATGTGAGGCCCTTCTGTCGCCGGCCCAGCCAGAAATGGCCGACGCCGGGAAGGAGCCACGCCGCAACGCAGATCAAGTAGGTGGTAGCGGCGGGTTGGGTGCGGTCTGCCGTTGTGGCACGCATGAGTCGTAGTGTAACGTCAATGTACGCGAGAGCCCGCATAGCGGTCCACTGCTGTCATCACGACGAGCGCGACTCCGATCCCCAACGTGGCGCCGGCCACCGCGCGTGCCCCATTCGATCCCGGCCACGCGCCGATCCACTCCAGCCCGACGGTGACGACCGTGGGCAGAGCCGCGATGCCCACGGTCCACCATGCGAATGTTGGAGTCGGATTCCAGCGATGCGTCGTGAGGCTCCGCGCGTTCGCGATAACCCAGCACGACGCACACAGGGCCACGCCAGCATAGATACCAAGACAGCGCGCGCAGACTGGAAGTTGGAAGTCGCCGAGATGGAAGGAACGCTCAGGTAATTGATGACAGATGAACGACCCGGCGCCGTAGATCAGCACCGCAACATCACCAGGAAGCCACGGTGTGATCGTGAGGAGCATCACCCACACCGCCGCGCCGAGAGCTACGCCGATCGCCAACACTCGATGATTCTATCGACTGTCGGGCGTTCGGTTCTGCGCTTTGGCTGGTCTTCGGCTGAGGCCCTGAGGCCTGTTTTAATGTGTAGACGTAGAGGCCGTCCGCTGCGCGCGAGGAGCCGTATACCCAGCCCGCGTGCGTGTGCGGATGCCAGGCTTGTCGGCGACCCTGACGATCACGCGGCGATACGCGCCGTCCTGCCTCGGGTTCTTTGATGAGTAGGCGATCGCGTACTGCTTGGCCAGCTCCTCGGCGATCGACGAATACACACCGGCCAGCTCGCTGATTTCCGCGGGGAAGTAGGAGCGCGCGCCGGTCTCCTGCGCAAGTGCCTTCATCCCGTACTCGGATTGCGAGAAGTAGCTATGACCACGCTGCTGTGCCTGCGTGACGAGATACTTCGATCGGAGCGTGATGGTGTAAATCGCAATGCCGGACTCTTTCGCGAGATCCATCAGATCGTCATACGAAATGAGGCTTGCGGTATCGTCGCCATCGGACAAGACCACGATCGCCTGGCGGCGGACCTCGATGTTCAGCCGACGCGCCTTGGCCAACTCCTTGAGCGTCAGATACGCGCCGTTATACAGGGCCGTGCCACCTCGTGGAGACGTCGCAAGAATCGCAGATTTGGCCGCAGTCAGGTCGTCGCCGAGCGGAAACATCACCCGCGTCGCATCCTTGATGTCGACGACGGTCACGCGGTCGGCGGAGCGCAGCGTGGCCAGAAAGCCAATGGCCGCCTGCTGCACGAGCGCCATCTTGCCCGTCATGCTGGCCGACGTGTCGAGAAGGATAGCGAGGTCGAGCGGAACTTCGGACGCCCCGAAAAACGAAACGTCCTGCTGAATGCCGTCCTCGTATACGGCAAAATCCGTCGGGGTCAAGCCGCCCACGTACTTCTGATCGCCGTCAGTCACCACCACGTTCAGCGCAACGAGATCCACGCCGCTTCGAAATGTGGTGGCTGGCGTCGTGTTTTTGGCGGGGGTGCTCGTCGTCGGTGGAGGGCTGTTGCGGTCGACCTGTGCATCCGAACGGTCGGGCGCTTGCGCACCGGCGTTGGCTGCGAACAGCACACATGCGAGAACGAGAGTCGAGCGCCTCACGACAACCTCCAGACCGGCCATCAACCGGACAACAATTTACAGATGTGCAAATGATGTGCCCGGTTACGCACGCACTCGCTTCGATGCCACACGTCTGAAATTGCTGGACTATTTGCGTTTAATCGCGCGCCGCTGCCTGCAGCGGCGCTCCATGTAGACTCGGAGAAATGACAAAACGAGTCATTCCTGACAGTTCTGGTGTCAATCGACTGGCGCTCCTTGGCATCAGCGCGGTCTCCGCGGCACTGCTGATGACCGAGCTGGCCTTGACGCGGATCTTTTCGGTGACGATGTATTACCACTTCGCCTTTCTGGCGATTTCGATCGCGCTGTTTGGCTTGAGCGCAAGCGGCGTGCTGGTCTACGTCGGGCGGCGTCGCCTCGCCCGATGGAAGACGACTGATCTGCTTGTGGCCGCCGCGCTGGTGAACAGTGCCGCGACGATGGCGTCGCTCGCGGGCCTCGTGCGCATCCGCGTCGGACTCGACTATTCGCCGCAGAACTTGTTCCTGATGCTCGCGATCTATGTTCTTGCGTCCCTCCCCTTCTTGACCGGCGGAGCGGTCGTTTCGCTGGCATTTGCACGGCTGTCGGATCGCATCAACGTGCTCTACGCGTGCGACCTCATCGGCGCAGCGCTCGGTTGTCTCCTACTGATCCCGCTGCTCAACGTGCTGGGAGCGCCTGGTGTCGTCATGACTGCCGCTGGACTTTCGCTGCTTGCGGCGTTTTCTTTCTCGGCAACGGACACACGACGGCGCGTGTCGATGGGCGGGGTGCTGCTGCTCGGCATCCCGGCGGCGGCTCAGCTCGCAGGCGCTTCGCCGTTCGCCGTCAGCGACACCAAAGGACACGTGGGCGACAAGGTGTTGTTCAGCAAATGGAACTCGTTTTCCCGTGTTGCCGTGTACGACCGCCCTCATGGCGACTGGTCGGTGAGTCCGACCTTCAAGGGACCTCGCATCGAGTCGCTGTTCATGGACATCGACTCGGCGGCATCGACGCCAATTGTGAAAGGCACCGGCCAGGTCTCAGACGCCAACTACCTTCGATACGAGCTCACCGCGATCGGATACCACCTCGTTGAGCCGTCCGGTGGATTCTCGGCGCTCGTCATTGGTCCAGGTGGCGGACGAGACTTGCTCTCAGCGCTCGTCTTCGGCGCCACGACAGTCGATGGCGTCGAGATCAATCCGATCATCGCGCGCGATGTCATGCAGGATCGCTTTCGCACGTATTCTGGCGGCATCTATCAGGACCCACGCGTCAGCATCCATGTCGACGATGGTCGAAGCTTCGTTCGCCGGAGCCCAAGGCAGTACGACGTCATTCAAGCGTCATTGGTGGATACATGGGCCGCTACGGCGGCGGGCGCGTACACCCTCACCGAGAACTCCCTCTACACAGCCGAGGCGTTTGGCGAATACGTCGATCATTTGAGCGATCGCGGCGTGCTCACGATCACGCGCTGGGTGTTTGACGGCCTGAGGCTCATCTCGCTCGCGCAGACCGCGTGTGCGGCGCGAGGACTCGATGCGTCGAGGCACCTCGCGATCATCCGGTTCGATCGCGTGGCGACGTTTCTGTTGAAGAAGACACCGTTCACCCAGGACGACGTGGGTCGCCTGACTCGCGTGGCTCACGACTTGGACTTCGATGTGCTTTACGCACCCGGTGTCGCGCCACACTCGTCGACGCCCGACCCGATAGAAATGGTTCGCACGGGCACGAGCGCAAACGATTACCAGCGTCTCATTCTCGCGAGCGACCACGAACGTTTTCTCGCTGAGTATCCGCTCGACATCAGACCAACCACTGACGATCGACCGTTCTTCTTTCACACCACCCGCCTGGCCAACCAGTTTCAAGTTGCCTTCGGCCGATCGATGCTCTTCGGCAACGGGCTCAGTGCGCTCCTCACGCTGTTCGGTATCTCCGCGTCCCTGGTCTTGCTGTTCATCGTTGGCCCGCTCCTGGTCGGCGCCGATCGCCCTGGGACCGGCTGGCCGGCCTGGCTCGCGTACTTCGGCTCGCTCGGCGCTGGGTTCATGCTGCTCGAGGTGGCTTTGCTCCAGCAGTTCGTGCTGCTGCTCGGACACCCCGTGTACTCGCTGACCGTCACACTCTTCTCGCTTCTCCTCGGGACGGGTCTCGGCAGCTTGATCGGTCGTCGCGTATCTTCGTCTCGCGTGAAAACCGTGACCAGTAGAGCCTTGTGCGGCATCGCGCTCGTCGCAGCCCTCGCACCGTTTGTGCTCCCGAGGCTCATCGACTGGGCGATTCCATGGCCACTGACGCTCCGCATTGTTGTTGCGGTCGTCATCCTCGTGCCTTTGGGCGTTCTTCTGGGAATGCCGCTGCCAGGCGGCATGCGGCTGCTGGCCGCTCGACGCCCGGAAATCATTCCGTGGGGCTGGGGGCTGAACGGCGCGTTCTCCGTCGTCGGCGCAACGCTCGCCGTGTTCATCGCGATGAATTGGGGATTCTCAGTGGCGCTCTTCACTGGCGCGTGCGTCTACGGCGCCGCGGCCGCAACACTCCAGACACGAGAGGCGCTCTAGGAGACAACTCCCAACGACCAACTTCCAACTCCCAATGTCGATTCCCCACTATCTCTTGGGAGTTGGGAGTTGGTTCAGGGATCGCTTGGGAGTTGAGCGTTGGGTTAGACTGCACCCCTCAGGAGGACACATGCTGACCCGGCGAGCTCTGTTGGCGGCTGGTCTGGGCGTGCTCTGCGCGAGCCGGACGATGCGCGCGCATCATTCCACGGCGATGTATGACATGGCGAACCCCGTCACCGTCAAAGGAGCCGTGAAGCGGTTCGAATGGACGAACCCTCACGCGTTCATCTTCCTCGACGTCAAGAACGACAAGGGCGCGAACGTCGAGTGGGAGATCGAGCTCATGAGCCTCAACCATCTGCGCTCGTACGGCTGGATGCGCAACACCGTCAAAGAAGGCGACATCATCAGCTGCACCGGGGGTGCGGCCAAAAGCGGCGCGCCGTCGATGATTAGTGCGGTCATCGAGCTGCCCGACGGTCGAAAGATTCGCTCGTAGCCGACAGAGGCCGTCATGCCACACCGTATGCTGCCCGTTCGCCGCGCGATCATGGTCTCGTCGATGACGCTCGCCGCCGCGGTGAGCGTCGTTGCCGCCGGCCAACAGGCCACGCCACCAGCCGCGCCGCAAGCGCCCCCGCGGTCGCCGTATCAGGAAGCGGGCACACTCCAGGCCCGCATCATGTCGTTCACGGTCGAGCCGAGCGCGATCACGCCTGGTCAGTCCGTGACGCTGACATGGGCCGTTGAAAACCCACGGTCGACGACCATTGAGCCGACCATCGGACGCGCGATGCCGCGCGGCGTGATGAAGCTGACACCGAGCGCGACGACGACATACACGTTGACGGTCACCGGCGTGAACAACACGACGCTCACGAAATCCGTGACCGTGACCGTTGCGGGCACGACGCCTGTGACCGCCGGGGCGACATCGTTACCGCTCGCAGCGCGACCCGCACCGCGCACGGCCGATGGAAAACCGGATCTGACGGGTGTCTACGGTTATGGTGCCGGGCCTGCCCGTGGAACGCCGCCTCCGGCTTCCGCACCGGGCGCTCTACCGCGTACGCCAACGCTGAAACCCGGCGCGGACAAATACCGAGTGGTGCGAGGACCGGCTGATACCGGGCAGTACTCGTCCTGCACGCCGCCCGGCGTGCCGCAAACATTCATGGTCCCCTATTACGTGCAGTTCATCCAGGCGCCCAAGCACCTCGTCATCCTGCACGAGTATCTCCACCTCTCGCGGACCATTCTCATGGACGGCTCACAGCATCCGCCCGATCCCGATCCGTTCTGGATGGGCCATTCGATTGGTCGATGGGAAGGCGACACGCTCGTCGTCGACTCCGTAGGTTTCAAGGAGAGCGAGATCAGCGGATACAAGACGACCGAATCGCTGCACGTGGTCGAGCACTTCCGTCGTCCGAACCTTGGGACGCTGGAGTACGAGGCGATCATCGAAGACCCGAATGTGTTCGCGGGTCCGTGGCTCATCGCCCGCACCTTCCCATTGCTTCCGGAATACAACCGGGTGGATGAGTTCTTCTGCGAGAACAACAGGGACTATAAGCCGCTGTTTGGGAAATGACGCGGCGTGTAACTCAAGACTCAAGACTCCAAAGAACTCAAAACTCTCTCTGTATCCTGTCACCGTGCCCGATCTCCTACACATAGTCCGCGGCTGTAGCTTCGACGACTTCCTCTTCACCCCGCAATACAGCGTCATCGAGCGGCGCGATCCGACGGCTATCGATCTCTCGTGTCGCCTCTCGGAACATCTGACGCTCAAGCGGCCGATCGTGTCGGCCAACATGGACACGATTACGCGCGCCGAGATGGCGATCGCGATTGCCGAGGAGGGCGGCATCGGGATCATCGACCGCGGGTTTCGGTCCGGCGACATCGACCCACAGGTGCGGGAGGTCGAGCGGGTCAAACGCCGGCAGCACGGGATCATCGCCGACCCGTACACCATCTCGCCGGCGGCGGAGCTGTCCGAGGCACGTGAGGTCATGCGGCGCACGGGTGTCGGAACGCTCGTGGTCGTCGATCATGCGCGCCGCGTCTCGGGCCTGTTGACGGCTCGCGACCTTCGGTTCGTGGGCAATGAGGGCACTGTCGCCGACCGCATGACGCCGCGCGATCGTCTCATCGTCCGCGAAGGCGTCATCGACAGCGTTGCCGCCGAAGTGGTGATGCGCACCCACAAGATCAAGAAGCTGCCATTAATCGATCAGGAAGGGCGCCTGATCGGGCTCGTCACGGCGAAGGATCTCCTCAAGCAGGAGCGGCTGCCGTTCGCCACACGTGATGAGCAGGGACGGCTTCGCGTCGGCGCGGCCATCGGCGCCAAGGGCGATTACCTCGAGCGAGCATCAGAGCTGCTTCGCGCGGGGGCCGATGTGATTGTGATCGACATCGCCCACGGCCACTCCGCGGTGATGGGCCGGGCGATTGATGCCTTCCGCAAGCAGTTCGGCGCCATCGAGCTGATTGCCGGCAACGTGGCGACTCCCGCAGGGACAGAGTTTCTGATCGACCGTGGCGTCAACGGTGTGAAGGTCGGGATCGGCCCTGGCGGTGGCTGCACCACGCGACTGAACACCAACTTCGGCGTGGCTCAGGTCGAGGCGCTGGTCTCGTGCCGTACGGCAGCGGGCCGCAAGGTACCCCTCATCGCGGATGGCGGCATCAAACGCGACGGCGCGCTGGTGCAGGCACTGCTCTTCGGCGGCGACACGGTCATGCTCGGCAGCGTGCTCGCGGGGACGTTCGAGACGCCCGGCGATACGGTCCAGAAGCCTGTGGTCATTCCTGAGTCGCACAAGACGGTCAAGGTGCCATTCAAGGTCTTTCGCGGCATGGCGTCGCTACAGGCGATCGTCGATCGACTCGACGTCGAGGACTCCGAGTCGGCTGACGTGGAGGCGCTCGGCGCCGAGGGCATGGAGATCAGCGTGCCCGCGCGAGGATCGGTCAGGCCGATCGTGCGTGACATGCTCAAGCATCTGTGCTCGGCGATTAGCTACGGCGGCGCAGGCAGCCTCGAGGAGCTGCGGGAGATGTTCGCGAAAGATCCCCAGCGGTACGTTGTACGACTGAGCGAGTCGGGCCGGCGCGAATCGTTCGATCGTTAGGATCCCGCGTGGCCGGCGCGAAGTAGTACCCTAATAGTAGATGTCGACTTCGTCGCCCGCCGTTGCCCACGTTCGGGCGGCGGTCCCGGCCACGGCGCTCGGTATTCTGGGCGCCATCAGCCTCTGTCACGGCCTGAACGATCTGCTGCAGTCGGTGCTGCCAGCGGTCTACCCGATCCTCAAGTCGGCGTACGGCCTCGACTTCGGCCAGATCGGACTGATCACGTTCACCAACACCGTGACTGCCTCGCTGCTGCAGCCGCTGGTCGGGCTCGCGACAGACGCGCGCCCCAAGCCGTACTCGCTGGCCATCGGCATGGGCTCCACGCTGGTTGGCCTGCTGCTGCTGTCGGTTGCGCCGACGTATGGAGCGGTGCTCGTCGCAGTCGCGTTTGTCGGCATCGGATCGTCCATCTTTCACCCTGAGTCGTCTCGTGTCGCCCGACTCGCGTCAGGGGGCCGGCACGGCTTCGCGCAGTCGCTCTTTCAAGTCGGCGGCAACGCGGGATCTGCGATGGGGCCGCTGCTCGCGGCGTTTATCGTGCTGCCGAACGGCCAACGAAGCATCGCCTGGTTCGCGGTGGGAGCGTTGATTGCCATGGCCGTCCTCACGAGGGTCGGCAGCTGGTACAAGCATCACCTGGTCGCGCACGCCAAGACCGCCTTCACCGCCGTACGCACGGGTCTACCGGCGTGGCGTGTTCGATGGGCGTTGGTGATTCTGGTGCTCCTGGTGTTCTCGAAGAACATCTACATGGCAAGCCTGACCAGCTACTACACGTTCTACCTGATTCACAAATTCGGCGTCACGGTGCGCAGCGCAGAGATCCATCTCTTCATCCTGCTCGGCGCCGCGGCGGCGGGCACGTTCATCGGCGGTCCGGTTGGCGACCGCATCGGCCGCAAGTACGTCATCTGGGTGTCGATCCTCGGCGTGCTGCCGTTCACGCTTCTCTTGCCGTACGCGAATCTGTTCTGGACCGAGATCCTCACGGTTGTGATTGGGCTGATTCTCGCGTCGGCCTTCTCGGCGATCGTGGTCTTCGCGCAGGAGCTCGTCCCGGGACGAGTCGGCGCCGTCTCGGGTGTCTTCTTTGGATTCGCGTTCGGTGCCGGCGGGATTGGGGCGGCACTCCTCGGTCAGCTGGCAGACTCGGCGGGCATCGAGTTCGTCTACAAGGTCTGCTCGTTTCTGCCGGCGATCGGACTCCTCACGGCGTTCCTGCCAAACCTGCACACTGTGAAGCACACAGTGTGACGTGCGACGTACGAGTCACTGCGCTGAATGCGCCTGCTAAACTGCGGGCGTGCCCACTCGGAAGCGGCTGATCATCGCGCTGGCGCTGTCGTGCAGCATCTATCTGGTCCCCGTCTTTACAGCGCATTGGATTGACCTGTTTGGCCTGGTCCTCGGCCAAGAGTTGTTTCGCGACCGTGAATTGGCGTGGAAGGCGGCGGACATCGCGTTCGCATTGAGCCTGCAGGCGATCCTGTTTGGCTCAGTGTGGTGGCTGGTTCCCCGGAGCAAGGCAGTGGCACTGGGGGCCACCGTCCTGCTGTTGATTCCTGGTGCGATGGCGTTGAACTTTGCTTACTTGTACGCGATTCCTTCGTACTTTCTGATCGAGCGCGATACGGCGCCGGACAAGTCCGCGTGGACAGAAGAATGCGCCGTAGAAGGCTACTCGCTCGATCCAGTACGCGAGGGCATTTCGCGTGGACTGGAGCGGCGCGGCGAGGCGTGGGTACGGCAGGACAATGGCACGCGTTACGGCATTTTGCAGGTTCCCGGATGCGCCGTAGAGCCTGTCGCCATTCCCGAGTTGCCGATGGCGCCTGCCCTGCAACAGGCATTACCTGACGGGAGCGTGGTCTACGTCACGATGGAGCGCGGCGTGCCGGGACAACAATACTGGCTGTTGAGGCGTGGCTCCAGGGAACCGAGGCGGCTCGAGGTTCCCGAGGGCCGGACCGATAGCATTCCGCAGGTGGCCGAAGACGGCGACTCGGTAGCGTGGGTGACGCGATCGCCCGACCGCGAGGCATCGCTGCGCATTGAATCTCTCGGAAGCGGCCAGCCGATTGTGTTTTCGCACCCCCTGTTGCAGCGCACAACACTGGTGCCGGTGGAACTGGATATGAAAAGGCGCGAGGTCATCGTGAACCGGGACCTTTCCACATTTGCCAAGTTGCGTCTGGATGGAACGGTCGAGTGGGGGCCGCTGACGCCTGGTGCCATTGCGGCCCAATACGACACGTTCCGGTATCTGGATGGGCAATGGGCGGCCTGGGATGCCTATGTGGAGAACAGGTCGTATCGCTTGAGTTGGTCCACTCAGAAGGGCAAGGGTCAGTACGAAGTACCGAAAGGGCGATTGATCACGTCAGCGGCAATGGATTCGCGCGGGCGGTATGTGGCAGCGAGCACCACGACGTCACTGAACATCGGATCAATCAAGGACACCGTTGTGGCATTGAGGACCGGCGACGGCAGCGACGTATTCCGGAGAGCGCTGCCCACGTACGCGCGCAGCCAGGTGGCGTTCCTGGCCGACGTGTACTTTGCGTATTCCGATGTCGAGGGCTCTCGCAGCCGGACGCATGTGCTGCGGATGACCGACTAGCTCTTTCCGACCACAGATGACGCAACCAGGGTTTCCATCCGTCGCCGACATCGATGCAACGGCATCGATCGCCGAACCTGTTCTTCGCAACCTCCGGATCACCGCGACCTACGCGGAGCTGTCGAGTGCGTTCATGATGTGGCTCCCCGGTGGCGCGAATTGGTGCACGTTTGCCACGTGGGCTTCGCGGCAGGCAGGACACACCATTCGCAAAGAGGATCTGGCACGTGTCGTAGCCGCTCGGCTGCGGACGCGTCTCGAGCACCGTCCGATTCTCCGAGATGCCCGTCAGCTCTTCGGCCCGGCCGTGGACTATCTATCCGCGATCGTGGCCGAAGCGAGCCAGGAGCTCCCGGGCATCAATCGGGCATCGGCGGCTGTGGCCGTGGGCAACCGGAAGGTCTTCGCGGAGATCGGGCGGGAGTTCGCACGCTTCCTGCAGTGGGATGGCGCCTCGATTGGGGAATTCACCGACGGCCTCCGAAGTGGCCCACCGCCCGAGGGTCAGGAACTGTTGCGTCGCGCCTTCGCAAACTATCAGGCGGCATTACGCACAGTCGAGGCGACGGCCCGTGCCCAGCTCATACTGCTTGCCAACATCCAGATTGGGCTCCACGAGCAAACCCGCTTGCAGCCCGACATTCGTGAGGCCATGGATGCGGCGTTGCTCGATGTGGCGGAGACGCGACGCCTCATCCTCGAGCGCCTCGAAGAATGGTTCGGGGCGGGGCAGTTCGGACACGTGCACGCGCTCGCGGGCCGTGAGCTGCTGAACGCCGTGGCAGACGAGGTTGCCGAAGAACTGCGGCTGGTCGTCCGCATCGTGATCACCGATCACCTGATGTCGATCGGTCTCCCGGATGATCGGACGCTGCGCCTGGGCTCGGATCCGGTGACCAGCTTTCCAGCCTCACTCTCGACGTTGACAAACCCCGAGCTCATGTCTCTCATCCGCGAGTATGACGACATGCCAGACACACCGATTGGATCCGCCGCGCTCGACTGGTCTGTGCTGTTACAGCGTCTGCACTTCATCACTGATTTCTTTCGAGGCTACCAGGAGGACCTGAGTCTATTCGAGCCGCCGTTCGGCGCCGCGCAGTTGGCCGCGATCGCAGGCGGACGGGTGCCCGAGCACATGTGACCCTTTCGCAGGCCAACTCCCAACTCTCTTCCTCCCCCGCGTAGCGCGCAGACTTCAGTGGCTACGGCGGCCTTTCGTGGGTTCTCGCTCGAACGAATTCTCGAAAGTCTCCGTGTTCACAGGCCTTCGCCGCGACGCGAATTGGGCGGATAATCTCGCTGAAGTCATGCGGTCGCGGCTGCACGGCGCGGCCCAATGACCACGGATTGGCGCTGTCCACCTATACAACGTTAGACGGACAACAGTTCACCCGAACTGGGGCGGGAAGGAAATGGCAGCTGCGAAACTTGCGGTGTTGGTCGCTGTCTTGGCGATCTTGTCTTGTACACCAACACTGGCCCAGACGCCCGGTCTGAGGGTTTTTGTCGCCAACGGTGTCAAAGACTTGGTGCAGGATCTTCGCCAAGAAGCAGAGCAAGCTACTCGCCTTCCACTTCTGATCCAAACGGGCGACGCGGCATTGCTCGAGAGGTCCTTGGAGAACGGCGCACCGTTCGATGTCGCGATTCTCTCCGATTGGGCAGTAGGCGAATTGGTGAAGAGCGGAAAGGCGATTGGCACGACCCGACTGACCCTCGCCCGCGCTGCTATCGGGCTGTGCGTTCGCGTGGGCGCAGCGAAGCCGAAGGTCGACACGGTCGATACGTTCAAGGAGACGATGCTGAAGGCAGACTCTGTGGCGGTTACTGCCGCCACC
>Ga0114129_10005237_pt1 | contig 18273 bp, 14 predicted proteins | sample RhiMetdeltSRZDD1_FD_80071 | JGI IMG/M metagenome (GOLD analysis project Ga0114129, IMG submission 80071) | Populus rhizosphere microbial communities from Tennessee, USA - Rhizosphere MetaG P. deltoides SRZDD1 (version 2) (version 2) | ecosystem: Host-associated > Plants > Roots > Rhizosphere >...
GCAGGGTCTTGTGCCGGCCCTCGGACGAATCGAGCGTGTAACCATGCCGCACCAACAGCGGCACGCACTCGTCTGGGAACTGCAGGTACGGCGCGCGAAACGAGACGACCTTGTCGAACGCGCGCAGCGACTCGGACGCGCGCGCAATCTCCTGCTCCGATTCGCCGAGCGTCAGCGTCGCGAAGTTCCGATGCGTGTCGCCGTGGCAGCCGAGCTCGTGCCCCTGGTCGAGGATCGCCTGAATCGCCCGCGGGAACTGGCGCGCGACCTCGCCGGTCGTGAAGAACGTGCCACGGACGTTCTCCTCGCGCAGCATATCGAGGAGCGGCGGGAGCCCTTCCTCTATCCCGCGCCAGCTGTTCATGTAGGGCGGGCAGTCCTGCTCGACGTCGACGGTGAAGTGCGCCTTCAATCAGGTCGTCCTCGGGAGTCACGAAAGCACGAAAACGAGTGGACCGGCACGCGCGGGCGCGTCGGGATCGGCGCCTTTGCGGCCGGTCAAGTCGTCGCCGCGATTCTGTTTTTCACCGGCGTCCGCTCGTCTGACGCCGATCGATCGCGGTCGCATACGCGGCTTCGTGCTGTCCGGCGACAACCGACCAGTCATAGCGTTCGAGTCCGCGGGCGGCTTCAGCCGCGCACCGGATGCGAAGCTCCGCGTTGAGAGCCATCTCGGCGACACACTCGCCGAGCTCGTGATGACTGTGCGCGAGGAGACCGTGACGCCGATGCTCGACGAGCTCGGTCACGCCGCCGCTCGCCATCGCGACAATCGGCACGCCCGATGCGCGCGCCTCGAGCATCGCAAGACCGAACGCCTCTCGAGCGCCCGGTTGGACGAACATCGAGGCGCCGCGCAGCAGCTCGCGCACGCGCTCCCGCGGGCAGATGCCGTGGAAGACCACGCGATCGCCGAGGCCCGGCAGCCGAGCCTCGCGCTCCACCGCTGAACGCATCGGTCCCTCACCCGCGATCTCGAGCACGATCTCGAGCGTTGGCTGGCGGCGAACCGCCGCCGCCAGCGCCTGCACGAGATCGAGCGGGCGTTTCTTCGGCGCGAGGCGCATCACAGCGAGCATCCGTACGGTCGGCACGGTGGGCATGGCCAGCGGCGCTGGTTGCCAGTTCGCCAGCGCGAGGCCGTTCGGGATCAGCCGAGCCTCGCGCCCGGACGCGCGTTCGATGTCCGCTACCGTCACCGCCGACACACCCGTCACCACGTCGGCGCGTGTCAGGAAGATGCGGAAGAGCGCGCATGCGCTGGTGAAAACGGGCAACGGCCGGAGCAGCGAGTGCACCGTGAAGACGCTCGGCACACGCAATCGACTCGCCGCGAGGACCGCGCCGATCGCGAAGGCAGAGAACATGCCATGCGCGTGGACGACATCGGGTGCGCAGCGCTCGAGGCGATCCGCGATTGTCGACACGCGCTTCGGACTCGGGACCGTGATGTGGCCAATCATCGGGACGTCGACATGCTCGACCTGCACGCCGGGAACCGCGGCAGGCGTCGGCTGGCGCATCGAGGTCAGCACGTGAACGTCATGACCGCGAGATGCGAGCACGCACGCGAGATCGAATATCTGCGTCTCGACGCCGCCGAGCCGCGGTGGCCACCAGTCACTGGCGATCGTGATGCGCACCTGGTACCTGTGGCGCAGCGCTCAGACAACACCGCCGGCGACGACAACCTCCGATCCGGCGCGCGCGAAGATCTCCAGCGCTCGCGCGATCTGCGCAGGCGTGTGGGCCGCCGAACAGCTGGCGCGCAGTACGCACTCATCCTTCGGGCAGCCCGGCGGCACAATCAGGTTCACATACAGTCCGCCTCGCAGGAGGCTCCTCCACAGCGCAATCGTCCGCTCTTCGTCGCCGGTGAGGATCGGTACGATTGGCGACTCGTTCTCGCCGATCGCGTAGCCGATGTCACGCAGCCCCTGCCGCAGCTCACGAACGTTCGCCCACAGGCGGTCGCGCAGCTCCGGATGCTCGCGAGCCACGCGCATCGCGGCGGCCACGCCGGCGATGTTCGACGGTGAACCCGACGCCGTGAAGACGTAGGCGCGCGCGCGGAAGTGGAGCGCACGCAGCTCGCGGTGGTCCGACACACAGACGCCGCCGATGCCCGCGAGCGATTTCGAAAACGTGCCGACGATGAAGTCGACGTGTTCCAGTACGCCCTGCTCCTCGGCGCAGCCGAGGCCGCGCGGGCCATACGTGCCGAGCGAGTGCGCTTCGTCGACGAGCAGGTACGCGCCGTGCGCGCGGCAGACGTCGACGATGTCGCCTAGCGGCGCCACGTCGCCGCGAATCGAGTAGAGCCCTTCGACGGCCACGAGACGGTTGCGCTGGCCGGACGGCAGCCGTTCCAGCTTCCGCCGCAGGCTCCCGGGCGAATTGTGGCGAAAGGCCACGACCTGCGACGCCGTCTGGCGCGTCGCGTCAAAGATGCTCGCGTGGCTGTCGCTGTCGATGAGGATGACGTCGCCGGGGCCGCACAGCCCGCCAATGAGCGACAGGTTGGCCTGGTAGCCAGTGCTGAAGATCAGCGCGTGCCGCTTGCCGAACCACCCGGCGAACTGGCGCTCCAGATCCTCGTGCAGCGCCATCGTGCCGTTTGCGGTTCGCGATCCGGTCGTGCCGGTGCCGTAACGCGCGACCGCCTGCTGCGCCGCGGCGACAACGTCGGGGTGCAGCGTCAATCCGAGATAGTTGTTCGACCCGAACATCAGGGTCGGGCGACCCTCGACCACGACCTCGCACGGGCCGAGAACGCCGTCGATGATCGTCAGTCCGGGGATCGCCGAGCCGTCCGCGAACTTCGCGCACCGCTCTTCAACCGCCCGCAGCTTCTCCAGCAGATCCATCTGCCTTCAGCTCTTCATAGCGAGCGCGCGTCGCGGCGCGCTGCACCTTGCCGCTGATGGTGCGCCCGACCGTGCCGCTCGGTACCAGGGCCACTTCGTCGACATACAGACCGAAAAGATTGCTCACCTGCCGCCGGATGTTGTCGGCCAGTCGGTCCCCCGGCACCGTGCCGTTCGGCTCGACGACGATCACCACCCGGTCCTCCCGGCCGAGCTCCATGGCGCCGAACGCGACGACGCGTCCGCGCCGGACGCCGGCCAGATCGTCGACCGCCCACTCGAGATCCTGCGGATGGTATTTGCGGCCGTTGACGATTATCACGTCCTTGGCCCGGCCGCAAACAAAAAGCTCGCCACCTGACAGATAGCCCAGGTCCCCCGTGTGCAGCCATCCGTCCCGGATCGTCTGCGCGGTCAGCGCCTCGTGCCGGTAGTAGCCTAGCATCATGGACGGCCCTGCGAGAAGAATCTCACCCACGCATTTCTCGGGAAGTGGCTGCCCTGTCTCGTCTACCACTCGAATGGCGTGATCCGGAAACGCGCCGCCGCAACTGACTAGTGTCACCGTGTTGTCTCCTGGACGGGCCGGACTGGCGATGCGCCGATCGTTCAACTCGTCGACGGCCACCGTCTCGGTTCGCGGACGACGGCCGCGCGGTGGAAAGGTCGCGGCCACGACGTGCTCGGCGAGGCCGTAGCTCGGAAATAACGCGGTGTCGCGAAACCCCACACGCGACAGCTTCTCGGCAAAGGCCGCCAGCGTCGGCGGATGAATTGGCTCCGCGCCGCAGCCGGCGACGCGCCACGACGACAGATCGAGGCCCTCGAGATCGCGATCTTTCAGGCGGCGCACGCACAGATCGAACGCGAAGTTCGGGGCAAAGCTGATCGTTCCGCGGTGACGGGTGATCGCGCGCAGCCACTCGACGGGGCGGCGGACGAAGAGCGCCGGCGGCAAGAGAATCCCGGGCCGCGCCGAATAGAGCGGTCCGAGCGCCATGCCGACGAGCCCCATGTCGTGATTGAGCGGCAGCCAGCTGACGCCCACGTCTTCTTCGCCCGTGGCGAGCCCTGACGGCCCGTTAATCGAGTCGACGTTCGCGCAGACATTGCGGTGCGTCAACGCGACGCCTTTCGGCGTCGACGTCGAGCCCGATGTGAATTGCACGAACGCGATGTCGTCGAGCGACGGCAGCGCGTCGGGATCCATCTCGCTCGCGTCGAGCGTCTCGTAAGCCAGCACCAGCGAGAGATGACTGCACGTGGGACGCAGCGCCTCGAACTCTGGCGCCAGCGCCGCCGACGTCAGGAGCGCACGCGCCTCCGCCGCGCGCAGCGTGTTGGTGGTGAGGCCGAAGAACCGCGGCAGATCGCTCGTCGCCGACGGCGGTGAGAGCGACGCGGGGATGAGGCCGGCGATCGACGCGCCGAAGAGCGCGGTCAGGAACTGTTCGGAGTCGGGGAGGACCAGTGCGACAAGATCGCCGCGGCGAAGGCCGGCGTCGCGCAGCGCGCGCGCGACGCGGCGGGCGGCGCGCTGCATGTCGGCGTACGGCCGCACATCTTCCTGCACGGGCATCACCGAACCGCCGGCGCCGTTGGTCGCGCTCGACCGCGCGAAGGCGTAGCCGGTGCCGGCGCGAGCGGCCTGGTCGAGCGCCTCGGGCAGCGTGCGCAGCCGAGTCATCAGGCGGTCGGCCGCCCGGCGTCGTGTCCGACGAGCTGCGCGACCTGCGCCACGACCTGCGCGACGGTGCGCGTCGCCGGGACGTCGTTCAGCGGAATGGAGATGTTGAATCGATCCTCGAGCTCCGCAATCACTTCGAGGACCTGCAGGGAGTCGAACCCGAGATCGGCGACCAGGTCGTTGTCGAGAGTCGGCTCGATCGGCCGTCGGCTGACGTTTTTGAGCACGTCGAGAACACCCGCTTCAATCTGGACCAGTGCAGGCTCGGGCATGAGGCGGTCGTCGGTAAGAGTATCACTTGAACATAGGGTAATCAGAGCGGGGTTCACCCCGCGAACCCATCCATTTCGCGATCAGCGCGCCAATGGCGCGAGCTCCGGCGCGGCGCCGTCGGGCAGCGAATAGCGGTCCACGTTCAGCGCCATGGAGACGAGCGTGTGATCACCGCCAGGACAAGCAACCTCTATTACCTGACGGCGCTCACGCAGAGAAAACGATCCTCGTCCTGATGCCCGGCAACGCCTCGAAGGTCTGCTTGACGTTTTAGCTGTGAAGAGGAATGAGGCGCTACGGAGAGCCGACCCCAGCCTGGATTTCTCCGTGAACTCCGTGACTCCGCGGTCAACGCTTTGTCCGCGTCCTCCGCCGACTCCGTTACCTCGAGCCGCGCACGGCTCTCGGCGCCGGCAGTGGCGACGCGACATATCCGCGGCGGGCGCGGACGGTCAGGCCGGCCCACTTCGTCTTCAATTCGATCGCGCGGTATTTGCCGTCGAGCGTCACGTCCTCCGGTGCGTACGCGAGGACGTAGTACGTGCTCGTGTCGGCAGCGACGGCGGCAAGCTCCGACGCGAGATTGTCGCTGTGACGGAACGCGATGCCGCCGGTTTGCGACGCCAGGATGTCGAGTCCCTCCGAGGAGCTGTCCCCGTGAAGCGAGAACGTGCCCATGGCGATGGTCGCGTCCGGTGGAATCCGTCCTCCGGCCCCCTGCGTGCCGCGGGCGTCGACAGTGTAGATCGTGATCCCGGCGCGTGATGCCTGGCCCGCGACCCGCGGCAGTTCGCTCCGCACGTCGGCGGTGAAAAAGCCTTCCGAGAGCATGACGATCGTCTTCCGCCCTTCGAGCGGGGCCAGGTTGCGCGACAGGTACGTCAGCATGTCGAGCGTCGCGGCCGCTGCGCGACGCGCGTCCGAGACGAAGTCCCGCGCCTTCCGCTGCAGCTTCACGACGACGTACTCACGCCCGCCTTCGAGGTCGCAGTTCTGCCGCTCTTTCATGCAGTTCTCGTCCGCGATGCCTTCCAGCAGCCGCTGATCGCCTGACTCGATGCGCGCGGCATCGTGCTCGCTCTCGATCCTGGGGTACTCGAGGAGTTGCGCGCGGCGGGAGCCCGACGTTTCGAACGCGGGCTCGACTGCGCGCACGCCGTCGAGCAGCTCCTGACGATCAGTCGTCAGATGTCCGTGCCACAACCTGCCGTTCGCGAACACACCGCCCAGATCCCGCGGCGAGAACTCGGAGCCGAGGAACGTCATCGCGGACTGCTTCACTCTTGCGATGACCTCCTTCGAGAGATGATCCGAGTCGAAGAACAGGAGGAACACGCGCCGGTCGGTCTGGTCGGGCGACCGCGGCAGCAACGCGTCGGGGCGTGGCTCCTTCGCCGTTGTCGGCGATTGGGTCACCAGATAAAAGTGCTGAATCGGTTGCGGCTTGCCTTCCTCGAGCACCTCGAAATCATCGGCCGTGAGTCCGGAAACGAAGCGGCCGTCCTTGTCCTTGACGATGATGTCGACTTCGACGAGGGAGGCGGAGGATCGGAAAGTCGGTCTTTGCTGCCCGGCTTCCGCGAGAAGAGGAGAAGATAACGGGAGTAGTGGAGAAGACAAAAACAACGGGGCGAGGGGAGAAAATAAGAACAACAAGAGCAGGGGAGAAGATAAGAACAACAGGAGCAAGGGAGAAAGGGAGAATACAAGCAATAGTTTCTTCTCCCCTACTTCCTTTCTCCTGCTATTCATCTTCTCCCTCTCCGTTATCCATGATTCAGGCTCGAGTCGGTCACTTTTTCATCAGCCGCTCAACGGCTGCCGCTGCCGCTGTATTCCCCGGCTCGAGCTGCTCGAGCCTTCGATAGGCAGCCAGCGCGGATTGTGGATCTTGTTGTTGTTCGTACAACGCGCCGATTCGCAAATAAATGGAGGTAAGGGCCGGAACGCGCTCGAGCAGCTCGCGGTAGGCGGCAATCGCGGCGGCGGTATTGCCGGTCGCTGCCGCCGATTCCGCTGAATCGATGCGTCGCTGGATGTCGCTGGCGCTGATGCCTGCGAGCGGGCCCGGCGGCGTCGGAAGCGCACCGCGGAGCAGCCGGATATCCAGCGGAGCGTTTGGTTTGAGCGTCGATATCTGACTGGCCGTTCGTGCTGTTTCGAAGCCAGGGGCCTGAATCACGAACTTCCACTCGCCGCGTCTCAGGCCGATCATGGCGAAGCGCCCTTTTTCGTCGCTCGACGCCGTGAACGTCGACGGCGACTGATCCGGGTTGTGTGCCGTAATGGTGGCGCCTTTGACCGGCCTGCCCGCTTCGTCCCTGACGATGCCCGCGATGCGCCCGACTTGCGCGCTGCCGGCCGCAGCGACGCCCAGAATGAGCGTCAGCGTCAGCGATACCGTCCCAAGCCCTCTCATCGTCGCAAAGTATAATTCAGGGCCGATATGCTGAAGGCGTTCCTCGTCGCCATCGCCATCGCCCTGTCGCAGATGGACCAGGCGCAATCCAGGCTCGACCTCCTTCCACGAGCATCTGTCCCGGCGCGGCCCGCTGCCGAGGTCGAACAATCCGGCGCCGATCTGCACAAGTTCGATGCGATTGAAACGCTCGTGCAGGAAGCGATCGCGGACAAGAAGCTGCCGGGCGCGGTCATCCTGATCGGACGCGGGGATCGCATTCTCTATCAGAAGGCGATTGGCAGCCGCGCGCTCGTGCCGTCGGTCGAACCGATGACGCTCGACACGATCTTCGATCTCGCGTCGCTCACGAAAGTCGTGGTGACGACCACGAGCGTCATGATGCTGGTTGAACAAGGCCGGCTCCGGCTCAACGATCGCGTGGCGACCTTCATCCCTGGTTTCGAGCGTTACGGCAAAGGCGACATCACGATTCGCCACCTTCTTACCCACGTCTCGGGCCTCCGACCGGATCTCGATCTCGGCGACGTCTGGAGCGGCGCCGACACGGCGATTGCGCTCGCGATCGAAGAAGTGCCGACCTCGCCGCCCGGGGAACGCTTCGTCTACAGCGACATCAATTTCTTTCTGCTCGGTGAGGTGGTGCGCCGCGTGAGCGGCCTGTCCCTCGATCGTTTCGCGCGCGAGAAGATCTTCGAGCCGCTCGGCATGAAGGACACGATGTTCCTTCCGCCCGTCGCGCTTCGGCCGCGCATCGCACCGACCGAGAGCTGCGCGCCGTTCGTCTGGCCCTGTGAGGGCACGGAAACGCAAATGCTGCGTGGCGTGGTTCACGATCCCACAGCCAGACGCATGGGCGGCATCGCCGGGCATGCGGGACTCTTCAGCACAGCCGCCGATCTGTCGATCTTCTGCCGCATGCTGCTCTCGGGCGGCGTCTATCACAGCACGCGAATCCTTTCGCCGCTGGCCGTGGAGAAGATGACGACGCCGACCACCGGCCGCGATCCAAACGTACGCGGCCTCGGCTGGGACATCGATTCGACGTTTTCGTCAAACCGCGGCGAGCTGTTGCCGATTGGTTCCTACGGACACACCGGGTTCACCGGCACGTCGCTGTGGATTGACCCCGCAAGCGGTCTGTTCGTGGTGTTCCTTTCGAATCGCGTGCATCCGGACGGCAAGGGGGATGTGACGCCGCTGCGTGCGCGGGTGGCGACCGTTGCGGCGTCCGCGTTGACGTCACTGCCAGCAGCAGGTGCTGAGTCCGTTCTAACCGGCCGCGACTTCGGGCCTTCGGGGACGCTGCCGCCGCCGGCGCCCCGCTCTCCAGTGCTGACCGGCATCGACGTGCTGCGCGCCCAGGGCTTCGCTGCGCTCAAAGGCAAGCGGGTTGCCCTGCTGACCAACCACACGGGACGTGCGCGCGACGGCGCGACGACGATCGATCTCCTGCACGACGCGAAGGAGCTGAAGCTCGTCGCGCTATTCAGCCCCGAGCACGGAATCCGCGGCCTCGTCGACGCCAGCGTTCCCTCGACCAGCGACGAGAAGACGGGCCTCCCGATTCATTCTTTGTACGGCGAGACGCGGCGGCCCACGCAAGCGATGCTCGACGGGCTCGACGCGATCGTCATCGATCTCCAGGACATCGGCACCCGGTTCTACACGTACATGACAACGACGGCGTACGTGATGGAGGAGGCGGCCAAGCGGCACATCTCCGTGGTCGTGCTGGACCGGCCCAACCCGATCAACGGTTTTCAGATCGAAGGACCGACGCTCGACAAGACACAGCTGGGATTCACCGGGTACTTTCCGATGCCGATCCGGCATGGGCTCACGCTCGGCGAGCTGGCGCGGCTGTTCAACGCCGAGAATCACATCGGCGCCGAGCTCACCGTCGTCGAATTGAAGAATTGGAGGCGTGAGGACTGGTTCGATCAAACCGGCGCGCCGTGGATCAATCCCTCCCCGAACATGCGGAATCTGTTGCAAGCCACGCTGTATCCAGGCATCGGCGCGATCGAGGGGACGAACGTTTCGGTGGGGAGAGGCACCGACGCTCCGTTCGAACAGATTGGCGCGCCGTGGATCGACGCCGTGAGGCTCTCCGACGCCCTCAACGTGCGCAACCTTCCAGGGATTCGGTTCTATCCGGTGCGGTTCACTCCGACTTCGAGCAAGTACGCGGGCGAGGAGTGCCAGGGCGTCTTCCTGATCGTCACCGATCGACTTGCCCTGCGGCCCGTCCGGATCGGGATCGAGATCGCAGCCACGCTGCAGAAGCTGTATGGCGCGAAGTTCGACCTCGATGCAGCCGAGCGGCTGTTCGGATCACGTAACGGGCTCGCTCGAATTCGCGCCGGAGAGGACCCTTCGGCTATCGCCGCGTCCTGGGCTGCCGGCGAGGCCCGATGGAGGCTGCTCCGCAATCAATACCTCCTATACCGCTGAGGTGAGCCGAACGACGCCCCAAACCCAGCACAAACACACCCGCAGATGCAACCGAAGGTCAGTTTCCGGACGTTACAGCTGAGGCGAAGGATGCTAGAATCTATGCGGCTCCCCCAGCCAGCAACCCCATGTTTCGATTGCCCGGCCATCTCTGGCTGGTGGGACTTGCTGCGATCGTTCTCCTGATCGCCGCAACCGCCGTTCCCAACGCAGCGCCTGTGTCGCCGCGGGATATCATCGGCGCCGCCAGCGAACTGACCTACAGCACCCAGGTCAATCCGCGCGTCCTTGCCGGCACCGGGGCCCTCGTGGTCGCCGGCATGCTCCTGCTGTTGTTCTTCTACCGTCGCCGCCTCTACATCCTTTTCTGGGTTGCAGGCTGGCTCGTAACGTCGTCATCGATGTTCGCAGCCAGCCGTCAGTTCGACAACGTGAAGGCGAGCTGGCTGGCCTACGGCGTTTCGCAGTTCCTCGGCATCGTCAGCACGCTGTTCTTCGTGATCGGCGCCGATGCGTATCGAACCCGCCCTCGCCTGCAACGCGGGTACGCGATCATCCTTCTCCCGATTCTTCTCTGGTTCGCGCTCGCGCCGCTCGCGCTCGGACCGAGCGCGGTCTTCGCGCCCGGTCATCTCCTGATTGCGGGCGGTCTCGTCGCCGCCGCCGTCGGGCATTTCATGCTCGTCGGGCAGCCCCGCATGGTTGGCGCGGCTGTGGTCGCCGTCGGGCTCCTGGCGATTGCCGGCTCGAACGCGTGGATCGCCATCACGATACCGGGTCCGAGCGCGACGGAGTCGGCTCGAGCGCTTTACATCCAGCTCAGCCTGTACCTCGTAACTGCGCTCGGCATGCAGCTGATGACGTTCGAGGACATGACCTACGAACTGCGCCGAACGAACCGCCGCCTCGAAACGGCGCAAGGCAAGCTGCGTCGTATGGTGATCACCGATCCGCTGACCGGCTGCCGCAATCGCCGATTCTTCGACGAAATCATCGGCCGCGAGCTCCAGCGCCACCAGCGCCACGGGATTCCGATGTCGCTCGTCTTCGTCGACGTCAATCAGTTCAAGGCGATCAACGACACGCTCGGTCACGACATCGGCGATCGCGTCCTGCAGCAGGTTGCCGCGTTTCTGCTGAGCCGGACGCGCGAGGCCGATTACGTGTTCCGCTGGGGTGGCGACGAGTTCCTGATCCTGATGTCCTGCTCGGAAATCGAGGCGCGTCGTCGCGCCATGGCACTGCAGGCCGAGTTCACGGCGTCGCCGGAGAACGCCGCGCTGCCCGCCGGTGTCGGCCTGAGCGTCGGCTGCGCCGAAGTCAAGGATGACAGCGACGACGTCATGGCGCTCATCAAGATTGCGGACGAGCGCATGTACGAGAACAAACGCGCCATCCGGAAAAAGGGGACGGAGCGGAAAGTCGTCGCGATGCGATGACGAAGAAGCGAGAAGTTAGAGTGTGGTCGCTTGCGGCCGGCACTCGACGACGAACTTCCACGACGGCTTGTGTGCGGCTGCCAGCACTTCGAGGCCGGCTGTGCTCGCAAGTTTCCTGAACTCCGACAAGGTTCGAGCCTTTCCTCCGACCAGGATCATCATGAGCAGCTCCGGCGATGCCTCGCCCTTCTCGTCGGGCGAGACGCCGTTCGGCAGCACCACGCGTCCGGACGGCCGGGCCGCTTCGGCGCATCGCTTCAAGAGCGTCATCGCTTCTTCATCCGGCCAGTCGTGCAACACGCTTTTCACCACATAGAGGTCGGCCCCCGGCGGCAATGGATCGAAGAAGCTCTGACCCACGGTCGTCACGCGGCTCGACACGCCGGTCGAGGCAAAGATCTCCGTGGAGCGAGCAACGGTCTGCGGAAAATCCACGAGGGTGCCACGCACGTGAGGGTGCGCGCGAAGGACTTCCGCCAGGAACGTTCCCGTTCCGCCGCCGACGTCGACCAACGTGCGGATAGATTCCCAGTCGCCAGTGAGCAGCACGTCCGGGTCCGGAATGCCGTGTCCGGCGACGCCCATGAGCGCATCGAAGCTCTCGGCGACCGTTGGATTTGCGGCGAGATCTTCCCAGAACGGATGTCCGAATACTTCGTGATACGCAGGCGCGCCCGTTCGCACGGCCTTCAGCAGGCTGCCCCACGCGTACGCCATGCGGCCCCCGATCCCATCGAGACCGAACCCTATTCGGCCCGCTGGCCCCAGTAGCGACAGGGCCGCCTCGTTCAACGCGAACTGACCCGGCGCTGGTTGCTCGAAAAGACCCTTGGAGACGAGATGCCGGAGCACGCGTTGAAGCGAGTCGGCATGTGCGCCCGCAGCGGCAGCGAGATCGTCGATGTGCGTCTTGCCTGCGGCGATGTGGTCGGCGATCTGAAGCGTGGCAACGACGTGGACGCACCATGGCGTGCAGAGGTCAGTCAATTCCCAAATGTTGACGTGCTCTGATGAATTCATATCGATCGCATCCGTCGCAACGACCTTCTCCGTGAGCTATCGAGTCATCAACGCCGAATCCTGACACCGTGCGAGCTACCCAGCTACCGAGCCACCGAGCCACCGGACCACCGAGCTACCGGCTCCTGTTTGAGCTACCACGATATCTGATAAAGCATGACGTAGACGATCACGCCCGTGACAGAGACGTACAGCCAGAGCGGCAGCGTCCATCTCGCGATCGGCACGTGCCGATCGAAGTGCTGACGCAGCCCGCGTGAGAGCGTGATAATCGCGAGCGGCAGGATGACGGCCGCAAGTGTGATATGCGAGAAGAGAATGACGAAGTAGACCGCGCGAACGGCGCCGTGACCTTGAAACGGCCGCGAGCCGGTCTGGGAATGGTAGATGAGATATGAGAGCAAGAAGAGCGTCGACGTCGTGAAGGCCGAGATCATCACTCGTCGATGCTGCTGCATGCGCCCGCGGCGAATCAGGATGTAACCGATGACGAGCAGCGTCGCGGAGGTCGCGTTGAGAGCCGCGTTCAGCGCGGGCAGGTCCCCGACAGACATAGAAGCTAGAAGTTGGAAGCTAGAGTGATTGCGGATCACGAACGCGATCTAGCTTCAGCCCCGAACCGCGAGCTACCGAGCCACCGAGCCACCGAGCGACCGAGCGACCGGCGTTTGGCCTACACCCTATCAACAATCATCAACACCCACAACAGCGCCAGGTAGATGATCGATCCGAAGAACAGGCGACGCGCGTCGCGAATCGTGCGCGTCAGCCCGAACCGGATTGCCAGAGCAAGGAACGTCGATGTCAGTGCAAGCGATCCAACGAAATAGTACGGGCCCGTCATCCCGAACAGCGTCGGCGCAAGGCTGAGCGGCAGAAGCGCCGCCGAGTAGATGACAGCCTGTCGCGCGGTACTGCGTCCGTCGGGTTCGAGCACTGCGAGCATCTGGTACCCCGCTCGCGCGTAGTCCTCGCGGAAGATCCACGCGATGGCGAGGAAATGCGGCATTTGCCACAGAAAGACGATGCCGAAGAGCAGCCATGCTTCCGGTTGGAGCCCGTCTCGCGCGGCGGTCCAGCCAATCACCGGCGGGAGCGCACCAGGAATCGCGCCAACCACGGTTGCGAATGACGTCACCTTCTTCAGCGGCGTGTAGATCACGATGTAGATCGTCAGCGTCGCGAGCGCCACTATTGCGGTCGGCGGGTTCGCGCCGGCTGCGAGGATCAGGAGACCAGTGATCGCGAGCGCTGATGAGAAGAGGATCGCTTCAGGGACCTGCAACCGACCGTCGGGGACAGGGCGCATCCGCGTGCGTCGCATCAGGCCGTCTTCGACCCGCTCGAGCACCTGATTGAATCCCGACGCCCCTCCGGCGACGAAAAATGTGCCGACGACCGTGCTCAGCAGGCGGACGATCTGAGTTCCCGTTCCTCCTGCCATCGCGTACCCGGCCAACGCTGACGCGACGACGAGCAGGTTGAGCCGCGGTTTGGAGAGTGCCACGAAATCGACAGCACGGCCGCGCGCGGGTGACAGCACGACGGCATTGGCGTCAGACTTCATGAGCGCACGCCGAGTGCAGACGCGGACGAGATCAACGGTGAGCGTTCATCCACGGCGCCAAGTCGATCGAGCTTGACCCGATGGGTGCGCAACGTCAGCACGAGCGACGTCGCGAGCACGAGCGCCCCGTTGACGACGTGCGCCGTGTTGACGATGGGTTGCAGCCTCGACCAGACGACGAACGCACCGAGTGTTGCTTGGAGCGCGACGAGCCCGACGAGGAGCAGCGCCGGTCCCAGTAGTTGCGGCTGACGCCGGTGATGCGTCCACACGTAGAACGCGGTCGCGCAGATCTGAATCGTCACGACGAGCGCGACGACTCTGTGCATGTAGTGCAGCGCGATCGGCGCCGTCCAGAGCGGCGGCAGCACGCGACCGAATGCGAGCGGGAAGTCCGGGATCGCCAGCCCGGCTCCCGTGTGCCGGATCGTCGCGCCGATGAGAATCTGACAGTAGACGAGAGACGTCGTGAAGATCGTCAGCCGTCGCAGGCGGAGGTCGTCAATCGAGGACCGATCGGTGAGCCAGCTCCGCGATGTGAACAACGCGATGCTGATCGTCATGCAGAAGAACAGCTGTGCGAGCCCCGCGTGGCCGATCGAGATTGGCGCGGGCAGATAGAAGAGCACGGTCATGCCGCCCAGCACTCCCTGGAGAATCACGGCGCCGAGCGCGCCAACCGCCAGCCGTCTGACCCACCGCCGCGGCTCGCGCAGCCACGTCCACGCGGCGAGAACGATCGTCAGGAATCCAACGGTGCTCGCAATCAGCCGGTGACCGTGCTCGTACAGGATTCCGCCGACCATCTTCTCGAACGGGAACCTGAACATGAACTGGCCGTACGTGTTCGGCCAGTCGGGGACCGCGAGTCCGGAGCCCGTGCTCGTGACCATCCCGCCCGCGGCGATCAACAGCACCGTCGACGCAGCAACGAGCTTCGAATACCGATGCAGCCAGACCATCGAATCCCTAATCCCTAATCCCTAATCCTGAATCCTGAATCAGTTCGCCGAAGCAGCGTTGAACGTAAAGCTGATTTCCTTCGCTTCCTTCTCACCGAGGGTGACTTGCGCGGTCTGTGTCCCGAGCTTCTCGTGCCACGCTTCGATCGTATACGTGCCCGCCGGCACGCCCTCGAGCTCGAAGTGTCCGCCATCCGAGGTGACGGCAAAGTATGGATGATCGAGCACGCCAACGTACGCGTTCATCCAATTGTGCACATCGCAGCGGAACGGCACCATCACCTCACGTCTGGTGAACGTTCGCCTGGTCTTCATCCCCGGGACGGGCTGAGGAAAATTGAATTCCTGGTTCGCCTTCGCGACGGCGTGGACGTTGTGCAGCGTCGGATCGCTATTGCTGATCTCGACCGGCTGCCCGACCCGAATGCCGAACACGTGCGGATGATAACGGCAGCCCTTCTGATCGAGCGTCACAGGCTGCGTCGGCACGTCGAAATAATAGTTGCCGAGGCCATCCTTGACGTACACGAACACGTTCTCGAGGCCGTCATCCTTCACTGCGATCGTCTCGAACCTGGCGCCCTCGGGGTTCTGCCGTACGCACTCGGGATCCGCCGTCATCTTGATCGGCCCGTTCGCGGGTGGCTGTCCTTCCAAAACGACGCGTCCCGAGATCCGACCGGCTCTCGATTCATCGACGCGTTGGGCGTTTGGCGGCGGTCCGCTCGATGACGACTGACCGCCACATGCGGAAAGCCATACCGCCGGCGCGAGCGCCGCGAGAGCTGGCCGCAGATCCTTCACACGCATAATGTTTCTTCAATATCATACGGGTTTTCACGAGCTTCCGGCGGCGCGCAGCTTGCGAAGAATGCGATCCTCGATCCAGTGCGAGTCCCACCACTCGACCGGATTCACCATCTGGCCGTTCACGAGCATCGTGAAGTGGAGGTGGTCGCCGGCGGCGAGGCCCGTCATCCCGCTTCGTCCGAGCTGCTGTTCCTTTTCCACCATCTGGCCCGGCTGCACGTCGATCGATGAGAGGTGGCCGTAGAGCGACTGCACGCCCATGCCGTGATCGAGGATGACGCAGTTGCCGTAGATGCCCAGCTCCTCCGCGAACAGCACCTTGCCGCGATTGGCAGCCACGACGGGTTTTCCCGCGAACGACGCCAGGTCGAAGCCGAGGTGCACCTGTTTGTCGACCTCACGACCCTTGTAGAAGTAGGTGCGTTGATCGGCGAATGCCGCTTCGACGGCGCTGTTCGTGAATGGATGAAACACGACACCGCGCCAGAGCATTTCGGCTGCGGACTGTTTCGCGAACGACGCGATCTTCTCGTTGTTCTTGCGGCGTAGCTCGCCGTTGATCGAGAGGAACTTCGTCAGCGTGTCGCCAGTCGGGTTGATCTCCTTGGTGCCTTCGAGAATGGCGGGCACCACGCGGTCGAGAAATGTATCTGGTAGATCGATCTTGCTGCGCTTGAACGGCTTGGGCGTGACCTTGTGATCGAAGTCGGCGCGCGCCGTGTTCCCCGCGGGATCGCGTGCGAAGATGCGCATGGACGTATTCACATCCTGATCGTAGAGAAGGGCGTAGAACGCGACCCGTACCGCCGGATCCGAAATCTTCACGCCCTCGACCGTCGCGCCTGACGCCGGATATCCCGGGTATTCGAGATTGCCGACCACAACACCGGACTCGACGTCTTCCGGCGTCGCGCGGTACACGATCATCTCCGCCCCCCCGAGGTTGATGAAGTGAAACGTCGAGAGCACCGACACCTTCGGACGTTCCAGCCGAACCTGGACGTCGTGTGCCGCCGTCGATTGTACGGTTCGAATTCCGTGCAGCACGGGCCGTGCGGCAGTGACGACGATGCGCGCGGGTCCTGATTGCAGGCCAGGAAGTGTGTCCTTGCCGACCTGTCGCGTCACGCGAACGCGATCGTCACCTTCCTGTTTGATGGACGCGCCGGCGGGATCCGCGAGCGTGGCGAGCGGCATCGGCTTGCCGTTCTGCTCGAGGACGATTTGCAGTTGCGACAGTTTCCCAGCCGGCGCGGTAACCACGACCTCGAGCGGCGCCGTCGCGCCGACGTACTTCTCGGGCTTCACGATGCTGATCGAGGGGCCCGCCATGCGGCCGGCGACGATGTAGGCGCCGCCGGCGACGAGGGCGGCGACCAGCAGCAGAATCAGGAATGCGCGCAGGAGAAAACGCATGCCGCATGATAATCGAACGCGCGGATTCAGGGACGCCGATGAACGCGGATTTCCGCGGATCAGGCATCGAACGAGACGAAGATGCACGCGTATTCCCGCGGATCGGGCGTCAACGAGACGCGGATGCACGTGGATTCTCGCGAATCGGGAATCAACGAGACGCGGATGCACGCGGATTTTCGCGAATCGGGAATCAATGAGACGCGGATGCACGCGGATTTTCGCGGATCGGGTATCAACGGGACGCGGACTCCCGCGGATTAGATACTGACGAGACGCGCATGAACCCGGAGTCGCGCGGATTAGCCGATGGGTTTATCGGCGAACGAGCAGCTGATTGGCTGCTCTGTTTGTGGGCCTGATGTTGACCGGATCAGGGAGCCTTGGTAACATCAAGGGTTCCTGTTGGCGCGTGTGCCGGTATCGTCTAGGGGTCAGGACACGTGGTTCTCAGCCACGGGACCGGGGTTCGAATCCCCGTACCGGTACCAACTCTCCAAGCTTCAAGCTTTCAGTGACTTGTAGCGGATTCCTCGGCGGGGTCTTCGCGTTCAGCGAAGCTCTGTTCGGTGGGATCTTGAATGGGCCTCGATGAACCCGTCTCGACGAAGACCGAAGTCGCCGGAACACTCTCCGTTGCCGCTGAGACGCGGCTCAAAGCCGAGGCCGAGGAACTGCGGTGGCTCACCGTCGACGAGCTGCAGGAACTGGAAGTCGGACAGGTTAATCGCCGACGCGATCGCGGCATCGAAGGCGGGCGAACTTCAGATCGCGGAGAGCGTGATCCATGCATCCCTATTAGGGAGCCGCCGGCGTGCACTCGGCCGACGCTCGGATACAGTTCCAGGTCAGTGCCGCTCGGGTTCGTGCTCGGGCCCGAGCGGCTCCAGCCTCGCGGCGAACCCCCAGCCGCCGAACTTCTCGGACACGGCCGGCACGATCTCGTTCGGACCGGGACGAAGATCCACGTAGATCGCGTCCGGACCGAGAGAGGCGATCCCGAGGAACGAGGGATCCCGTGACTGGAACGCGCTGTCGCCGGCGAAGAGCAGGCGGCCGTTCACGAAGACGTGCACCCGATCACTGTAGGCGAACACGAGCTTCATCCGCTGCGCCCGCGAGGCCGTGATAACCGAACGCGCGAACACGAGAGCCAGGCTCGAGGCGGACGTGCGAGTCCTGCGGCGGTACTCGGCGATGTTGACGAGTCCGGAGCTGTCGGCGGTCACGGAAGTCCAGGCGAACGCGCTCAACGCTGCGCGATCGGGCAGGACGTCATCCTTCACCAGGGTCGTCTCGAACGCAGGACTCAGCTCCCACGTCGTGAGCGTGTGAGGCCCGGGCGGCGGGGCCGCC
>Ga0114129_10005238_pt1 | contig 18273 bp, 15 predicted proteins | sample RhiMetdeltSRZDD1_FD_80071 | JGI IMG/M metagenome (GOLD analysis project Ga0114129, IMG submission 80071) | Populus rhizosphere microbial communities from Tennessee, USA - Rhizosphere MetaG P. deltoides SRZDD1 (version 2) (version 2) | ecosystem: Host-associated > Plants > Roots > Rhizosphere >...
ACGTGAAGCCGCCGCTGCCGTACAGGTCGATGCCCGGGCGTACCGCACCGAGCAGCGTCACGAGCGGAATGTCGAGCAGCCGTGCCTTCAGGTCCCAGAGCGCGGTGTCGACCGCCGCAATGGCGCTCGCGGCGATGCCGGGCCGCCCGACGTTGCGCACCGCGTGAACCATGGCGACCCATGCGCCGGGTACGTCCATCGCCGGGAAGCCGTGAACCCGTTGCGCGAGCAGGCCTCGAACCACTGCCGCCGCGGAGGCATCGGTGTAGGTGTAGCCGAGACCGTGCCGGCCGCCACCCTCGATCTCGACGACCACCATCGTCGTCTGCTGCCAGTCGAACGTGCCGTCAGCTTCAGGAGCGTCGGTAGGGATGGTGTACGCGTGGACGCTGACGCGTTCGACGGCCGGGTCGATGCGCGCGAGGTGTGGTGCGGTCGAGCCCACTGGTTCACCTGTCCAGATCGATGAGCAGGAGTCCTGTCGCCGCGTCGCTGCGGCGCTTGAGATGGGCCGGCGTCTCGACGAGCACGATCTCGAGCGTGGGGCGAACCCGTCCCTCCATCAGATGGCCGCCATGTGCCGTCCCGTCGCTCTTGCCGACCACCACGTGCGCGTGCAGCTTCGGACCGTTGTCACCGAGCGCGATGTTGCCGACCAGCGAGACGACCTCGACCTGTTCGTCGATCTCGATGCGTTTGTACTCGTGCTTCTGCACGTCGAAGTAGCCGAGCGTGACGCTCTGAAATGCGCCGATGCCGGTGAACGACGCGGCGTCGATCGCGTTGGCGCCGGCAAACTCCAGCAGACCCTTCGTCGCGTCGTCACCGCTGCTGAACACGAGGACGAAGGTCTGCGTGCCGCCGGAATGGCTGAGTCGTTGTGCTTTCACCTACACCAACTCACGCACCTTGTCGGCGAGCACGGTCAACGCAATCTTGTTGCGGTGCGGCGTCCCTTTCGCGAGCGACTCCGCAAACTTGGTCGCCTGCTCCACCGTGACCTTCGGCGGCATCGGCGGCTCGAACGGATCGACGGTGGCCTCGACGATGACGGGGCCGGGTGTTGCGAACGCCTGATCCAGCACGCCGCCACACTGCTTCGGATCCGCGACGCTGAACCCCGTCGCGCCGCACGCCCGCGCATACGCCGCAAAGTCGATCGGCTGCAGCTCGCATCCGTACTCGGGGTTGCCGAGAAACACCATCTGCTCCCACTTGATCATGCCGAGCGAATTGTTCTTGACGATGACCACCTTGACGGGGAGCCGGTATTTCACGCAGTTGGCGAACTCGGCCATCAGCATCGAGAAGCCGCCGTCGCCGACGAAGGCGACGACCTGGCGCTCGGGATAGGCGATCTGCGCGGCCATCGCGTACGGCAGACCGTTGGCCATCGAGGCGAGCGTGCCCGACAGCGAGTGCATCTGGCCGCGCTTCACGTGGATGTACCGCGCCCACCATGTCGCGACCGTTCCGCTGTCGCACGCCACAATCGCATCGTCGCGGAGGAGCCGGTTGACTTCCCGCGCGACGACCTGCGGTTTCATCGGCACGTTGGTGACGGAGGCATATTCGTCCATGACCTTCCGCCACTTCACCATGCCCTGCTGCGCCTTCTCGAGGAACGAGCGATCGTCATGACGCCGCAGCATCGGCATCAGCGCCTGCAGCGTCCGGCGGCTGTCGCCGACGAGACCGACTTCGACGGGGTACCGGAGCCCGATGCGAATCGGATCCAGCTCGATTTGCACGCCACGCGCCTGGCCGGGCTTCGGCATGAATTCGAGATACGGGAAGGAGGTGCCGACCATCAGGAGCGTGTCGCACGCCTCGATCGCATCCTGCGATGGACGCGTGCCGAGCAGACCTATCCCTCCCGTGGTGAACGGACTGTCGTCCGGCACCGCGGCCTTGCCGAGGAGCGGCTTGACGATCGGTGCGCCCAGGATGTCGGCTGCCTGTTCGAGCTCGGTGGCCGCGCCGAGCGCGCCGCGTCCCGCGAGGATGACGATCTTCTTGCCGCTGTTCAGGATGTCGGCGGCCTGCGCGAGGTCGGTGTCGTTCGGCAGGCGCGCGCTGTGCGGCTCGAGCTCCGACGTGTGGCCCGGGATGTTCCGCTTCGATCGCTGTCCGTCGGCCTTGCTCTCCTGCAGATCGACGGGAAACGAAATGTGCGAGACGCCGCGGTAGAGCAGCGCCGTCCGGCAGGCCAGGTGCGCGATGTTCTCGACATGTGTCGGCCCCATGACTCGCGCGTTGTACTTCGCGACATCCATGAAGAGCTTGTCGAGCTCGACGTCCTGCTGCGTGTGCGTGCCGATGAGATCGTGATACGGCATGCCGGTGATCGCGAGCACCGGCTGACCGTCGAGTTTCGCGTCGTACAGGCCGTTGAGGAGGTGGATGCCGCCGGGTCCCGAGGTCGCCAGGCAGACGCCGAGGCGGCCCGTGAATTTCGCGTAGCCGCACGCCATGAACGCGGCCGCTTCTTCATGGCGGACCTGCACGAAGCGAATCGCGTCTGCCTTCTTGCGCAGTGCCTCCATGATCCCGTTGATGCCGTCGCCCGGCAGCCCGAAGATGGTGTCAACGCCCCATTCCTGGAGCACCTCGATGAGGATGTCGGATGCGGTCTGAGCCATCGCGCCTTCCTTGATGAGTCCAGTCGTTTCGACGGTGCATATCCGAGGCCGCGTGCGAATCCGGCCGGCGGCTATCTGCGGGTAAGGAAGAGGCCGGCGGCTATCACCAGCGCAGCCGCGGCCGCGAACGCGCGACGGTGTTTCGAGAACACGAGCTCCCAGCTCGCCGACCGCGCTCGCCCATCGAACCGTCCGTGTGCGCCGAAGTCGCGTTCCTCGTCCACGGGCGCCCACAGGTTGTCCGGGCGCCGGGGATCCTCGGGCTCGGACGTCTGCTGCGAGTCGTATCCCGCACGCGCAAGATAGCGATCGGCGAGCCCCGCGGCGATGCGGTCGCCGACTATGGCTTCGACGGTGGGAAAGCCGACGAAGTACTCGCGACGTGGATGATCGGCGGCCCAGACGATGGCATCCGCGGCCACTTCCGGCTGGAAGATCGGCGGCACCGGCTGCGCGCGACCCCCGAGGCGGCTCTTCACCCAGTCGAATTGCGGCGTGTTCAACGCCGGCAGCTGCACCATCGTCACCTTGACGCCGCTGCCGTCGTGCAGCAGTTCGGTGCGCAGTGAATCGCAGAACCCTTCAACGGCATGCTTGGCCGCGCAATACGCGGATTGGAGCGGAATGCCGCGATAGGCCAGCGCCGACCCGACCTGGATGATGACGCCGCGATTGCGGGGCGACATCCTGCGGAGCGCCGCGAGCGTTCCGTGAACGACGCCCAGGTACGTCACTTCAGTGACCCGCTTGAACTCGCCCGCGTTCATCTCGCGGATAGGCGAGAAGACGCTCGCCATCGCGTTGTTGATCCAGATGTCGATCGGGCCGAACGCGTCCTCGAGGATGGAGGCGGCCGCGTCGACGTGATCGGCATTGGCGACATCCGCCTGCAGAATGACCGACTGGCCGCCAGCGCTCTCGACGTCGCGCGCGGCGCCGTCGAGACCGGCGCGGCCGCGCGCGAGCAGACCAATCGATGCGCCGCGACGCGCGAACGCTTGCGCCGTCGCGCGGCCCACGCCGGCCGAGGCGCCGGTAATCATCACGACCTGAGGCATTGGCGCGATCTCCCCGGCGCACCGCATGCACGGAGCGGTCCCGGGCGAGGCGCGCGGCTAGCAGGAAGACGTCGAAGAAAGGCTGAGCAGCGACGCAGCCGCCGCCACGACGTCGCGCATCGTCGCGGGCCGCGTGACGACGTGGAAGCCGAGACGGCGAATCTCGTCCGCTGATATCGTTCCCATCGCCGTCACGACCACGACGCGCTCTGGCGGCATGACGCCACGGACTTCGTCGAGCGCCTCGTGCGGCGCGGGCAGACCGCGCAAGTCGATGATCAGGACCCGCGGCTTCATGCCGGGCCGGAGAAATTGCCTCGGAATCGGCCACGCATCCGTGGCGACGACGTCATAGCCGTCCTCGAGCAGCTGCGCGCGCAGCAGCGCGCGCTCCGGCCATTCGGGACCCAGCAGGACGATGTCGGGCCTGCCCCGAGCGGAGTCGAGGGGCCTGGTCACCGCGGCGCTTCCACGAGCGTGTGCGTGCCGGGGTCGATGACCAGGTGCGGCGGCTCCGCGGCAATCAGGTACTCGAACTCGTTGCGGAACTGCTGCAGCGAGATGCCGGCGGTCGCCGCGAACTTGGCGAGCTCGTGCGGATCCTCGAAGTCGTCGCGGCGCAACCGGATCATGTACCGCCGTGCGATGCCGTACCGCGTCGAATGGATGTTCACCAGCCGCACGCGGGTCCGTCCGCTGTCCGGATCGATGACGTCGCCGAACGGGATCGGCACGAAGTTGCCGGCCTGCATGGAAATCATCACCGCGCTTCCGCCCGAGAGCAGATACTTCGCGGCGCAGTACCCGAGGTCGCGGGTGTAATCCATGTCGGCGGGAATCGGGTCGGCGCACCGCAGCTCGTACCCGATGTTCTTGGCGGCAATCGTCGTCCGGATGCCGAACGTGCCGAGCCGTTTCTGTACCTCGGTCTTCAGGATTTCGCCGATGTTGACCTCCGCGATGCGGAGGTGGCCGTGGGAATCGCGCTCGACGTCTTCCAGCCGCTCGAGATCGGTGGGATCGATGCCGAGCACGAGCCCTTCGGCAATCATGGCCACGCCGTCTCGACGGCCGTAACTGAGCCGCTTGATGATGGCGCCGACGAGGGTGTCGACGACCGTCTTCAGCGGGATGCGGTGCTGCGGGAACTCCTCGGGGATGAGGGTCAGCGTCGCGCCCGCCGCCTTCCCGATGCCCAGCGCGAGGTGGCCGGCCTTGCGTCCCATCGCGATGACGAAGTACCAGCGCGACGTGGTCTTCGCGTCCACCATCAGGTTCTTCACGATCTCGACGCCATGATGGCGCGCGGTCTGGAAGCCAAACGTGTCGACGTTGGCGGGCAGGTCGAGATCGTTGTCGATCGTCTTCGGGACGTGCACGACGCGGATGCGCCCTCGTCCCTGCTCCTCGACCCTCATGGCGGAGAACGCGGTGTCGTCGCCGCCGATCGTGATCAGCATGTCGACATTCAGCCTCAGCAGCGACACGACGACCTGCTCCAGGTGATCGGGGTTGGTCGTCGGGTTCGCGCGCGAGATGCCGATGTGCGATCCGCCGCGGAAGTGAATGCGGCTGACCGATTCGATGGTCAGCGGCGTCGTATGGTCGACGTCGCCGCGCATGATCCACTCGAAGCCGTCGCGGATGCCGAGCACTTCGACGCCCTCGAGCTGACCGCGGATCGTCGCGGCGGAGATGACGCTGTTGATGCCTGGTGCCGGCCCGCCGGCAACGAGAATCGCGAGCCGTGTCTGATGACCCATGCGAATACCCTGCAGAGCCTTCCCTTCAAGGATAGCGCGCTTCGCGGTCTCGCATCGCTCTCTGGCACCTGAGTTGCGTGATGTGAGCGCCCGGAGGGAGTGTCGATGCCCGAGAAAGAGACGCTGCAGCGCGCCCGCGCCGACAAACGCGCCGGCAAATCGCCATCCACGCAGGCCGGGGAGTTCGTTCGGGAGGAGATCCATCACGTTCGCGAGGGCAAGCACGGTGCTCGCTCGGCGAAGCAGGCCATTGCGATTGGCCTGTCGAAGGCCAGACGTGCCGGCGTCAGGCTGCCGGCGCCGAGAGGCGCCAAGGCCAGCACGCGGCGCAGCGCGGCCGCGGCGACACGCGCGTCGCGGAAACGGTCGCGCCCGTCGGCGACGCGGTCACGGGGTGTGCGTCGTGCGCTGAAGCGCCAGGGCCATCGCGCGGCGTCGCGCGAGGCGCTGTCGCGTCAGGCAAAATCGGCGGCACGGCGGCGCTCCGCGGCCAGCCGCAGCGCAGCCGCGCGAAAGGCGGCGCGCACGCGGCAGCGTCACGGCAGGACGCGCCGGCGCCGCGCGACGGCGTAGCACTGACGTGTGAAGCGTCCAGGCATCATGCGCAAGGGGCCCCGCGCACGAGCCGTCCGATCACTCGTGCGAGATGGACTGGATCGGTGGGCTTCGCAACATGATCCTGGAAGCCGACGGCGCACGCTTCCTGGCGCTCGGTCTCGCGTGCGTGAGCTGTCACGGCGATGGCAGGGAGCGTCGCGACGCGCGGGTCGGTGAGCGCACGGATATGGCGGAGCAAGGCGTAGCCGTCCATCCCGGGCATGGCGATATCGGCGAGCAGCACATCCACGTGCTCGGACCCGAGCAGGGCCAGCGCCTCACGGGCATCCGCCGCCGCGAGGACGCGTGCGCCGCACGCGGTCAGCGCATGCGCCATCACCTCACGGGCGTCCGGCTCGTCGTCGACGATGAGGACGGCGAGGCTTGCGAGAGACTCACTCACTGCCTGAGAGGATGCAGAGGCCTGGGCGTCGGATTCATGGACGGCCGTCCCCCGGGCCAATGGCAGCGTTACCGAGAATGTCGCGCCTTGACCACGCCCACCGCTTTCCACGGTGAGCTGTCCGTGGTGTGCTTCAACCACTTGTTTGGCGATCGACAGACCCAGTCCGAGGCCGCCATATCGGCGCGTGGGTGAACTGTCGCCCTGTCGGAAGCGGTCGAATACGTGTGGAACGAACTGCGGCTCGATCCCGATGCCGTCATCGCTCACGCGAACACAGACGGCGTGATCGGTCTGGACGGCATCGATCGAGACATGCCCGCCTGAAGGGGTGAACTTGACCGCGTTGCCGAGCAGGTTGAAGAACACCTGCTCGAGCCGTCGCCGGTCTCCGAGCACCATCGCCGGCGGGATGGGCGAGACGCTGACATCGAGCTGATCGGCCGACGCCGTCGGAATGATCGAGTCGACGACGCCGGAGATGACCGTCGCGAGGTCGACTTCCTGAAGATCGAGCGTCGCCGACCCGGCTGCCATGCACGAGACATCCAGGAGATCGTCGATCAATTTCGTCTGACGCATCGCGTTGTCGTAGATCGACTGCACGGCCCGGGCGACCATTTCGGGCTTCACGAACTGTCCGCGAAGCATCGACGCCCAGCCGAGCACCGCGTTCAGCGGTGTGCGCAGCTCGTGCGAGAGGATGGAGAGGAAGTCGTCCTTCAGGCGATTGGCCGCTTCGGCTTGTGCGCGCGCCTGCTGCGACGCCTCGTAGAGCCGGGCACGGTCGAGCGCCTGCGCGCAGTGCTGGGCGACGGCCACCAGCACGGCCCTGTACTCCGCGTCGAAGTTCACCGGAAAACGAAAGTGAAATTCCAGCACGCCGATCGGGACGTTCTCGACCGGGAGTGGCAGGGTCACGGATGACAGGTGCCCGGCGTTGGCGGCCCTCGATGCGGAGCGCCAGTACCGCTCCTGCGACTCGACCCACGACGACACGAAGATCGGTTCGCGGGTGCGGGCGGCCTCGGTCGCGCAGAGACCGGGTGACGCCGAAAACACCCGTGGCTCGTCTGCGCCGAGCGTCTCGAACTCGCTTCCGTCCGTCGCCAGCAGCGCGACGCCCGCCGCCGTCGCGCCCACGAGTACGGTGCCCTGCTGCACGACTGCGGCAGCCACGGCCTGCATCGTCACCGCCTCTGACAGCGCCGCCGTCAGGTCGCGCATACGGGCCGTGCGCGTCGCCAGCGCCCGCGAACGCGTTTCGCTGGCGCGAAGCGCCTGCTCGGTACGCTGCCGCTCGGCAAGTTCTCGATCCGCCTGTTCGCGCAGCGCCTCGGCGTGCGCGCGGGCACGTTGCGTGACTTCGTATCGCCGTGCGCGATCGAGCACCTGGGCGGCGCCCGCCGCCAGAATCGACAGGAATTGCTCGTCGTCGGCGGAGAATGCCCGAGGCTGCCGGAAGTCGAGCCTGACGATGGCGGTAACGCGGCGGTCGACGACGAGCGGGATGGCGGCCGTCGCGGCGTATTCGTCGTACCGCACGCTGCCCTGTCCGTCCGCGTATTCCGCGTTCCAGGCGTTCGCCGACTCGAGGAAGACAGGGGCGCCTCTCTGCGTCGCGTCGCGCAGCGGTGATGTCGTGACGAGTGAGATCTGCTGGTGCTCGGCTGCGACGCTGCTCCTGTAGGCGACCGCGCGAGCGATGGACGCGGACGTCACATCGTCGCCAACGACCAGCAACATACCCGCGTCAGCCGTCATCCCGTGCATCGACGCATGAACTGCGGCGTCTGCGACCTCGATCGGCGTGCACGCCCGGCCCAGGGCCGCCGAGAGCTGCGCGATGCGATTGGACTGGCCAACGGTGCGCTCAGCGGCGGCGCACGCCGCACGTGCACGCTGAAGGCGTCGATCGGCCGAGCGCACACGCAGGCACACGCTGAACCAGCCTGCGACACATCCCACGAACGCAGTCGCCTGCAGCGGCGACATCGGATCCGCCGGACGCAGCGCGATGCCCGCGACCGTGCCCATCGCGAGCGCGAGCATACCGGGCCCCGGCCCGCCATACAGCGCGCTCAACGCGATCGAGAGCGAGAGCGCGAGAAACAGAAACTCGGAGCCAGCGCCACGACGAAGGAGCAGGTCGGCCCCGACGCTGAACGCGAACAGCAGACACGCGAAGGCGTAGGGAGCGACGCTGCGGAGGAGGCGACGCGATTCCGGCTGCATGCGGTTCCCTCTTTTGCCGTCAATCTCGACAGCACGATCTCATGCGCACACGCCGCATCCCACTTCGGCGCCAGCATGCACACCGGCCACTTCGAAGCTGTGCGATATCGTCTTGAATGAGAACGTCCGCGACGCCGTGCAACATCCATGCTTTGATGAGCGGATGGGCTGACAACGGCGCCGATCCGTCCGCCGCGCGGGCGAAACATCACCCGCCGTGGAGCGGTTGTGGGCTTACGCTCTGCAGCAAGTTTGAACAGCGGGGAAAGATTTACCGCCGACTTTCAGCTCGGCCGTGGGATGCCTGCGTCAGCGCGATCGCTAGTCCTCGTCGTGAAAGCAATGCCTCCACGCCTCGTTCCCCTCGGCTTTGCTCACGGCCCCGCTAGTGACCGACATTCGTGAGCTGGTGACCGACATTCGTGAGCGCGACGGCGCCTGGATGTCAGCAGTCTCCGCCGCCTCGATCAACACTCCCTTGGCTACCACTCGTTCGAAGATGTCGAGCAGGTCCCTATGCGGACTCAACCCCGCTTGTCTACGTTCCCAAGCCACTGCAGGAGCCGTCTTTCAAAGGGAGTAAGGTCGAGTCGCGGTTCACCATGTCCGGTCTTGGAGGCAAGTAACGGTCCAGCCCGCCGTAACGCACCTTCGAGGTAGACAGGGGTGATGCCTGCGGCCCAGTACACGGTGGCCGCCCGACTGGGCTGCGTCGTCTCACGCGGCGTGCGCAACGGGGCCCGGGCGCCGGCAGGCGTGAATTCAAGCCACCCATGCCATCGCTTGGTGCCGTCGTGTGCCGGCGCGCCGCACGCGCGGGCCGCAAAGGCGCATCCGGTCCGTGTCACCACCCGCCACCTGTACTCATGCAGCACTGCCATGATCTGAGGCGCGTGCGCGCCGTGGTTTGGAGCCACTCGTGGCGTACTCATGCAGACGGTGTGCCCTGCACGTGAGCGCTCAAGTATGTCCAGGCTGCTCGAATTGCCGCGATTCTCGGCCGCTTCCCGCAGATTTCGGCCTTTTTCGAGGACAGGCTCGCGCCCGCGACGTCGGCGTGGATACGCCTGCGTCGCCAATCGCTACGTCTTTACGTGACTGGTCAAGTACGGCAGAATCTGCATCATGAGCGAGAAGGTGCTGCTGCTCGCGCGGCGCCGATGCCTGGCATGCGACGACGTCCAGGACGTGCTCGAGCCGCCGGACACCGATGCAATCGGGCCCGAGTGCCGCAGCTGCCGCGCGCCGACAGAACGGATCGAGGTGCTGGCCTCGCGGCTCGTCGCGAAGAATCGGCACGCCGCGGAGCTCGGACGTCTTGGAGGGCTCAAAGGCGGACCGGCGAGGGCGAAGGCGCTGACGGCGCAGCGCCGGCGCGAGATTGCGCGCCACGCGGTCCAGACTCGGTGGAAACGGACTCGGTGAAGCGCGGGGCTCAGCTCGCCAGGTACTGTCGAATCAAACGCGCGAGCAGCGTGTCGAGCGGTTCGCCATCGAGCTCGAACCGCGAGGACGCGGGCGACCACGCAAGCTTGAAGCTGCGCGACATCGCGGAGAGCCACACCTGCCGCACGGGCGCGTTCGGGCTCACGACGAATTTCGCGGGTGACGGATCTTCGAAGATGACCTGCAGCACGCCGTTCTGCAATTCGACCTCGAAGCCTTCCTGGTCGGCGAGGGGGAGCAGCGACCGCTGCGCACGCTCGAGGGCGGCGTCCGCCTGCAGGCGGAAATCCTGCTCTGTCAGCCCGCTCATGAAAGAGCGAGCTTAGCCTAATTCGACGACGACAGGCGATTGGCGGACGCGACGTAGGATTTGCGCGCGCGCGCGACCTGGCCGGCCGTCTTCATCCGCAATTCGAGCTTGTGCTCCTTGCCGTCGAGCGCCGCCGGCGAGAAGCCGATCGTGTAGAGGCTGTGCAGCTCCTGCGCGACGCGCGTGAAGGTGGGCGCGAGCTCGTCGGTCTTCTTCAGCTCGAAATAGCCGCCGCCCGTTTCCTCGGCGATCTTCTTCAGCGATCGATCCGGCTGCGAGCGCACCATGCGCTGGCCGTTGAAGTACTGCGACTGCAGGCCAATCGCGTAGACCATCACCTCGTTCTGCTTCGCGTGGTCGAGGACGCTGCCGAAGCCGATCTTGCTGTAGGTGTCGTCGCCGTCGGTGAACACGAGCACGACCTTGCGCCCGTCGACCGGCTTCAGCATCTCGATGCTCTGATCGACGGCATCCCAGAGCCGCGTCGGGTTGCCGTACTGCAGGTCGCGCAGCGCCGAGATCAGGTCGTCGCGGTCGTTGGTGAAGTTGCCGCTGAACTCGATCTTGTCGCTGAAGGCGCCCACCTGTCCCTTGTCCTGCGGCAGCATGCGGAGCAGGAACTGCTCGGCGGCCGCGCGCAGCAGGTCGAGGCTGCTGGTCATGCTGGCGCTGTAGTCCAGCATGACGACGACGGAGAAGGGCTGCGTTTCGTTCTGGAAGAACGTGATGTCCTGCGGCTTCCCGTTGTCGAAGACGGTGAACTGCTGCTGTTCGAGGTTCGGCACCAGCCGTCCCTGGCCGTCGAGGACGGTAGCCGGAACGGACACGATCTGGGTGGTCGCCTTGAACGTGGGGGCTTCCTGCTGAGCGGCGGCGGTCAGCGTGGCGGCGGCCAGAAGTGCGATGGTCGTAAAGGTCCGCATGAAATCACTTTATCTGATCTTGAGACGCCGCGGGGGCAGCCTCGGCCGGACCGCACGGCATGCCGAGCCGGAGTAGGAAACGGCGCGCAGGCCGGCTCCGACTCGCAGGGCGGGCGCGGAGTATTATTTTCGCATGCGAACTGCCTGTATCGCCGCCGGACTCCTGATTTCACTCGCCTGCTCGTCGCAGGCACAGCAGCAGGGAGACGTGGCGGCACGCGTCGGCGATCGGACCATCACGGTCCGCGAGCTCGACGAGCGATGGAAGACCGAGGATCCGGGCGCCAAGGCGATGGCCGAGCAAACCGTCTACGACGGCCGCAAGGCCGCGCTCGACGCCATCGTCGCCGACATGCTCGTCGCGCAGGCCGCCAAGACGAAGGGCGTGACGCCCGAGGCGTTCGTGCAGGCAGAAGTCGCCAAACGCACCAAGCCGGTGTCCGACACGGACGTCCGCAGCTTCTACGTCCAGAACAGCGAGCGGATGCAGGGGCGATCGTTCGAGCAGATGAGCGCCGCCATCGAGCAGTACCTCGAGGACCAGCAGCAGACGACCGCGAAGCAGGACCTGATCGCCGAGCTGAGGAAGGGCGGCCCCGCCATTCGTGTCGTCCTGGACGCGCCGCGCACGGCGATCACCGTCAACCCGGACGATCCGTCGGACGGGAAGGCCGACGCGGCGGTCACCGTGGTCGAGTACTCCGACTTCCAGTGCCCGTTCTGCCTGCGCGTGATGCCGACGCTGAAGCAGCTCCGCGCGAAGTACGGCGACAGGATGCGGCTGGTGTGGAAGGACTTTCCGCTGACGCAGATTCACCCGCAGGCGTTTGTCGCCGCACAGGCGGGCAACTGCGCGCGCGAGCAGGGGAAGTTCTGGGAGCTGCACGACAAGATGTTCGGCAGCCAGTCGGCGCTGCAGCCCGACGCGCTGAAGAAGTACGCCGCGGAGGCCGGGCTCGACACGACGAAATTCAATCAGTGCCTCGACACCTCGAAGTACGAGGCGCGCGTGCAGGACGCGATCAGGGCCGGCGGACGCCTCGGCATCCAGTCCACGCCGACCGTGTTCGTCAACGGCCGCATGATCAACGGCGCGCAGCCCATCGAGGTGTTCCAGGGCGTCATCGACGAGGAGCTAGCCCGCAGCGGGAAATAGCCGGTCGAAATTGCCTCCGAAGATCAGCGCGGCATCCGACGCGTTGACGCCGGCTCCGTCGACGATCCGTCGCTGCGTGTCGTAGACGGTCTTCAGCCACCCTCTCGGGAAAAACGACGAATCCGTTCCGAAGAGCAGCCGCGACGGGCCGGTCACGGCCAGCGTCGCCCTGAACACGGCGTCGAGCGTCAGGCCGGGTATGTAGCGAATCCACCCGTTCGAGCTCGACGTGTCGACATGGATGTTGCGCGCCGTGTCGGCCGCCATGAGCGTCTCGCGCAGGAACCCCGCGCCGAAGTGCGGGATGATGAACGGCACGGTGGGAAACGCCAGTGCCTGCGTCAGCAGGTCCAGCGGGTTGCCGAGCCGCATGTCGAAGCGGCTCGGCAGTCCCAGCTTCGCGCGAACGCCGACCGACAGCACGCCGCAATGGACGAAGACGGCCACACCGGGTCGCGATGCGGCGATCTCGACGATGCGCGTGACGCGGTCGTCGGTGACGGCAACGTGGTGCATCGCCGGAAAGAGGCAGATGCAGCGAAGCTGCAGCTCGTCGATCGCGTGGCGGACGCGATCGGCCGCGTCGGCGGCCGACGGATCCACCATGAAGAAGCCGACGAGCCGCGTCGGATGGTGCGCCACGGCTTCCGCGACGGAGGCTTCGTCGGCGGGCACGCTGGCGATGAGCGCGGCGCGGCTGACGCCGTGCGCATCGAGCTCCGCGACCCAGCGATCCGCGAGCACGTCCGCGGTTCTGGGATCGTCCCACTTCAGCTCCCGCCAGATGTCCGGGGCGTCCTCATCCGGCGACGCGGGCCGCTGACGCGCGAGCGTGTTGAAGAATTGCGACGAGAAGAAGTGGCAGTGTGCGTCGTTGATCGTCACAGCATCTCCACGGGCTCGGGCGCGTGGGCGTCGGGCGGCAGCCGCCCATGGCGCGTCCGCGCGATCCACGTCGCCGTCAGCGCGACCGCGCAGAAGATCAGGCCGATCGACAGCCCGATCCAGAGGCCCGTCACGCCCCATGCGAACCGGAAGCACAAAGCATAGCCAACGGGCAGGCCGAGCACCCAGTGGCCGATGACGTTCATGATCATCGGCGTGCGCGTGTCGCCGATGCCGCGCAGGACGCCGGTGGTCACCGCCTGCGTCCCGTCGAACAGCTGAAACGCCGCGGCGATCCCGAGCAGGCGCGAGCCGATCGCGAGGACGCGGGCGTCGGTCGTGAACACGCGCAGCATGGGGATCGGCAGCAGCAGGAGGATCAGGCCGAGCATGATCATGATGCACGCGCCGAGCCCCAGCGCCGTCCATCCGGCGCGGCGCGCGCGGTGAATGTCGCGGGCGCCGACGGCATGCCCCACGCGCACGGCGCCTGCTGACGCGAGGCCGAGCGGCACCATGAACACGCAGCTGACGATGTTCAGCGCGATCTGGTGCGAGGCGGACGAGACTTCATCGAGCCGGGCGGCGAGCGCCGTCGCCAGCACGAACACGCCGACCTCGAGCGTGATCTGCGATGCCGCGGGCGCGCCGAGTGCCACGAGCCTCCACAGCCGCTGCGCATCGACCGCGAACGGCACGTGTGGATGCGCCTCGCCGCGCCTCCGGTGCTCGCGCCGGACGGCGACGTAGAGAAAGGCGGCCATGTAGACCCGCGCCAGGCACGTCGACCACGCGGAGCCGGTGACGCCGAGCGCCGGCATCCCCAGCCGTCCATAAATCAGGATCGCGTTGGCACCGGCGTTCACGATGTTCGCGGAGGTGAGCGCGTACATCACCGGCCGGACGACGTGGAGGCCCTGCAGGTACCGCCGGAAGACGGCATAGAACATCAGCGGCGCGGCGCTGAGCGCGATCACCTGGAGATACGGCTTCGCCAGCGCCCCGATCTGGGGGTTCAGTCCCCACGCGTCGATGGTGACGAACGCGATCCACGTGACCAGCATCACGATTGGCGACACGACGAGCGCGAGGACCACGCCCTGGTGCAGCCACCGCAGGCAGTCGTCGTAGCGTCCCGCGCCCGCGGCGCGCGAGACGAGCGCGTCCACGCCGAGCATCAGGCCGGCGCCGAAGATCATGATGGCGGTGAACACGCCGCTCCCCATGCCGGTGGCGGCAATCGCGGCGGGACCGAGGCGGCCGACCATGACGGTGTCGACCAGGCCCATGCTCATCCAGCCGATCTCGGCGAGGACGACGGGGCCCGCGAGGCGGACGAGTGGACGGAGCTCGGAGAGCACGATGTCGCAGAGGGCGGACCTGAAGGTCGGCCCCTACGAATAGTGTCGCAGGATACCGTTGGAACCGGAGGCGTGCAGTAGGGGCCGACCTTCACGTCGGCCCGGACTCAGAACGTGACGCGGAAGCCGATCTGTCCGACGCGCTGCTCGGGCTGTCCGAAGTCGCCCGCGTAGGCCGTCGGCTGCATGAACGACGAGAGCGGCGCGCCCGTCGCGCTGAGACGCCGCGTCGTCAGCGGGATGAACGGGTTCTTCGCGTTGAGCAGGTTGAACGCCTCGGCGATCGCCTCGACGCGTGCGCCGCCGCGAAGCCCGAAGCCCTTGCTCACCCGCAGGTTCAGCTGCGAGTACGGCGCGCGCCAGCTGCAGTTGACGGTCGCGCAGCTGCCGATCTGCTTGAACGTGGCGGTGCCGTCCGCGTTCAGGCCGGTGAACCGGTACGCCGTCGCCGTCTTGTCGTTGTTGTTGCCGTCGGCGTTCAGGTCGATCCCTTCGAACGAGTGCGTCGGCAGCGCCGACTGGTAGAGGAAGATCGGCGCGACGTCGATGCCGAACGGCGCCTCGACGATGGCCGTGAGCGAGACACGATGGCGCGCATCGGTGCGCGTCAACGGCGCGTCCTGCACGGGCGCGAACGGGTTGCGCACGTCCTGCACGAGGTTCGCGTCGAGTTCGTCGGCGGAGCTGCCGATGACGCTGGTCGCGGTGGCCACCGTGTACGACGCGCTCACGTCGAGGTGGTGCGACATGCGGCGATTCAGCCCGACGATGAACGCCTGGTAGCGGCTCGTCCCCTTGCTGAGCGCCACGCGGAACTGATTTGAATTCGGCTGAATCGGAAGGTCGGCGAGATAGCGCTTGCCGTCCACGATCTGGTTGATGCGCAGCCGCGTGTTGATGTTGTGTCCGTCCGCGCGCACGACGTCCACGTTCAGCGCCGTCGACGGGTCGAGCTGATGCATCCAGCCGACGCTGGCCTGCCGTGTGTACGGCTGCTCGAGACGCGGCGACTGCACCTGGCCGCCAAGCGGAGGCAGGCTGGTGTTCACCAGGTTCTGCGAGGCGATCGTCGAAAGCGGATCGGAGGCCTGGAAGAACGTGCCGTCGGCCTTGCGGATGCCGGCGGGGTTGTTCGCCAGGAAGACGATGCCGGCGCCGCCGGCCGCGTCGATCGCCGCGTTGAGCGCGTTCTGGTTCGTGTACGCGAAGTCGGTGTAGACGCCCCAGCCGGCGCGGACGATGTCGTGCCCGTCGCCGCGGAGGTCGTACACGGCGCCAAGCCGAGGCTGGACGTTGTTCGTGTCCCCTCTCGGCGACTTGCCGAAGTCGTCGAGGACTGTGCCGGTGAAGCGTCCCGCGGCACCGGCGGTCTGCATGACGCGGAAGTTCGGGTTGTTGTCCTGATTGAGCGGCATGCCGGAGGTGTTGTCGTAACGGAGGCCGAGGTTGAGCGTCAGCCTGCTCGTCGCGCGCCAGTCGTCCTGCACGTACAGGGAGTAGAAGTCGAGCGGGATGTTCACTTCCGCCGCGCCGCCGATGACCTGGACCTGCTGCACGGGGCCGTTGATGGCGTTGGCGCCCATGGTGAAGAAGCCGGCGACCCCCGACTGCGTGCTGATGAAGAGCCGCGGCTCGTGCAGCCAGTTGGCGCCCACCTTCAGGTTGTGCTCGAGACCGCCGAACCGCCGCGACGTCCAGCTCACGTCGTCACGCAGCTGCCACTTGCTCTGTTCCGTCGTCTGGGGAGCGGCCGCGTTTGCGCCGCCCGTCACGCCGTTGGGGAACATCAGCACCGGCTGCGTGACGCTGCCCGGAATCGCGTTCCTGAACGTCGCCACCTGGAAGATCAGGTCGTTCAGCTTCGTCCCCGCGAACAACCAGCTGTCGTTGGCGTTGAGCGAGTGGAACGTGTTGGTGCTCGTCGCCCACGTCGAGTGCGCGGCGCGAAGCCCCGCGCCGCTCGGCGAGGAGTTGCCGTCGTACCCGTAGCGGACCGCGACATAGTGCCCCGCGCGAATATCCGCGGTCAGCTTGCCGGTGAACAGGTTCTCGCGCACCGGCACCGGGAAGACGCCGTCCTCGCCCGGGAAGAGGCCCAGCGTGTTGACGGTCTGCTGCGTGTCCTGCTGCGTACGCTCGAACGCGCCGAAGTAGAAGATTCGGTTCAACGCGATCGGCCCGCCGAGGCTGCCGCCGTACTGGTACCGGCGGTAATCCTGTTTCGGCACGTGGTTCAGCGTCTCGGTCTCGGTCTTCGCGTTCATCGCCGTGTCGCGGAAGAGCGTGAACGCGCTGCCGCGCACGTCGTTGGTGCCGCTCTTGGTCACGACGTTGAGCACGCCGGCGCCGCGGCCGTACTGGGCGTCGAAACGCTGCGTCATGACGTGGAACTGCTGGATGCCCTCGAGCGGATACATCTGCGCGAGACCGCCGATGGTGTCGTCGTTGTTGTCGCCGCCGTCGACGACGTAATCGACGTTGCGGCCGTTGCCGCCGCCGATTTGCGGCGAGTACTCCGTCGCCTTCGTCGGATCGGAATGGAAGCCCACGCCGACGCCCGGAACCGTCGCGGCAAGGTTGGCGAACTGCCGCCCGTTGAGCGGAAGCCGCTCGATGCGCGTCAGGTCGACCACCTGTCCGACAGACGAGGACGTGGTCGGGATGAGGGGGGTGTCGCCGACGACGGTGACCGTCTCGGCCACCTGCGCCAGCCGGAGCAGCATATTCAGGACCGTCGTCTGCGAGACGTCGACGGCGATGTCCTTCCGCTCGAGGCGGGTGAATCCAGGGAGCTCCGCCACGACGTCGTAGGTGCCGACGGGCATCGCGTTCAGGTGATAGAGACCCTCGCTGTCGCTGACGTCGCTGCGGACGAAGCCAGTGGCGTTATTGGTCGCGGTGATCGTCGCCCCGGGGACCGCCATCTCCTGGGGGTCGATCACGCGGCCGGTGATGGTTCCGGTCGTCTGCTGGGCAGATGTGGGTACGGCTGCAAGCGTCACCGCGACAGCGGCGAGCAGCCGGACAAGCGTCTTCATCAGATCCTCCGGGGGGCCGACGCGGCGTCTGATGAACGCCGTCGGAATCCCGTGCCCCCTGTTTATCGGTTGCGCTGGAGTGGCCGTCAGTCGCCACCAGTCGTCACGTTGACGTTGGTGAGCGCTGCCTGCACACTTTTTCCACCTGTTGTCTCCTCAGGGCTACGATACGCTCGCGCAACCGATTGGAGTGGGGGCAGGACGGCCACCTGTATGGTGATGGCAGAAATCTACGTCGTCGGGGTGCTGGTGGGTCTCTTTGCCACTCAGGGGGGAGTCGCAACCCGCCTCGGCCTTGCACTGCTCTGGCCGCTCGGCCCGCTGGCCTTCATCATAACGGTCGCGGGGCTTCTTGTCGTGGCCGCGATCGCCTTTCCGATCTTCGGAGTGATCGTTGCGGCGGGAATCGTCGCCGCGTGGTGGATGTTGCGATAAATCCCAAATCCCAAATCCCAA
>Ga0114129_10005239_pt1 | contig 18269 bp, 16 predicted proteins | sample RhiMetdeltSRZDD1_FD_80071 | JGI IMG/M metagenome (GOLD analysis project Ga0114129, IMG submission 80071) | Populus rhizosphere microbial communities from Tennessee, USA - Rhizosphere MetaG P. deltoides SRZDD1 (version 2) (version 2) | ecosystem: Host-associated > Plants > Roots > Rhizosphere >...
CGACGTCGCGCGGCAGCTCGTCGGCCCGAGCGCGACGGGCTACAACGCCAACCTCCAGCCGTACCCGTACGACCTGGCGAAGGCGAAGCAGTTGATCGCCGAGGCGAAGGCGGCCGGCGTGCCAGTCGATGCGCCGCTCACGATGTACGTGCGCCGCGCCTACATCGTCGGACTCGAGGACGCTGCCGAGGCGATCGCCCAGACGATGGTCGAGATCGGCCTGACCGGCACCAAGACGCAAGGCGTCGAGACGGCCGTGCACGCCGAGCTGTGGGGCGCTAACACTGGCAACGGCGTCGATCCGAACCGAGGCATGCTCGGGACGCACGCCCACGGCAACGAGCTGATGGACTACTCGTCCACGGTCACCTCGTACTACACCTGCAAGGCCCGCAACTCGACCGTCTGCGACCAGACCCTCGAGGATATGCACGCGAAGGCGCTGCCGCTTGTCGGCGCTGCCCGCCAGAAGGCGTACGAGGACATCGCGAAGTACATCCACGACCAGTACTACACGATCCCGATCGGCCACCCGAACTTCTACTACGGGGTGAGCTCGAAGCTGGACTGGAAGCCGCGCCTGGACGGCTTCATCATGCTGAAGGAGATGAAGCTGAAGTAGAGGACCCCCTCCCTAGCCCTCCCTCTGCGAGGGGGAGGGAACGGGTTGACGGAAAATTCAAAGCCGAGTACGCTCCCGCGCGATATCGTCGCCGGGAGCGTCTTCATGCTGTTGCGCCTCACGCGCCGGAAGTTCGTCGGCTGGCTGGTGCGCGCGTCGTCGGCGGCGGTAGCGAGCAGCCTGCTCCCCCTGTCGTCTCCACGGCATGTTCAGGCGGCCCCTCACCCCCCGGCCCCCTCTCCCTACCGTGGGAGAGGGGGAGATGGTGTGATAGCGGTTCGGATGGCCGATCTGGTGCTGGAGGGCCGCGACTTCCGGACTGGTCTCGCGGACGGTGTGCGGCTGCCGGGGCAGGGCGGCGATACCTGGGGCCTGACCGCCGAGCGCCCGGGCGCAACGTACACCACGCCGGCCCTCCAGGCCGCGTTTCCGTGTACGCACGTCGGCGTTCACTGGCACACGGATGGCGGCGATCAGCGCGGCTTGCGGGTGGAGCTGCGGGCGAGCCGCGACGGCCAGACCTGGATGCCGTGGCGCTCGGTCGCTCGTGAGGCCCATGGGCCAGATCGGGCTGGCGACCAGACGGTAGCGGAGACGTTCGGGGCGCTGGTCGGCGCACGATTGGGGACCTGGCTCCAGGCCCGGCTGACCTTCGAGCAGGCCGGTCCGGAGACGGCGACGATCGGCGGGCTGACGCTGACCTGCCTGGACAGCCGCCGGCCGGAGGTGGCCCGCAACGAGATCCCCCACCCCCAACCCCTCCCCACCGCGGTGGAGAGGGGAGCAAACAATACGGTTCCCCCTCTCCATCGCAATGGGGAGGGGGTCAGGGGGTGGGGGGTAGAATCCGATCGCGACATGCTCCGGGCCGGCCCCGCCGGTTTCCTCGAGCGTGTCGTTACCCGCGAGGCCTGGGGTGCTGATGAGTCGCTGCGCTTCAAGGACGGCGTCAACCAGTGGCCGGCCGCGTACGTCACGCCCTCGCTGCTGGTCGTCCATCACACGGCCGGCGACAACGACATCGTGGACGCCGAGGCTGAGGTCCGCTCGATCTACGCGTACCACGCCGTCACTCAGGGCTGGGGCGACATCGGCTACCACCTGTTGATCGACAGCAGCGGGCGGGTGTACGAGGGACGGTACGGTCGCGAGCCGGACGCGGCCGGACGGCGCGAGATCGTCAGCGAGAACGTCGTGGCGGGACACGCCCTGGACTACAACTACGGCTCGGTCGGGATCGCGCTGCTCGGCAACTTCCAGACGCGGCAGCCGGGCCAGGCAGCCATGGACGCGCTGGTTGAAGCGCTTGCGTTTATGGCCCAGCGGTACGGCATCGATCCGACGACCTCGATGAGCTACATGCGGGCGCGTGGCGACGGCACGGCGCTCTGGCGCGATCAGCTCGACGCCGTCACCGGCCACCGCGACTGCATCCCGACCGAGTGCCCCGGCGACAACCTCTATTCACTCCTTCCGAGCATCCGTCAGCGTGTCGAGGAGCAGCTCGGTGCGCGCGGACCGTCCGTTCGGATCACACGCGGGCCGTCCGAGCGGAACCTCTGGCCCACCGATCTCGGGTTCGTCTGGGAGGGCGATCCTACCGTCTCCGAGATGAGCGCGCGGCTGGCTGCCTGGCGGCGGATACCAGGATCGGACAGGATCGAGCCGCTCAGCGGCTACGTGGACGACGAGCGGCCGGCCTGGGGGCCGTGGACGCACGAACGCGGCTTGAGCGTACCGCTCCCGCCAGATGCGCGCGGCATCTACACGCTGTTCGTCCGGGCGCGCGACGCGGCCGGCCGCGAGGGGCGGGTCGCCGCGCGCTGGCCGATCGTCGTGGACCGGCACGTCGTGGTGGACGACGTCGACGCGCTACGGACACGCCATGAGGGAGACTGGGCTCGGAGCAACAGCATGCTGGGCTTCTACGGTCTCGGCTACCAGGAGGCGGCGCCCGGTCAGCACGCGGCGACGTTCCGCTGGCAGCTCAGCGTGCCCGAGGACGGGACGTACCGGGTTCAGGCGAGCTGGACCGAAGCCCCAGATCGCAGCATCCAGGCGGTGTACACGGTGAGTCAGGGCGGGCAGCCGCTCGGCGATGCGACGGTGAGTCAGCAGGAGCCGGGCGGGCAGTGGCGGACGCTCCTGGACATCCCCCTGGGAGCGAGTGTCCCGTGCATCGTGGAGCTGGCGGGGGCGGCGGACGGCGTCGTGGTGGCCGACGCGATCCGACTCGTGCTTGTGCCGTGATCCGCGTCTCTCTGACTGTGCTGGCGAAAAACTGACGCGCGCCTTTGTGCAACGCCTACGAGGACGGCGACGCTGGCGACGGCTATACTCAGCGCGGTGTCTGCGCGTAGCTGTCGGCTGCTTGTTGTTCGCTGCCGGCGGTTCGCTTCTCGACCTCCAGGAGGTACGTTATGGATTCTGGTGGTAGCTTTGGCGGTCCCGCGCTGCGCGAGCCGCGCCGGCGGACCTCGCGACGCTCGCTGCTGAAGGGGTTGACCGCCCTGATGGCTGTCGGCGCCGTAGCGCCGCTCGCGGCTGCCTGCGCGCCTCAGCAGCCCGCTGCTAAGCCGGCGGAGCCCGCGAAGCCGGCTGAGACGAAGCCGGCCGCTCCGGCCGCGACCACCGCGCCGGCGGCGCCGGCTGCCGCCGCCCAGCCGACTGCCGCCCCGAAGGTCGAGGCGAAACCCGCTGCCGATGCGAAGCCCGCTGCCGCGAAGCCGGCCGGCGAGCCGAAGAAGGGCGGTACCCTGAAGTGGGCGGTCATCGGCGAGCCGCCGGCGCTCGACCCGCAGTTCACCACCGCCACCATCACGGCCGACATCGGCTGGCACATGTACGAGACGCTGTTCACCGTTGGCGCCAACCAGGGGCCGAAGCTGGACCTTCTGGAGAAGTACGAGCCGAGCTCGGACGGCAAGAAGGTCACCATGTCGTTGCGGAAGGGGGTGCTCTTCCACAACGACAAGGAGCTGACCTCGGCGGACGTCGTCGCCTCGCTCAAGCGGTACGGCGAGATCACGGCGCGAGGCAAGGGGTTCTTGACCGAGCTCGAGGCGATGGACGCACCGGACACGTACACGGTCACGATGAGCTTCAAGCAGCCGCGGTCCGGGGTGCTGCCGATCTTCCTGTCGCGTCGCGAGGCGCTGATCATGCCGGCCGAGCTCGCGCAGAAGTTCGGCAAGGACAAGGCGACGGAGTTCGTCGGGACCGGCCCGTACAAGTTCGTCGAGTGGCAGCCGGACCGGATGGTTCGGCTGCAGCGCTTCGACAAGTACGTCGCTCGCGAGGAGCCGGCCGATGGCCCCTCCGGCAAGAAGGTCGCGCATCTGGACGAGATCCAGTTCATCCCGGTCCCGGAGGAGTCGGTTCGTGCTGACGGCGTGGGGACCGGCGAGTACCATTTCGGCGACTCGCTGGCACCGGACAGCTACGTCCGGGTGAAGGGCGTCGCGGGCGTCGAGGCCGACATCAGCAAGCCGTACTACTGGGCGGCAGCCTACTTCAACAAGAAGGAAGGCGTCTTCTCCAACCTGAAGCTGCGCCAGGCGGTCCTGGCTGGCGTGAAGATCGAGCCGCTCGCGTCGGCGGCGTTCGGCGTGCCGGAGTTCTACCGGCTCGATCCGAGCCTGGCTGCGCCGGAGACGCCCTGGTTCTCGGACGCGGGCAAGGACGTCTGGAACACGGGGGACGTGGAGAAGGCGAAGGCGCTGTTGAAGGAGGGCGGCTACGACGGCACGCCGGTCCGTTGGCTCTCTACCAAGGAGTATTTCTACAACTACAACGCGGCCGTGGTGTACAAGCAGCAGCTCGAGGCGATCGGCTTCAAGATCGACCTTCAGATCATGGATTGGGCGACGCTGATCAAGCGGCGCTCGGACCCGAAGGAGTACGACGTCTTCATCACCGGCACTGGCGCCTACGGCCATCCGATCCTGCTCAATGTCTTCGGCGACGGCTGGCCCGGCTGGTGGACGCTGCCGGAGAAGAACGAGGTCGCCGCGAAGGTCATGACGGAGACGGACCCGGTCAAGCAGCAGCAGCTCATCGTGCGGATGCAGGAGCTGGTCTACGAGGACGTGCCGTTGCACAAGTACGGCGAGTACTTCGCGCTGCGGGCGCGCTCGTCGAAGGTCCAGGGGACGATCAACCCGCCAGACCCGTTCATGTGGAACGCCTGGCTCACGTGAGTAGGCAGAGGGCGGTAGGCAGTAACGAACCACTGCCCACTGCCGACTGCCCACTGTCTTGATATACTCGGCGCCAAGCTTCGCGGGCCGGCAGTCTGATGCCGGGGCCGTGAACTCCCCACTTTCGAGGAGGTCCGCCATGGAATCTGGTAGTGGCTACGGCGATGCCACGCCTCGTGCCGTGCGCCGGGTGACGTCCCGTCGCTCGCTGCTCAAGGGACTGACCGCCCTGATGGCCGTCGGTGCCGTTGCGCCGCTCGCGGCTGCCTGTGCGCCACAGCAGCCCGCTGCCAAGCCGGCGGAGACGAAGCCGGCTGCTCCGGCCGCGACCGCGCCGGCCAAGCCAGCTGAGGCCGCGAAGCCAGCGGCCCCGGCCGCTGCGGGCCAGCCGACCGTTGCCGCCAAGCCCGATGCGAAGCCGGCCGCCGCGGCCGGCGAGCCGAAGAAGGGTGGCACGCTCAAGTGGGCGATGATCGGCGAGCCGCCGGCGCTCGACCCGATGTTCACCACCGCGACTGTGACCGCGAACTTCGGCTGGCACGTCTTCGAGGGGCTCTTCACCAAGAACGACGCGCAGGCGCCGAAGCTGGCGCTGCTCGAGAAGTACGAGCCGGCCAGTGACGGGAAGAAGGTCACGATGACGCTCCGCAAGGGCGTCCCGTTCCACAACGACAAGGAAGTGACCTCGGCGGACGTCGAGGCGTCGCTGAAGCGGTACATCGAGATCTCAGCTAGAGGCAAGCAGGTGCTCGGCGCCCTCGACAAGATGTCGGCGCCGGACAAGTACACCGTCGTGCTCGAGTTCAAGGAGCCACGGAGCGGCATCCTGCCGGTCTTCCTCTCCCAGGCCGAAGCGTTCGTCATGCCAGCCGAAGACGCGGCGAAGTACGGCAAGGACAAGATCACCAACCCGATCGGGACCGGGCCGTACAAGTTCGTGGAGCACCAGCCGGACCGGATGATCCGGATGCAGCGCTTCGACAAGTACGCGACGCGCGAGGAAGCGGCTGACGGTTCGGCCGGCAAGAAGGTCGCGTACATCGACGAGATCCAGTACATCCCGGTCCCCGAGGAGTCGGTCCGCGCCGACGGCGTCGGCACCGGCGAGTACCACTTCGGCGACTCGCTGGCACCGGACAGTTACGCCCGCGTGAACGGCGTGCCCAACGTCACGGCCGACATCGGGAAGCCGTACTACTGGGCCGTGGCCCACATGAACAAGAAGGAAGGCCTGTTCACGAACGTGAAGCTGCGCCAGGCGGTGCTGGCCGCGATCTCGATCGACCCGATCGCGGCGGCGGCGTTCGGGGTCAAGGAGTTCTACCGGATCGATCCGGGGATCGCGGCGCCGGAGACGCCCTGGTTCACTGACGAGGGCAAGGAGGTCTTCAACAAACCGGACCCCGAGAAGGCGAAGGCGCTCCTCAAGGAGGGCGGCTACGACGGCACGCCGGTCCGGTGGATGTCCACCAAGGAGTACTTCTACAACTACAACGCCGGGGTTGTCTTCAAGCAGCAGCTCGAGGCGGTCGGGTTCAAGATCGACCTCCAGGTCATGGACTGGGCGACGCTGGTAAAGCGACGGTCGGACCCGAAGGAGTACGACGTCTTCGTGACGGCCCACACCTCGTACCAGCATCCGATCATCCAGCCGTTCTTCGCCGACGGCTGGCCCGGCTGGTGGACGAACGCCGAGAAGAACGACCTGGCCGCGAAGCTGATGGCCGAGACCGACGAGAAGAAGCAGATGGAGCTGATCACGCAGCTCCAGCGGCTGTTCTACTCGGACGTCCCCGGCGTGAAGTACGGCGAGTACTTCGTCCTGCGGGCGCGTTCCAACAAGGTGACGGGGACCACCAATCCGCCGGATCCGTACTTCTGGAACGCCTGGCTCAGCTGAGCCGGGGAGACCCTCACCCCCCAACCCCCTCTCCCTACCGTGGGAGAGGGGGAGTCTAGCTCCCCTCGCCCGCGCACGGGGAGAGGGGCTGGGGGTGAGGGCAGCTCTGCTTGTGCGGACTGCACTAGGGGGCCCGCGTGGTGCTGGGCAGGGAGTGCTCCCGTGACCCGGATTTGCGCTGCTATACTGCGCGTCATGCGCCGACCCGACGGAGTCTCGACGCCGTTCGGGCGCGGTGCTGGTTCATCTCGGTCTGTGTAGGCGCCTGTGTTCCGTTACGTCATCCGTCGTATCCTGGCCGCGATCCCGGTGATGCTCATCGTCAGCACGACGGTGTTCACGCTGCTCTTTCTGACCCCGGGTGACCCAGCCGGCGTCATCCTCGGGCCGGATGCCACGCCTGAGCGGATCAACGAGCTGCGCGAGCAGCTCGGATTGAACGATCCGTGGCACATGCAGATGCTGCGCTGGTACGGCAAGCTGATTCAGGGCGACCTGGGCAACTCGCTCTCTGTGAACAACCGCACCGTGATGCAGGCCATCGCCGAGCGGGCCGAGCCGACGATCCTGCTGACGACGCTGGCGCTGACCGTCTCGCTCCTGATCGGCTTGCCGACCGGGATCGTCTCGGCGCTCTCGCGCGGACGCGTCGTCGACACGCTGGTCATGTTCGTAGCGATCGTCGGCGTCTCGATGCCGTCGTTCTGGCTCGGCCTGAATCTGATCTACGTTTTCGCGGTCTCGCTGCGGGTGCTGCCGCTGGCCGGGTATCAGGGACTCGATCAGGGGCTGGGTGAGACGTTGCGGTACCTGATCATGCCGGCGATCACGCTCGGGCTGGCCCAGGGCGCGCTGCTCGCCCGGATGACGCGCTCGATGATGTTGGAGACGCTCGGCGAGGATTACGTGCGGACCGCCCGCGCCAAGGGGCTGAACCAGCCGGCCGTGGTGATTCGTCACGCGCTGCGCAACGCCCTGATCCCGCTCGTGACGGTGGTTGGCCTGAGCTTCGCCGTGCTGATGGGCGGCGCGGTCATCACCGAGCAGGTGTTCAACATCCCCGGTGTTGGCCGCCTCTTGATCCAGGCGATCGGCCGACGCGACTACCCGCTGGTCCAGGGTATCGTGTTGCTCATCGCCCTGATGTACGTCCTGATTAACCTGCTGGTGGATATCGTGTACGGCGTCCTCGATCCGCGCATCCGACAGAGTCGAGCCTGACCGTGGCTCAGCTTCAGACGCAGTCCCAGCGCCAGACCCAGGGGTCAGCCTCGGCCTCGGCGGTGTTGCCAGAGGCGCTGCCGACGACCGCCGGCCGAGCCCGGCGCAAGCAGACCTTCTTCGACCGATTCTTGCGCCACCGGAGCGCCGTCCTCGGGGCCGTGGTCCTGCTCCTGGTCGTGCTCGTTGCCCTGCTGACGCCCGTACTCATGAACCACGATCCGACGCTGGCGGTCCCGCAGTCGCGGTTCGCCCGCCCCCTCTCGGAGGCGACGCCGCCAGCCGAGGGCGTCTACATCTTCGGAACGGACAATCTCGGCCGGGACGTCTACAGCCGCGTCGTCAAGGGGAGCCAGGTGTCGTTGGTCGTCGGCCTGGGAGTCTCGCTAGCGGTGGTCATCGCCGGGACGTGCATCGGCATGCTGGCCGGGTTCTTCAAGCGGCTCGACAACCCGCTGATGCGGGTGATGGACAGCATGATGGCGTTCCCCGGGGTGATCCTCGCGCTGGCCATCATGTCCGTGCGAGGCCCGAGCGTCGGGAACGTGATCCTGGCGCTCTCGATCGTGGACACGCCGCGCTTCGCCCGCGTGGTGCGGAGCGTGGTCCTCACCTTACGCGAGCTCCAGTACGTCGAGGCTGCGCACGCGCTGGGCGTGACGAATCTCAGAATCATGCTCCGCCACATCCTGCCGAACTGCCTCTCCCCGATGATCGTCCAGGCGACGTTCGTCTTCGCGGCGGCGGTCCTGGGCGAGGCCGGCTTGAGTTTTCTCGGGGTTGGGACGCCGCCTGAGATCCCATCCTGGGGGCAGATGCTCGGAGATGCCCGCAACTTCCTGGCCCAGGCCCCCTGGACGATGGTGGCGCCCGGTGCCGCGCTGATGGTGACGGTGCTCGGGCTGAACCTGCTCGGCGACGGCATCCGCGACCTGCTGGACCCGCGCCTTCGCCGGCAGGGTTAGAGCTCGCCGCTCCAGGACCAGCCGACGATGCGAGTCGGCGTGATCCTGAGCAGCGGCAACTCTTCGAGGCTCATCGTCCGGTACTGACGGTAGCGTGCCCGCAGCGCGGCCAGTGCAAGCTCGCGCTCGGCGTCGTCCTCCACCAGACTTGCCTCGCCGCGCACCTGGAGCCAGGCGAGGTGTGACCAGTCGTCGTCCTCGTAGTGGTCCACCACCAGGCAAACCTTCGGGTTCGCCAGGATGTTGCGGATCCGGCGCAGCTCGCGCGGGTCGCCGGTCTTCGGCTTCTCGTCGATCGGCGTGTAGACGATGCCGTCCAGCAGGGCGTAGCAGATCGGGACGGCATGCGGCTGGCCTCGCGGATCGACGGTGGCGAGCCGGCCGCTCCGCTGGCGATGGAGAAACGCGGCGTGCTCGCTTGAAATCATGGTTGGCCGGTCGCCTTCTCGCGGACGACCCAGAGGCTGAAGCCGTGCTCGTCCTGGTGGGCGATGAACCGCTCGATCTCGATCTGGAAGCGCATCTACTGCTCCGTCGTGGGCTGGGCCTGTGGGCTGTGGCTGAGGGTCAGACTACCATAGAGCCCGTCGGGACACGCGGGGACGGAGGACGACGATGTTCGAGGGGTTCGAGCAGACCACCATCGACACTGGCGAGGCGAAGATTCGGGTCCGGCACGGCGGCAGCGGCCCGCCGCTCCTTCTCCTGCACGGAAACCCCCAGACCCACGTTATGTGGCACCAGATCGCGTCCCGCCTGGCTCGCGACTTCACCGTGGTGGCAACCGACCTTCGCGGCTACGGCGACAGCTCCAAACCGCCCTACACCGCCGATCACGCGCCGTACTCGAAGCGCGCGCTGGCCCGCGACCAGGTCGAGGTGATGCGTCAGCTCGGCTTCGAGCGGTTCTTCCTGGCCGGCCACGACCGGGGCGCCCGCGTCTCGTACCGCCTCGCGATCGATCACCCCGAGTGCGTCGATCGGCTGGCCGTGCTCGACGTCGTCCCGACCTTCGAAATGTACCGTCGCGCCGACACCCAGACCTCGCTCCGGATCTGGCACTGGTACTTTCTGGCCCAGTCAGCCGACTTCCCCGAGCGGGTGATCGGCAAGGCTCCCGAGGAGTTCTTCGGTCGCTGGGCGGATCCCTGCTTCACGCCCGAGGCCCGCGCGGAGTACTGGCGTTGCTTCCAGGACCCAGACACCATCCGTGCCATCTGCGAGGACTACCGGGCCGGCGCCACCGTCGACTTCGCGCACGACGCCGAGGACGCCGGCCAGCAGCGCATTCAGTGCCCGGTCCTGGTGCTCTGGGGCGACCGAGGCTTCGGGGCGCCACGTCCCAGCACCGGCCCGGAAAACATGTTCGACCCGCTCGCCATCTGGCGCGGGTGGGCGCGGGACGTGGTCGGCACGGGGATCGACAGCGGCCACTACCTCGCCGAGGAGAACCCCGACGAAACCTATGCCAGGCTCCACGCCTTCTTCACGGCCTGAGGGCGAGGGGAAGGCCCGGCTGACAGCCGGCTGTCAGCCGGCCATCCGAGAGCATCATTCGTCGGACTTCGCGCGGCCGTTGCCGGTCAGCTTGCGGATTAGCCAGACGACCGGATCGTGGTACTCGGTGACCACGCGCTCTTTGAGCGGGATGATCGCGTTGTCTGTGATCTTGATCGATTCTGGGCAGACGTCCGTGCAGCACTTGGTGATGTTGCAGTAGCCGAGGCCGGCTTTCTGCTTGAGCAGCTCGACCCGGTCGTTGGTGTCCAGCGGGTGCATCTCCAGCGCGGCCAGCCGCACGAACAGGCGCGGTCCCGCAAACGCCGGCTTGTTGTCCTCGTGGTCGCGGATCACGTGGCAGACGTTCTGGCAGAGGAAGCACTCGATGCACTTGTGGAACTCCTGGACCCGGTCCACGTCCTCCTGGTACATCCGTCGGGTGCCGTCCGCCTCCTTCGGGCCGGGCTTGAAGGCTGGCACCTGCTTCGCCTTCTCGTAGTTGAAGGAGACGTTCGTCACCAGGTCTTTGATCGGCGGGAACGTCTTGAGCGGCGCGATCGTGATCGTCTCGCCGGGCGCGTAGTGGTTCATGCGCGTCATGCACATCAGCCGGGGCTTCCCGTTCACCTCGGCGCTGCACGAGCCGCAGCGGCCGGCCTTGCAGTTCCAGCGGACGGCCAGGTCCGGGGCCTGGGTCGCCTGGATCTGATGCACGACGTCCAGGACGACCATGCCCTCGGCGGCCGGGGTCTGGTACTCCTCGAACGTGCCGCCCGAGGCGTCGCCACGCCAGATGCGCATGGTGACCTGACCGCCGGAATCGGCGCCGTGATGGGTGGCCATCAGCTTTTCTCCTCGATGATCGCTTTCAGCTCGTCCGGGATCTCGGGCAGCGGCTCCTGGCAGACAGCCATACCGTCATCGGTGCGCCGAGTCACCACGTTGACCTTGCCGAATGTCGCGTCCGTGGCCGGGAAGTCGTCGCGGGTGTGGCCGCCGCGGCTCTCCTTGCGCTCGATCGCCGAGCGGGTGATCGACTCGGCGACGGCGAGCATGTGGTGGAGGTCCAGCGCCAGGTGCCAGCCGGGGTTGTACTGGCGGTTCCCCTGGACCGTGACCCGGTCGAGGCGCGCCTTGAGCGTCGCGAGCTCGTCCAGCGCCTGTACCAGCTCCGACTCGGTGCGGATGATGCCGACGAGGTTTTGCATGCAGGTTTCAAGGTCGGCGTGGATGGTGTACGGGTTCTCGTTGCCGTCGCCCTCGAACGGCGCGAGCATCGCCGTAGTGGCGGCTTCGAGCTCGGCGTCGTCGACGGCCGGCATCTCGCCCTGTTCGAGGGCGTACTGCGCGGCGTACAGCCCGGCCCGCCGCCCGAACACGACCAGGTCGGAAAGCGAGTTGCCGCCGAGCCGGTTCGCGCCATGCATGCCGGCCGCGACCTCGCCGGCCGCGAACAGGCCGAGCACGGTCGTGGCGGTGGTGTCGGCCTCCACGCGGACGCCGCCCATCTGGTAGTGGGCGGTCGGCCCGACCTCCATCGGCGTCTTGGTGATGTCGACGTCCGCCAGCTCCATGAACTGCTGGTACATCGAGGGCAGACGGCGCCGGATGTACTCAGGGTCGCGGCGGGAGGCGATGTCGAGGTAGACGCCGCCGTGCGGGCTGCCCCGGCCGGCCTTGACCTCGGCGTTGATGGCGCGGGCGACCTCGTCGCGCGGGAGCAGGTCGGGCGTCCGCCGTTTGGTCTTGTCGTCGTACCAGGCGTCCGCCTCTTCCTCGGTCTCCGCCGTCTCGGCCTTGAAGAACTCCGGGATGTAGTCGAACATGAAGCGCCGGCCCTCGGAGTTCTTCAGCGTGCCGCCGTCACCTCTCACGCCCTCCGTGACCAGGATGCCTCTGACGCTGGGCGGCCAGATCATGCCGGTCGGGTGGAACTGGACCATCTCCATGTCGATCAGGTCGGCGCCAGCGTCCAGGGCCATCGAGACGCCGTCACCGGTGCACTCCCAGGAGTTCGACGTAATCTGGTACATCTTGAGGATGCCGCCGGTCGCCAGCACGACGGCTTTCGCCCGGAAGAGGACGAACTTGCCGCTCTCGCGCCAGTAGCCGATCGCCCCGCTGATCCGCTCGCCGTCCTTCAGCAGCTTCTGGACGTTGCACTCCATGTAGACGTCGATGCCCTTGTGGACGGCGTGCTGCTGGAGCGTCCGGATCATCTCCAGCCCGGTCCGGTCGCCGACGTGGGCGAGGCGGGCGTAGCGGTGGCCGCCAAAGTCACGCTGGAGGATCAGCCCCTCTTTGGTGCGATCGAACAGCGCCCCCCACTCTTCGAGCTCCAGGACCCGGTCCGGGGCCTCCTGGGCGTGGATCTGGGCCATTCGCCAGTTGTTCAGGAGCTTGCCGCCGCGCATCGTGTCGCGGAAATGGACCTCCCAGCTGTCTTCCTGCCAGACGTTGCGGAGGGCCGCGGCGATGCCGCCCTCGGCCATGACGGTGTGGGCCTTCCCGAGCAACGACTTGCAGACGAGGGCGGTCCTGGCGCCCTGTGCGGAGGCCTCGATGGCGGCGCGGAGCCCGGCCCCGCCAGCGCCGATGACGACGACGTCGTACTCGTGGGTTTCGAAGCGACTTTCGACGACCATCAGAACACGATCCTCGGATCCGAGATCACGCCGGAGGCGACCAGGCGGATGTACAGGTCGGTGAAGGCGACGCCGAACAGGCTGATCCAGGCGTACAGCCCGTGGCGCGCGTTCAGACGATTCGCCGTCCGCCAGAGGCGGTACCGGGTCGGCGCGTTTTTGAAGGAGTCCAGGTAACCGCCGCACAGGTAGCGGCACGAGTGGCAGGAGAACGAGTAGAGCGAGAGCAGGGCGGCGTTCGCCACCATGATGATCGTACCGAGCCCGATGCCGAATCGGGTTCCGGCGGGGGTGGGGAAGAAGAAGGCCAGCAGGGCGTCCCACCAGAGGAAGAGCAGCACGATCAGGGACAACCAGAAGAAGTACCGGTGCAGGTTCTGGAAGATGAAGGGGAAGCGGGTCTCGCCGGAGTAGTTCTTCGGAGCGTCAGGGACGGCGCAGGCCGGCGGCGACCAGAAGAAGGACCGGTAGTACGCCTTGCGGTAGTAGTAGCAGGTGGCGCGGAACCCGAGCGGGATCCAGAGGATCAGGATCGCCGGCGAGAAGGTCCACCACGATCCGATCAGCGGGAGCGTCACGTGTGCGCAGCTCGTCGCGAGACAGGGCGAGTAAAACGGCGAAAGATACGGCGCCGCGTAGTAGTTCGCGTTCTGGAGGGCGGCCCACGTCGAGTAGATGCCGAAGCTCGTCAGCACCACCACGACGATGAGCGGCTCGACCCACCAGGCGTCGTGCCGTCTCGCTTCCGCTGCCAGCGGAAGCGGCTCTGCCCTGATCACCTTCGGCGCCACTGCCATCGTGACCTCCTCTCAGCTCACTCTCTCAGGAATCTGAATACGGCTGGAAGCTCTGGACGGTTGCGGTGATCGCCTGCGGGTGACGCATCAAGAGGCGCGCGCAGGCGTTCCAGCGGAGCAAGACATCGTCGTTGCCGGGCGGGCGGAGCTGTTCGGCCTGCTCGTACCAGACCTTCGCCTCGCGCAGGAGCTCGTGGGCCATCGCGCCCGATCCCGGCCTGGCGCTCTGGAGGAGGATCCTGGCCCGGCGCTCGCAGATGATGCCGGCGTAGTACGCGTGCTGGTACTCGTCGCGCAGGCCAAGCAGGGCCTCGCGGGCTCGCGGCACGATCGCCGCCGCCGATCCTTGATCGAACTGGTCGGTGATCGCGAGCACGAGGCCGATCGTGGCCTCCTGGTTGTCTGGATCGGTCTCGAGGACATCGCGGTAGATGCACTCGGCTTCCCAGGGCTGGTTGAGCAGTCGGTACCGCTCCGCTTTTGCGAGGGCGCCCGGGATGCCCTCTCGTGATAGCTGTTTCAGCTCAAACACGGCCACCTCCCACCGTCGGGAACCGAGCGACCGGATCGCTCAGGGCCAGCCGATCCGCCCTTAACCGTCCGCATCAGGGGGACCGGGATCGCTTCTCGAGTCCGGTGTCACGCCAGGCATGCGCCATCGTATGCCTGGCCGGCGGAGCGCCCCGCCGGCGAAAGTGAGGGTACCACGTCCGCGAGATGCATGACAGCGCCCGCGTTCGTCACTCGTGGGCGTGGGCCACGACCGCCGCTCGGCGAGGCCGGCGTATGCTTCTTGCGCTTGCGGGGGCATCTTGCCTGGCGCGGGCCAGCGCGGACGTCAGCGGAGGTAACAATGATGCAGCCCAAGATGGTGGTGGGGGTGTTCGACGATCATGCCGACGCCGTAGGGGCACTCCAGGAGTTGAAGGACGCGGGATTCGATCCCAATCAGGTCAGTGTCGCCATGCTCCAGGCGCCACGACCGGAGGGCGAGGTGCCCCAGGGAGCCCACTTCGACGAGAGGACCGGCATCCTGGCCGGAGGAGTGCTAGGCGGGCTGACCGGCTGGCTGATCGGTGCGACGGCGGTAGCCGTGCCGGGGCTCGGGGCACTGCTCGCGGCCGGGGCGCTGGTCGGGGCGGTCGGCGGGGCCGGCATCGGCGCGGCGGCCGGCGGGCTCATCGGCCACCTGATCGACGAAGGACTCTCGCAGGACGAGGCCGGCTACTACCACGAGCGGGTCCGGCACGGCGCCACCCTCATGACCGTCCGCGCCGAAGCCAGCCGCGCCGACGAGGCCCACGCGATCATGCAGCGGCTCGGCGCCCACGATTACCACACCCGCCCCTCATCGTAGCTGTAGCCTCGTCGTCAGGCGTCGAGCGGACTGTACGGCCTGGCCGGATGGTACGGCGATGCCGTAGAATCTCAGATGTGAACGACGATCCGCTCCGCTTCCGCTTCCGCCAGGCGTTCTGGCGCGCGTTCCGCGAGGCCGACTCGATTCGGCTGCGCCAGTGGGAGCGCTCGCACGTCACGTTGCCCCAGCTCAGGGTGCTGTACCACCTGCGACGCCGCCCGGACTCTACCACCGGCGAGCTTGCCCGCCGACTCGGCATCACTGTCTCCACGACCAGCGGGCTGGTCATAAAGCTGGTCGACCGAGGTCTGGTCGTGCGTGGAACCCTCGCCGACGACCGGCGGCAGGCACCGCTCCGGCTGAGCGACGACGGCGCGGCGCTGCTCGGCGAGCTCTCGGACGACGCGCGGACGTTCCTCGAGGACGTGGCAGATCGGCTCGGCGGCGACCTGGAGGCGGTGATTCAGGCGCTGGAGCTGCTCGCCGAGGCCGCGTCGTCTTCGGACCGCGACGCCGGCCGCGAGGCAGCGGCCGTGGCCAGAGAGCAGCCGGTGTGACCGTCAGGTCCGGCGCCCGCTACATGTTTCGCGCGCTCCACAACCGCGATTTTCGACTGTTCTGGTCCGGCCAGGTCGTCTCGAACACGGGAACGTGGGCGCAGTCGATCGCTCAGGCCTGGCTGGTCCTACGCCTGACCGACTCGCCGCTCGCGCTCGGCACGGTGACGATGCTCCAGGCGCTGCCGGTCTTACTGCTCGGCCTGTTTGGCGGCGTGATCGCGGACCGGTTCCCGAAGCGCCGGCTGCTGCTGATCACCCAGATCGGGATGCTGACCCAGGCGACGCTGCTGGCTATCTTGACCATGACCGGGCTGGTGCAGCTCTGGCAGGTCTACGTGCTGGCGCTCAGCCTGGGCGTCATGAACGCGCTGGACAATCCGACGCGGCAGACGTTTGTTGCCGAGCTGGTGCCGACCACCGACCTGCCGAACGCCATCGCGCTCAACTCGCTCAGCTTCAACACCTCGCGCTTGATCGGCCCGGCGCTGGGCGGCGTGACGATCGCCATGATCGGGGTGGCGGGCTGCTTCTTCCTGAACGCCGTCAGCTTTCTAGGCGTGGTCGCGAGCCTGCTGCTGATCAAGGCTCGGCCGGCCGAAACTGAGCCTGGGCGTCAGCGTGGCGCGATTCTGTCTCAGATCGGCGAGGGGCTGCGCTACGCCTTCAAGACGCCGGACGTGCTGTTCGTGGTGATCTTGATGGGAGTGATCGGCTGCTTCGGCTACAACTTCCAGACGATCCTGCCGCTGATCGCGGAGTACGTGCTGAACGCCGACGCGGCGAGCTTCGGACTGCTGACCTCGTCGATGGCGCTCGGCTCGGTCGGTTCGGCGCTGCTGATGGCGAGCCGGGGGCGGGTGACGCGCCGCCGGATTTTCGTCGGCGCGATCGGCTTCTCGGCGCTGTTGTTCGTGGTGCCGTTCGCCTCGACCTGGGCCGTGCTGATCCCGCTGCTGATGCTGCTCGGGGCGTTCAGCATCCTGTTCGGATCCAGCGTCAACTCGTACCTACAGACGGTGACGCCGCCGAGGCTGCGTGGTCGGGTGATGAGCATCCACACTCTGCTTTTCCTGGGCTCGACGCCGATCGGCAGCATGATCGTGGGCACGCTGGCCGAGCAGCAAGGCGTGAGGGTTGCCATTGCGGAGATGGCCGTCGTCTGCATGGTCGGCGTGATTGGCGGGTTCGTGTACTTGAGCCGCGTGCGCGGGCGGCTCGCGCCGGAGGGCGAGCCGACCCTGGCGCCGGAGCCGGCGTGACCGGATCCTACCTCTTCCTCTTTGGGGTGGGCGTCGGCGTCGGGGTAGCCTTCTTCGGCGTCGGCGTGGGGGCGACCTTCTCCTTCGCGGAGCTGGGCGGCACACCCTGGGCGGCCGGCGCCGAGGCCGACTCGAAGACCTGGGCCGCGCCAGGGACCGGGATCTCGTCCAGCGAGCGGAACGCTGCTTGGACGTTCCCGTCAGACCGCTCCACCAGCACGACCGGCTCGCCGCCCACCACGTAGTCCGTGCGGTCGCCGCTGTTCGAGTTCGCCGTCGCGCCGCGCAGCCCGATGGTGAATGATCCGCCGCTCGCCTGGATCGTCTCGGACTCGCCCCACTTATTGACCTTCAGCGCCTCGGTGCCGAGCGCGGGGACGGTGGCGGAAGCATCGGGGCCGGACATCGTCCAGAGGACGGTGACGCGCTCGCCGGACTTCTGCATCGTGACTTTGGTGACGCCACTGGCGTCGTCACGGCTGTAGGTCGCCTCGCGGACGCTCCCGAAGTAGCGGGTGGCCACCTGGTAGGCGGTGAAAGCTGGCCGGGTGGAGCCGTCGTTGCGCAGCAGGCCGAACGGCTCGCCGCCAGCCTCGAAGTCAGTGCCGTCGATCGCCCGGTTGACGCTGACGCGCTCGACGTTCAGCCCGACGTAGGTGGCGAACGCCTGGATGATGTAGGAGGCCTGCTCGTCCATGGTGGCGCGGAAGTTCGCCTTGGAGGCTTGCCAGATCGGGTCGTCGTACGGGATGGCGTTCGTCTCGCCGATCCAGATCGGCTTGGACATGCCGCGCTTCGCCATCTCGGCACGATACCAGCCTACGATGCGCGGGATGTCGGCGGCGCGGCTGTAGAGGTGCAGGTTGGCGACGTCGAAGTAGTAGTTGTTGGCAGCGGCCTCGGGGTCGGCGGCCAGCTTGTCCAGCATCTGGACGATCGTGTCGCCGTAGTCGTACCACCAGGCCGCGCCGAACGGCAGGACGGTGGCGTTCGGGTTGCCGGCCTTGATCGCCTTGTACGCGACCTTCTGGAGCTGGACGTAGTCGTCAAGCGAGCCGTTCCAGGTGTCCCACTGGCCGTGCGAGATGTCGACCTCGTTCCAGACGATCCAGGTGTCGATTTTGCCCTGGTAATGCGAGGCCATCTTCTTCATGAACTGGCCCCAGTGGTTCTCCGGATGGTCGTACGGCAGGTGGAGGCCGTTCGGCACGCCGTTCCGCGAGCCGTCCGAGCTGGCCCAG
>Ga0114129_10005240_pt1 | contig 18269 bp, 12 predicted proteins | sample RhiMetdeltSRZDD1_FD_80071 | JGI IMG/M metagenome (GOLD analysis project Ga0114129, IMG submission 80071) | Populus rhizosphere microbial communities from Tennessee, USA - Rhizosphere MetaG P. deltoides SRZDD1 (version 2) (version 2) | ecosystem: Host-associated > Plants > Roots > Rhizosphere >...
CCGGATGCGCGGACCAGGACGGCACCATCAACGCCACCGCGGCGAAGGCGAAGATCACTGAACGAGAAACATGGCGCACGGCGGTTGTCCTCATGTGCAGTCCCCAGTCCCCGAGTACCTGTGACAGCTAGCCCCCAGCCCCCAGCCCCTAGCCCCTACTGAGTTCTGTAATAGGCAATCATATCCATCGACTTCGCCGGCTTCTCTCCGAGCTGCCGCAGCATCGTCGTGACCTGGCCGCGATGGTAGCTGGCGTGATTCACGACGTGCTGGAACATCTGCCAGAACGGGGACGATCCGGGCTGGCCGCTGAGCAGCTTGTACTCGCAGACGCGGGCCAGTCCCTCCTCGCCGAGCGTCTCGAGAAAGGCGCGCACGCGTGTCTCGAGCTCGGACCAGGTGCGGCGAATCGTCGCGACGTCTGGGAATCCGTCGCTGGTCAACAGCACCGTCGGCGACTGTCCCTGCCACCGCGCGTGCCAGGCCCATTCCGCGGCGTACGTATGGACGACCGTTTCACGGATTGATTTGAAGCTGCTTCCGAGATCGCGGTTGAACTGGTCGGCGGTGAGAGGCTCGAGGGCGTCGAGCAGTCGATCGCGGGCCCAGTAATGGTAGTCCAGCAGCGTCCGGACATCTTGGAGATTCATCGAACGACCCTCGCACGAAGAAGGCGATCGAGACGCGGAAACTCGCGATCGAGATACGCATTGCCGCCGTCGAAGATCGGCTGCTGCCTGCCGGCGCGGATCCCGCCGCCGGAATTCTCGCCGTACTCGCTGTTCAGCGCGTCGGCGACCTCCATCCCCTCCACGACCTCACCGAACGGGACGAATCCCTGGTCATCCTGATACGAAAGATCGCGCAGGCTGATGTACACCTGCGAGGTGCGGCCGTTTGGGACCGCGAACGCAAAGGCGACGCGTCCTCGCGTGACAGACTGCCCGCGCGGGTCGTCGGGAATCGTCCGCTGCCTCCACGCGGTGGCAACTTTCGGATCCCCGTTGATTCCGAACTGCGCCCACCGCCCCGTCACGACCCTGAAGAAACGCGAGTCGTCGTAGTAGCCCGCCTTCACGAGCTCGAGGAATCGATCGGCTCCATGCGGCGCCCAGTCGCGATGGACCGCAATGACGACGGCGCCCTTGCTGGTCTCGAGCCGGACGCGCACCTGCTGGTCAGGCTGGAGCACCAAGGCGTCAGCCGCGCCTCCGGTCGCGAGGCGCGGCCCCAGGAGCGTCGCGCCGTAAAACACGGTCGCGAGTCTTCTCGAGCGTAACGACATTTTGCGATCCAGATTATGCATCGTTGGCGTAGGCTTTCCGCGGCTAGACCTGAAATTCTGCAAGGCGGGCGTGGGCCGGGAGGATTGGAGGAGGGTGTTCATGCGGTTCCCGATTGGGGTTGTCGTCTGCGTGCTCGCGATCTCCTTGTGGCCGGCCATCGGCCTCACCCAGAGACGCGGGGCTCCATCGAAGGAGTCGTCAAGGACACGTCCGGTGCGGTCCTTCCGGGCGTCACCGTCGAGGCGCGCAGTCCGGCGCTGGTCGGCGTGAGCACCGCGACCACGGATGCGCAAGGCATCTACCGCTTTCCGGCGCTCGCGCCCGGCGTCTATGAAGTGTCGGCAACGCTGGCAGGATTCAGCCCCAGGAAGGTCGCGGACATCCAGTTGCTCCAGGCAACGACCTCCATCCGGCCGGATCCGAGGTTTGGTCTCGCGGATCAGTGGCAGAATCGCCGCACGGCGCGGCTGCAGCTGAAGTTCGTGTTCTGAGTTATTTGATCCTGGCGAGCAAATCCTTTGCCTGCGCCACCTGCGGCGCCGCCGGCGGGGCCAGCGTGAGGTACTTCTCGAGGTCCGCTTTGGCGTCGGCGTTCTTGCCGTCCTTCAACCGCGCGAAGCCGCGGTAATAGTACGGATCGGCGGCGGCGGGAAACCGGGCAATGACCCGGTCGAGGACCGTGACCGCGTCGGCCGTCCGGTTCTTGTTGATCAGGTTCACGGCCGCATCGGCGAGCACATCCGGATCGTCGAGCGTCGCCTCGTCGATCTTCGAGAGATAGATCATGGCGCGAGGATAATCGCTGACCTGTATCGCGCTCGCCGCCGCGAGCTGGAGGAGCATGCGATCGTCCGGGTTGGAGGCCAGCGCAAGATCGAGGTACTTGAGCGCCTCGGGATGGTGTCCTTCGCGACCGTAGGTGAATGCGATCGCGCGGTTGATGCCGGTGAGATCCGGATGCGCCTCGAGCACCTTCATGTCTTCAGCCCGCGCCTCGGCGTTCTGGCCGGCCTTGAACAGCGCTTCGGCTTTCGTCAGCAGCTCTGGACTGTTGTCGCGTTTCAACGCGACCGTCATCGGCGGGTTCTTGCGATCGGCGACCGTCAGCGTCTGGCGCACCGTGATGAAGTTCGGCACGTCGACCTGCACGCGCCACTCGCCGGCTTTGATGTCCTTGGCGGAGAACTCGCCGTTCTTTTTCGTGGTCGCGAAGAACCCGTCGTTCGATTTCGTGAAGATGAACGTCACCTTGGCATCGGGGATGCCCTTCCCGGCCTCGTCGGTGATCCTTCCCGACACCTCGGCGTCCCCGCGCCACGGCGCGACCTTGTCCTTGAACGAGTCACCGGCGCGCATGCGCTGCGCCAACGCCGGCGTCGAAGCCAGGAGCACCAGCAGCGTGAGCGAGGTCAGGCGGCGCGCGACGTTCATGGGGACCTCGTCTAGCCCCTAGCCCCTACTGCATCTCAGAAATTGACTCTGACCCCGAACCGCATCACGCGCGGCCCGACGATGGTGTTGAAGTAATTCGCATTCGCGGTGTTCTGGCGGAACGCCCTGATGCCGTTGATATTGTTGACGCCCGACGCGTAGTCGAGCACGGTGTTGACGTTGCCGATGTTGAAGATCGCCGCGTTGAGTGTGATCCGACGCCCGCCGCCGAGCCGGATCGACTTGTCGAAGTTCAGGTCGAGCGTCCGGACCGCCGGCAGACGCTCCGCGTTGATCGGGCGAAGCAGGATGTTCGGATTGTCCTGCGTACCGGTCCGCACCGGTCCCTGCATGTAGATGTTGTACGGGAAATTCGAGTGGGCGTTGAAGAACGCCGACGCGGTGATGTCGTACGGGAACTGGTACATCCCCGACAGCTTGAAGACGTGCGGACCGTTGCGGCTGCCGTTCTCATTTCCGCTCACGTAGTCGGTCGGAAAGCGGTTCGTCGGATCGAGATAGTCCAGGCTTGGCACGAGCGTGTTGAAGCTGAGCTGCTTGTTGTAGACGTAGCTGCCCGACATCATCCAATGATTGCTCAGGCGCTTACGCGCCGTGAGCTCGAGCCCTTTGTAGGTGTTGTACGACGTGTTGTTCGTGTAAATCGTGTCGCCGTGCGTGTTCGTGGCGCGTTGATAGTAGAAGCCCGAATAGCTCGACGCGCCGCAGGTCGCGTTGCCGCAGTTTGCCGAGAACGGGATGGGGCCGGCGTACTCGGAGCTGAAGTCCTTGTACCGCTGATCGGTGTTGAACCCGGAGTACCTGCGGTAGATGAACATCGCGCCGACGCCGAAGTTGTTCATGACTTCGCGGTCGATCCCGGCGATCACCTCGTCGGTCGTGTCGTTTTTCAAATCCTTGTCCACCAGGGACACCGAAATGGGCGCTCCAGGATTCAACGGGTCGTAGCCGGTGGGGCTGTTGAGGAGGTTCAGCGCGCCGGCGGCGTTGAACACCTGCAGCTCGTTCGCCTGAACGACCTTGTCGCCGTTCAGATCCTTCCACGGGAACCGGAGCGTCGTGGTGTCGCCCGTCGGCTCGACGCGGCTGGCCGTGTTCATGCCGATCCCCCAGTACCGTGACACGCTCGCTTTGAGAACCGTCTTGCCGTCGCCAGACAGGTCATAGGTGATGCCGCCGCGCGGCGACCAGTTGTTGAACCGCGCGCCCGAATCGACGCCGGGGAAGTTGATGGCCGGCAGCTGCGCCGGCAGAATCCGGTTGGCCGGCACGACGCCGGGCGTGGCGATATCGTGCTGGTGATCGAAGCGCAGGCCGAGGTTGATCGTCGCCCGGCCCTTTTTGATCGAATCCTGAATATACCCGTTCCGCTGATAGAGGATGTACGTGTAGTCCGCATCGCGCAGGACGTTGGCCTCGTCGCACCCGTTCACGTTGTTCGCCGGGTACGTGACGCCACCGATCGTGCACGCCCGCTTGCCGGTCGGATCGGTCGGGGTCACGATGTACTGTCCGGCGACGAAGTTGTACTGTCCGCGGTAGCGCGCCACGGCGCCGCCGCCGACGGTGCTGATCGACTCAACAGGCGATCGCCGCACGGCGAAACCGAACTTGACCGAGTGGTCGGCGCCCAGCTTGTTCGAGGCGAAGTAGTTGCCGTCCGCGCGGATGTCGTCCTGCGGCCGCATCGTGTGGTACGACGCGCTCGACTTGCTCCGGTCCCAGTAGGTCGTGTCCACCCAATTGATCGCCTGGACGTCCTTGAGCCCGTCGTTCTGGAAGCCGAGGAACCAGTCTTCGTAGATGTGCGTGTACTGGCCGATGATCGTCAGCGCATTGCTCGCAATCCAGCGATGGTCGGTCGTGTAGAAGATTGTCGGACCGGTCTGCACCGAGCAGGTGATGAGCGGGTGAAACTGGTCGCAACCGCGTGATCCGCGATACTTGTCGCCATACGTATACGAGAACGTCGTCTGATGTCCCGTCGCCTCCTGGAACTGGAGCCGGGCGTTATGGTTCTTGAGGGTGGTGATGTCGCCGAACAGACAATCGCGAATGCCCTGGATCGAGTTGACGAACGCGCCGCTCGAATCTTTGCTGCTGGCCGTGGTGGCAACGTTCGGGCATCCGCTCTTGTCGAGGTTGTAAAACCCGAGGACGCCGACGCGCACGTCCTGTCGCGAGGTGGCTCCCCAGAACCACGCCTTGTTCTTCTTGATCGGCCCGCCCAGCTGGGCGCCCGTGTCGCGGATGTTCTGGATCGGATTGCCTCCGGCGGCGCCGAGGTTCCGCATCGCGTCGGTGACGTTGTTGGCCTGGCACGACCCGACTTTGCCGAAGCACTTGTCGTTGGTGTTGTAGAAGCGCGCGTAGCCGGTGAACTTGTTGCTGCCGCTGCGGGTGATGAAGTTCACTTGCACGCCCGCGCCCTGCTGCGACGCATCGGCGCCCGCCGTGGTGATCTGGATTTCCTCGAACGAATCGAAGTCGTAATAGGTCGGCGACGAGTTGCCCGACGCGATGTCGCTGATGACCGCCCCGTTGATGTTCCACTGCTGGTTCGAGCTGGAGCCCATCGCCGAGAACGACGTCTGCTGCCCCGACAAATTGCCGCCGACGTTCGCGCCGCTCATGATCATGCCGGGCGTCTGCTCGATGATGACCCATGGATCGCGCGCGTTCGGAATCTTCTCGAGCGTGTCCTTGGTGAAGCTCGCGGACAGCGTCGTCGACTGTGTGTCGACGACCGGGCTGGCGCCGGTCACCGTGACGGTTTCCTGCACGGTGGAGATTTCAAGCCGCGCATTGATCTCCGCATTGAAGCCGGCCTGAATGATCACGTCGCTGCGCACGAATTTCTTGAAGCCGGTGAGATCGAACGACACCGCATAGGTGCCGATCGGAATGCGCGGGAACCGATAGGCGCCCGTCTCCGTGGTGACCGCGACGAGGGGCTGGATGAGAGACGGACCGCTCAGGGTGACCGCGACGCCCGGCAGCACGGCGCCAGTCCCGTCCGCAGCCTTCCCAAAGATCTCTCCCGTGCTCACCTGCGCGGCCGCCGGTATGCCTCCAAGGAGCAGGAGACACACCAACGCACCTATCCGATGAACGCCATTCCTCATACATCCTCCTGGGCGGCCTGGGTCCACCTTCGCTCGCCGCATCTGGCGAGCTTCAGGGGAACAGGCAGCCACCGAGCTGGCCTTGCAAAACAAAAAAAGACAAACAGTCGAGATTGCCGGACGCGACAAGGTTAAGAGCGTTGCCGCGTTGAATCAAGTGCAAGTCTGTGCGAACGCGATAATAATGGACAGTTTGTATCCAACTTTTTGGACTCGCGAGCGTCGTGGCTAACGCCGGAACCACGCGCCGACGGCCACAGGCTGGCGACTTGTCACCTGATTCGCGCGCTGCAAAAGCTCCCCGGCTCGGGGTGTGGGCATCCATCGCGGTCGCCGCCGCCGGCGTGGTCGGCATCGCGTTCTGGGTGTCCAGCGCCGGCGATAGCGGCGAGCGTCTCACGGTCGACCCACAGCAAAACGTATTGCTCGTGACGATCGACACGCTGCGCGGCGACGCACCCGGTTGCTATGGCGGACCGGCGCGCACGCCGAACATCGACCGTGTCGCCGCCGACGGCGTCCGATTCTCGTTCGCCCACGCGCACGCCGTGGTGACGCTGCCGTCGCACGCAAGCATCCTGACCGGCACCTACCCGTTTCAGCACGGCTATCGCGAGAACAGCGGGTACCGGTTGAAACCCGGGATGCCGACGCTGGCGACGATCCTGAAAGCGCAGGGATTCACGACAGGTGCATTCGTCGCGGCGTTTCCGCTCGACGCGCGTTTCGGGCTGACGCCCGGCTTCGACGTCTACGACGGGCGCTTCGACGACCTCGCGGGTGGTGGCTTCACGATCGTCGAGCGATCGGCGGCGGCGGTGGTCTCGCTGGCGACGTCGTGGATCGAGGCGCAAGCCGGCCGCTGGCTGGCCTGGGTCCACGTCTACGAGCCGCACGCGCCGTATCGGCCACAGCCTCCCTTCGATCGCGATTATGCGGATCGGCCGTACTTCGGCGAGGTGGCCGCGGTCGACGCCGCGCTCGGTCCGCTGTTCGAATCCGTGCGCCGCAGCGCTCGGCAGACGCTCGTCGTCATCACCGGCGATCACGGCGAGGCGCTCGGCGATCACGGCGAGTCGACGCACGGGTTGTTCGCGTACGAGTCCACTTTGCGGATTCCGCTGATCATGGCGGCGGTCCACGGGGGAACGCAGAGTGCGCAAAGCACGCAGCGCAAATCCATCTCTTCCACTTTCGCGGCCTTTGCGTTGCAACGTGCGGAGGGCTCGGCTGCTGGCGAAGTCTCCGACGACCCCGCGCGACACATCGACATCCTGCCCACGATTCTCGATTCGCTGCAGATCGCCATCCCTCCGGCCCTACCGGGCCGCCCGCTGCGGACGCGGGCCGATCGCCGTGCCCGTGAAGGCCAGCCGTCGTACTTCGAGGCGATGTCTCCGATGCTCGACTACGGCTGGGCCCCAATCACCGGTGTTCTGGCGGGCCGCGAGAAGTTCATCGGCGCCCCGATTGCGGAGCTCTACGACCTCGCCGCCGATCCGAACGAAGAGACGAACCTGGCACGCGATGCTGCACGCCAGCAGGCGATCGCCGCGCGGCTCGCCGACTTCCACGCGACTCTGCCTGGCGCGGCGGCGTCGGAGGATCCCGAAGTGGCCAGGCGGCTGCGCTCTCTGGGCTACGTGTCAGGAGGCGCCGTGCCGAAAGCGCGCTATACCGACGCCGACGACCCGAAGCGGCTCGTCGACGTCGATCAGAAAATGCACGACGCCGTCGCAGCCGACGAGGAGGGACGCCCCGCGGACGCGATCGCCCTGTATCGAGAGGTGCTTGCGCGGCGGCCGGAGATGATGGCTGCCTCGCGTCACCTGGCGTTCGACTACTGGCGAAGCGGTCAGACGCCGGCCGCCATCGACACGTTGCGTGCGGCGCTCGCGCGCGGCGCGACTCCCGGCGCGGAGATTCAGCTCGGCACGTACCTCGTCGAAGTCGGTCGGGGTCAGGAAGCGCTGGCGCTGCTGGAGAAGGCGGCGCAGGCCGACCCGACGCTGGACGCGTTGAACGCGCTCGGGATCGCCTACGGCCGCACCGGCCGGCCGAAGGAGGCGCTCGCCGTGTTCGACCGCGGCCTGAAGATCGATCCCGACAGCCCCATGCTCCACGAGAACATCGGGGCGATTCACCTCGACGCCGGTCAGCTGGCGGCTGCGCGCGACGAGTTCGCGCGCGCGATCCGCGCCAACCCCTCGTCTGCGCAGGGGCACGCGGGCCTGGCGACCGTGGCGTTCAAGTCCGGCGATCGCGACACCGCGCTTGCGAGCTGGAAGCGCGCGGTGGATCTCGATCCGACCAACTGGGACGCGCTGTACAACCTCGGCGTGCAGCTGCTGCGCGTTGGACGGATTGCGGAGGCGCGGCCGCATCTCGAACGGTTCGTACGAACCGCGCCGGCGTCCCAGTACGCGAAGGACATCCGGGAGATCTCAGCGGAGCTCGCCAGACGCCACTGACGCCGGCAACCTCCGTCCCTGTCAGCAACCTCCGTCCCCGCCAGCGACCTCCGTCCCCGTCAGCAACCTCCGTCCCCACTCTGTCCCCGGCGGTTACTCGCCGCGACCGCGGATCTTGTACAGCGTCTCCAGCGCCCGCGCGCTCTGCTTCCACTGCTTCTTGGCGTTCGAGGCCGCGGCCTTGTCGCGCTTGCGTTCCTCGAACGCCGCCTCGCGCCCGAGACGCCTGTAGTGTTCGACACGATCGACGTCCAACGTGCCAGCATCCACGGCCTCGGTGACCGCGCAGCCCGGCTCCCCAGCATGCGCGCAGTCGCTAAACCGACACCCCGCCGCGAGCGCGGCGACGTCGTCGAACGCCGCGTCGACGGCCGAGTCGTCCACCCAGGGCTGCAGCTCGCGCATCCCGGGTGTGTCGATCAACAGCGCGCCGCCGAGGAGCTCCACGAGCTGTCGCGCCGTGGTCGTGTGCCGCCCCTTGCCGTCGGTCTCGCTGATCGCGGCGACCCGCAGGGCGTCGCGTCCCAGCAGCCGATTGACAAGGGTCGACTTTCCGACGCCCGACGATCCGACCAGCGCAATCGTCTGCGCCGCGCGCAGATAGGGCCTCAGCGCGTCGAGACCGAAATCGCGCAGCGCGCTCGAGACGACGACGTCGACGAGCGGCAGCCGGGCTCGCACGGAGACGGCCTCGCGCTCGGGATCCTCCGACAGGTCAGACTTGTTGAGCAGAACGACCGGAACGGCGCCGCCATCCCAGACCATGGTCAGGTAGCGCTCGAGGCGGCGCACATTCAGATCGCCCGACAGCGCCGTGACGAGAAACACGGTGTCGATGTTGGCGGCAACGACCTGTTCCTCGACGGCGCGTCCCGCGGCCGCCCGCGACAGCCGGCTGCGCCGCTCGAGACGGCAATGGATGATACCGTCACGCACGCCAACCCAATCGCCGACCGCCGGAAAGTCGGCGGCCGTTGTGTGATCGTGACGGAACCGCCCGCTCACTTCGGCAGCCCCTTCGACATCGCCGGAGACTCGATACAGCCCGCGCTGTTCCTCGATGACGCGCGCAAATTCCAGGTCGGTTCGAGTGAGCGCTGCCACCTGCGCTGCGAAAAACGGATTCCACCCCAGCCGTTCACGTAAAGACACGTCGACCCCCTTCGCATCAAAAACCATTCATCGTGTGGGTCAGGTAGGCCGGGTGGGTCAGGCAGGGACGGAAGATCCCGAGATCCTTACACTCTCAGATCCTTACATCCACAAGGCGGACCTGTCCCACCCATGGTCAACGACAGTCATGTGAACAGGCCCTCCTTTCGATGTTCAAGATAGCACGGGTCGGGGCGGTTCGCGAACGGCCCCTCTAGCGTCCACCGGTCAGTGGCGTGATGGCCCCGCCGATCGCGCGGTTGAAGACCGGGACGTCCCGTTCCATCAGCGTCTTGTAATCGGCCTTCGCGGCGTTGAGATCCTTTTCGATGTTCTCGAGCATTCCGACCGAGGTATCGGTTGGGGCGAAATCGGCGCCGCCGGACACGTCGCCGGCGCCCGGACCGACTTCGCCGTTCAGCCAAATCAGGTTCATGTAGACGCGATACGCCTGCTGAAAGTACTTGTCGTCGCTCGTCATCTGGGCCGGCTCGAGCAGGCGCGCTTCGAGATCGAACAGCTTCTTGTCCATCTCGCTCACCTGTTTCAGGAGCGCCGCCTTGCTCGCGTCGTTCTTGTACGCCTTCTGCACATCTTCCAGCTGCTTGCGCATGACTTCGATCGCATTCACCATGTCGGCCGCCGCGCTGATGTCGTCGCGCAACCGCAGTTGCAGCTTGACCGACAAATCGAGATCGGCGACCGACGACGGGATCTTCGGATCCCTCAGGATCTCGATCGGCTGCGTATGTGACTGCCCGTCGGCGGTGAGCTTCACCGTGTACCTGCCGGGCATGACGATCGGACCGACCTGCGCCGGCTCGAGCCCCCAATGCGTGACCGGACGCGTGTCCTGTCCCCGGAAGCGCGGTTCCTCCCAGATATGCGGGTTCTCCGGCGGCGTCGTCCGCAGTGCGATGAGCCGCGGCGCCTCGTGCCGGAGATCCCAGGAGACCCGATTGAGTCCGGCGCGCGGCGTCGTGCGCAGGTCGCGAACGAGCTTGCCGTTGGCGTCCAGCACCTGCAGTTGCACGGGCCCGCCAGGCACGGCCTTCAGCGAGAAGTTGATCAGCGCCCGCCCCCGCTGCGTCCACCGATAGGCGGCCCGCGGCGCGAAGAGATGCGCCGCCGCGTCAGTCGTCGCAGGGCTGCCCTGCTCGAGCGGCGTGATGTCGTCGAGGACGTAGATGCCGCGCCCGTACGTCGACACGACGACGTCGTGGAACTGTTTCTGTACGACGACCCAGCTGACGGGCGCGCGCGGCAAGCCGGCCGACACCTCGGTCCAGTGCCCCCCATCGTCCGTCGAGTAGTAGAAAGCGTGCCCCGTGCCGGCGAAGAGCATCCCCTGCCTGTTGGGGTTCTCGGCCACCGCTTTGACATACGAGAGGGGATGCACGGTCGGCAGGTCGCCGTTCACGCGCTTCCAGGTGGCGCCGTAGTCCGTCGTCTTGAAGATGTAGGGCTCGCGGCTGTCCATCAGGTGCGCGTCGACGGCCACGTACGCCGTGCCGCCGCTGAAGTGCGAGGGCTCGATCTTCGACACGACACCCCACGTCGGCATGCCGGTGACGTTCTTCGACACGTCGATCCACTTCGCGCCGCCATCTTTCGTGTACCAGATCTTGCCGTCGTTGGTTCCGGCCCAGATGAGACCCTTCTCGACCTCCGAGGTGGCGATCGCGAAAATCACCTCCGGCGCGAACTGACCGAGATTGTCGCCGACGATGCCCCCGGAAGAGATGATGCGAGCCGGATCCTGAGTCGAGAGATCGGGACTGATCACCTGCCAGCTCTGACCGCCGGTCGTCGTTTTGAAGATGACGTTGCAGCCGTAATACACGTTGTTGTGATCGAACGGATCGATTGCGAGCGGCGCCGTCCAGTGACACCGATACTTCGAATCCTGCGGCGGCGAATCGAGCGTGATGAGATACGGAGCCACCGAACGCGCGATCTTCGTCCGGTGGTCGTAACGCGTGACTTTGTTGCCATAACAGGTCGACCACACGATGTTGGGATCGGCTGGATCCGGGATGGTGAAACCCGACTCGCAGCCGCCCAGCCCGTGGTCCCAGGTGTTGCCCGATCCGTTGTATCCGGCGCCGGCGTTTTCCGCCGCGATCATCGATCCCCGCATCGTGCCGTCGTCCTGCATGTTGCTGTAGACGTAGTACGGCACCTGGTTGTCGACGGTCACGTGATACATCTGGCCGATCGGCAGCTGAACGCGCTGCGTGCTGCGGCCGTGCTGCGTGGTCAGCGTGATCCCCGCGTCGTGCGTGATCGCGAAGCGATCCGGATCTTTCGGGTCCCACCAGATGTCGTGGTTGTCGCCACCCCAGTTGACGCTGCGGAACGTCTGGCCGCCGTCTACCGACTGAAAGAACGAGCTGTTGGAGACGAGAATCTCGTCCTCGTTGGCCGGCGACACGGCGAGGTGAATGTAATAGCCGGCGCGGCCGATCAGCTCGCGCGACCAGTTCACTACGCGCCAGCTGCCGCCGCCGTCGTCCGATCGCCAGACGGACCCCTGGTCAGCGGTCTGGATGAGCGCATAGACGCGGTTCGAGTCTGTCGGCGCCACGGCGACGTCGATCTTGCCGAGCGGCGCGCGCGGAAGTCCCGCGGCCTCGATCTTCGTCCACTTCGTGCCGCCGTCGCGCGAGACGTACAGCGCGCTCCCCGGTCCGCCGCTCAACAGCGCCCACGGATGCATCTCGACCTGCCACGTGCCGGCAAAGAGCGTGCGCGGATTCTTCGCGTCCATCGATAACCCGGAGCAGCCCGTGTTCTCGTCGACGAACAGAACGCGATCCCAATGCTGCCCGCCGTCGGTCGTGCGGAACACCCCGCGCTCCTGCTGCGCACCCGTGATCCGGCCGATCGCGCACGCAAAGACGATGTCGGGGTTCGTCGGGTGAACGAGGATGCGCCCAATGCGTCCCGTTTCGTTCAGTCCCGCATGCGTCCAGGTTTTCCCGGCGTCGACCGACTTGTAGATGCCGTCGCCGATGACATCGCTGTCGCGGATGGCCCAGGCTTCGCCGGTGCCTGCCCACACGACGTTGGGGTCCGACGGCGCGACGGCCAGCGCGCCGATGGCGGCGACGGGCATCGCATCAGACACCGGGGCCCACCGGATGCCGCCGTCGGTCGTCTTCCACACGCCGCCCGACGCGGCGCCGGCATAGTAGATCGACGGATCGCCGGGCACGCCGGCGATCGACGCAACTCGATTCCCGACGACGGGACCGAGAAAGCGGAACGACAGCGCGTCGGCTGGCGCTCCGCCGCCGCCGCGGCGCTGCGCGGACACGCCCACGGCCGACGCCACGGCGATTGCCGTGACGACGAGCATCCGTCTTTTCATGGCGACATTGTACCGAACGGCCCCGGCGAGCTGGGAACCGTACGTAGTGTCCGGCTTTAGCCGGACCGACCAGGCAATGGTCTGTCTAGAGGCAGACACTTCGTACCGATGGTTGCGTCAGCGATATCAGCTAGCCCCCAAGCCCCGACTCTGTCACCGAAAGATGTTCTTGACGACGAACCACACATTCGCCGGACGCTCGGCGAGCCGGCGCATGTACCAAGGGAACCAGTAGTCGCCGTACGCGATCAGCACACGCAGTGGGCGGCCGGCGGCGACCAGTCGTTGTTGCAGCGGCCGCTGGATGCCGTACAGCATCGCGTACTCGTAAGCCGTCTGTGGCACGTGATGCGTGTCGATAAACGCGGCGAGGCGATCGGCGAGGCGAGGGTCGTGCGTGGCGATGTGCAGCAATCCGCCCGCGCGCTGGGCATCGTCGGCCAGCAGGCGGCAGGCCAGCGCATAGAAGTTCTCGTCGACGTCGGCTTTCTTCGGATAGGCCACCGACGACGGTTCGAGATAGGCGCCTTTCACCAGCCGGATCGCCGCGCCGAGAGGCACCAGCGACTCGACGTCCTTTGACGTGCGGAACAGATACGCCTGCAGCGCGATGCCAACACGGGGAGACACCGCACGCGCACGCCGGAAGAGGTCCAGTGTCGGATCGACGTACGGCGAGCTTTCCATGTCGATCCAGACGAGGTTGTCGCGCGCCTCTGCCCGTTCGATGAGTCGCAGCAGGTTCGCGAAGCACATCGCGTTGTCCAGATCCAGACCGAGCTGCGTCGGCTTCACCGAGATCTGCGCGCTGAGACCGGCGGCCCGGACCTTGTCGAGGACGTCGAGATAGTGAAGCGTCACCTGCTCGGCTTCCGTCGCGCTGGTGACGTTCTCGCCGAGCTTGGTGAAAATCGTGCGGACGCCCCGAGCCTCCTGCGCCGCGGCAGCCGCCATCGCGTCCTCGAGCCGCTCGCCGGGCATGAACGTCGAAACGGACCGCCGAACGAATGCCGTCTTTGTCGCGCGCTCGCGCAGCCACCGATTGGTGGACATGGCCAGCAGGAGTTTCCGCGCCACACTCATATTGCGGATTGCGGATCGCGGATTGCGGAGATTGCGAATTTGGCAGGACCAAGGTCAATCCGATATCCGAGATCTGCAATCCGCAATGTCACAGCAGTCCCTTGACGAGACCGCCGTCAACCTGCACGGCCGCGCCGGTCACGTACGAGGCCGCATCGGACAGCAGAAACGCGCCGACGCGGCCGAATTCGTCTGGCGTGCCATACCGGCCGACGGGAACGGTCGCCGCGGAGCGTGAGGCTTGTTCATCGACCGTGATCCCCGCCTTGCTGGCGTTGATCGCGTCGATCTGACGAAGGCGGTCGGTCGCAATCCGCCCCGGCATCAGTGTGTTGACGCGAATCTTGTCGACCGCCAGTTCGACCGACAGCGTTTTGGCCAGCGACGTCACACCGGACCGCAGCACGTTCGACAACGCCAGGTTAGGCACCGGCTCCTTCACCGAAGAGGACGTGCCGATGAGAATCGAGCCGCCGCCGCGCGCCCGCATGGACGGGACGACGAGTCGCACGGTGCGGATGACGCTCATGAGCAGCAGATCGAACGCCGACTGCCACGCCGCATCGTCGAAGCCAAGCGCCGTGCCCGCCGGTGGACCGCCGGTGTTGGCGAACAGCAAATCGACGCCGCCGAACTCTCTAACGGTCGCCGCGTGCCAGCCCGCAATCGCGTCGGCGCCGCTGAGATCGGCCGCCACGGCCAGCGTGCGGCCACCGGTTTCACGCGAGACGGTGTCGGCCGCACGACGAATCGCGTCCGCGTCTCGAGAGGACATCGAGACGACAGCGCCTTCCGCCGCGAGCGCCCGCGCCACGGCGTACCCCAGCCCCTTGCTCGCACCACCGACCATCGCGATCTTGTTTTTGAGCCCAAGAACCATCGGCAATTGCCGATCATGGTACACGAATTGACCAGCTGATTCGGGCAGTGGCTCCCCTGGTTCGAGGAGCGGCCGTCGGACTGCTTCTCGCGGTGGTGTTCGTCGCGGTGTCGTTTGGCAGTGGATGCGGGCGTCTGGAAGTCTGAAGTCAGAACGACTTCAGACTTCCAACGTTGCCGTTTGCCGTTATCCGTTCGCTGGTTTGACGGTCACGAAGATGTTGCTGCCCTGCCGGTTGATCAGGAGCAGCACCGGTCGATCGACGCTGCGTTTGAGGGCGCTTCGGAGGTCCTCCACCGTCCGCACCGGCTGACGATTCACCGATTCGATGACATCGCCTGCCTGGATGCCGGCGTCCGCCGCGCGGCTGTCGGGATCGACGTTCTGCACGACCAGCCCTTCCGAGCTCTTCGTGCCGAGGCGGGAGGCTATCTCGGGCGTGAGCGGCGCGACCGACACGCCGAGCGCCGCCTTATCGGTACTGTCAGGATCGCCGTCGCCGCCCCGCGCCACCTTCGCAGGATTCGCCTCGTCCAGCTTTACGCTGAGATGCTTCTCCGCGCCGTCGCGGATGATCGTCAGGTCCGCCGTCGTGCCGGGACCCGCCGCCGCAACGCGATTGCGCAGGCTGTTGAAGTCGTGCACCTGCTGGCCATTGAATGACTCGATGACGTCACCCTGCTTCACGCCCGCGCGGTCGGCCGCGCTGCCAGGGCTCACCGAGCTGACGATGGCGCCGCCCGAGTGCTTCAGACCGAGGTTCTGCGCGATGTCGGACGTGACCTGCTGGACCGTCACGCCAAGCTGGGCGCGCGTGACCTTGCCCTTCGTGCGCAGCTGATCCATGACGCTCTTGGCCATGTTCACCGGAATCGAAAAGCCGATGCCGATGTTGCCGTCGGTGTTGGACAGGATCTGCGAGTTGATGCCGACGAGCTCGCCCTTCATGTTGACGAGCGCGCCGCCCGAGTTGCCGTGATTGATCGGCGCGTCGGTCTGCAGGAAGTCCTCGTAGCTCCCGTCGCCGACGCCGGTCGCCCGGCCCTTGGCGCTGATGATCCCCATCGTGACCGTCTGACCAATTCCCATGGGGTTGCCGAGCGCGAGCACCACGTCGCCCACCTGGACGTTGTCGGAGTTGCCGAGCGGAAGCGCCTTGAAATCCGAGCCTGAGACTTTCAGGAGCGCCAGGTCGCTCGCCTTGTCCGTGCCGACGAGCCTCGCGGTCAAGGTGCGGTCATCCGTAAGATCGACATTGATCTCATCGGCGCCGTCCACCACGTGATTGTTGGTGAGGATGTAGCCGTCGGTCGTCACGATGACGCCTGAGCCAAGGCCGCGCTGCCGCGGGATGCGCATCTGGGGACGCGGCCCCTGACGCTGCCCGAACTGGTCGCCGAAGAACCGGCGCAGCAAATCCTCGGGGTCGCCCTGATGGCCGGTCGGAGAGACCCTCGCCTTCCCGGAGACCCTGACGGTCACGACCGCCGGCGAGGCGACGTTGACGATATCGGCGTAGGAGTCGCGGCCGGCGGCAATCGCGTGAGCAATAGGTGTCGCGGCGGCGGCAGGAGCCACCTTGGCCGCCGACTGCGAGTCGGCGGCGAACCCGTGCCAGGCGGCGCCGGACAGGAGCAGGGCGGCAGCGAAAACGGCGATTCCCGTCCGCGCCGCGCGCTGACTGAGGTTGAGAGGTGCGTTCATGAACTTGTTCCTTTCAGAGAGGTCACTGTCGTCTGTTCGATTAGACGGCGTCCCCCCTTTCGGGGCCGTATCAGGAAGATTACAAACGTGAAGGGCGCCGACAAAAGGCTGCCGGGTGTATTACTTCGACCGGCGCCCAGAGAAAAGGCTGAGCCTTTCAGGTCAACTGTTTGGCGGGAATTTTGCGAACGCCAATGAGCGTGATCAAGCGGTCACTCTTCGGCAAGGCCGTCATGCTCGTGTTCATCCTCACGCAAGTGGCCGACGGCCTCTTCACGTACTTCGGGATCAAGATGTTCGGCGCGGCGATCGAGGGCAACCCGCTGGTCGCGTGGTACGTGGTCGCATACGGCGCCGGCGTCGCGGTCCTTGGCGCCAAGGGACTGGCATTGGCCTGCGGCGCCGCGCTTCATCTCCGCGCGATGCACCGCACGATCGGGGCGCTGACCCTCATCTATCTCACCGCGGCCGTCTGGCCGTGGTTCCAGATCTTTAGCGGGGCAGTCGCAGTCGCACCGTAAACACCGCGCCGCGGCCGGGTGCGCTTTCGACGCTCACGGTTCCCCCGTGCGCCTCGACCACGGCCTTGACAAGGCTGAGGCCCAGCCCCAACCCGCGCTCAGTCCGGCTCGTGTCACCGCGAAACAGCCGATCGAAGATCCGCGGGATTTCATCCGGCGGGATGCCGGGGCCCGTGTCCCGAACCCGCAGCCACGCGCCCGCCTCGTCGGCGCCGACCTCGACATCCACGCGCCCGCCTGAGGGGGTGTACTTGAGTGCGTTGTCGATCAGGTTCGCGGCCACCTGTTCGAGGCGCGTGCGATCGCCCATGACGATCGCGTCGGAGCTCCTCGACAGGCTCGCGACAACCAGTGCCACGCCCTTGGCGTCCGCGACATCGCGATACAGATCGATGGCCCGCGCGACCACGTCGGCGAGCGCGACCGGTTCGCGCTGAAGCTGCATGGCGCCGCTTTCGGCTTCTGAGATATCCATCAGCGTGTTGAGCATGACCAGCACCCGGTCGGACTCTTCCACACAATCCGCCAGCGCTTCACGATAGCGCTCCACTTCTGGCGCGCCGGCCAGAGCCATTTCCGCCGTGCCGCGCAAGCGCGTCAGCGGCGTTCGCAGATCGTGCGAGACGTTGTCGAGCGCGTGGCGCATGGCCGTCACCAGTCCCTCGATCTTGTCGAGCATCGCGTTGAAGAACTCCGTGAGCTCGTCGAGCGCGTCACCGGTGCCAGCGACCGGCACGCGCGCGTCGGTGCGGCCGGTGCGGATGATGGTCCGCACGGCCTGGGTCAGCCGGCGGATCGGAAAGAGCGCCGACTGCGTGGCGAGCCACCCGCCCGTGAGCGCAATGAGGACGATCGACAGCGTGACCAGGCCAAGCGCGGCCCGGAACCGCGCGAGCAGCGCCTCGCGCGCTTCGGTGCTCTTGCCCACCTGCACCAGCGTGCCGTCGGCCAGGCGCACCGACGCGGTCTCCAGGCGCGCGGGGTCCCAGTCCTCGGAGTCGCTCAGGACTACGGCCTCGACGCCGCGATCGACGACGCGGACGAACAATCGCTCGGGCGCCGCGCGCTGTTCGATGCGCACGGTGTTGGCGAGAAGGTTGATGCCGCCTCGGAGGTACGCGGCGGTGTAGTCGCCGAGCTTCCCCTGGAGGATCTGTCGGTCGCGCTGTGCCAGCGACACGGCCGTCAGGTAGTAGGTGAGAAAGACGATCGCGAGCGATCC
>Ga0114129_10005241_pt1 | contig 18269 bp, 16 predicted proteins | sample RhiMetdeltSRZDD1_FD_80071 | JGI IMG/M metagenome (GOLD analysis project Ga0114129, IMG submission 80071) | Populus rhizosphere microbial communities from Tennessee, USA - Rhizosphere MetaG P. deltoides SRZDD1 (version 2) (version 2) | ecosystem: Host-associated > Plants > Roots > Rhizosphere >...
CTCGAGCTTCGGGTTTCTCAATCTCGTGATCCTCGTGACGCCCCGCGTCTTCCAGGCTATGGCCGCTGACGGTCTGTTCTTTTCCCGCCTGGCAAAGCTTCATCCGATCTACCGGACGCCGACCGCAGCCATCCTGCTTCAGGCCGCGTGGGCCGTGGTGCTGACGCTGACCGGCACATTCGCGCAGTTGGTCGATTACGTCGCGTTCGGTGACTGGATCTTCTTTGGACTCACAGCCGCAGCGGTGTTTCGTTATCGGCTGCGGGATAGCCACATGGAAGCGGTCGGACCATCCGGTTCGTTCCGGGTCCCGGGGCATCCCTGGACCACAGGTCTCTTTGTTGCGGCAGCGGCCTATGTCGTGATCAGCTCGGTCCTGGCAAGTCCCCGCAACGCGCTGATCGGGTCAGGACTCCTTGCTCTCGGTTTTCCGGTGTATGGTTATTGGTATGGGCGCAGCCGCAGTCGGATGTACCGTGAGCATCAGCGCTCGTGAGGGGTGTCACATCCTGTCGGGTCGAAGATCCGTAACGTTGATTAACGATCCTTGTCGGATGACATGATGAGCATGTACGCTGAAGGCGCAACGAAGCTCCCAACGGGGGAGGTCGGTGCGCCTTTTTCTCGGCCTCCCAGTCCCTCTCCCGGCAGCCAAGGAGACTCTCGAGTGGCTGAGCCAACGCCCATTCGCGTCCTAATTGCCGACGATCATCCGCTGTTCCGAGACGGCCTCGCCGCGTTGCTGCAAAAGGACTCTTCGATAGTCGTGGTCGGAGCTGCCGGTAACGGATCCGAAGCGGTCGAGCTGTTTCAGTCGCTCCAGCCGGACGTCGTACTGGTGGACTTGCGGATGCCGCCCGAGGATGGGATCGCCGTTGTCGAGGATTTGCGGGCAGTGTCGCCGCGGGCACGGGTCATCGTGCTGTCGGCATTCGACGCCGACGACGATGTCTTACGGGCGATTCAGGCCGGGGCCGCCGGGTACCTGCTCAAGATGTCCTCGCCCAGTGAGCTGGCCCAGGCGATCCTCACCGTGCATCGAGGCCAGACCGCCTTGCCCCCGGGCGTTGCGACCAAGCTCGCGAGTCATGTGAGTCGGCCACGCCTCACCGGTCGGCAGGAGGAGGTGCTCCAGCTAATTGCGCGCGGCATGACCAATCAGGAGATAGGCCAGGAGCTGCACATTGTGGAGGGAACGGTCAAAGCCCACGTCAAGAGCATTCTCGAGAAGCTCGGCGCCAGGGATCGAACCCAGGCGCTCTGCATTGCGCTCGAGCGGGGGCTGGTGCGGGCCAACTGATCAGTTGTGATCCAGCAGCAGCTCCAGCTTGTGGCGTAGATCGCCCAGGGTCTTGGATTTGAACGCGCTCTTGGTTTCCTCCAGCACTCGCACCGTTTCCCTCACTGCCTCTTGCAGCTGCGTTCCCCGGGGACAATTGAGAATCTGGCAGGCGTGCTCGGCCTGATTGGAGTTGGCCAGGGCGCGGCCCAGCTGCTGAAGGTCGCTCAACGAGCCCATCACGTTCCGCAGCGTCAAAGCCAGGAACGCATCCACTTCCTTGCCCGGCTTGGCTGCACCGTCGGCCTGCAGTGAGGAGATCCGCTCGAAATCCGCGTTCCATTGCCGGAGCCGGTCCTCGGTACGCCGCATGACCTGGTAACTGCGGAAGCGCGCGACTGCCGAGGCGACGCGATCGAGCAGTTCGGGCAGGGCGACGGGTTTGAGGAGATAGGCCGAGACCGGCAGCTCGATGGCGGCGATTGCCGAGGTGGTCGAGGGAAAGCCGGTGATGATGATGACCGGCAATCCGCCGGCCACATCGCCCACCTCGCGAATCAGCGCGAGGTTTTCGTTTCCCGGCATCTCCAGATCGCTGATCAGGAGATCGTAGGGCGAGGTCTTGACCTTGGCCAGGGCACTCGGCGCGTCGGGCACCGTCTCGCACTCGTACCCTTCACGGCGAAGCAGATCCGCCGTCGCATGGAGAAATGTCTCCTCGTCGTCTGCGAGGAGTATCCGGCCGCGCGTCATCATGAGGATTCCTCTCCGCTTGGCAGGGGAATTTGGATTCGAAACTCGGTGCCGCCGCTGGGCCGATCGCGTAGATCGATCCGGCCCCCGAGCGCGTCCACCGAGCGGCGTACCAACGCGAGCCCGAGGCCCATGCCGCTGGTGCGGCCCCCTCGCTTGGTGCTGAAGAAAGGCGCAAAGATCTGCTCTCGCAAATGGGCAGGGACGCCCGGCCCCTGATCGCACACCGAGAGCGAGAAGGTGGAATTATCCGCCTGGGCCACGACCTTCACCACACCGCCCGGTGGTGAGGCATCGATCGCGTTCTGAACCAGGTTGTACGCAGCCTGTCGCAGCAGGGCGCCGGGTACGGGCAACTTGGCCGGCACACCCACGGCATCCACCTCGACATTCACCTTGGATCCGCGATTCACCTGTCCCAGGAGTGTGGCGGCGTCGGAGAGGATGGTTTGCACCGACGAGTCCCGGCGACCATCCGGATCGGGACGATACGTCTCGTACAACTGTCGCGTCACGGCCGAAATTCGACCGATCTCCCGCTCGATCGCACCGACGTAGGAGTGGTAGGGATGGGAATCGGGAATCGCGTCCTTGATCAGCAGGAATGAATTCTGGATTCCCGCCAGGGGATTGTTGACTTCGTGCGCCACGCGGGCCGCCAGTCGCCCCATCGAGCTGAGTGTCTCCATCTCCCGCATCGCATTCTCGGCCCGCAAGCGATCGGTCACGTCGCGCCCTTCCGCCAGCAGCTGCGAGACGCGCCCTTCTCCGTCCAGGATCGGCTTCACCGAAAAGTCGACCAGCGCCGGCCCTCCCGCGCCGGCCCACTCGATCTCGAAACGCACCGTGCGCCCCTGAACTGCCTCCGTACAGGCGCGCCGCAAATGAGCTCGTTGCTCCTCCGTCGTCCCCTGCCACCAGGGTGTCTCCCAGAGCTTCCGGCCCCGAACCGTGTTCATGGTGGTCCCGGCGAATTCGAGCACGGCATGATTGGCTTCCAGACAAGCGCCGTCGAGATCGAGCAGGCACTGATACTGGAAAGCGCTATCGAACATTGTCCGGAAACGTCGCTCGTTCGCAGCCAGAGCCTCGTCCGCTCGCTTTCGCTCGGTGACGTCGGCCGCGATCCCCAGCACCACAAGCGGCCGACCCCGGATGTCGCGCTCGGCTACCCGGCCCCGCTCGACGATGTTGTGCCAATCGCCGTCCTGTGCCTTGATCCGGTACTCCACTTCAAATGAGGCCGACTCGCCGGCCACGTGCCGATCCAGAGCCTGTTGGACCCGGCGCGCGTCGTCCGGATGAATCAATGCCCGCCACTGCCGCAGACTGTTTACCAGCGCCAGCTCCGCCGAGGAATAGCCCAGCCGACGCCACAGCGCATCGCTCACGGTCCCGCTGTTGGCGCGTACATCCCACTCCCAGACCCCATCGGTCGCGGTCTCGAGCGCCAGGCTCAGACGGGCGCGCTGCTCGAGCCGGGTCTGCAGCAGGCTTCGCCGGACCAGCCAGAACGTGAGCACCAGGAGCCCGCTCAGCAGCAGACCCAGGGCGGCGACTACGTCGGGCAGCTCCGGATGCACGACGGCGAGCCGCTCCTCGGTGGGCCAGACCTCGATATCGAGGTGAAGCGAACCGAGATCGACCGAGACGACCTGCGCCACCTCCAGGCCGGTACGGGTGATTGCCGCGGGGCGGAACAGTTGTTCACCGCGAAACGACACGACCAGGTGGTACCCCGGAGTCGCGCCGTGCAGCGCATTGGCCAGAAACGTCTGCGCGTTGAGCAGTGCGACGATGTAGCCGGTACACTCGCCACCGCCACACACCGGCACGGCGAGGGTGAAGAGCCGCTGGTTGTCGGTGGTAGGTGCGACACCGACCAGCACGCTGTCTCGCGTGAGGCGGCCGCTCGGTGTCTCACGCGCTCTGAGCGCGGCGCGAAGCGCGCGGGACAACGAGGAATCGGACGCCGAGGTCTTGCCGGGGATATGGACGTTGAGCGAGCGGTCGGTCCGCAGCGCTGACATCATCCCGGGCACCTCATCCAGCAGCCGCCGGAGTGTCGCGGGCCAGGCCTGCGCGCTGTCGGGGTCCGTGAGTGCGCTGGCCGGGAGGACGCGGAGTGTCGTGACCAGCCCGTCGGTGGCTCGCTCGAGATCGTGGCGCGCCACGAAGGCCTGCGAACGGGTCTCGACGATCAGCTGCCGCTGATGCTGCGCCACCAGCGCGCGCCAGACGAACAACGTGATGGTGAGCGACGCGAGCCCGACCGCCCACGGCGCCCAGTACGGCAGCGCTGAGACCGATCCCGCAGTCTCGTCTTCCCACGCCAGCGCTACCAGTCCCGCTGCAATCAGGCCGAGACCCAGCGAGACGTGAATGGACATCCCAGCCAGTACGTCGAACCGGAACTCGTCCAACACTCCGCCCGCATAGCAGACGAATGTGACGAGCGCGAATGCGCCTACGACCGCAGCGGTAAAGGCCGACCCTGCCCGCCGGAGCCAGGGCGCCTTCGCGAGCCCGAGCACCAGCGCTGTGCCGGTCAGAAGGAAGGACACGGCCGTGGACATGACCATGCGGCCCGCGAAACGGTCGTGCCCGCCGCCGGCCGCGACGCCCTTCACGAACAACAGCCGATCGATGCCCAGGTCGATGTTGGCGGAATATTCGACCAGCGCGAGTCCGCCGAGCAGCGCGGCAATGCCCGCTCCGGTCAGCACCCAACGGGGGATCCGGTGGGCGAGACCCCAGAGCCCGGCGGCCGCGGCCGCGAGACCGAGAGCCGAGCCGGGGTAGAGCGGCGGATAGTCCGGCAGCACCTGCACCAACGCCCGGTTGCCCGTCGTCCATCCGATCATGGCGGCGAGGGCCGTTCCGATAACGATCACGGCGATGGCATCGCACAGGTAAGCGGTTCCGTGCGAGCTGCCGCGGCGCTGTCGGAACGTGCTGGTCGACACGCTAGTCATTGGGAAGAAACTGGTCCTCACCCTCACACGGGGGACAATAATGGGGCGAGGTGGCCCTGAAAACGCGAACGACGCCCTCCCGCCGCGGCCGGCCGCCGGCGGAAGCAGGGTCAACGATATGTGAAGCCGGCCTAGCTGGCCCGCTCTATCGCCTCGGCGCCCGCGTCAGCCAGCGCCCGGAAATCGATCTGGTGTTCCGCCACGGCGGCGAGCCGCCGATTGGCGTCTTCCTCCTCTTCCAGCGACTGCTGCACGAAATCAGCGATGTCGGGCCGACCCAGGAGCAACGCATAGCGCCGCACGCACTCGTAGGCCGCGATCTCGTAGTGCTCGATCCGCTGTGCTGCCGCAATCAACGCAGCATCGGTCACACTGCCCGGGCTGTAGGGTTCGAGGATCTCGTATGCTTCGGCCAGAATGCCTTCCATTCCGCGGCAGCGACGGCCCCGCGGGTCGACGGAGAGGCGGCGGAAAATCTTGTCCAGGCGTTGCGACTGGTTGACCGTCTGGACCACGTGGCGCTCGAGCACGTTCCTGAGCTCGGGCGCCGCGGCGGCCCGCGCCATCGGCGGAAGGGCCTTCACCAGCAGGTGCTCCGCCTGATACAGATCGCGAAGCCGTTCGATCATCAGGCCCTTCAGATTGTCGCGGGACATTCAGCTCTCCATGCTTGGGTCGACCGCGCTGCCTTCAGCAAGATTGGTTCACCGGATGGCGCGGCGACTCTCGAGGAGACCGGCCAGCAGCGTAACGGCGAACACAATCGCGAATACGTAAAAGAGAATCTTAGCGATCCCGGCCGATGCGGCAGCTACGCCCGCAAAGCCGAAGAACGCCGCAACGAGCGCAAGGATGAGAAATGCGAGGGCCCACTGTAACATGTGTCCTCCTGTCCGGATGCCATCGGCACCGGGGCTTGGTGGTGGCCTTACGGGACGGAGGCCACCGCGACCGGTGGACCTTGGGTTACCGACGCACGCACTGTAGTGCGCCAGCGCACCTGCCGCAAGAAACCCGGAGAGGAACCTACGCCTTGACCTTAGGTTATAGCGTTGCGTAGCGCCTGAGCCGATGGTCAGCTAGACTACCCCGCGCCATCTGGGGCGGTGGCGGAGCGGTTGAACGCACCACGCTTGAAACGTGGCGAGCCCTCCGGGGCTCCGTGGGTTCGAATCCCACCCGCCCCGTGCCGTCGCTTTCTCGAATTTCGGCTTGCCCTTTGTGATTCTGCGGCCCATTTTGGGTTTGGGACACCGCAGCATGCAACTCACCCTCGGCCCGATCTTTCCCTCTTAAGGCAGACCCGATGCCGACGCCGACATCGAGACGCGCCAGGCTCCCGGAAGTGCTGAGCCCGCGGCGCGCGGGATGGCCTCGTCTCTGGCCAATCGGAGGGGAGTGACGAATGGCTGCCAAGCGGGCGAAGGCAGGAAAGAGCACCGGCCGAAAGAAAAAGCCGCCCCGAAAGCCGGCACGAAAGAGAACGGAGACTTCTGGCGTGCAGGCGGAGCCGCCTGCACCCCGGGAGACTCCGTTTGTTTTTCCGATCGTCGGCATAGGTACATCAGCCGGCGGGCTTGCGGTCTTGCAACGCTTCTTCGGCGCGCTGCCGGGAAATCCGGGGCTGGCCTTCGTAGTCGTTCAGCACCTCGACCCCACCCACAAGAGCGAAACGGCGGAGCTGCTCGAGAAGCGGACGCCTCTGCCCGTAGTCGAAGTGACCGACCGACAGCGGGTAGAGATGAACCGGGTTTACACCATTCCACCGGATCGCGATCTCGCGATCCGCGACGGGGTGCTCTACCTGACCAAGCCCGCGGAGCGTCGAGGCCTGCGCATGCCGATCGACTCGTTCCTGCGTACCCTGGCTGACGACCAGCAGGAGCGGGCGGTCGCCATCATCCTGTCCGGCAGTGGCACGGACGGCACGCAGGGACTGAAATCCGTCAAGGCCGCCGGCGGGCTCACAATGGTGCAGGACCCGGAGACCGCGGAGTACGACGGAATGCCCCGCAGCGCTGTCTCCACGCGCATGGTGGATTTCGTCCAGCCGCTCGACCGGCTGGTGCAAATTCTCCTACGCTATGCTCAGCATCCGTACGCCCGGCAGGAGCGGGGCTCGCAGTTGCTGGTGGAGAAGGCGCCGGCTCAGCTCCAGGCCATTCTGTCGCTGCTCCGGGCACGCACCAAGCACGATTTCGGCTCGTATAAGAAGGGGACGATTTCCCGCCGCATAGAGCGGCGGATGAGTCTCAATCATCTGAACGATGTCGATGATTACCTCCGGTTTCTCCAAAGCCATCCCACGGAGGTCAAGGAACTCTTCAACGATCTCCTGATCAGCGTCACCAGCTTCTTTCGCGAGCCGGCAGCCTGGGAGTTCCTGGAGAAGGCCGTCCTCCCACGCCTGCTGAAGGCTCGCGACGACAATACCACACTACGGGCATGGGTCCCCGGGTGTGCAACGGGCGAGGAGGCCTATTCGGTCGCGATGGTTCTGCTCGAGGCTCTCCAGGCAGCGGAGCGAGGCTTGAGCGTCCAGATCTTCGCGTCGGACCTCGACCAGAGCGCTCTCGAGTTTGCTCGTGCGGGTATCTATCCCGAGAGCATCGCGGCGGATATCTCCCCGGATCGCTTGCGCCGTTTCTTCGCCAAGGGGGAAAACAACTACCAGGTGAGCAAACAGGTGCGAGAGATGGTAGTCTTCGCACCACACAACCTGATCAGCGATCCTCCCTTCAGCCGGATCGACCTGATTAGCTGCCGCAATCTGCTCATCTATCTGGCGCCGGAAATTCAGCGCAAACTCGTCACCCTCTTCCATTTTGCCTTGCGCGAGGGCGGTTATCTGTTCCTCGGCAACGCCGAATCGGTGGGTTCCCAGGTGGACCTCTTCGATCCGTTCTCGAAGAAGTGGCGGATCTATCGGCGTGTGGGACCGACTCGGCACAACCGGCTCGAATTTCAAACGGCCACGCGAGTGCGACCGCTGTGGCAGCTGGAGGCAGGGGCCTCCGCGGTTGCGACTCCGGTCAAGGACAAGCTGTTGGCCACCGCGCAAGCAGCCGTGCTGCAACGCTACGTCCCAGCATCCACCGTGGTCAACGCAAAACAGGAAATTGCCTATCTGTTCGGTCCGACTGAGCGCTATCTGGTTCAACCAACCGGCCCGCTGACACCAGACCTCCTGACTTGGGCGCGCGAAGGAATTCGCTCCAAGCTCGCGGCCGCACTGCGAGAGGCCACGCAGGTGCGAAAGCAGGTGTCCACCACAGCCGCAATCCTGAGCGACGGTGAAACCGAGGCGGTCACCATCACGGTCGAGCCACTAACGGTGCCTAGAGAGGCCGAAGGCTTGCTCCTGGTGGTGTTCGAACCCCGACCGGCCCCGGCTGCGGCGCCTGCCCAGGAGGCCGAAGCCGGGGCGGATTCAGTGCTGCCTCAGATGGAATACGAGCTTGGTGTTTTGCGCGAGCAGCTGCGCACTACCACGGATCAGTTCGAGGCGTCCAACGAGGAGCTCAAGTCTGCCAATGAAGAAATGATGTCGATGAACGAGGAGCTTCAGTCCACCAACGAAGAGCTGGAGACCTCGAAGGAGGAGCTGCAATCGCTCAATGAAGAGCTGAGCACTGTGAATAGTCAGCTCGAGAGCAAGATGCAGGAAGTTGAAGCCGCCAATGGCGACCTCAAGAATCTCCTGAGCAGCAGTAACATCGCCACCATGTTCCTCGACCGGGAGTTCCGCATCAGGCGCTTTACGCCGGCGGTGACTCAGCTTCTGAGCCTGGTGGCGAGCGATGTCAATCGTCCCTTGGACACTTTCGCGCGGAAGTTTACCGACCGCCGGCTCCTGGCCGATGCGCAGCTGGTTCTGGAAACCCTTACCCCTCGCGAAGCCGAGATCCGCACCGATTCAGGGCGCTGGTATCTCCGGAGAATCCTCCCCTACCGAACGGAGGACGATCGGATAGAAGGTGTCGTGGTCACATTCACCGACCTGACAGAACGGCGCAAGGCGGAGCAGACCCGAGCCGAGCTGGCAGCGATTGTCGAGTCGTCGGACATCGCCATCGTGAGTGAGACGCTGGATGGTGTGATCACAAGCTGGAACCGCGGGGCGCAGGCATTGTACGGCTATACCGCCAAAGAGGCGATCGGCCGGTCGAGCGACATCATCGTGCCTCCCGAGCTGCGAGAGCAAACCAAGGCAACGGTCCTGCAGATCGGCCGGCGTGAGGCGGTGGAGCAGTTTGACACCGTCCGGGTAGCGAAGAATGGCGTTCGCATCGACGTTCTGCTCACGATGTCGCCGATGTACGATTGGGAAAGGTCCCAGTTGATCGGGGCTTCGACCGTTGGCCGGGACATGTCGGCGCGCAAAGCGGCCGAGCGACGGATTCAGGCGGCCAACCTGGCGCTCGAGGAGCAGGTGGTCGAGCGGACCAAACAGCTCTCTGAGAGCAAGGAGTTGCGCGAAGCCGAGAGCGTCGACCGGCACCGGTCCGAGGAAGCCCGACAGCGCCTGCTCGAACGCTTGGCCATGATGCAGGAGGACGAACGGCGCCGGATTTCACGCGAGCTGCACGACCAGATTGGACAGGGGTTGACAGCCCTGTCGCTCCGGCTTGCGGCGCTGGAGCCGAAGGCGAACGACCAGAACGCAATCAAGGAATTCCGAGACATGCTGGACAGGCTCGGGCGCCAGGTGCACGAGCTGGCCGTCGCAGTGCGTCCGGCCGGCCTCGAGGAACTGGGACTCATCCCCGTGCTGAGCAACTACACCGAGGAGTGGTCGGCACATCACGGTATCAAGCTGGATTTCCATCAGCGCGGCTTTCATAAGAAGCGCCTCGCGCCGGCCATCGAGGATGCGACATACCGGATCGCGCTCGAGGCGTTGACCAACATTGCCAGTCATGCCGGCGCCAAACGAGCGAGCCTCCTGCTGGAGCGTCGCGATTCGGAGTTACGGCTGATCGTCGAAGACGACGGCAAGGGCTTCGATGTGGAGGCTGCCAAGGGGCCCGGCTCGTCCCAGCGACTGGGGCTGATCGGCATGCAGGAGCGGGCAGCTCTGCTCGATGGCACACTCTCGATCGAATCTCGCCCGAACGGGGGCGGCACCACTGTCTTCGTGAAGATTCCGCTTGCACTCGGGTCTCATGGCTGAGCGATTCCTGTGACCGGACGGATCCTCCGAGTGCTCCTCGTCGATGACCACGTCGTCGTCCGCGAGGGGCTCAAGACCCTGATCAATAATGAAACTGACCTGCAGGTTGTCGGCGAAGCCACCGACGGGCGCGAGGTCCGGGAGCTCGCGGCACAGCTTCGACCCGACGTCGTCGTAATGGACGTGTCTTTGCCCCACATGAACGGCATCGACGCGACCAGGAAGCTCAAAGAGGCGTTTCCCGCGATCAAAATCATTGCTTTGTCCGCGTACGAGGACCGGATCTACATTCGCCGAATGATGGAAGCCGGAGCCACCGGCTACGTGCTCAAGCGATCGGCGTCAGCGGAGTTGCTGCGCGCGCTCCGGCTGGTGGCGTCCGGCGCACTCTACCTGGACTCTGAGGCAGCCCGCCGCCTGGAGGGACTGATGGGAACGCCAGCGGCGGGAGCCACCAAAGCGCCGGACCTGACTCCCCGCGAAACCGAGGTGCTCCGGCTGATTGCCTGGGGCTTCAGTAACAAAGAGATCGCCGCTCGACTTGGCATCACCGTCAAGACCGTCGAGACTCACCGCGCCCGCTCGATGGAAAAGCTGGACTTGCAAAGCCGCGCCGCGATCGTGCGACTTGCCATCGAACAGGGGTGGTTGCAGGACCCTGTGTGACGGGGTCGGGGAATTCCCCTACTTCTGGCACGCCCTCCCGACTAGTCCCTACGCTGGCTCTGCGATAACTAGACAGTGGCGCCAGATCCTCACACCACGCATGTGGCTGGACCGGGGGAAGCGGCCATGCCGTTCGAACCTCTGGCAGTCGCCTACGTCCTCGAGCGAATCGAGCGACATCCGCGACTGCAAGTGCTTTGCAACGAGTTCGATAATGCTGTCGCCCAGGCCCTTCAGCGCGACGTGCGCGGCCTGCGGTGGCTCCTGCTGAGCTGTCCCGATCTCCTGAGCGCCAAGGAGATGGCGCAAGCGCTGACCAACCTGCGCAACCGGTACCTCGTCGTTGCGAGCGAGTTCCGGGGTCTCATCGACGACGCGGTCGCCGAGACGGACCCAATTTTGCTGGAATCGGGATCCTGGAGATCATCGCTCGAGATCGAGGTGACGGGCGAAGACCTTCTGGAGACCGGTTGAGGCAGTGGCTGCTGGCGGGGGCCCTCTTTCGGGGGCCGGCCCTGATTATCTTTCGATGCCGGAATGAATCGGTGCTGGTTCGGTGGTTTCCGGCAGGCCTGTTTCTCGCTCTTCAAGAAGCCGGTTGTCATCCCAGGCACATGACTGTCGCGCCGAACGTTGCGATAAGCGGGCAATGAGAGACGGCGACGGGAAGCCCACTTAGGACAGCGGGAGGAGTCCCTTGTCGTCAGATCCTGTAGCCCGGCCGAAACGGCCCAGCTCGCCAGGCGAGCTCCCTTGGGACACTGCCAACGGAACGCCTTTGGAATCGACCGAGTCGCCCAAGCACCACATTCTCGTTGTAGACGACGAGCACGTCGTCCTGACCCTCACGTCCCGGATGCTTCGGACGGCAGGGTACAATGCGCTCGAAGCGCCGAGTGCGCGCCATGCTCTCAGCATTCTGGAGCGGGGCGAACCAGCCGTCGATCTGGTGATTACGGATGTGGTGATGCCGGAAACCGACGGCCGCACACTGGGCCGGCTGATCGCCGAACGCTTCCCAGGCCTGCCGGTCGCCTACATGTCCGCCTACCCGGTCAATGACGTTTTCCACCGTGGCGCGCCGGGTCCCAATCTTCCTTTCCTGAGCAAGCCGTTCTCACCAGAAGCGCTCCTCGAGCTGGTCAAGACCGTCCTCGTCGCTTAAGCGCTGGTTAAGGCTTCTTCGCCCGTAGTTGAGCGCTGGCAGCCTCGGGTCGGCTTCCGCGCGAGCCGCTTTGGGTTTTCCCCGTCGAAGTCGTGGCTACTCCGGGCTACCGACTGCGCCGATAAGGACCAAGTCGACTTGCGTTTCCGCTTTGGTTAGCACTTCGAGCGCTGCCGGGCCGTCTGAAGCCTCCAGCACGTAAAAACCGATTCGCCCAAGCAATCGCTTCGTGCGCCGGCGTACAGCGTTGGTTCTTTCAACGAGTAAAACAGTGTAGGCCCGGTCCATCGCTCCCTCCAAGCGCGGTTCAAGCGGACCATTATAGTCTCAGGGTAATACTGAGCCGTAAGGGTGCTCACTCACGTGTTGTGCCTTTGGCTAGAAGGGCTGCCGAACGGCACACACAATAAGCCTCCGGAATTCTCCCGACTAGATAGGTGGGTACCCAACCTACGTTCGGCAAAGTCGTTCCGAATCGATTCTCGGAAGCGGTGTGTCGAGAGCTGCTCTCATGCAGACTGAGCAGGCTGTATCCTGCTGGTGCTGCGGAACTCCATCGGCACCCCACCTCGAAGCGGCGTTGACCGGGGTCGCTGACCGAGCCGCCTACGCGACGCGCCACTCCGCGAGTGATGCGTAGGCCTCTCCATGCCCTTGATCGGGAATGATCGTCAATTCGAGTGCGCTCACCCCCACGAGCTCGATGCGGAGTTCCTCGACCTCGCTGGTCGCACCCGCGGGGCTGAAGGTGTACTGCTGCCGCACGATGTCCTTGTAGGATCGCCCGCCATCGGACGACCAGCGCAGCGTGAACTCCTGGGTTCGGCTGGCCTCCACTTCGACAAAGCGCAGCCAAATGCGCGAAAGTCGCTGTGGCTCGTGGAAGAAGAGTCGGATGCTTTGCTCACCAGGCTCTGCTGCACGCCAGCCTGACGCATCGCCACCCAGCAGTGCGGCCTCGATTGGGTGCGCGGCATCCTCCGAGGTCAGCTCAACGCGGGCCAGACCATCTAGGTCCAACCAAGGCCCGACCGCAACCCGCTCCTGCCGCACCGTTCCAAACACCCGTTTCTGCACGTCTCGCGCCTTCCCCTCTTCGCGCTACTCACCAGGACAAGAGGCCGATCTCCTCAAGGGAGGCCGCCACAAGGACAAGGGCCGAAAGACTAGGCGCCTGCCGAAACGCCAGGGCTGCTTGTCGCACGACGGGAGACGGCGCCTGCCCGGTCTGGTGGCGCGCGACGCGCTGGTCGCGGCCCATGTCAACGAACACGCGACGGAGTGCTTGCAGGTCCGTCGGATTGGCGCTGCCACGGAAGTCGGTGAGTAACTTGCGGCGCCGGTCCCCACGCCGGCGACTTGCGAGGCTGGCCGCAGCAGCAGCCACGCGCTCCTGGACGCGCTCACCGAGTGGCCGAGCGGGGAATGACGAAGGTTCGGGAGGATTCGGGGGGACGGACATATGTGCCTGCCGGTGGCGGGAGGGGAGCCGCCTTGGAGTACAGCCGGCTCTAGTTAAAGGAAGATAGTCGAATGTACGACCAAGAGCGGGGATCGGGCGCTCTCGAGCGGCGGTGAGCTACTTAGGTGCGCCGAGGCCACACACGATTCCCAGTCAGTGCTTGAGCGGGGCGCCACCAGCGGGTTAAGTTGTTGCGCGCTAAGCAGGAGTGGTGGCCGAGTGGCTGAAGGCGGCGGTTTGCTAAACCGTTATAGGGGTGAAAATCTCTATCGAGGGTTCGAATCCCTCCCACTCCGTCGTTCGTATCATTGCCGATCCAACAGTTCATGACCCCCCGGGTCCGCTTCGCGCCGTCTCCCACCGGATATCTCCACGTCGGCGGAGCGCGTACAGCGCTCTTCAACTGGCTGTTCGCCCGCAAGACCGACGGCACGTTCGTCCTGCGAATCGAAGACACCGACCGCGAGCGAAGCACCGAAGCCCATACCCGCGTCATCCTCGAGGGTCTCGACTGGCTGGGCATCGGTTGGGACGAGGGGCCCTATTTCCAGGGAGGCTACGCCGAGCGCCACCGGGCCGATGCGGAGCGACTCCTGACCCAGGGGAAGGCGTATCGCTGCTTCTGTACCCGGGAAGAGCTCGACGCTCGCCGAGCCGAGGCGGAGGCGGCGGGAGCGAGCTTTCGGTATGACCGGCGTTGCTGGCGCCTCTCGGCGGACGACGTTCGATCACGCCTCGACCAGGCCCTGCCCTTCACGATCCGATTTTTCGTTCCCGACGAGCAGGTTACATGGAATGACGCGGTGCACGGACCCATTCAGGTCCACAGCCAGGAGCTGGACGACTTCGTCATCCTGCGGAGCGACGGATCGGCGATCTACAACCTGGCCGTAGTCTCCGATGACATCGCCATGCGGATCACTCACGTGATCCGGGGCGACGACCACGTCTCCAATACGCCCAAACAGATCCTGCTCTATCGCGCGCTCGGCCACGAGCCACCTGTGTTTGCTCACGTGCCGATGATTCTCGGGCCGGACGGCAAGAAGCTCTCCAAGCGACATGGCGCGACTGCAGTGGGCGACTATCGCGATCAGGGCATTTTCCCCGTGGCCATGCGGAATTTCCTCGCGCTGCTGGGCTGGTCGCCCGGGGGCGATCGGGAAATCATGCCCGAGGCGGAGATGATCCGCCTCTTCTCGCTCGAGGGCATCCAGAGCAAGCCGGCCGTGTTCGACGTCGCCAAGCTCGAGTGGATGAACGGCCAGTATCTGTCCGCGACCCCTGCCGGGGAGCTGCTCGAGCCGGTCAAACGCCAGCTGTCCCGCCTTGGGGCGAGCGACGCCGGCCGCGACCTGCGCCCCATCATCGATGCGGTGAAGGCCCGCTCGAGGACCATCACTCAACTGGCCGAGCAGGTGGCCACCCGGGTGGACCCGAGCCGGGTTCGGTTCGATGCCAAAGGCGAGCAGCTGATACAGAAGATGGGCCAACAATTCCGGGAGAATCTCGACCTGGCGCGGCGGACCCTGGAGGAGATCAGCGTCGATCAGTGGTCGGCGGACCATCTGCTGCAGCGGCTCAAGTCGGTCGCCGATCAGAACGGCCTCAAGCTGGGTGATTTTCTGCAGCCAATCCGGGTCGTGCTCACCGGGAGCACAGTGTCGGAGCCGGTGAACGAGCTGCTCGCGGTGATCGGCCGGGAAACGAGCATCGGACGCCTGGCTTCGTACCTGCGAGACGCGGCCGCCTGACCCGGCTGCCGTACCGACCGGGTCTGGCATGGCTGCTCATGGCGGTGTTCGCTTGTGCGGCACCAAAGCCTACCCCCACGCCAGCTCCAGCCCAACCAAAGCCGACGCCCGTTCCTGCAAAGCCTCCAGCGCGAGCTCAGCCGCCCGAGCCTGTTCAGGCTCCGGCTGAGTCAACGGCGCGGGCCGAAAGGCATGCGCGCACGCCGGTGCATCTCGCATTGGTCGGCGACATCAATCTCGGGACTATGACTATTCCGGGCGGGGTTCCGGCGGACAGTGCGCGCACCCTGCTCCAGGGGGCAAAGCCTTATCTGACCGGCGACCTCGTCATCGGCAACTTCGAAGGCGTGCTTGCCGACAGCGGCGAGAGCGAGAAGTGCGGAACGCGCAAATCGGTGAAATGGACCGAGGCCGTCGCCAATCCTGCCGTCGCTGATTCCATCCTAGCGGCCCAAGCCCGCCGAACCGCCGATTCGCTGGCGGCGCTTCGACGCCGCCCTGCACGCCGCCACGCCAAAGCGCCGCCCAAGCCCGAGCCGGTGCGGTGTTACGCCTTTCTGACGCCGACCTGGCTGGCGCCGCGTCTCAAGGAGGCCGGATTTACCCATCTCAATCTGGCCAACAATCACGCCAACGATTTCGGGATCGACGGCCGAGAGTCAACCGAGGCTACGTTGGCCGCCGTCGGTCTTCAGACGTACGGCCCCCTCGGCCGGATCGTCATCGATACCGTGCGCCGGGGTGAAGCGATGACGACGGTGGGCGTGATCGGGTTCACGACGTATCCGTTCGCTTACGACCTGCTCGATATCCCCCGCAGCGTTGCGGTGGTTGACTCGATTCGCCCCCTGGTCGATTTGCTGGTCGTGACGTTTCACGGGGGGGCCGAAGGATCGGCTGCCCACCACGTGGGGTTCGTCGCCGAATCATTGGGACATGAACCGCGCGGCGATCTGCGGACGTGGGCGCATGCCGTGGTCGATGCCGGAGCCGATCTCGTGGTCGGTCACGGGCCGCACGTCCTGCGTGGTGTGGAGCTTTGGCAGAAAAGGCTGATCGCCTATTCGTTGGGAAATTTCGCGAACTATCGGGGATTCAACCTCTCGGGACCGCAGGGTCTCACCGGCGTTCTCCAGGTCGAGTTCGCCGCAGACGGCAGCATGACGGAGGCGAAGCTCGAGTCGATGCGACAGGTACCCACCAAGGGCCCGGCTCCCGACTCGACGGGTGCGGCTGCGGACCTGGTTCGCTCTCTCTCGCAGGAGGACTTCGGCGCGGCCGCACCGCACGTCGAGAGCGATGGCACGATCCGCAGGCATTGACACGGCGTTGTGACCGAGCGCACGCTGTGATGCAGGGGGTGGCGCTCGGCCCGTTCTGTCGCTACGCTCACGTTATGAATACACCGTTCGAAGGCAACTCCAGCCCCGGCGACTCCAGCTCGCAGCCATCGCCTGCGGCTCTCGCGGCGACTGAAGGACCTGTCGAGCTGAACGTCGGACTGGTCGAGGACGAGCGCACGCCGGACGGCATGGTGTGCATGGCCACGTACCGCAATGGCCGGCTGGTGGCTCGCTGCGCCCTTCCGCCGGAGGCGTGGGATCAGGTGCACTCTCATGGGCTGTTCGCGCAGCCAGTGCCGGTGGTCCTTGTCGCGCGCGAAGCGCCACCCGGTCTCCAGTGCCAGCTGTTCGCGATGGTCACCATACCACCGGATCTTGCCGTCGACGCCGACGAGGAGCCGGAACCCTGGGCCGAGAGCGTACCGGGCGCAGGTTATGAAGCTGCGGTCGCGGAAGAGGACTCCGATGATCCGCCCGTGGCGCCCATTCCGCTGGGCACGGTGGTCCGCTTTGCGAAAGACCGGGTGCACCCCGACAGCCTTCCCCTGGAAGCCGCCGACGTGCTGCGCAAGATCATCGAGGGTCGGACAGCGGAGGTGGTGGATAGGGCGTTGGAGGACCTGTTGGGAGAGTGAGCTGGGAACGGCGTAAACGGTGAACGGGGGGCTCCGATGAGACGAAGCCCCCCCGTTTACCGTTCACCGTTCACCGTTTACCGTTTACGCAGTTTCAAACAAACGTTCCTGCCCTGAACTTCCATATCCGCTGTAACAAATCGTCCAGCATCCCCTGCCTCACGAACATCTCGACCGCCTGCGCCGTGCTTGCGGCGTCCACTCCCCAGAGACTGGCTCGCTTGAGCTCACCGTCGAAATCGGCCTGCACGAAGACCCGGTCGTCCACATTGACTAAGGTCGGCAAACCCTGTGCAAACTCAGCGGCCACCGCGTTTGCGCCGGGGCCACCGATGGCGATCGTGGGATTCAGATGGAAAATGCGGTTCTCGAGATACCAGATGTCCCCGACCACGACCGCTCGCCGGTAGGTATGGCCGTCCCCGCGGCGGTCAATCTCCACTTTGAGCGTATAGGCGGTCGGGCGATCACGCTCTTCCGCCGTCAGGGCCGTGCCTGTCACCAGCACGACGGTTTCGTCGGTATCGATGAGCTTCATTGGGGACGTGGCCGAGTGGAATCCGGATTGGCCTGCGTGACCACCGGCACGGGCGGCGGTGAGCGCAGCTCTGGCGGTGGAGGTGTCGCCTGGTTGCGCTGGAAGTCGTGCTCTTGCTGCTTCCGGCGGCGCATATCCTTGATCGCCTTCTTGAAATCATCCAGGGTCTGAGATCGATTCGCGGCATAGCGCAGATCCGCGAGCAGCTCGTCGGTCCGGTCGAATGCCTTCGATTCGTTGGTCCCGCCGTGCAACGGGATCAGCGCCAGTACCGCTGCGGGAATCTTGAGGCCCGCCACCGTCACATACTTCTGGTCGATGCCGAACTTCTTGCCGGCGATCTCCGTGCCCCACGTGGGCAGCAACGTAGTGTCGGATCCCGGCTCGCGGGCGATGGAGTCGAGGAAGGCCTGGATCGTTGCTTTTACAACGCTGTCCGCCAGTTCGGCATCGGTTTTCCTCAAACGCTGAGCCAGCTCCTGCGGCGGCAGCGGCAGCGGCCGCACCCACAGCTGTCCGTCGCCCC
>Ga0114129_10005242_pt1 | contig 18268 bp, 17 predicted proteins | sample RhiMetdeltSRZDD1_FD_80071 | JGI IMG/M metagenome (GOLD analysis project Ga0114129, IMG submission 80071) | Populus rhizosphere microbial communities from Tennessee, USA - Rhizosphere MetaG P. deltoides SRZDD1 (version 2) (version 2) | ecosystem: Host-associated > Plants > Roots > Rhizosphere >...
GCGCAAGGAAACGCTGGAGGGAAAACTCATCTATCTGGTGGATTGCCTCTTTGACAACTCGGACGTTTTTATGGACCAGATGCGGCAGTGGTTCGCCGAGCATCTTCCGGCGGTCCGCACCCAAATCGTCCGGCCGGGCTCACTACGTGAATTCACGCCAAGCAAAAGCTGGGCCGACGATCCCGAGATGCTCGCAAAGATCCGGGCGGATGGCGATGGAGCGATCCTCGGCGTCGGTCTTTGAAGCACCTGCAGCCCGGCGGTCGTCGGGTTTGCAATGGCTCTGGAAACGGCAGGCGTACCGGCCGTCGCAGTACATGCCCCCATATTTGAGGGTGTCGCCAGATCTGTCGCACAGATGAATGGTATGCCGACGACGCGTCAGGCATTTGTTCCGCAAACGATCATGGGCCGAACACCCGTAGAACTGCGGGCGTTTCTAGAACGTAACGATCCGGTCAGCAAGCGGCCGCTTATGCAGGAAATCATGGAAGGCCTCACCGGCCCCTTGACCGAAGAAGACCTGAAAGGCGTTTCATTCGAGCGTACGACGCCGCGACTACTCGAACCGGATACGGAAGAACGACTGCACGAGCTGTTCATCAAAAACTCCTGGACCGATTTCCTTCCGATTGTGTTGCCCACGGAGGAACGTGTCGCTCGAATGCTGAGTGGAACGAGTCATCCGCCCGACGAAGTCGTGGGGCGGCTGCGCCCTACCTCCGGCCGCGAGTACTGGGAGTTTACGGTCGAAAAAGTAGCTGTGAACGCTGTGATGGCGGGTGCTCGTCCGGAGTACCTGCCGGTGATTCTCGCGCTGGCCGCTAGTGGGATGTCGGCACGGTCGAGCAGCACGACGTCATTTGCGACCATATCGCTCGTCAATGGGCCCATCCGTAAAGAGATCGGAATGAATTGCGGCATCGGCGCGCTAGGTCCCTACAATCACGCCAATGCGACTATCGGCCGCGCCTACGGGCTGCTCTCGCAGAATCTCCAGGGCGGTTCGGTGCCAGGCGATACCTACATGGGTTCGCTCGGCAACTGGTACGCCTACAGTGCGACAATTGCGGAGAACGAAGAGCGCAGCCCATGGGAACCGTTTCACGTTCAGCATGGTTTCAAATCGGAAGACAGCACCGTCAGCACGTTCCTTGGAGGTTGGTACACTCAGGCCCTATTCGGAACCCGCGACACGTGGGAACAGAAACTCAGACATTGCCTCACGGCGTGCGAACCGTACCTTGCACCCTTGCTCGTGCTGGACCCTCTCGCCGCTCGCGGTCTTGTCGAACGCGGTCTCGAGACTAAGAAGAAACTCATCAACTGGTGTGCGGAAAACGCACGCCTAACGGCACGTGAGTATTGGGACAATCCATGGACACAAACGCTGATTAGGCCGCTCGCTTTGGCGGGAGTCGAGCCTTATGCCACGCATCTGGAAGCCGCCCCTGATGAAATGCTTCGCATGTTCCGGAATCAGGACATTAATGTCGTGGTTACCGGCGGGGAAACGACCTCCGCGTGGAGGATGATTGGAGCTTCGTATCGCGGCAATACCGTTTCGATCGAGAGGTGGCGGTGAAGGGAGTAATGCGGCGGGGTGACGCTGGATAGGGTTGTAAACCCAATTACGGCGTTCGGGCGATCGTAGTTTTTAGACGAGGCGGATGTCATCGGGTAAGTCATACTCTCGCGTACGCCGACGCATGAACCACAGCAGCTCAGTACTTTCAAGCATGGCGACTGTCTGGAATCCCAAAAGGTGAATCGCAGCACTCAGCATCGGGACATTCTCTGAAGACACATACGTCACCTGCTTCCGAAATCCGCGTCTCTTCGCTTCAGCTAATGAATATTCGAGAAGTGCAAGTCCGATCCCCTCACCTCTATATTTCTCATACAAATCGAACGCGTAGCAGGCTGCATTGTCTGTGCATACCGTCACATCCAACTCCGGGATCTTGTCACCGGACGGCGAGAGCCAATCCATCCCGACGAGTTCCCGCCCACGCATCGCAATAAAGCAGATGGATCCGTGAGCCCGTCGTTTGTGAAATAGCTGCAGTTTATTTTTTCGGGAATGCGGACTCCACAGCCTAGGCAGAAATGTGATGTCCTCCTCCGATACTTCGCGCATAACAAATTCGTTTGTTGAGGGCGCGGCGGGAATGTCGATATCGTCAAGGCGGCGAGCCAACATAACGAAATTATGACGCCTGTAGAGGTGTCGCACGAAGTATCGGACACATGTCGTGATAAGCCACATCGCCGTGTGAACGATGCCTTGCGCGCTAAGTTCATATTGAATTCGTTCGTAAATCGAAGCGCTCGCTGGACATAGTTGGACCTTTCTTCGCACCGATGCTTCGGCACGAGGCATGACCGGCTGAGTGGCCGAGACCAACTCGACGAGGCGGCGGACGCTGATCTGGTCTCGGTTCCTCCAGATCGAGTCTGGAAGTTCGACTCCGAATCGAGTTTCAATCGCAGAGACAAATTCGACAAGCGCCAGTGAATCGAAGCGCAGTTCTGCACGACCTAGAGGTTCGTCTATGGGAATCTCTCCGGCGCGGCCGCCCAGTGCGCACCGGCGCAGTATACTGACGATCTCCCCTTGAACTTCCAAGGCAGTCACAACGAAATATCCTCAGGCCTGATTCTGATTTTTCCTGAAGAGCCTCGCGGAAGGTCTTTGAGAATCTCGATTCTCCTTGGAACTTTGTAATCCGCAAGCTGCGTCTGGCAAAATGCCAGAAGTTCTTGTTCCGTTGCTGGCCCTGTCAAGGTGACCGCCGCATAAACCGCAGATTCTCCGAAGGGATCTTTCACGCCGAGGACGGCAACTTCTCGAACCTTTGAGCAACGCTGGAGCGCATGCGTGACTTCCAGCGGCGACACTTTGAAGCCGCCTACGTTAATCATGTCATCCATGCGGCCTGTCACGTTAAGGAAGCCGTTGCGGTCCATCAATCCTCGGTCTCCCATGCGAAACGAAGCTCCATTGAAGGGCGATGGTCCATTCGGTCGCCCCATTAGATATCCCATGCCGACGGCGGCGCTGGTAACCACGATTTCGCCCTCATTCCCGAATGGCACCTCGGTGCCGTCTGCGTCAACGATTTGGATGGTGACGCCTCTCATCGCCTTACCGACAGAGTTCAGGCGATTTCGAACCTCTTCTCGTATGTGCATGGCTACTGCACCTGTTTCCGACGAGCCGTAGTGTTGACAGATCGGCGCGTGGAATCGTTCGCAAAACGCGGTGATCGTCTGCGGTGAGAGCGGCGCAGTGCATGATAAGAGGTACCTCACGCTAGAGAGATCCGGAACAGCCGGCAATCGCAGATCGACAAAAGTCCGATACATGCTCGGCACCCCAAGAAGGATCGAAACGTTGAGTGCAGCGATGTCTTTAAGAACTTGTCTAGGCACGAAAGCGTCGTGGATGACTAACGAAGCGCCTGAAGCCAGCATCGTGAGGACGCCAAGATCAAACGCATACGAATGACACATCGGCGTGACACAAAGAATCCTATCGACAGGCGTGCACTGCAACGTTTCAACTACTGTCGTCGCCCCTGTAACAACGTTCGCGGAAGATAAAGCTATCGCCTTAGGAGCGCCAGCAGAACCGGAGGTGATCTTCAGCACAGCGGCGCCAGGAACGGTCGTCACGGCGGACTCCGATCGCGACCACCGGCCGACTACCAAATTTTTCAGAAGCGGAGAGGATGTGATCGGTTCAGTGCGGGTGACGCCCAAATGAGCCGCATGTTCGATAGCGAACGCGTCGGTGCATAAAAGAAAGTCTGGATGGATGCCTTCTTTAATGGCTTGCAGCTCACCAGAACCGCACTTAGGCGAAACCAGAGCTACAGTTGCGCCAAGCTTAAAGAGGCCGAGCACTGTCGGCGCAAAGAAGGCAGAGTTGGGAAGGATAACTGCGACAACGGTCGATTCGTGGATTCCTGACTTCGTAAGCTCAGCGGCTAGCAACTCCGACGTTCGAAAGAGTTCCTCGAACGTAACGGAGCCGCCGGCAAAAACCATACTGGGGAGTCGCGCGAACCGCCGGCATCGCGCCTCGCAGAATCTCCAGAGATCGAACGAATCTCCGCTCGGCAATGTTGTTCTCCGTCAGAAAAGGCTCCCACGCTCTCCAGGTGGAAGTGGGCTTCGGCCCGCGCCTGCTTAAACGAATAGCAATTTGGTAGCGGCAAAAACCGCACTGAGAGCGTATGCAGGTAATAATCCATCTGCGATAGAAGAAAGTGAATGAATCGGTCCGAGACCCTCAGAATTCTTTTGGGTACGCGTAACCGCAGGGTTCGGCTCGCGTTCACCCGCAGGCCTGCTGATTCCTAAAGGCCAAGACCTGAGAGTTTTCCGGAGCCCCGCATGCCCTACGATGGATCTTCCGATAGCACTTGGATGGAATCCTGCTTCATCTAGGTGGGATTTTTCTTGACATCAATCGCTTCAACGACATCATCGATCTGGTGACGTCGCCGTATAAAGGTTTCACTGTTTGGTTCACCGGCCTTTCCGGTTCCGGCAAGACGACAGCTGCGCGTTTGCTGGAGCGCCGCTTGCTGCAGTTAGGTTGCAAGGTGGAAGTCCTCGACGGCGATGTTGTTCGTGCACACCTATCCAAAGGCCTGGGCTTCACCAAAGAAGATCGGGATGAGAACATTCGCCGAATCGGCTTTGTTTGCGAAATACTTTCAAGAAACGGCGTCATCGCGATCGCGGCGGCGATTTCCCCGTATCGCCGCGCACGCGAGGACGTGAGAGCCCGAATTCCGAATTTTGTCGAAGTGCACATGGACTGCCCATTGGAAGTCTTGATCGGCCGAGATCCTAAAGGGCTCTATAAGAAAGCTCTGGCGGGCGAGATTCTACATTTCACGGGGATCAACGATCCTTACGAACCACCGCCTTCGCCAGAGTTGACTATTCATTCTGATCGCGAAACCCCCGAAGAAGGTTTCGAACGACTCTGGCGCACTCTGCTGCAGCGCTGCCTGATTTCATCGGACTGATCCGTTGTTTAACAAGCAGCACCGGACAAGGCGATATATATGATCGGAGGGCTTAGGTGAGAAATAGGGCGGAGGTGAGGAATAGGCGTGAAGGGTATGTGCCCCTGTTGCGCTAGAACACTGTTCTATGGCTTCCCAAATACCAAGTACCAGCACGAACACAACACGAAAGTAGTCCCGCTGTAAAAGTAATACAGAATATGCATGAAGAACGCACGCAACGTAAAGAATGGTCCTTTCCTGCGAAGTAGGTATCGGTAAAGCGTTGCGTTCAAGATTATGATTACTGCCAAAATTACACCGATGAGATAAAAGAAGGCCTGCCACAAAAGCGCTGCTAACACTGTCGGAATCAGGAGCGCGACTAACACTCCGCTAATCCGGTCGGAGGTTTTGAGGTTAAGGTCGTTCGTGTTTTCCCTCCTCTCCAGCATTAGTTTGGTCCACGGAATGGCGCGGCAAAGAATGTCTGCGCGCAGCAGCGAAGCTAATCGCCACTCCTTTAGATGCTTGGCTTGAAGAGCTTTGTCCAGCAGAATGCGATAGCCTTGGCGGCGTATCCTATATCCGAGCTCGATATCTTCAATTGAAGGTTTATCGTACCGCAAGGCGTCAAAGCCTCCGACTTCCAAGAAAACCTTCCGATCGACTGCACCGCAGCCGGCCCAGAAAGTCGTAGCTTCGGTGTTCGATCTCTGGTGGACGAAGTGATGGAAAAGATTCTTGTATTGGGAAATAAAATTCTTAGCCGATGGATCGTCGTCATAGGACCCGAAAACCGCCGCCAGGTCAGGATTCATCTCAAACTGCGCAGCTACTCGCGCCAGAGTATCGGGCCGAACAACGACGTCTGCGTCCACGAACAACACAATGTCCCCGCGCGCGTGCTGAACACCTAAATTGCGAGCGGATGCGGGTCCGGAACGGCTGGCCGTTTGCAGTACGCTAACACGCGCGGCTCGGCCGATTTCAGCCGTGTTATCGGTCGAGCAATCATCAACCACGATGACCTCATAATGCTGGTACGAGGACTCTGCAAGCGCCGCGAGACACTGACGAAGGCACTGGGCGCCGTTAAAGACGGGGACGATCACTGAAATAAAACGTGCTCCTTGCATACCTCGTGTCTTGCGAGGCGCTGTCAGTGCGCACTCACTGCTGCAGAGACGAGACCTTTCTGGTAGTTAGCAACATCGAAAATCATTTGTTCCAGGCTTAATTGCGGTTCAAAGCCGATCAACTGCCGAATTTTGGTAAGATCCGGCACTCGCCTTTCCATATCTTCGAATCCTTGCTCATACGCCTCCTCATACGGAATACGTACGATGGGTGAAGAACTATTGAGCACGCGTTTAGTGAGCTCAGCCAAGCCGCAAATGGAAATGCACTCTTTCCCTCCGACGTTGTAGACCTCTCCGATTGCCTCGTTGCATTCCGCGAGGCCAATAATCGCTCGAACCGCGTCCTGGACGTGAGTGAATGTGCGAATTTGCGTTCCCGTGCCATAGACCGTAATTGGGCCGCCACTCATGGACTGCTCCACGAACCGTGGAACGACCATTCCATATCTGCCCGTTTGACGCGGCCCGACGGTATTAAACAATCGAATAATCGTGATGGGTGATTTCTTTTCCTTGTAGTATGCAAGCGCGAGGAACTCATCGATGATTTTGGAAGCGGCATAGCTCCACCGTCCGCGACACGTGGGACCCAGTATCAGGTCATCCATCTCGGAAAAACTCGTTTGATTCGACTTGCCGTAAACCTCAGATGTGGAAAAAATGACAACTCGTTTCTTCTTTTTTGCCGCTAATTCCAGGACGATCTCCGTTCCTTTGACATTCGTCTCGATCGTTCGTACTGGACTTTCCACCACGAGCTGGACGCCTACTGCGGCTGCCAGATGCAGCACGATATCCGAATCGTCCACCAATTCTGCCATCACATGCCGATTCATGACCGAGTCCAGTACATACCTGAATGAGAGTTCGCCTTTCAGATGCTGTATGTTTCTCATTTGCCCTGTGGAAAGATCGTCAATAATGCAGACATCATTTCCTCTCGCCAGAAGCTGGTCAGCCAGGTGAGAGCCGATGAAACCTGCCCCTCCAGTTAACAGGTACTTCATATTCGATGCTCCTACGCCACTACGCCTTACGGAGCAGCACCTCCCAGCCCGGCCCAACTACGGGCAGCAGGTCCCGCAGAATGGGTGAGGTCTTGAGCTTTTTATAGATGCGAATCTGTAGCCGCGTGGTGAAGTCAAATTGAGAAATGACAGAAGTATGAACATCAGGCAGTGAAATCTCTCTGTGGCCAAATTGGTTCGCCGTAAGATGTTTCAATTCTCTTAGCGAGATCGTTTTGATGTGACTGTAAACAGCCTGCCGGCGCCAGCGCACGTAACCTGCCTGCCAACCGCGTGGCAGGAAACCAACGCCCCACAAATAGGAATAGGGATCACGAGCGATCGAATATCGGTTAACGGTCTGAATGTAAAGCGAGCCCTCCGGCGCGAGTGTGCGCACACATTCTCTGAGTACTTTTTCCTGGTCTCGTACAAATTCAAGAGTGGACGACATGACGATCAGATCGAAGTACGAATCAGGAAAGGGGAGATGTTCGGCACAGCAGCAAGCCAGCGCCGGCACAGGCACGCTACGATCGATGAAACGCCGGCGACTGATCTGCAAATGACGCATCCCGATGTCGATGCCGATGACCTGCGGGAAATGTTGTGCAGCAACGACGAGAAAGTTTCCGTTTCCTGAACCAACGTCTAATACTCTTCGAGCCTTAATCGGAGTTTTGAACGTACCGTCCTCGAAACTTGACAAAATACGCTGGGCTCTATGTTCACCCAGCAGCGCACTGCGCACGAACTTGCGACGCAAGAGAGGAGGGGTAATCTCACTTAACGACCAGTAATATTCAAGCAGCTGACTAAAGTCACAGCGATCGAGTTCTCCGATGATCAGCTCCGACCGTCTCTGATCCTCCTCTACGCTGAAAAACGGGTCAGGAAAAACACGGAAGTCGGGAATGCCCGCGCAGGACGCATACTCTTTCTTACAGGTTTGGCAAGCGTAATACTCAAGGCCATTGGGGTGCGAGAGTGGGGCGTGACACAGTGGACACGCAAACGTCACTGCCTGCAGTGCTTCTCGGACTGATGAATCGACAGCAAACTTTTCGTTAAAGCCTAAGCTCACGCGACGCCCTCAGAGCAAAGTCTTCAAGTCCCGGAAAAACTGTCTCGCTTGCAGATAGCCGGCGAGAGAAGTTGTCGTCAACTTGCTGAATCGTTTTGCATTCGAAACGAAGTAGGAGTCTATACGCCTGATGGTGTAGGGGTCAGCCCCGCTGCGAACATTTCCGAGCCTCGTGGAACATGCGCCTTTAAAGTGGCTTCTTACTGTCGTTCGAATGTGTGAGTTGTAGCTTCCATAGGGATAAGCGAAAAGGCTGACTGGTTGTCCCGTCTTGTCCTCGATCTCACGTTTCGACTCAATGATCTCCTCGTCGGCGTGTCGTGGCGATATACGGGTTAAGTCCGGATGTGTCAGCGTGTGAGATCCACATTCAATACCGAACCTCGTCATCTCCTTGAAGTGGTTCCAGGACAGCAAAGGGGCCCGTTTCACTGATGTCAGATTGCCCGGCCAGTCATTGTATTGGCCGCAGTAGCGCGCCACGAGGAACACTGTTGCAGTGAACCCATATTCCTGGAGGACAGGAAACGCATCGGAGTAGACGTTCTGGTATCCATCATCAAAGGTCAAACAAACGTGTTTGGGCGGCAATGGCAGTTTCTTGTGGAGTAGCTCAACCAATTCCGATAATCGAATGCTTCGGAACGATTGTGAGCTTAGAAACTTCATCTGTTGGCGGAAAGCTGCAGGGCGCGTGGAAACAATCGATCCACTGTCATCAATGGAGTGGTAAGTGAGAAGCGGCAGCGGATCTCCATTCCGTGCAATTCTCATGACGATTGTTCTGTCCTTCGCTGTTGACGTAATCGTGTGACCAACTGGAGGTACTGCTCCATATGAGCGTCCTCGGTCCAAAGCGAAAGGTAAGCCGCGTATCCCTTTGACCCAAGTTCGTCTCGCATGCGGGGATTCTCCGCCAAAGTGTCCAGCGCCTTTATGAGCTCATCACCATTGTTGTAAATAATCCCACCACCGCTCTCATCAACTACCTCCGGCAGTGCACCCAGGTTGTTGACAATCACAGGTGTCCTCATGGAAAAGGCTTCGATGATGATAATTCCGAATGTTTCGTAGCAGATGGAAGGAACAAGGGTGGCAACAGCACCACGGTACAACTCGGCCAACCGCTGCTGATTCAGCTTGCCGAGGAACATGATGTTAGAAGCCCCTTCGGACAATCGGCGCAAGGTGTCCTCGTATTCCCCGGCGCCGGCAACAAGCAGATCATATTCGCTGCGTTTCCTAAATATCGGGATCAGATTTTGAACCCCCTTAATTTTTTCCAGCCGTCCGACAAACAGAAAGTATGGTCGGCCACCGTTCGCTGATTGTTTGCCGGAATTCGCGGAAATGGGTTCGGCCCGTTTCGGAAGAAAGTACGGTATGTGGACAATTGGAACGCGCAATCCGAGCTCGATTTGCTTCTTCAGAGTGAAGCGGCTTGGCGAGATAAAGCAATCGACGTGTCGCAGCATTCTTGTTAGCAGATTTGTGTGCCGCCATAGCTGCGGAGGTCTTCCGCCCCGAATCTGGCAAAGAGTGCAACTGCGCGTCGTGCAAACTTCACGGTCAAACTTCCAAAGTACATGCATTGGGCACACCAACCAATGCTCATGCGTGGTGTAGAGCTTCACCGCAGCGCTGTAACCCAATGCGGTTATCCCGACAAGCGAGGTGTTGTGATAGTGAATGACGTCGTAAGCCTCCATCTCCAACAAGCTCTTAATCGCTCGACGTTTAAAAAACGGAACGCCGGTTTGTTGTGTTAGAAGCGGGGATAAGGAACCTGCCCAGCTCTTGAGTGGGTAAGTGCGAACGTTGACGTGGTTTGGGAAATCACCCAGCGAGTCATCGGTCTGGAGAAGCCTGTACGCATCTTTGCAATGGATAACATCAACGCGGTGTCCGCGGCGTGCGAGTTCGTTGGTCAGGCGGTAGATGTACATCGCGTCGCCGCCGAAATGATATGGCGGGTAGAACGTGGTGATCATGCAGAACTTGAGCAGCTCACCCATGGGTCAGGCCTATCCGCAAACTTCTTCAAAGATCCGGAGGGTGTCTTTTGCCGCCTGGCTCCAACTGAATTCCGACGCTCTTCTGATCGCGTTCTCATGCATAGCTTTCCTCAACGTTTCATCTGCTAAAACGCTCTTCAGAACGGCAGTCATCATTTCTATGTTGTAAGGATCGAAAAAGCGGGCAGCATCACCTAAGAGGTCCTGCAATGGGCCACGGTTACTACACACGACGGGAGTGCCGCATGCCAGAGCCTCAATTGCCGGCAGACCGAATCCCTCCTCCAGCGAGGGCAGCACGAGAAGAGCAGCTGCGTTATAGAGAATCGCCAGGTGTTGATCTGGAACGTAACCGGTAAAGACGACTTTGTCTCCTAGCTGACATTCGTCGATCTTGCGCTTCACATCAGTATAGGAAGAGAGAAATGAGTCATTTTCGTAGTCACCAACAAGCACCAACTTGACATCGGCAAAGACGGCGTCGGACGTGATGCGCTGAAACGCGCTGACCAAAGCGCCTAGATTTTTATGAGGACTGATCCCGCCGACATACAACATGTACCGGCTATCGGTGTCGACTCGATATTCTGACGGCAATTCAAAACCGCCGCCATTTCTCGGCAAAACCTTGAACCTCGAATGTGCGGCTTCTGAAATGGCTCGCACACGATTTTTGGTCAAGCCCAACTCGCTTATAAGTTGCTGTCTCGAATATTCGGAGACAGTAAGTATGAGGTTCGCCTGATGCACTGCCACTGCTCGCTTTAAGTTCCAAAATGTCCTAAGTCTTTTATTGGAGAAGACCAAATCCGGATGATGTTCGGCAATTGTGTCATGCAGCGTTACGACGACCTTCGCTCGATTGATGATAGGGAAATAGGAGTACACGGCAGGAAAAAAGAACAAATCCAGCCGATGCTTCAAAACCTCTCTACTGAAAGCCCATACATCGGTTAGTGTCCTGCGTCCCGATGCGGAAGCAGCCTGTACCGGCGGGGCTGCCGTTTGAACCACGATTTTTTTTGCGGCGCCTGGCAACTCGCAAGACTCAGCCGTGTATCGATCGACGAACAACAAATACTCGTTCTTCTTGTCAGTCTCGACGAGCGCCTGCAACAACTCTCTTGTGAAACGGCCAAAACCTCTACGATTCGACCAGCAGCACGCATCGACGCCTATGCGCATGAGAATGGAAGGGATCCTCGGAGCAGAATTCTTTTACTTCCACTTTCCCGCACTTGCACCCTCGCCCAGGAGGTATCCGCAAAATTCGCCACAAGACCAGGCAGTCATCAATAGAAAGAGGTATGGAAAACACGCGATGACTTCCGTGAGATGTCTCCTTTTGCGCACAGCTGTTAACAGAACTCGACTCGGCAGCAGGACTGGCAGGAGTGGAGATAGGAGCCCGCGAAAAGCACGCAGAGCAAGCCTGGCACTGGCGACTCTGCGGGCCGCGAACAGCCGGCCATGATGATAGCTGTCGATCACCGCATTTTTGAGTGCGTACGACTTGTTGTGGTAGACAACTGCTGAAGGCATGAAGTAAAGGTTGTAACCACGCCTTTGCAATGCTTCATTGATAAACGTTTCATGGAAGCCGTCCTGGTATTGGTCACGAACCTCGTCCAATACTTTTCTCTTGTACGAAATGTTGTTACCTGAGAGTGAGGTAAAAACTCGTCCAACACCAGGCAACATGTACTTCCCATAGTCGTAAAAATAAACAGCCCAGGTAAGTTTACTTTTGACTCTGTGATTTTCGACCGAGCCTCCTATGATCGAATATGGTAGTTCGTGACCTTTTCGAATCTCCGCAGACCAGTGACTATCGACGGTGCAATGGTCTTCCAACATCGCGATGATGTCGCCCCGAGCCAGGTCGATCCCGCGGGACCGTAAGTTTGGAACGTCAGTGTCCGAAGCAAAACTCTCGTGTCTGACAGATGGGAACGAGAAAAGCAGGTCCTCAATATCGTCAGCATCGAAGTTACTAACGATTATGATTTCGTCTTCCGTTGCATCGAGCTGTGTCAACAACGAGGTCAAGCATTGCCGCAGGGCTGCTGAGCCGTTCCAAGCCGCTATGATGACTGACATTCTCGCAGACGGCATTCGGCATCACTCGATTCTGCTCAGGCTTGAGCCTGGGCCCAGCAGATATCCAACGAACTCACCTGTCGCATAACTCACCCAGAATGCCGATAAGGACGGGATTGCCAGAACGAACTGCCTGTAGCACCGCCTTTTCTCGATAAGCACATTGCGGGCAACGCGTGATGCCATCACAAGCGGAAGTAACGGCGATGCTAATATGTAGCCAATACGCCTGGAAGGCGAGATCAGTGACCGGCGCACGCCCGCAAAGGATCGCGAATAGTGAAAACGCTGCACGAGAAACTGGAGAAACCCGAATCTCTTCGTGTGATGGACCACGATTGACGGAACGGACAGAAATCGGATGCCGTTTTTCTTCAATTCCTCATGTAAAAACCAGTCCCAGAAACTGCGGTCTGTTGAGCAATCGTCAAGCTTGAGAACCTCGCGTTTATATGCCGCATTGTTACCGGGAATGCGATCCACCTCACCTGCCGGGATCGGCAGCATCGCAGAACTGTATTCGCAGAGAAATGCGGCCCAGTCGATAATCCGATCCGTCATACCGTTTTCAACAGCTCCGCCCACCACCATGTAACCGAGTTGATGGGCTTTCAAAATCTCCGAAACCCAGCCTCTAGGTACAATGCAGTGGTCCTCTGTGACGACGATGATATCGCCGGATGCCTCCGCGAGCGCGCGCGCACGGAGTTCCCAAACGCTGAGTTGTCGTGAAAAGGTGAGAAGTTTTACCCACGGAAACGTTTGCGCGATATGTTGGGCCGTCCCATCCTGACAACGGTTCGCCACCACCACTTCGCAGTCGACTTCACGTGCCTCTTTCCCTATTGAAGACAAGCAATCATCTATGCTGGGCAGCCCATTTACTGAAGCGATGATCACCGAGAGTCGAGGCATAGTCAGACCGCCTCCTGCCTGGTTTCTGTGTGTATCCATACATAGCCCGTAAGTTCACCTGCAGACCAGCTCAAGAGAAACAAGGCGAGAATGGGCGTAACAAGAAAGTATCGGGTGAAATGTCTCCTGCGAGTCATCACTCGGCGCGTGATTCGGAAAAACAATAAAGCCGGAATTAAAGGTGAAATTACGATGAGTGCCATTCGATGGGAAAACGAAAGGTGTCGAACTCGCTCACTCCCGAATCGGCGACCGTGCCGAAATCGTTGACGCATGAAACCTGCGAAGCTGAAGGATTGACGATGGTAGACGACAATGGCCGGCATCAGAAAAAGCTTCGCTCCGGCCTTTGTCATTTCTGCGTGAATGAATGTTTCCCAAAAACCTTCTCGCATTGCCGATCGGCAAGCATCGAGCGCTGAACGCTTGTATGAAGCATTGTCGGCCGCAAAGTCATGCACAACCCGAGCAGAAAACGGCAACATATAAGGACTGTACCTGCAGAAGTAGATGGCCCATGAAACCCATCCACCTCTCGGGTCGTTCTCGATAGCCCCACCTATTCCCGCATACGGATTATGGTGCGCCAGCGATATCTCATCGATCCAGTTTTTCGCTGGAACACAGTGCGCTGACGTCAACGCTACAATGTCTCCCCTGGAACAATGGATTCCAACCTCCCACAATTCCGGAATCAGCTTACCGTGGTAACAACGCACCACCTTGACCGAGGGGAATTGCTGCTGAACGATGGCATCAGTTCCGTCGTTCGAGTTATCAACGACGATGATTTCTGTGTCTCGTTGAAATGAGGATGCGTTAATCGCTTTCAGGCAGTCCGCAATATTGGGACCGGCGTTGTGAGAGGCAACGACTACGGATATCCTGGGCCTGACCTTGTCTTCTGCTGACACCACGACCACAAACCTTCACGTCCTCTGACCTTCCAAAACCCAGCCCAGGCTGCTCACCAGTTCATCGCGCACGTGAGCTATCTCTAAACTGTCGCTTCGTGAAATTGGCGGCAGAACATTGGTGCGGATAGTTTCGTAAAAAGACCGCACTAATCGCTGAAGCCCTGGATAGGCGGGTTCATTTCGTATGAACCTGTACACTAGATTACTCGCCGCGGATCCGCACTCCTTGAACGACCGTAGAAAGGGCCCCACTAATTTTCTGTGCCTGGAGACCTCTCCGGATTCGACAAACGAGTAGCCGTGAAACAGGTTCACCCAGATCGTGCCGTGGGTGCCCCTTATCACGAGATAGTTTGTGCTGGGGCGAGCATTAAAACTTATAAGAAGTGACAATGTGACACCGGATACCTCTCCCAAAATTCGAAGTTCGCCGTGAGCCGGGGAAATGGTCCTCCAAGAGATCTCGCTGAGCTGACCAGGTAGAAAAAGCTGGATCAGTGAAAGTGGGTGTGGCAGAACATCCGCCGCAAGTTCATCGAGCTGATTGGCGGGCAAGCCCACGCCGCCGGCGGAAGCGACAACCGCTGAAATATCGACGAGGCGGCCGATTCGAGGTAGCAGCCGTCTCGCTTTCAAGACACCGTCCTGAAAAGCGAATTGATGCACGGGGTTGACGTAAACACGATACGCAGCAGCAAGCTCAAACAGGCTTTTGGTTTCTTGAGCAGTGCACGTCATCGGTTTCTCGATCAAAAGATTGCAACCGGAGCTGATAAGGGTCTGTGCAATTGAGTAGTGGCTTATTTTCGGCGAGCAGATGTGAACGACAGTGGGATTACTTCTCACGAGCATCTGCTCAATGTGGACAAACGGCACAGCCGCATTGCAACGATTCGATAGCCGTGATGCTGCATCCGTATCAACATCAACCACGCCAACCACGCGTGCTCCGGCCTTTTCGGCTGCATGGGCATGCCATCGGCCCATTAAACCGGCTCCCACGATTGCGACGGGTATTGGGTTGCTGGAGGTTGAAGAACCGTTTGTCAAGCTATTGAACGGTCGAGTTAAGGGCATTGGAATCCAGGTAAAGGCTCAACTCAACTGTCTCACCGGACTGAGCCGCATCATATGCCGCAAAGACCAGGGCCAGCGTCTTCCTGTGATCGGCGGCCGTACCTCGCGGTACTACTCCCGTAGACAGTCCGTTGATGAAATTCCTAAAATGCCTCGCGGTCGCCGAGGCGAATGGATTCACACCATCTTTGGCTATTACTCGCGACCGATTCCCATTTTCCAAAGTCGCTTTTCCGCCGCCGGCAAAGTCGAATCTCAGGAACGGCCGGCGATTTTTCGTGTGCAATCCGGCGTTCAATTCGAGCTGCCCTCCGATCGATGTGTGGATTGAGGCACTATCTCCATCCAGGCGCATATCCAGATATCGCTCCGGTCCTTTACTGAGCCGGTTCAAAATCATACACGCCGCACGGCCATCCGCGAATTCCGTGGTAACAATATTGATGACCTCTCGTTGTGATTCCCCAGGCGGTTGAGGCATGTGTGCGGTTACCCTGACAGGCGTGTCATCGAAAAAAAATCTGATGAGTTCAAAAACGTGTATACCGAACTCGAAACACACGCGACGCTCCATTACACCTCGCCAACCGTTTTCGGTGAGCTCCGTAGGCTGGAATGTTTGACACGCTTGCAGAAACCGCAATCGCCCAAATTGCGCTGAGCCGATAAGGTTCTTGGCCGCGAGGTGAATCTGCATGTAGGGGAACTGGCAATTTACAACGATAAAACGCCCAGCCTTGGCAGCGGCTTTTATCATTGCATCAGCCTTGTCGAGACTGTCGGTCAAGGGTTTTTCGCAAAACACGTGGCAGCCGTATTGCAATGCAAGCAGCGTGTGTTCGTAATGTAAAGCGGGTGGAGTGCAAACGGAGACGATGTCGGGTTCTGTTTTCCGGATCATCTCTGACGGATCGTCAAACACTTTCGGTACGCCTGACTTCAACGCCATCCTTCGAGCGTCCTCAGCTACGTCGCAACCCGCAATTAGGCGCACTTCGTCTTTTAGCTGTGCATAGGCCGGCACATGGATGTTATGTGTAACCGTTCCGAGCCCAATTATTGCTACACGAACCATGCCTTCTCACATCGGCCGTTGAGCCGCGACATAGAAGGCGGCGAACGGGTAACGGAACTCACCACCTCGGGCGCGTACTCTTTGGCAGGTCGCAAAGAACTCACTTTGTAAGCTGTCTAATTTATTCTTTGGAGCGCGTGCCAGGCGCTTTCTCGCAAAACTAGAGAAGGTGCGCTGTATGGACCAAAATTCCTCTGCTGTATCTAACAGAGCATCATGCCCGCACCAGAAGGTCCTAGGGTCAATGAACTTTGCTTCTTGAATGATCTTTACGATACTGCTGGTGCGGTTAAGACTCTGATGAGCAAGCGAGGTTTGGTCAGCCTCAGGCGGCTCAGGTAGATGCTTGCTTACGAGTGCATCGAGGAAGTGAGGAGCGAGCAACAGTTTGCCTCGTAATTCAAGTTCACGAGCGTGTAGGTATTTGAACGCTTGCACCACAAACGACCACGAGAAAACCGGGGCTCGGCTTCCTACAGCAACTACGAGGCGTCCACCAGGTCGCAAAACTCGGAACATCTCTTTGACGGCAACAGTAGGTCTTGGAAAATGCAGAAGGGCGAACAGCGAGAGCACGACATCGAAGGATCCGTCATGGAACGCCAAACTTTCTCCATCCATTCTACAAAAGCCTACTTCGTTATCGAGTCCCAGCGCGGCGGCCTTGTTCTTGGCAACGCCTAGCATGCTGTCGGAAAGGTCAACGCCCACCACCTTCCCACCAGGCAATATGTAAGGGGCAACCTGTAATGCGACCTGGCCTGTTCCGGATCCCACATCCAGAATCTTTTCCGGCGGCCTTGAGTGAGCCAGCGAGAGCATGCGACTGACGAGGGGCTGGGACAGTCGCCGACTGAACAGCTCGAACTCGTCTACGACGGCGTCGTAGCTGGCCGCGTCTTTGACTTTGAAGCTTTCAAAATCTGTGCGAGTCACCCGACCTTACTTTTGGATGCGAGACCAGGACCGAAAGAACGAAACCCCAAGGGCCAATACACAAGCAACAATCACAAGTATTGTCGCTTTCGCATATCCCATCTCAACCGACTCGGTACTTAGCTTGAATAAGAAACCGTCACCCGAACGAGGATTGGCAGTGAAGGACGTGCAGTTGTTGCAGAATGCCTGATATGAAAGTACCGTTGGAAAGTCTTTCGAAAAAACATGGCCTACCACATAGGCGTTCCCGGCAGAATCAGCGGCTATTCCCCACGCCGTGTCCACGTCATTCCCGCCCAGATACGTCGAGAACAACAGACCTGCAGCCTTCGCCCTTGTCAGATCGAACTTGGCGACGAACACATCATCCATCGGAATGGGAGTACATCCTGCTGCGCACTTGTTTTGGATAGCATTTGCCAATGGAAAATTGGTAGAGGCAGTTTCTCCTGCTACATACACGCGGCCGAAGTCATCTACAGCGATCGCATGCCCGAGATCGAAACTATTGCCTCCGAAAAACGTGGAATATACGAGGGAGCTCGCTCCGCGAGCAGAAGTGTCGAATTTCACGATGAAGGCATCGGCGCAGGGTGATCCGAGGCAATCCCCGGCCCCAAAGGTCGTCTGATACGCTGTAGACTGGGTAACTGGGAAGGCACTCGATGACGTGAACCCGGTCACGTAAACTTGATTCGAGGCATCTACAGCAACGCTCTCTCCTCTGTCGTCACTATTGCCGCCGAGGTATGTGGAGTATATGAGGTCACCTCGTCCCTGCCCCGCTGGATTGATCTTTGCAATGAAGGCGTCCCCTAGTTGAAGGTTTCCTGAACCCGAATACGCCGTCTGATAAGCATTCGAAGAAGTCACGGGAAAATCATTCGAAGCCGTGCTGCCCGCAATCAGGATTGCCCCAAGGTGATCGACTGCAATTCCCCAGCTCTGCTCCGAGCCATTACCTCCTAGATAC
>Ga0114129_10005243_pt1 | contig 18268 bp, 15 predicted proteins | sample RhiMetdeltSRZDD1_FD_80071 | JGI IMG/M metagenome (GOLD analysis project Ga0114129, IMG submission 80071) | Populus rhizosphere microbial communities from Tennessee, USA - Rhizosphere MetaG P. deltoides SRZDD1 (version 2) (version 2) | ecosystem: Host-associated > Plants > Roots > Rhizosphere >...
CGACCGGCTGTACGCCTCGCAGTCGAGCGGCTGGTTCGGGCAGGTGATCCAGCGCTCCAGCGACGGCGGCAGGACCTGGGAGCCCCAGGGCAACAAGTTCTCGTACGACGGCCCCACCGGCACTCACCAGTGGTACGACGGCACGCCGCATCCCTGGGAGTTCGCCCGCGTCTGGCATCTCGAGCCGTCGTCGACCGATCCCGACACCGTCTACGCGGGCGTCGAGGACGCCGCCCTCTTTCGCTCGACCGATGGCGGTCAGACCTGGCAGGAGCTACCCGGGCTGCGGACCCACGCCTCGGCGCCGTCCTGGCAGCCGGGTGCCGGCGGGATGTGCCTGCACACGATCCTGCTGGATCCCGTGCGGCCCGGCCGCATCTTCGTGGCGATCTCCGCCGCCGGGGCGTTCCGCAGCGACGACGCCGGCGCCTCGTGGCGCCCGATCAATCGCGGCCTGCGGTCCGAGCAGATCCCCGATCCGACGGCCGAGGTCGGCCACTGCGTGCACCGCATCGCGATGCACCGCTCCCGTCCGGCCGTGCTGTTCATGCAGAAGCACTGGGACGTGATGCGCAGCGACGACGCCGGCGAGACGTGGCGGGAGGTCAGTGGCAACCTGCCCACCGACTTCGGGTTTCCGATCGACGTGCACGCCCACGAGCCCGACACGGTCTACGTCGTGCCGATCAAGAGCGACTCCGAGCACTATCCACCCGACGGCCGGCTGCGCGTGTACCGCAGCCGGACCGGCGGCAACGAGTGGGAGGCGCTCACGAACGGGCTGCCGCAGCGCCACTGCTACGTCAACGTGCTGCGCGACGCGATGGCCGTCGACGCCCTCGAGCCGTGCGGGGTGTACGTCGGGACGACCGGCGGCCAGGTCTACGCCTCGGCCGACGCCGGCGACCGCTGGGCGCCGATCGTCGAGCACCTCCCGGCCGTCGTGTCGGTCGAGGTCCAGACGCTGCCATGATCCGCGTCGTGCTCCCGGCCCACCTCCGGACGCTGGCGCACGTGGACGGCGAGGTGAAGGTTGACGTGGAGGGACCGATCACCCAGCGGGCCGTCCTCGACGCGCTCGAGGCCAGCTACCCGATGCTGCGGGGGACGATCCGCGACCAGGCTTCGCGGCAGCGCCGACCGTTCGTGCGATTCTTCGCCTGCGAGGAGGATCTCTCCCACGAGCCGCCGGACAGCCTGCTGCCGGCGGCCGTGGCCCAGGGCGCCGAGCCTTTCCTCGTCATCGGCGCCATGGCCGGGGGTTAGGTGGGCCCGACGCCCCCCTCTCCCCCCCGGGACGCCGGCCGGTCGATCCACTCACGGAGGCATTGCGATGAGCGACAGGGCTGATCCGCGTCGGCCGTCGACGCGGATCTTCTACGGCTGGGTCATCGTCGGGGTGGCGATGGTGGTGACCTGCGTCGGCTTCGGGGCGATGTTCTCGCTGGGCGTCTTCCTGCAGCCGATGGCCGCCTCGATGGGGTGGTCCCGCACGGGCATCTCGACGGCGGCGCTCCTCAACTTCCTGAGCATGGGCGTCGGCTCGTTCGTCTGGGGCGCGCTCTCCGACCGGCTCGGCACCCGCACGGTCGTCCTCGTCGGCGGGGTCCTGCTCGGATTCGGCACGGTCATGGCGAGCCAGGCCCCGACCCTCGGCCACTTCCAGGTCTACTTCGGCGTGGTCGTGGGGTTCGCTGCGGGCAGCCTGTACGCGCCCCTCACCGCGACGACCAGCCGGTGGTTCACGCGCAACCGCAGTCTGGCGGTCGCCCTCGTCTCGGCTGGCCTCGGCCTCGGCTCGACGACGACGGCGCCGCTGGCCCGCTGGATCATCACCAACTACGACTGGCGGACGGCGATGCTGGTGATCGGCGACCTGGCGTGGCTGGTCATCATCCCGGCCGCGCTGCTCGTGCGGGAGCCGCCCGCGCTCGTGGTGGCCGGCGCGTCGGACGGCGCCGCCGGCGCCGACGGTCCCGATCTCACGGTCGCCCAGGCCCTGCGCACGCCGCAGTTCGCCGCCATCGCCTTCACCTACTTCGCGTGCTGCGCGGCGCACTCCGGACCGATCTTCCACATGGTCGCCAATGCCATCGACCACGGGGTCTCGGCGATGGCGGCCGCCACGGTCCTCAGCGCGGCCGGCATCGCCTCGCTCAGCGGCAAGATCGTCTGCGGGCTCGTGGCCGATCGGGTCGGCGCCAAGCGCGTGCTGGTGGCCGGCCTCGTCCTGCAGGCGGTGGCGATCAGCCTCTACCTCGCCACCCGGCAGCTCTCGCACTTCTACGGCGTCGCCATGATGTTCGGCTTCGCCTACGGCGGCATCATGCCGCTGTACGCCATCGTCGTCCGCGAGTACTTCGGGGCGAAGATCATGGGCACGACCTTCGGCGCGGTCGGGTTCGCGTCCACGATGGGCATGGCGCTCGGGCCCGTGGCCGGGGGCTGGGTGTACGACGCGCTCGGCAGCTACGCCTGGCTCTTCATCGCGTCGGCCGGGATCGGTCTCGGCGCGGTGGCCATCGCGCTCACGTTCCGGCCCCCGCGCGTGCTGCCGGTCGCGCTGCCGGCGCCGAGCGCGGCCCACTGACGGGCCAGCGCCGGGGGCGTGGCTACCTCAGGGATTGCCTCCGGCAGCCCGGCGGCTCCTGAGCAACCAGTCGATGAGGGCGCCGGCATCGCCGTCGTCCTCGGCGGATCGAGGGCTTGCGACGGTCTCCGGCCGACGCTGAGCCTGCGGCCGTGGCCTGGGCGGGCCGAGAAGGGCGGCCGGCGTCGCCGAGCCCTGGGAGAGGATGGTTTCCGTCCTCTCCGGCTGCGGCGGGACCGTCCGTTCCGGCTCCGGCGCGACACCCTGCGGAGCCGGCGCGGTGGCGAGGTCGGGGCGCGCCACGTGCTCGGCCGGGATGGTGGCCGCTCCGGAGCCCGCCGGCTCGGCCGCCGCTGCGGCGGCCTCGTCGACTGGCCTCGGTGTGGCCTGCGCCGGCGTCGGCGGGCTCATCGGCTGGGGCAATGCCGAGGACCAGGGCACTCGCTCGCTTCGCGTCACGCCCCAGGCGGCGCCGAGGATCACCCCCGCGACCGCGGCGGCCGTCAGCCAGACCGCGCGACGCCTCGGTCGGCCGGGGGCGCGCGGCGGGATGCCGCTCGCCGTCGGCGGGACGATGGCGGGCACGGGCTGCGCCGCCGGGCGTGACGCCGGCGCCTCGGCGGGCTCGTCGACGGCCCGGAGGGGGCGATCCACCATGGCGGCCGTCACCACCCGGCCGCCGGCCAGGCGCAGGTAATCGAGGGCGTCGATGCACAGCGCGTTGACCGCGCGCGGAATGCCCTCGGACACGACCCAGATCTTGCGCAGCGCCGAGGGGGTGAAGAGGCGACCGCGGCCGCCGGCGACGCGCAGACGGTGCGCCACGTACTCGGCCGTCTGCTCCCGGGTGAGCGGACGGAGGTGGCAGAGCGCGTCGGGCTCGACCCCGGCCGCGCGCAGCGCGTCCAGCACTCCGCGCTGGCCCACGAGGAGTACGCTCAGCGTGGCCGACGTCGGGGCAGCGCCGTCCTCGTAAGGCAGGCGACCGAGCTCGACCAGCAGGTCGTTGTTGAGGCGCTGGGCCTCGTCGACGACCAGGAGCACCCGCCGTCCGCCTTCCGCGGTCTCGGCCACGAAGCGCCGCAGCTGGTCGAGGAACCCCTGCCGGTCCTTGAAGTCGGACGGCAGGCCGAAGGCCTCGGCCACGGCGGCGAGCAGGTCCATTCCCTCCAGGATCGGGTAGAGCAGGCGGCCGACGACGACCGGGTCCTCGCGCACGCGGACGGCGAGCGCGTGGGCCAGGACGGACTTCCCCGTACCGCCTTCACCGACCAGGGCCAGGAGGCCTTGCCGGCCGAGCGCCGCACCACGGAGCACGCGCAGCGCATCGTCGTACTGTCCGGTCAGCCAGAGCGACGCGCGGTCGGCCGTGGGCTGAAACGCGCGGGCTGCGTCGGCGGGGAGGAGTCGCGTGCTGGTTCTCATGTCGCCCTCGGAAAGCGTGTGGATGGGTCCGCGGCGAGACCGGCACCGCCAGGAGGGGAAACGCCACGACGACGAGGATGGTGTCTACCATTCGTCATCGCGACGCCAGACCGCACGGAGCACGATACTAGGTTGCGCGCCGCACGCTGTCAACGACGATTCACGTCGCCGCGTCCTCCGAGAGCCTCGGCCTCGCCGGATTGGCGCGGCGGCGCGCCGCGTTGACTCCGGTTCCGGCCGGTCCCTATAATCGCGCGCGCTCCGGCGCACACCCCGTTCGTGCGGCGCGCGGGAGGAGCGGTGACCGTCGATCGCCCCGGCCACATCGTCCTCGAGCAGGTGACCCAGCGCTTTGCCCTGCCGCGCGAGGGCCGGGAATTCACCGCCGTCCAGGACGTCTCGTTCGATGTCGGCGGCGGCGAGTTCGTGTCGATCGTGGGTCCCTCGGGTTGCGGCAAGTCCACCCTGCTGGCGCTCGTGGCCGGCCTGGTGCCGGTCACGGCCGGCCGCATCAGCCTCGACGGACGGCCGGTCGACGGCGTGACGCCCAGGCTCGGCTTCGTCTTCCAGCGCGACGCGCTCTTTCCCTGGAAGACCGTGGCCGAGAACGTCGGGCTGCCGCTGCTGTTCCGCGGCGTCGCCGCCGCCGCCGCCCGCCCACGGGTGGCCGAGTGGATCGCCCGGATCGGCCTCGGCGGTTTCGAGCACTATCACCCGCACCAGCTGTCGGGGGGGATGCGCAAGCGGGTGGCGCTGGCCATGACGATGGTCTACGAGCCCCAGATCGTCCTGATGGACGAGCCGTTCGGCGCCCTGGACGTGCAGACGCGCAACCTGATGGAGAACGACCTGCTCGACCTGTGGGCCCAGTTCCGCCGCACGGTGGTCTTCGTCACCCACGACCTGGAGGAGGCCATCGCGCTCTCCGACCGGATCGTCGTCATGACCGCCTCGCCCGGCCGCGTCAAGTCGGTCTACGAAATCGGCCTGCCGCGGCCCCGGTCCGTGACCGAGATCCGCTTCCACCCGGACTTCGGCCGGCTGTACGAGACGATCTGGAAGGACCTCAAGGACGAGGTACGCCTTGGCTACGAGCGCAGCCGCCACGGTCTCCCGGGCTGAGATCCGCCTCTGGCGGGCCGGCCTCCTCGGCGCCTTCCTCGCGCTGTGGGAGGTGGCGACGCGCCGGGCGTGGGTCGACCCGTTCTTCGTGAGCCAGCCCACCGTGCTGGGCGCGCAGATCTTCGACTGGGTGCGGAGCGGGTTCATCGTCCGGCACCTGCTGGTGACCATGCAGGAGACGATCATCGGCTTCGTGCTCGGCACGCTGCTGGGCGTCGCCGTCGGCTTCGCGTTCGCCCGCTGGCAGACCCTGGCCCACGTCTTCGTCCCCCTCATGGTCGCCCTCAACGCGATGCCGCGGGTCGTCCTGGCTCCCCTGTTCATCCTCTGGTTCGGCCTCGGCCTGCTCTCCAAGGTCGTCATGGTCATCTCGCTGGTGTTCTTCGTGGTCTTCTTCAGCACCTACACCGGCATCCGCGAGGTCGACCGCGACCTCGTCAACAACGCCCGTATCCTGGGGGCGAGCCCGCGCCACATGATCCGGCACGTGCTCCTGCCCTCCGCCCTCACGTGGATCTTCGCGAGCCTGCGCACCAGCGTCGGCTTCGCCCTCATCGGCGCGGTGGTCGGCGAGTACCTCGGCGCCCACGAGGGCATGGGCTACGTGATCTCCTACGCGGAGTCGATGTTCAACGCGACCGGCGTCCTGGCCGGGCTGCTGGTGCTGATGGCGGCCGTCATCGCCATCGACCTGGGCCTCAAGCGGCTGGACGCGCGGTTCTCGTACTGGAAGCCGATCGCGAAGTGAGCCTGCACACCTGGGAGGCCTGCATGTCAGTGCTCCGACGTCGCACCGTCGCGTTGGCCGTCGTCGCGGTTCTACTCTCCGGAGGCACGCCGGCCGCCTGGGCGGCCGAGAAGGTCACGGTCGGGGTGGGGGGGACCGCCCTCATGGTGTACCTGCCGACCATGCTCGCCAAGAACAAGGGGTTCTTCGCCGAGGAGGGCCTGGACGTCGAGATCCTGGACATCAAGGGCGGGGGCTCGCAGGCCGCGTCCGCGCTCATCGGCGGCTCGGTGGACTTCAGCGCCAACGCCATCGACCACGCCATCAAGGCCAAGGTGCAGAAGAAGGACCTGGTCGCCGTCCACTCCCACGTGCGGTTGCCGGTCATGGGCCTGGTCGTGGCCAACAAGCACAAAGGCGAGATCACCTCGATCGCCGACCTGAAGGGTCGCCCCGTGGGCGTCACCTCGCCCGGCTCGCAGACCCACATGGTGCTCGGCTACCTGCTGACCAAGGCCGGCGTCAAGCCCGACGACGTGAAGATCATCGGCGCCGGCGGCAGCACCATGCCGATCGCCCTCGAGAAGGACTCGGTCCACGCCGGCATGATGGTCGACCCCTTCTTCACGGCCTTCCTGAAGCAGGGCAAGGGCTACGCTCTGGTCGACATGTTCACCAGCAAGGGCACCCTCGACGCGATGGGCGGCGAGGTGCAGGGCACCACCCTGCTCACCCGCCCGGACGTGATCGCGCGGCGGCCGTCCACGGTGCAGAAGATGGTCAACGCGCTGGTGAAGGCCAACAAGCTGATCGTGGCGTCCTCGGGCGAGGAGATGGCCCGGACCCTGCCCAGGGAGCTGGCCGGGGACCCGGCCCTCTACGCGGAGTCCTTCGAGCACGCGCGCGAGGCGTTCCCCCCCGACTCCCTGGTCAGCCGGGACGGTGTCGCCCGTGTCATCGAGACGATGCGGACGTTCGACGCCGTGCCGGCCGGCATGAAGATCGAGCCCGAGAGCGTCTTCGACAACCGGTACGTGCTGAAGGCGCTGGGCCGGTGAGGCCCGCCATGCGCCTGCGGCTCTGGGCCGTCGCCCTCTTCGCCGTCGGATCGCTGGCGTCGCGCTCGCCGGCGGCCGCCGAGGTACGCGTCTTCGTCACCAACGAGAAGTCGGACGACGTCACCGTCATCGAGGCGGCCAGCGGCCGGGTGCTCGCCACGATCCCGGTCGGCAAGCGGCCGCGCGGCGTCGCGGCGAGCCCCGACGGCCGGCGGGTGTACGTGTCCAACAGCAACTCGGACACGGTCAGCGTGATCGACGCGCGCGCCCTCACCGTCGTGCGCAGCGTGCCGGCCGGGGTGGACCCCGAGGGCCTCACGTTCGATCCGGCCGGGACGACCCTCTACGTGGTCAACGAGAACGAGCTGTCGGTGACGCTGCTGGACGCCTCCACGCTGGCGATCCTCAAGAAGATCGAGGTCGGCAAGGAGCCGGAGACGGCCGTGGCCTCCCCGGACGGGAAGTGGATCGCGGTCTCCAACGAGACGTCCAACGACGTCCACCTGATCGACACCGCCGGCCGGACGGTGGCCGGCCGCGTGACCGTGCCCAAGAACCCGCGCGGCATGCGCTTCACCAGGGACTCGCGCCAGCTCTGGGTCGCCAGCGAGCAGGCCCACGAGGTCTCGGTGATCGATGTCGCCACCCTCCGCGTGGCTCGCTCGGGGCCGACGGGCGGGCAGCGCCCCGTCGACGTGACCCTCATGCCGGACGGCGCCCGCGCGTACGTCACCCACGGCCAGTCCGGCGACGTCCGCGTCCTGGAGACGGACACGCTGCGCGTCGTCGCGGTCATCCCCACCGGGCCACGGACCTGGTGGTCCGCGCTCACGCCGGACGCCCGCTTCCTCTACGTGACAGTGGGGCGCGCCGGCGAGGTGGCCGTGATCGACACCCAGTCGAACGCCGTCGTGCGTCGCATCCCCGCGGGAGCCCTGCCGTGGGGCGTCGCCATCGCGGACGTGCCCTGAGCGACCCGCCTTCGACCGGGGCGCCACGCGTCGGTAGGGGTGGCGGCGATCGGACGCAGGGCCGGACGCCTCAGCGGCGCATGATCCAGTCCCAGTGCTGCGCGGCGCGCTCCAGCACGCGCGGCACGTCCTCGCGCAGCAACAGGCCGGCGCCGACCAGCGACTCGGCCCCGCGGGTTGCGACGTCGAGGTAGGCCCGCCGGTCAGGGTATCGACGCTCGATGCTGGGCCGGCTGTCGGCGGAGCGCTGTCGCTCCGTCTCGGTGCGCGCGAAGGGGGTATAGGTGCCCAGGAAATCCCGCAGCTCGCCGGCGTCGGGACCGGCGCCGCCTCGCAGCTGCCAGGGCGTGTAGGTCGCCAGCGGCGCCAGCAGCTCGACCCCGCGCAGCCCGGCGGCCTCGTTGCCGTCGCCATCGACCTGTGACACCAGCGAGGGAAACGGCGCGCCGATCCCCGGCGGCTCCCGCGTGATGACGCCGGCCGTCCACCGCGCGCCGTAATCGACCCGATGGGCCTGGTGGATCACGCGCGGGGCGGTCACGTCGGGAACGCGCGGGAAGGCGAGCGCCCCGATCCGCACCAGGCTGCCCGCGGCCAGCGTCGGGTAGGCGCTCGGCGGCGGCGGTCGGTCGTCCCGCACCCATTCGATCAGCCGGACGAGCAGCGCGCGGAGCGTCACCAGGAAATCCAGCGGGTTACCCCGGTAGGCCTGTCCGGCGCGCTCGCTCTCCGGCGGCGGAAACGCGCCGATGAAGTGCTGACCGCCGGCGAGATGGTAGATGCGCTCGCTCGGCAGCGGCGCCACGTCGGCGCGGCCGTCGACGGAGGTGTGGATCAGCGACGCCGCCCGCCCCCAGTACTCGTAGCCGGTGTTGGTGACGAACGTCCGCGGCCGGTGCTGCTCCCGGACGGCCGGACGAGCCAGAAGCCCGTCGGAGATCCCCGTCTCCGGATCGGTCTGGGCGCGGCTCGTGAACGGGAACAGGTCGGTCGGGTAGAAGAATGCCGAGAAGCGATGGGCGTCGCGCGAGGGCTGGGCGAACCGATGGTTGAAGCTGCCGCGGCCGGCGCCCGCCGTGTGGACCAGCATGCCGTCGAAGACCCTGCGTCCGGTTTCATCGGTGTTGAAGCCCTGGTAGAGGAAGTGCCGCAGGAACCGGCCGCTCTGCGACACCCCGAACGCGACGGCCGTGGTGACCGGGAACTCCGAGCGCGCGTCGTGGCGGGCCCAGGCGACGAGGTCGCGGACGGCCGCCAGGCCGATGCCCACCACGACGGGGTCGCGCGCGCGGTAGACGAGCTCGTAGATCTTGCCGGGCTCGAAGCCGCCACTCAGGTGGACCCAGGTCGGGTCGTCCACGAGCGCGCCGCCGTTGTCGACGCGGGCGAAGCGCCAGCGGTCGCGTGGCACCATCTCCCGGGGCCCCAGTCGGGCCGCTCGCACGGTCAGCACGTTGTCGGGGTGACGGGGATCGACCACCGGGTAGGCGACGTGGTCGCGATGGGCGAGCGGCAGCGCCGGTGCGGGCCGTTCGACCGTCCAGTCGCTCCGCACGAGGCCCTCCAGGTGCCCGTCCTCGCCGCGGGCGACCGGCGCGCGCAGGCGCAGCAGGCCAGGCTGTGCCGGCACGTCGAATTGCCAGCCGACCCAGATCAGCGTCAGGCCCAGGCGGGTCAGGAGCCGATCACCGAGATCGGCGTCGGTCGTGGGATCGAGCCGCCAGGGGGCCCGGTCGAAGTAGGGCAGCAACGCCTTGCCGCCACGGTTGCTGATCTCGAGCAGCGCCGTCGATCCGCCCGCCGGCGGCCGGCGGGGCCGCAAGACCATGAAGTCGGCCGAGGCCTCCACCCGTCCGCGCTCGTTGCGCGGCGCGCGGTCGAGGTCCACGACGGCCGCGTTGGCCGGCAGCGACGGGTCGAGCTCCAGCTCGACCCGCCCGGCGAGCTTCTCGTACGCGCCGCCCAGCATGTCCTGGCGCGTCGTGACGACCAGGCGCCGCACCTCGGCGCTCGCCGCGGCCGGGCCGGCGAGGAGCACGAGGGCGGCGAGCCCCAGGGCGATCCGGACCCGCCTGCTCATCGCGGGACGTAGCGTACTCGGTGGACGGCGTCGCCGTGGTCGTCGGAGACGAACAGGCTGCCGTCGCGGCCGACCACGAGGTCGACGGGCCGGCCGATCACGAGGTCGCCGCGCCGCCATCCGGTCGAGAACGGCTGAAGACGCACGGGTCGCCCGGCCCTGAACCTGACGCGGACGATCTCGTAGCCCGCCGCCGGCAGGCCGGCCCGCGAGCCGTGCAGCGCGACGAACAGGTCGCCGGCGTACTCGCGTGGGAACTGGGCGCCCGTGTAGAAGGCCAGCCCGAGCGGAGCGGCGTGCAGCGGTAACTCGAGCGCGGGCAGGGTCAGGGCCCCGCAGCCGCCTCCCTTCGCGAAGCCCGGGTCCGGGAAGAACGCGCCGCCCTGCGCGTAGCAGCGCGGCCAGCCGTAGGCGGCGCCGGGCCGCACGTCGGTCACGTAGTCAGGCGGCGCTCCGCCGCCCGGCCAGTCGCGCTCGTTGACGCTCGTCCACAGCGCTCCGGTCGAGGGATGGAAGGCCAGCCCCACCGGGTTGCGCAGACCTGCCGCGACATGCTGCTCGTCACCACCGTCGGGATCGTACCGGAGGATCGACGCCCGGCGCGGGTCCCGCTCCTGGCAGGCGCCGCAGGAGGAGCCGATCGCGACGTAGAGCTTGTCGTCGGGGCCGAACGCGATCGAGCGGGTCCAGTGGTGGGTCCGGTCGGGCAGGCGGCTGACCACCACGCGCGGGTCCGTCGCCGTGTGCGTCCGCGGATCGTAGCGGTAGCGCACGACGCGACCGGTCTCGGCGACGTAGAGGTACCCGCGCCGGAACGCCAGGCCGTGCGGCAGATCCAGGTTGTCGAGGACCGTGACGACGGCGGTCGCGCCGCGGCTGGCGCCCGCGCGCCCGGGCAGGGCCACGACCCGGCCTCGAGCCGGGACGGAGGCGAGCAGGACGCCGGCCGGATCGACCGCCAGACCGCGCGGGCCCCCTAGGTCGCTCGCGACCCGCTCGATCCGGAACCCGGGCGGCACGACGATCGGCGCCGCCTCGGCCGCGCCGGAGACCACGAGGATCAGGGTCGCGAGGAGCCACGCCGTGATGCCGGTACCCTAGCGCCGAAGGGAGAGGCTGGCAAATCGGCCGGCGCTCGACCGGCGCGGCTGCGCGACGGGCAGAGCCAATCACACTAGAATGGACGCCACGAGGTCCACATCACCGGGCGCCGCGGGGGCACGATGACCGACATCGGCAAGCGCAATCTCATCGCGCAGTGGGCGTTCGATACCCGCCCCGTGCTGCTTCGCTTTCACCTGTGGCTGGAGGACGTGGAGGTCGACCGCGCCCAGGCCGAGCCCGTGTCGGCGTACACCTTCACGCCGCGCGGCATCGCCCGCTGCCTGGCCATGACCTCGGCCGCGACCGCGCTGGGCACGCGCCTGTTCGGCGAGTTCGGCGCCGGCGCCGGCCAGGACAAGACGGTCTACAACCAGGTCAAGAAGTCTGCCGACGCGGTCAGCGCCTACGTGATGAGCGAGGGGCTGTGGCACCTGACTCGCACGCTGCCCGAGAACCACGCGCTGATGGTGTGCCTGGGTGAGGGCCTGATGCCCAAGGCCGGCGAGACGCCCGAGATGGGCGCCAACCCGATGCTGGGCTTCGGGCGGGTCTACGCGCGGCCCGAGCTGGCCCGCACCGTCGACCGGCGCGTCCGCCGGCTGCTCAACGAGCCGGGGCACACCTTCGACCAGTTCTACGGATGGCTGCAGAACCGCGGCATCACGCTGTGGGGCGCCGCCGTCGACACGCTGGAGAACACCTCGCGGTTCGCCGAGGGGAGGCCGACCGGCCCGATGGCGGTGTTCCACATGTTCGACTCGCCGCTCCGGCTGTCACGCCCGTACGAGTCGTACATGGGATGCCTCACGGTGCCGGCCCGCGTGGCCGAGGCGGCCGAGAACGCCTCGGTGCTGCTGGACTACCGGACACCCCGCAAGCAGGTGACGGAGGCCATCGAGGCCGCCTATCCCGGCGTCCGTCGCGAGCACATCCACGTGTGGACCCTGCGCGGCAAGAGCCGCGTGCACCGCCTGGGCCGGCTGTGGGAGGAGTGGGAACGCCTCGGGGTGCACCTGATCGAGGACGGGTGGAAGGCGCCGTCGGGCCTGGAGCTGTTCACCGACTCCGGGACGTACGCGCCGACGTTCCTCGTCGGCAGCTGGCGCGACGCCGCCCAGGCCACGCACGTGTTCCTCTGCGACGGCTACGCGGCAACGGCCGAGGCCATGCAGGCCGCCAGCCTGTCCGACGTCCTCGACGTCCACGCCACGATGGCCATGTTCTCTCCCTCGTTCGAGCAGCCCTGCGACGTCGAGGCGCGGCTCATGCACCTCGATCCGTCGGCCTCGGATTTCGCGCAGCGGCTGGCGGAGGTCGTCGGCGCGCGCGAGATGGAGACGGGGCGCGTTCGCGCGTACGGGGCGGCCATCCGCGAGGCGGCCGACTCCAACATGCCGGTGGGCAAGCGCGGGCTACAGGCCGACGACTTCCTGCCGCAGAAGGACTGGAAGGTCCTGGCCAGCGTGGGCTACATGTGCGACGACCCCTACACGGGCGCCCCGGGCGTCACGCAGGTCGGCGACGGCGTGTACCGGGTCACGACGCGACTGGCCACGCGGAAGGCCTCGAGCCGGATCACGTTCACCCTGCGGCTCATGGAGTCGCTGGAGACCACCCGACAGGTGTTCAGCCCCCTCCTGGTGCGGTTCCTGTCCGGCGTCGATCACGTCACGCGGCCGGTGAAGATCTCCGACTCCGGACGCATCCGCAACGAGCTGCAGACGATGGTCTCGCAGGCGCTCGAGCACGACGGCGAGCACATCCGCGTGCACTTCGACCGGATCAACGACAAGGTCCTGTCGCGCGACAAGCAGGAGAAGATCCGCGCGGTGCTCGAGTGGTACAAGAGCCATCACCCCGTCTGGTTCGAGTGGCTCGAGGTCGTCTGACGAGGGCCGCGGCCCCCTACCGCGGTCGTGGCCGCGGTGACCACGACATCCCCACCGCCAGGATGCCCGCCACCATCACCAGGCCCAGCCACGAGATGGCCGTCACGCTGTCGATCGGCAGCCACCCGCGATCGGCCAGCACCCAGAAGAAGGACGCGAGGAGCGCGTTGGCCAGGAGCAGGCCGAGACCGCCGAACGATCGCAGGGCGGCGCGGAGGCAGACGACCCAGCCGATCAGCAGGACGACGCCGGCGAAGACGAGCAGCGGTTGCCACTGCCAGCCGGTCCGGCTGGCCCAGGCGTAGTAGCAGTAGCGCGTGGGGTTGTAGGTGGCGCCGGCCACCAGCAGCGCCAGGGCGAAGCGGAGGGCGAGACGGCGGGGCGTGAGGCCTCTCACGGCGCGCCGGGTCGAAGGTCGTTCTCCACCGCACGGCGATTCTGTCGCGCCGGCGTCGGATGGTCAACCGACGGCCCGGCCGCCGCCGCTCGTCGCTTCTAGCTGGGTCGGGAGCCCCGTGACGTTATATAAAGACGCTGGGGCAACGTGAAGAGCTGGACGGTGATCGTCTCGATCCTGGCCCTGCTGGCCGTGCCGGCCCGGGCCGATACGCCGCCCGACACCGTCTTCCTCGAGGAGCTCACGTGGCCCGAGCTGCGGGCGCTGGTGCAGGGGGGCAGGACGACGATCATCCTGCCCATCGGCGGCACCGAGCAGAGCGGCCCGCACCTGGCCCTGGGCAAGCACAACGTCCGCGTGCGCGCGCTGGCTGAGCGGATCGCGCGCGTGCTCGGCAATGCCGTGGTGGGGCCCGTCATCGCCTATGTGCCGGAAGGGGATCTCAGCCCGCCCACCGGCCACATGCGCTTCCCGGGCACGATCACGGTGCCGGACGACGTGTTCCGGCGCGGGCTGGAGTCGGCGGCGCGCAGCGTGCGGCTGCACGGCTTCCGCGACGTCGTGTTCCTGGGCGATCACGGCTCCACGCAGGCCGGCGAGAAAGCGGTGGCGGCGCGCCTCAACCGCGAGTGGGCGGCGACGCCGGCCCGGGCGCACGCCATCGAGGCGTACTACCAGGCGGCCACCGCCGGGTTCCGCGACCTGCTGCGCGAGCGCGGCTACCGGTCCGAGGAGCTGGGCGAGCACGCGGCGCTGCCCGATACCGCGCTGACCCTGGCGATCGACCCGCGCCTGGTGCGGACCGGTCCGCCGCGTGACGCGCGGATGCCTGGCGCCGGCAGCGGGGTCGACGGCGATCCGCGACGGGCCACTGCGGAGCTGGGCCGGCTGGGCGTGGACCTCATCGTCGCGCGGACCGTGGCCGCGATCAGGCACTCCACCAACCGACGCTAGAAAGGACGCATGCAAGCGATGACTCGAGCGCGCCTCGTGGTGGTCGGACTCGCCTTCCTGGTCTCCTGCGCCGGCGCTCCCCGGCCGGCGTCCGCGGCCGGGACCGACGTCACGGCCCCGCCGGGCATGCCGCCGGTGACCGACCCCACCAACCTGTACAGCGAGACCACCGCGGGCAAGCTGAGTCCGGCCGTCGCGAGCCATCCGCCGCGCGTCTACGTGCCGCACCTGCAATCCAACGACGTGTACGTGATCGACCCGGCGACGCTCGCGATCGTCGACCGCTTCAAGGTGGGGACCAACCCGCAGCACGTGGTGCCCTCGTGGGACCTCACCACCCTGTGGGTGACCAACAACGCCGAGGGACGGCCCGACGGCACGCTGACACCGATCGATCCGGTCACCGCCAGGCCCGGCAAGGAGCTCGCCGTCGACGACCCGTACAACATGTACTTCACCCCCGACGGGCGCTCCGCGGTCGTCGTGGCCGAAGCGATGAAGCGCCTGGATTTCCGGGATCCCAAGACCATGGCGCTGCAGGGGTCGCTGGCGGTGCCGAAGTGCTCGGGGATCAACCACGGCGACTACTCGATGGACGGCCGTTACCTCATCATGACCTGCGAGTACGTCGGCCGCCTCGCCAAGATCGACTGGGTGGGGCGCAAGGTCCTCGGTTATCTCACGCTGCCCGACCGGGGCATTCCACAGGACGTCCGGGTGAGTCCCGACGGCAAGGTGTTCTACGTCGCCGACCTGCGCGCCGGCGGGGTCCACCTGATCGACGGCGACGCGTTCAAGCGCATCGGCTTCATTCCGACCGGGACGGGGGCGCACGGCCTCTATCCCAGCCGCGACACGACCAAGCTCTACGTCGCCAACCGGGGGTTCGCCCGCATCGGCGGCAAGCCGAAGCTCGGCAAGGGTAGCGTGTCGGTGATCGACTTCGCCACCCGCAAGGTCGTCGCCACGTGGCCGATCCCCGGCGCCGGCAGCCCCGACATGGGCAACATCAGCGTCGACGGCAAGCACCTCTGGCTCTCCGGCCGCTACGACAACGTCGTGTACGTGATCGACACGACGAGCGGAGAGGTGAAGACCATTGCCGTGGGCCGGGAGCCCCACGGGCTCACGGTCTGGCCGCAGCCCGGCCGGTATTCGCTCGGTCACACGGGCAACATGCGGTAAGGACTGATGTTGCCCTTTTGACAATCGAAAGTCGCTGGCCCGCGGCAAGCAAGCACAGCGGCCATGAGCAACGAGCGAGACCCGTCGATCGAGGATGAGGAGCGTCTCGAGCAATTTCTCGCCTGGCGGCAGGCGACTCGTCGCCGGCGCCGGCCCGGCGTCGGCGCCACAGGCGTCCGCTGGTTCGCCTACGGGGCAGGCGCCGGCGTCCTCGGCGTCGTCTTCGTCGCCCTGGCCTCGCTCCTGAACGGCGACCTGCGACAGGGAGGGTTCCCCGGCGCGCCCGCTGCGCCCGGCCCCGTCCTGCTGGCGTCACCCGTGGCGCCGGAGGCGCCGAGCGCCCTCCCGACGACCACATACGAGTCGAGCGAGAGTGCGCAGGCGCCACCTGCCTCCGACAGCACGTCGACGCCATCGACGTCCGAACCATCCTCGGCGCCATCCAGGGTCTCGACCGTCGACGAGGTCGTCCCCGATTCCCCCGCCTCGGTCCCGTCGCTTCCGGATCGGCCATCACGTGAACGGCGGGCATCCGGTGTCGGTGAGTCGGTCACGCTGCTCGGCTCGCCCGTGCTGAGGGAGCGGCGGTCGCGCTCGTCGCGCCTGCCCGCCCTCGAGTACCGGCGCGAGCCGATGGACGCCGAGGCTCCGGTGCTGCCGAACGTGCCGCAGACACCGCAAGGGCCTGGGCCGGCGTCCTCGCCGGCGGGCGCCGAGCCGATCGTGTCCTCCACGCCGGCCACCGCCGGCGCGCCCTCGCCCGCCTCCCCGTCGCCGGCTCCGGCCCCGGTGACGACCGAGCCGCGCGAGCCGTTGGCCGGGCCGTCCCGTTCCGAGGTTGCGGCGGCACTGCCGAGCGCTCCGCCGCCCGCGCTCCCCTCGAACGCTCCCCCACAGACCGCGGTTCCGCCGAGCACCCCGCCGCAGACCGTGGCTCCCCCGGCCACCCGACCGCCGGCCGCGGTTTCCCCGGGTGCTCCCCCGCAGACCGTGGTTCCGCCTAGCACTCCGCCGCAGACCGTGGCCCCCCCGGCCACCCCGCCGCAGGCTGCGGTCTCCCCGAGTGCTCCGCCGCAGACCGCGGTCGGCTCGAGCGGTCCGCCGCAGACCGTGGTTCTGCCGAGCGCTCCGCCGCAGTCGGCGGTCCCCGCCACGCGGCCGACATCCAGGCCCGTGCCGCCGCCCGACGTTCCCGTCAAGCCATTCCCCGAGCCCATCGAGACGCTGAAGCGGATGGTCGATTCGATTCCGAAGGTCGACGCGTCGAAGGTCGGCGCGTCGCTCCGTCGCCTCCTGACCCGGGAGCGCGAGGCGGAGCCGATGCCGTCGACGCAAGACCGCTGACGTCTCAGCGGCCGGTGGCGGCTAGGATGTAGCGGACCTTCCTGAAGTAGACATCGTCCACGCGCCGGAGCCCCCACGACTCGTGGACGGCCAGGAACTCCCGCTCGGGGAGCAGGACGTACGGTGGCGCCGGCCTCGGAGGCTCGCGGATCTCGAGGGCCGGCAACTGCCGCAGGGGCCGGGAGAGATTGACCGCCAGCGCGGTGTCCCGCTGGCCCTCCGTGTAACCGACCTCGGCGCCGGGCGGGATGCGCCGCTCGAGCCGTTCCACGCTGGCGCGGATCGGGTAGAGCCGGTTGTAGAAGGGCGTGCGCGCGCCCGCGTCGAGCGCGACCAGCGTGACGACGACCGCCGCCGCCAGCAGGACCACCGCGGTCAGGAGTCTGCCGCGACGCCCGAGCACGAGTGCCACGAGGCCGAGCGCCAGCAGGGCGCTGCCCGAGACGAGCCCGACGAACCGCGGCAGCTCGAACGGATCGCCGTGCGACGTGAGCCTCAGCGGCCACACGGCGGCGGCCAGCCCGGTCGCGACGGCGGCGGCCACCGCCAGGCCGAGCGGCCAGGCCATCCACCTTCGCGGGCTGCCGTCGGCGAGCCAACCCCACGCCGCCAGCAGCGCGAGAGCGGGGGACGCGGGCAGGAAGTAGACGGCGCGCGGCGAGATGACGCCGAGGAAGACGACGAGCACCACGACCAGCCACGCCAGTGACAACGCCGCCAGCGGCGGCAGCGGCCGCCGGCGGGCCAGCAGCGCGAAGGAGCCGGGCAACAGCACCGTCCAGGGAAAGCATCCGACCACCATCACGGCGAGCGCGGTCGCCACCGGGCTCGACGGGCGCGCCAGCTCGTTGGCCAGCGTGGGCCCCACCGACCGGATGTACTGGCCGAAGTCCGGTGCCGCCAGGGCCGCCGGGGCGAGCCAGGCTACCGGCACTGCGGCGGCCAGCGCCAGGCCGGGCCAGAGCTCGCGCAGCCGCGCGGGCCACGAGCGAAGCACCAGCAGGGTCAGCGCGGCGATGGGCAGGGGCAGGAATCCCGCCGGGCCCTTCGCCAGCACGCCCATGCCGATGCCGAGCCCGACACTGCTGCCTGTGCCAGGCGGCGGATTTTCGATGGTCTTCGGCCGCACGACTGCGCCATCGGTCCTTATCAACTGGGCGTCTTCGAGGCGGTAACCGCCGGTGTCGACCTCGACCCAGACTCGATCGGTCAGCATCACGTAGTCGGCGGCGATCGCGCCCCCTGGGGGCGGTGTCTCCGGCTTGAAGGGAAGGGTGGCGGCCGAGCACGCGTTCAGGCCCACTGCCAGCACGAGCAATCCGCGCGCCGTCTTCATCGCGTCGCTCCCCCGGAGTCGGCGAGCCTCAGGCAGTTCCGTGGGCATACAGCGCCGCGCTGACGGCATATAAGCGACGATCACTA
>Ga0114129_10005244_pt1 | contig 18266 bp, 17 predicted proteins | sample RhiMetdeltSRZDD1_FD_80071 | JGI IMG/M metagenome (GOLD analysis project Ga0114129, IMG submission 80071) | Populus rhizosphere microbial communities from Tennessee, USA - Rhizosphere MetaG P. deltoides SRZDD1 (version 2) (version 2) | ecosystem: Host-associated > Plants > Roots > Rhizosphere >...
GGCGCCGCTAGCACCCCCCCGGCTCACTGAAGGTCGGTGACCGCGCCGACGCTGCTGCTGCTCACGGCCCGGGCGTACTTCGCGAGGACCCCGGACGTGTAACGCGGCCGGGGAGGCCGCCACTCGGCGCGCCGCCGCTGGAACTCCGCGTCCGGGATCTCCAGGCGGAGCACGCGGGCTTCGGCGTCGATCGTCACCGGGTCGCCCTCGCGCACCAGCGCCAGCCCGCCGCCGACCGCCGCCTCGGGGGCCACGTGGCCGACGACGAGGCCGTGCGTCGCGCCCGAGAAGCGCCCGTCGGTCACCAGGCCCACCTCGCCGCCCAGGCCCATGCCGATCAGCGCGGAGGTGGGGGACAGCATCTCCCGCATCCCGGGTCCACCCTTGGGCCCCTCGTACCTGATGATGGCCACGTCGCCCTTGCGGATGCGGCCGGCCAGGATCGCCTCCGCGCAGTCCTCCTCCCTCTCGAAGACTCGGGCGGGCCCGGTGATGCGCGTGGTCTTGAGGCCGGTGATCTTGGCCACCGCGCCCTCTTCGGCCAGGTTGCCGCGCAGGATCGCGAGGTGGCCGTGCGCGTAGAGCGGCCGGTCCCAGGGACGGATCACGTCCTGCCCCGCGCGTGGCTCGGCGGGCACGTCCTGGAGGTTCTCGGCGACCGTGTGGCCCGTGATCGTGAGCGCCTCGCCGTGGAGCGCGCCGTGGGCGAAGAGGGTCTTCATGACCTGCGGGATGCCGCCGGCCCGGTGCAGGTCGACGGTCACATATCGGCCCGAGGGCTTGAGGTCGGCCAGCACGGGAACGCGCGCGCGGACCGCCTCGAAGTCGTCGAGCGTCAGCTCGACGCCCGCGCAATGGGCGATGGCCATCAGGTGCAGCACGGCGTTGGTCGAGCCCCCCACCGCCATCACCACGGCGATGGCGTTCTCGAAGGCCGGGCGGGTGAGGATGCGCCGCGGCCGCAGGTCCTTCGCGATCGCCTGCGCCAGCGTGCGTCCGGCGCGCGCGGCCGCCTCCGCCGTCTCGGGGTCCTCCGCGGCCATGGTCGAGGTGTAGGGCAGGCTCATCCCCAGCGCCTCGATGGCCGAGGACATGGTGTTGGCGGTGAACATCCCCCCGCACGACCCCGCGCCCGGGCAGGCCCGGCGCTCGATCTCGCGCAGGTCGTCCTCGCCGATCCGCCCCGCCTTCAACTGGCCGACCGCCTCGAAGACGCTGACGATCGTCAGGTCCTGCCCCGCGTAGTGGCCGGGCTTGATCGTTCCGCCGTAGACGAAGATCGAGGGGACGTCCACGCGGGCCATCCCCATGAGGGCCCCCGGCATGTTCTTGTCGCAGCCGCCGACCGCGAGGAGCCCGTCCATGTGCTGGCCGTTGACGACGGTCTCGATGGCGTCGGCGATCACCTCGCGCGAGACGAGGGAGTACTTCATCCCCTCCGTCCCCATCGAGATGGCGTCGCTCACGGTGGGGGTGCCGAACATCTGCGGCATCGTCCCCGCGTCCCTGAGCGCCGCCTCGCCCCGGGCGGCGAGGGCGCCCAGGCCGAGATTGCACGGGGTGATGTTGCTCTGGCCGTTGGCCACGCCGACGATGGGCTTGGCGAAATCGGCGTCCTGGAAGCCCACCGCGCGCAGCATCGCGCGGTTCCCGGCGCGCTCGACGCCCTCGGTCGTGACGCGGCTGCGGCGTTGCTCGGCCATCGGATGGTCCTCCGGAAAGGACCACCATCATATCAACGAAGGAAGGGGGCGCCCGCGGGGCGCCCCCGAAAGATTCCCCGGCTGCGGGTCGCCTTCAGTACTCGTCGGTGTCCTCGTCCTCCGGCATCCGCCTGTTCTTCGCGCGGTCCCACGCGTCCCGCGTGGCCTCGCGCGCGCGGTCCCAGCTCAGCCTCGTCTGCTCGCTGTCCCAGTTCCGGGAAAGCTCGAGCTCGACCTCCTCGAACGTGCGGCCGCCGTACTGGCCGACCGACTCCCAGCCGTACTCGTAGGCCGGCCGGTACGTCTCGTAGGTGCTGCCCGGCGTGACGTACGGGCGCGTCGCGTAGTTCTCGCGCCAGTACGCGTCCTCCACCGTCGGGTTCACGGCCTCGGCCGCGCCCTTGCCGGCCAGGCCGCCCGCCACCCCGCCGACGACGGCTCCCACCGCCGACCCGATCGGCCCGCCGACCGCTCCCACCACCGCGCCCGCCGCCGCCCCGCCGGCGGCGCCCACGCCGACGCCTACCGGATGGGACCCGGCCGAGCCCGTCAGCGGGTCGCGGTTCGTGTCGCCGACAAGACGATCTCTCTCCTTCTTGTCCGCCATCGGTACCTCCTTGGCATGGACGCCCGCAGAGTGAGCCCGGGGCGCACGATCGGGGGAAGCCCCCTCGTGACTCAGCGGTGCAACCACCGTGCCACGGGGGGGCGCGAGGAAGCTACGACTTGATCTTCTCGTCGACCTGGACGATGCGCTTCTCGCCGCTGCTGGTGACCGCGATCATGATCCCGATGCCGACCACGATCACGAGGCCGATCACGGTCCACGTCGTGCCGAGCCTCTCGATGACGCCCAGCTTCCAGAGCGCGGCGATGACGCCGGCGACGAAGATCACGTAACCGAGGAGATAGAGGCCCATCCACTTCATCTCTTCCCTCCTTGGCACCGAAGCGACTTCGACGCTCCGCCGCGACGGGCTGATTCCAACGTAGCACCGCCCCCGGGGCCGCGTCCGCACGGATGCTAGAATCCGCGCACCTTGCGCTCGATCGCGATCCTCGGGGCCGGCGAGCTCGGGGCGACGCTCGCGCGTCGGGTCGCGGAGCAGGAGCTGGCGCGGCGCGTCGTGCTCGTCGACGCGGACGAGCCCCGCGCGCGGGGCAAGGCGCTCGACATCGCGCAGTCGGGCCCGGTCGAGGGCTTCGACGTCCAGGTCGAGGCGGCGGCGAACCTGACGGCGGCGGGGGCCTTCGACGCGCTCGTCGTGGCCGACCCGCCCGAGCTGGCCGACCCCGGAGCGCCCCCCGCGCGCGCCGCCGGCCTGGGTGAGTCGCTCGCCCCCGTGGTGGGGAAGCGGACGCTCGTCGTCGCCGCCCCCGCCGCCTCGGCGGTGATCGAGGCCGCGGTCCGCAAGGGGCTGGCGCGCGAGCGGGTGCTGGGCAGCGCCCCCGTCGCCCACGCCGCCGCGCTCGCCCGGCGGCTCGCCTCGGAGATGCAGGTCCAGCCGCGGGCGGTCTCCGTGCTCGTGATCGGGCTGCCCCCGGACCACATCGTCGCGCCGCGTGAGAGCGCGTGCGTCGGGGGCGTGCCCGTGGACCGGCTCTCGCCGGTCGCGCTGCGCCGGGCCACGGCCGGCCTCGCCGGCCGCACGCCCGGGCCGGTGGCCCTGGCCGCCGCCGCCGCCCGCGTCCTGCGCGCGCTGGACGGCGCGCGGCCCTCGATGCTGAGCGTCCTCGTCCAGCTCCAAGGCGAGTACGGCCACCGCGGCGTGGCCCTCGCCGTGCCCGCCCGCCTCGCCGCGGGGTGCGTCGACTCGGTGGTGGAGGTCCCGCTCGACCCCGTCGACCGCGTGGCCTTCGACACGGCCGCCGAGCGGCGCCGGCAGGAAGCGTACTGGGCCTGACCGCCGCTGCTATGATGCCGCCGATGGTCTCCCTCACCGTCGACGAGGCCTTCGCCCACTGCGAGGCCCGCGTTCGCCGCCACTACGAGAACTTCCCGGTCGGCCTGTGGGTCCCGAAGGACAAGCGCCCCTACGTGCACGCGCTCTACGCGTTCGCCCGGGCCGCCGACGACTTCGCCGACGAGGCCATCTACCAGGGCCACCGCGCGGAGAAGCTGGACCAGTGGGAGGAGCGGCTCCACGCGGCGTATCGGGGCCAGGCCGAGGATCCGATCTTCGTCGCCCTCGCGGAGACCGTGCGCCGGCTCGACATCCCGAAGGAGCTGCTGCTCGATCTCCTGTCCGCGTTCCGGCAGGACACGGTGAAGCAGCGCTACCAGACGTGGGACGAGCTGCTCGACTACTGCCGGCGCTCGGCCAACCCCGTCGGCCGGCTCGTCCTGATCGTCTTCGGCTACCGCGACCCGTCGCTCCTTCCGCTCTCGGACGCCTTCTGCACCGCGCTCCAGCTCGCCAACCACTGGCAGGACCTGGCCGTGGACGTGAGCCGGGGGCGGATCTACGTGCCGCGCGAGCTGCTCGACCGCTTCTCGGTGAAGGAATGGGACCTCAACGCCTCGGTCGTGACCGACGGCTTCCGGGCGCTGATGGCGGACCTCCTCGCGCGCACGCGGGCGCTGTTCGAAAGGGGCCGCCCGCTGTGCGACCGCGTCGGGCGCGACCTGCGGTTCGAGCTGCGGCTCACGTGGCTGGGGGGCAGCGCGATCCTCGGCCGCATCGAGGCGGTGGCCTACGACGTCTTCCGCCGCCGCCCGCGGCACGGCGCCGCCGGCAAGCTTCGCCTGGCGTGGCGGGCGTGGCGCTGGCGGCCGCTCGTGGCCTGACCATGTCCCTCTCCGCCCGTCTCACGCGGCAGAGCGGGACCAGTTTCTACTACGCGTTCCGCGTCCTGCCCGCCCGCAAGCGGCGGGCCATCTACGCGCTCTACTCCTTCTGCCGGACGGTGGACGACTGCGTGGACGAGCCCGGCGGTGAGAGAGAAGCGGGGCTGCGGCGGTGGGCGGAGGAGGTGCGCCGCTGCTACGAGGGCAACCCCTCCACCGAGCTGGGGCGCGACCTCGCGGAGGCGCTGTTCGAGTTCCCGATCCCGCGCGGCTGCTTCGAGGACATCATCGCCGGGTGCCGGATGGACCTCACGACGCAGCGCTACCCCACCTTCGCCGACCTGCGCGTCTACTGCGAGCGCGTCGCCTCGGCGGTGGGGCTGGCCGCGATCGAGATCTTCGAGTACACGGATCCGCGGACGAGGAAGTACGCGGTGGAGCTGGGCGTCGCCCTGCAGCTCACCAACATCCTGCGCGACGTGACCGCCGACGCGGAGCGCGGCCGGATCTACCTGCCCCAGGCCGACCTCGCCCGCTTCGGCCTCGCCGAGGCGGAGCTGCTCGCGGCGGCGGACGGCGGCGCCGTCTCTCCGGCGGTGCGCGAGCTGCTCGCGTTCCAGGGCGTGCGCGCGCGCGCCCACTTCGCGCTCGCGCGGGACCTGCTGCCGGCCGCCGACCGCAAGGCGATGGCGCCGGCCGAGATCATGGCCGCGGTCTACGCCGCTCTCCTCGACGAGATCGTGCGCCGGGGTTATCCGCTCGGCGGGCGGATCCAGCTGTCCCGTCCCCGCAAGGCCTGGATCGCCCTGCGCGCGCTCGTCCGCTCCCGCCGGCCATGAAGGTCGCCGTGATCGGGGCCGGCTTCGCCGGCCTCGCCGCCGCCGTGGACCTCCAGGAGCGCCGCCATCAGGTGACGCTGCTGGAGCGGCGGGGCGTGCTCGGCGGCCGCGCGACGTCCTACCGGGACGCGGTCTCCGGCGAGGACGTCGACAACGGCACCCACCTGATGGTCGGGGCGTACGCCGCCACCTTCGACCTCGTCCGCCGCGCGGGGGCGGAGGACCTGCTCCTCTTCCAGAACGACCTCCACATCGACTACGTGGACGACCGCGGCTGGTCCTCGCTGGACTGCCCGCCGCTGGTGGCCCCGCTGCACCTGCTGGCGGGCCTGCTCGGCCTGCGCCTGCCGTGGGCGGTGCGGTGGCAGGCGCTTCGCCTCTGGCTGGCCGCCCGCTTCGGCAAGCCCCCGCTCGGCCTGACCCTCGCCGAGTACTTCCGGCGGACCGGCCAGGGCGCCGAGGCGCGCCGGCTCCTGTGGGACCCGCTGGCCACCGCCATCCTCAACGAGACGCCGGAGAGGGCGGCGGCCATCCTCTTCTATGACGTGTACCGCGAGGCCTTCCTCACCCGGCGCGACGCTTCGCGGCTGGTGTTCCTGCGCCGCGGCTACGCCGAGCTGCACGAGCGCCTCGCCCGCTACTTCCAGCATCGGGGCGGCGTGCTTTGCCGTCGGGCCCTGGCGGAGGCGATCCCGGTCGAGGGCGGGCGGGTCGCGGGCGTGCGCTACCTGCAGAGGGCCGAGACGCGGGAGGACATCCGGCGGGCGAAGGAGGCGGTGGAGGGCTTCGTGGACGCCGAGGCCGTCGTGGCGGCGGTGCCGTGGAACGCCGTCCCCGCCCTGGTGCCGGAGCGCCTGCGCGGCCAGCCGCCGTTCGCCGGCCTCGCCCGCCTGGCCGGTTCGCCGATCGTGTCGGTGGAGATGTGGCTCGACCGGGCCGTGGTCAACCGTCCCATGGTGGGCCTGCGGGACTCGGAGATGGAGTGGGTGTTCGACAAGGGCGCGATCTACGGCCGGGCCGGGCCGCCTCAGCACCTCGCGTTCATCGTGAGCGCGGCCCGCCGCGCCGTGGAGCGCAGCAACCAGGAGCTGGTCGCCTCCGCGGAGGCGGCGCTGCGGCGCTATTTCCCGGCCATGGCCCGGGCCGCGGTCACGCGCTCCCTCGTCCTGCGCGAGGCGGACGCCACGTTCGCGTCGGACCCGGAGGCGGAGGCGCTGAGGCCGGGGCCGGTCACGCCCGTGCGCGGCCTGTACCTGGCGGGCGACTGGACGGCCACCGGCCTTCCCGCGACGATCGAGGGCGCGGTGCGGAGCGGCTTCGCGGCGGCCCGGGCGGCGGAGGCGGGTTGAACGCGCTCCGGCGGGCCGCCGCCGTGTGGCTCGTCGTGTTCGTGGCCGGGTACGGCTGGGCCTACGGAGCGGCCAATTTCATCCGGCTCTGCGACGTCGCGGTGATCATGACCTGCCTGGGGATCATGACCGGCAGCGCGCTGCTCGTGTCGAGCCAGGCCGTCTCCTCGCTCGTCGTCGACCTCGCCTGGGACCTCGACCTGCTCTGGCGCCTGCTGTTCGGACGCCACCTCATCGGCGGCACCGAGTACATGTGGGACCCGCGCTACCCGCTGTGGGTGCGGCTGATGTCGCTGTTCCACGTGGCCTGGCCGCCGCTCCTGTTCGCGGTCCTGCGCCGCCTGGGCTACCATCCACGCGGCTTTCCGCTCCAATGCGCCATCGCCGCCGTAGCGCTGGTGGCCTCGCGCTTCGTCCTGCCCGGCGAGAACCTCAACTTCGCCTTCCGCGATCCGTTCTTCCACCGCTCCTGGGGCCCGGCGCCGGTGCATCTCGGGCTGACCTTCGCCGTCCTGGTGGCGGCGGTCTACTGGCCCACGCACCGGCTTCTCCGGCGGGTTCTGGGCGCTAGAAGCCGATCCGCCGCATGACGAAGCGGGGGAGCATCCGGATCACGAGCATGATCCAGCGCCAGACGGGCGGCGCGTAGACGACCGGCTGTCCGCCATCGATCGCCCGCAGGACGACGCGCGCGACCTGGTCGGGCTCGCCCGCGAAGGGTGGGGGGCGCAGGCCGTCGGTCATCGACGTCTTCACGAAGCCCGGCTTCACGCAGACCGTGCGCAGCCCGCGGGCGCGGAACTTGTGGTCGAGGCCTTCGAGATAGCGGCTGAGGCCCGCCTTGGCCGCGCCGTACAGGATGACCGGCTTGCGCCCCCGCTCGCCCGCGACGGAGCTGAAGACCACCAGCGTCCCGCCTCCGCGGGCCAGGAGGCGCCGGCGCGCGTGCTCGCAGAACAGCACCGTGTTCGTGAAGTCAACCTCCAGCAGCCGCCGGGTCCGTTCGACGTCCTGCTCCAGCTCTTCCTGGCCCGCGAAGTCGCCCGCCGTCACCACCACCGCGTCGAGGCCGCCGAGGCGCGCCTCGGCCGCGTCGAGGGCGGAGGCGAACCCGCCGGGCGTCTCGAGGTCGCAGGGGGCGGCTCCGACCGATCCACCTCCCGCCCGCGCCTCGAGGTCGCGCGCGCTGCGCTCCAGGTCGGCGAGGTCGCGGCCGAGGAGGAACACCTCGTCGCCGCGCACGGCCATCAGGCGGGCGAGCGAGCGGCCCATGCCCCGCGTCGCGCCCAGGAAAGCGACCTTCACCGTGCGCGCGGCCCGCTCACCCGCGGTCTCCCAGCAGCCGCACCGACTGGGCGCTGCGCAGCCGGCCCTCGGGGTCCCACTTGCGGCGGATGCACGTCCACGCGGCCAGCCGCGGCTCCATGGCCCCGAAGTGCTCGGGCCGCGTGAGCTGGTCCTTGGCCAGGTAGACGCGGCCTCCCTCGGCGATGACCAGCTCGTTGAGCGCGTCGACGAGCGCCTGCGTCTCGTCGTGGATCGGGATGTCGAGCGCGATGGAGATCCCCGGCTTGGGGAAGCTCAGGAGGCCGATGCCCTCCGCCCCGCAGTCCTTGATCACGCAGAGCATCGAGGCGCCCCCGCGGCGCGTGAGCAGCTCCAGGAAGCGGCGCGCGGCTCCTCGCCCGGCCGACTCCGGCAGCACGCACTGGTACTGCGTGAAGCCGCGCGGGCCGTACATGCGGTTCCAGTGGCCGATGGCGTCGAGCGGGTAGAAGAACGAGTCGGGATGCACCACCGCGTGCCGGACGCGGGGGAGGTGGCTGCGGTAGTAGACGGCGTTGAAGGCCCGCACCGTCCAGCGGTTCACGAGCCAGCCCGGCAGCACGAACGGGATCGACGGGCGGCGCCGGGGGACGGGCACGCCGCGCGGGGCCTCGTTCGGCTCCGCCCACCGTCCCTTCATCAGGATGCCGCGCCCCATGAGCGAGCCGCGCGAGAGGCAGTCGATCCAGCCCACCGTGTGCGGCCAGCGCGGCCCCGCCTCCTTGAGGCCCTCGATGAAGCGGTCGATGTCGTGGATGCGCTCGCTCTCGGTCAGCACCCACGGGGAGGGGACCCGCACCAGCCGGCACTCGACCTCGAGGATGTGGCCGGTGAGGCCCATCCCGCCGATGGTGGCGCGGAACAGGTCCCCCTCCTGCGCGAGCGAGCACTCCACGATGCGGCCGTCCGCCACGCGCATGCGCAGGCGGGTCACGTGCGCCCCGAAGCAGCCGTCCCGGTGGTGGTTCTTGCCGTGGACGTCCGCGGCCACCATGCCCCCGAGCGTGATCATCTGCGTCCCTGGCGTGACCGGCGCGTAGAAGCCGCGGGGAAGGAAGCACCGGTTGAGGGCGCGCAGGGACAGGCCGGCCTCGGCCCGCAGAAGGCCCGTGGCCGCGTCGAAGGAGAGGATCCGGTCGGCCAGCGGAGTCGCCGCCACCACCGGATGGCCGGGGGGCGGCAGCGACGAGTCGCCGTACGAGCGGCCCAGCCCGCGGCAGAGGACCGCGTCGCGGGTCAGCGCTTCGAGGTCCTCGGACCGGACCTCGCGCCCGGCCACCGGGACGCGTCCCCAGCCGCTGAGCGTCCCCTCAGATCCGGCGTTCAACGTGGGGGAAGCCGCGCCACACCGGCACGCCGCAGAAGTGCTCGCCCTCGGTGCAGGTGGGGGTGATCCGGCCCGCGCGCAGCACGCACGGCGGCCCCATGTGCCGGGCCAGCCGCGGGTGGAGCGCGCGGACCTGCTCCAGCTCGTCCATCGAGGCGCGGTAGATCTCCTCCTGCGCGTTGAAGCAGGTCCGCATCACCCACTTGTGCGCGAGGTAGAGCAGGCTCCCCGTCTCGTGGAAGCGCAGCGCCTTGGCGTTGGGCAGGAGATAGAGGGCGGACTCCAGGGGCACGCCCATGTCGAGCAGCCGGTTCTTCGCCGCCCAGGAGTGCTCCATCGCGGCGACGTAGGCCTCGTGGGCGCGCGGGTTGGCGGCGATGAGCGGGGGCGTGACGTAGTCGGGCCGGACGGTGTCGGCCAGCGTCATCAGCGGCCGCGAGGCCGGCACCATCCGATGCCGCTGGTCCTGGCTGTCGGCGGTGTGGGAGAGGCGCTTCAGGAACGTGTAGCTCGCGTGGTGGAGCGCCCGCGTCATGGGAGAGTGCACGGAGAGCTGCAGCGTCTCCAGCCGGTAGCGGTTCAGGCCGGGGTTCAGGACCCTCTCGAGGGCCTCGTCGTCGGGGAGCGTGTCGGGCGTCGCTCCCAGCACCGTCCGCACCGCCTCGGCCGTCGTCTGCTCCCCGCGCGGCGTGAAGTCCACGAGCAGCGAGGTCCGGGAGCCGAGCTGGGCGTCGATGCGGGCGGCCAGCGCGTCGCCGCCGCCGGCCGAAACGGGCGGCCGCGACTCGACCACGTCGCCCTCGCCCATCGGCCCGTCGCCCACGCGGTCGAAGAACCCCGGGTCCAGCTCCTTGACCTTCGCCACCATCTCCGACACGACCCGCGCGCTCTCGCTCGGAGCGTCCCCGGTGCGCATCATCCGGTGGAGCCGGTGGAGCACGATCCCGGAAACGGTGTGGACCATCGACGTGAAGGCCGCCACCGGGATCACGTAGCGCGCCAGCTCGATGGCCTTCTTCTCGGCCTCCCGCGCCACCTTCTTCCGGCGCTTCTCCGCGGCGTGGGGGCCGAGGTGGCGCAGGTCGGCCAAGATTTTGCTTGTGTCCTCCCTCAGGATCTGTGAGAGACTCCGGTACGCCGCCCAGGCGGCGGCGATTCCCTCTTCGTAGACCTGACGGGCGAGTTGTTCCAATCCCTCCGGAACGAAGGCGGCAACCTCGTCCAGCCGCACGAAGCGCTGACTCGACTGCTCCGAGTTGTAGAACGGATGGGAATGCAGGAACGACCAGACGAACTGCCGGCTCACGTTCTCGAGGCCGAACTCGAAGTGCGCGTGCTGGTAGACCGTGTGATGGCCGGCGGCGAAGGTCAGCGGCCCGATGGAATCGCGCTGCCCGGGCGTGATCTCGTCCACCGTCACCACCCGCGGCGAGTAGCACGTGCGGGCGGCGGCGATGGCCCCGTCGTAGGGCCGGGCGAAGGCGTTTCTCAGCGTGACGGCGGGGGGCCCGGTGCGGACGCTTTCGGCCATGAAGCGAGATAGCCTAGCCCACGGCTCCGGCGGCGGCAAGGTGCTCGCCGCCGGCATCGCCTACGGGCTCGCCTACCTGGTCGCGGTCACCCTCCTGCCGCCTCCGGCCTCGCCGCTGCTGCGGATCGTCCTCGGGCACCTGTTCCTGTCGCTGCCGGCCCTCTTCGCGGCGGGGGCCGCCGCGCGCGCCGCCCGGCGGGCGCGCACGTCCGAGAAGGCGTTCTGGCTCCTGCTCTCGGGCGCTTCGAGCAGCTACGTCGCCGCCCAGGCGCTGTTCATGCTCCACGAGGGCGTGCTCCCCGACGCGGGCGGAGTGCGGGCGGCCGCGCACTTCGGCTACTACACCTGCGTCGTCCTCTTGATGGTCGCGCTGCTCGTGCGCCCGGACCGCCCGCGCGGCCCGCGGGAGGCGCGCTCGGCGGCGGTCGAGTGGGTGATGGCCGCGGTGGGGAGCTACTTCCTCGTCATCTACTTCGCCATCCTGCCCAGCAGCGACACGCGGTACCCGTGGTTCCTCGTCGTCACGGCGCAGGAGGCGCTGCCGGGGCTCTGGGCGCTCGCCCTCGCGTGGCGCGTGAAGGATCCTCCCTTCCGGCACGTCTACCGGCTGCTCGCGCTCGCACTGTGCGGGGGCGCCATTCTGAGCCTCTGGCCGACGTGGCTCTACTCCCAGGGCCGCTACCATGTCTACAACCCGTGGGACCTGGCATGGATGCTGCCTTTCCTGCCGATCGCGGCCGCCGCGCTCGGTCCCCGCGGTCCGGTGTGGGTGGGCTCGAGCTGGTCCCCGGCGGGCGAGCGCCGGCGGGCCCGGCTGGCCGTCCTCGTCCTCGCCGCGCTGCCGCTCATCGACATCGCGTGCCGCGTGGCCGGGCTGCAGCCGGCCCTGGCCGGACCGCGGACCGAGCTGACGGTGGCGTGCTGCTCCACGCTCTCCCTGCTCGTGGCCCTGCGCGTCCGTCAAGCGGCCCGGCCCGCCCCGGCGCCCGACTCTTCCGAGGCCCACGAGACCCGGCTCGCCCTCGGCGAGTCGTCCTCCTACCTGCGGTTCGCGTCCGGCGTGGCCCACGAGCTGAACAATCCCCTGATGGCGGTGGCGGGCTGGGCGGAGCTGGCCCAGCGGCAGAGAAGCCCGGAGCCCGCCCTGCAGCGCGTGATGGACGCGACGGCAAACGCGGCGGCGGTGGTGGCCCGGCTGCAGCAGCTCGTCCAGAGCAGTGACCCGGACACGACGCGATGAGGCTCGAGGCGAGCGCGACCCGCCTGCTGGCCGCGAGCGCCGTCGTCTTCGGCCTCCTCTACTTCGTCTTCGTCGGCGCGGCCGACGCGCTGCGCTCGGACGTCCTCCTCATGCTGCCCCCGGCGCTGTGCGCGGTGCTGCTCCTGCGGGCTTCCCGGGAGGGAGGCCGGGCGCGGTCGTTCTGGCGGTTGCTCGCCCTCGGACCCGGTCTCTGGCTGGTCGGGGAGGTGCTGTGGATCCTGGCCGAGTACCAGGGGCGTGCGCCCCGCCTGCCCTACGGAAGGGACGGCGGGCTCGCGGTCGCCACCGACTTCTTCTTCATCAGCTTCCTGGTGCCGATGATCGGCGCCGTGGGCCTGCGCCCCCATCCCCGGCCCCGGCGGCGCGACCCGGTCGCGCTCGCCGACACCGCCCTCGTCCTGATCGCGCTGTCGCTCGTCTTCCTGCGCGTCGTGTTCCTGCCCCTGCGCGAAACCGAGCCGGCGACCGCCAGCCGCGCTCTCGTCCTCGGCGGCCTCGCTTTCGTGCTCGCGGCATGGACGGCGGGCCTCTGGCGGCGGGTGGAGGATCCCGCGTGGCGGCGCACCTATGGCGCCATCTCCGTCTTTGCGTTCTCTTACGGGACGCTGAGCGCGGTGGCCAACGGCATGGGCCAGGCGATGCCCGCGCCGGGAGGGCCGGCGGACCTGGCGTGGTTCCTTCCCTTCTTCGTCCTCGCCGCGGCCGGGACCCGGGCTCCCGCGGCCGCCGCCCGGCGCGTGCCGAGCGCGGCCATCGTGCTCGTGGCCGGCCCCGGCCCGCTGTTGCTGGACCGCATCCTGGCCATGGCCCTTCCCTTTCTCGGCGTGCCGCGGGCGCTGGCGCCCGAGCCGGTGCTGCTGCTCGCGACCTCGGCGCTGCTGGCCCTCGCGTGCGCGGCGCGCCTGCTGGTGGAGGAGCGCCTCGAGCAGGAGGCCCAGGCCCGGGCGCGGGTGTCCTCCGAAGAGGGGCAGCGGGCCGTGCGCTTGAGCACCATCGCCTCGCTCAGCGCAGGCCTGGTCGAGGATCTGGAGCGCGCGGTCGACGAGGTCGCGCTGCGCACGCGGTCGGCGGCGCCCTTCATGGGCCGCCGGGCCGAGCGGGTGGTGGAGCAGGCGGAGCGCGCGCGCGCGATCGTGCGGGAGCTGGTCGCGTCGTTCCGCGCGGCGCCAACCGGAGGGCGCTCTCCCGTCGACCTCGGCCACATCCTGGAGGAGACGGTGCGCAGCGTGCTCGACGAAGGGCTGCCGTTGCGGGTATCGCTGGGAGCCACCGGGCACCTGCCCGAAGTCCTCGGCGATCCGGCGGCGCTGGGCGCCGCCTTCCTCAACGTCGTGCGCAACGCCGCGCAGTCCTCCCCCGGCGGCGTGCTCCGCATCGGCGCGAACACCGACGGCCGCGAGGTCGTGGTCCGCTTCCACGACGACGGCCCCGGCGTGCCCGCGGGAATCCGCGACCGGATCTTCGATCCGTTCTTCAGCACCCGGCGCGTGGGGGACGGCGTGGGCCTGGGCCTGACGCAGGCGCACTTCGTCGCCCGCGACCACGGCGGGTCGGTCGTGCTCGAGCCGTCACGCGAGGGCGCCTGCTTCGCCTTCCGTCTCCCCGCGCGCGAGCGGCGGGCCGTGCGTCCCGTCCCGGACGCCTGGCCGCTCTCCGGCGCCGCGCTGCTCTCGGCGGCGGCGGCGACGACCCTCTCCCTCCTGCCGGCGGGCGGCGCGCGCGCGTGGTGGGGCCTGGTCTTCCAGGTGAGCGCGGCCGTGCTCGCCGCGGTCGCGCTGGCGGGAGCGGGCCGGCGGCACCGCGGAAGGCCGCGATGGTTCTGGGGCCTGCTGGCGGCGGGTCCGGGGCTGTGGGCCCTGACCCGGATCCTGCGCACGGTCGAGGGAGGCGCTTCGGGCGCGCCCGGAAAAGGCGTGTGGCACTACGTGCTCTACGCGGCGGCCGAGCTGGTGTGGGTGGTGGCGTTCCTGCTCCGCCCCGACCGCCCGAAGCCGTCGCGCTCGCGCCTGCCCGCGATCCTCGGCGCCGGAGCCGCCCTGTGCCTGTTCACGTATTTCTACGCGTATCTCGTGGTCCTGCCGTGGCCGTTCAGCGAGGGCGACGGTGCGCTCAGCCGGAACGTCGCCCTCGTGCGCGGCCTTCAGCGGGCGGCGCTGGCGGCGTGGGCGGTCCTCCTCGCCCGGCGGGCGGCCTCGGCGCACTGGCGGATCGTGTTCGGGCGGCTGGCGCTGGTCCTGGTGGCCTGGGGAGTGGGGCAGACCGCCGCGGGTTACGCGCGCAGCCTCGCCGGCTATCGCGGAGGCAGCCTCGCCGACCTCGGATGGATCGTCCCCTACCTGCTCCTGGCCGCGGTGGCGGTCAGCGAGGGCCGGCGCCGCTCGCGGCCGGAGCGCCTCTTCGCCTCGCCCCGCCGCCCGCTGGGCGCCGCCGCGTCGCTCGCGGTCCTGGCGGCGCTCCCCGCCTTCGACGCGCTGGTGGGCTCGACGCGACATCCCGCGCTCGACGCCGCCCGCCACGACCTCACCGCCGTGACCGTCCTCGCCCTGGCCGCCATCCTCGCGCTGCGCGAGCTGGTGATCGGGCGCGGCGCCGGCCCGGCCGCGGCGAGCACCGCCGCCCCCACCGCGTCCCCGCGGCTTCCCGGCCTGGTGGCGAGCGCCGTCCACGAGCTGGGCGGCGAGCTGTCGGGCATCGCCGCGCTCTCGCGCCTCGTGCTCGCGCAGTCCGACGTGCCCCCGCGCGCGAGGGAGGACGCGCGGCGCATCCGCCGGCACGGCGACGCCGCCCTCCGCATCGTCAACAACGTCATCGCGGCGCTGCGCGGCGTGAGGGGGCTGCCCCAGATGTTCTCGGTCAACCTGGTCGTGCGGCAGGTGGTCGAGCAGCGCGCGCGCGATCTCGCGGAGGAGGACATCCGCCTCCGGACGTCGCTGTCGGACGCCCTGCCCGCCCTCGCCCTGAACATGACGGCGCTGCGCCAGGCGCTGCTCTGCTGCGTGGATGCCGCGGCGGTGAACCTGCGGGCCGAGGGCAGGGGCGGAACGATCGAGATCGAGACCGCGCTCGACGAGGGCGAAGGCGAGGGCGAACGCGAGGTCGTGGTGGGCGTGCAGACCGACGGCGGCGCGCTGCCCCGCTCGGCCCTGCGCCAGCTCGCGGCGACGCCGCTGGCCGGCCGGCAGCCCGCCGGCGAGCTGGACGCAAGCCTGGGCCTGGCCCGCGAGATCGCGTTGCAGCTACAGGGGACGCTCACCGCCCGGAACCGCGCGGGGGGTGGGGCCGAGCTGCGGATCCGCCTGCCCGTCGACTCGCCGGCCGCCGGGGCCGATTCGTCGGCGAGCACCGGCGCCTAGTCGTCTTCCTGCTCCGCGTCCGGGACGTGCCGGTGCAGCTCTCTCAGGAAGGAGAGCGTGCGCAGGTCCTCCATCCGGTCGAGGTACACCTTGCCGTCCAGGTGATCGCACTCGTGCTGGATCACGCGCGCGAAGAAGCCGGACGCCTCGGCCGCGTAGGGCCGGCCGTGGCGGTCGAGGGCCTCGAGCCGCACGCGGTCGAACCGCGGCACCACGCCCCGCAGGCCGGGGATGGACAGGCAGCCCTCCCAGCCGGGCCGGCGCTCGTCGCCCCTCGGGGTGACGACCGGGTTGACGAGGACGGTGAGGGGCACCGCCGGGCCACGCTCGTCGGAAGCCGGCACCTCGATGACCGCCACGCGGAGCGGCACGTGCACCTGGGGCGCGGCCAGCCCGACGCCCTCGTACTCGTGCATCGTCACGATCATCTCGTCGACGAGCCGCTGGAAGTCGGCCGACGCGACGTCGCCCTCCGGCACCGGCCCCGCCGCCGTGCGCACGACCGGATGGCCGATGCGGGCCACCTTCAGGATGGCATTCACTTGTAGAACTCGTAGCGATCGCCGGCGGCGACCTCCACCACCCTGATGGCGGAGTCGCGCAGCACCTGCAGGCTGAGCCCGTCGCCGGGGGCCTTCTTCCAGATGGTGCGGTACAGCTCGCGGAGCGACGACACGGGCGCGCCGTCGACGGAGAGGATCAGGTCGCCGCGCGCGAGCCCCGCCTTGTCCGCCGGCCCTCCGGGCACGACTCCGGTCAAGACGACACCTCCGTCGTACCCCTGGGGATAGAACCCGAGCCAGGCGCGGCGAGCCTCGGGGCGCGCCTCGCCGCGCTCGAGCGCTTCGCGCCGGGCGACGAAGAGGTCGACCGGGATCGCGAGGCTGTAGCGCGCCACCGCGGCGAGGCCGAGCGACACGATCCCGACGAGGCGGCCGTCCGGATCGAAGAGCGGCGCGCCGGCCAGGCCGGGGTTGATGACGGTGGTCATGATCGCGCGGTCGAGCATGTACTCCCAGAACGCCTCGAAGGGACCGACCATCGACACGTGGCCGCTGGCGCCCTTGCGCTCGCGCTCGCTGGTGCACGTCATGAGGAACACCGGCAGCCCGGGAGCGACCGGCTGGGGAGCGATCTCGGCGGGCGGCAGCGGCGGGCCGTCGAGCGTGAGCAGCGCGAGCCCGCTCTCGTGGTCGAGGGCCGAGCCGCTCACGGTCCGGCCCCGCCCCTCGGGTCCGGCCACCTCCAGCTTGCTCGCGCCGAGGACCAGGTAGTGCGCGGTCAGCACGTGATGTGCCCCCACCGCGACGCCGGTTCCCATGCGCTCCTCGCCCAGCACGATGGCCGAGGGATGCTGGGTGGGGATTTCGCTGCGCAGGAAGACGATGGAGGGAGCGGTCCGCCGGGCGACGACGACGGGAGAGTCCATGTCAGCGGGGCGCGGCTCGCGCCGGGGGCGAGGGGAGGCGCGCGGTTACTTCGCGCGGTAGGTGATGAGACCGCGCTTGAGGTCGTAGGGTGAGACGCCGACCGTGACGCGGTCGCCGGCGATCACGCGGATCCGGAACTGGCGCATCTTTCCGTTGAGCCGGGCCAGCACCTCGTGGTTCTCGCCGCACTTGACCTTGTAATTGCCTCCCGCCAGGACCTCAGTGACGACGCCTTGCAGCTCGATCAGGTCTTCCTTGCTCATTCTCCTCCGCAACTCCGGCCCGCCGCGGAGCGCGGCCTCAGGGCCGCCGGGCGGACCCCCCGGGGACGAGGAATTATATACACTGGTCGGCCACGGAGAGGTGGAGACCATGCTTGCACCCGTGCTCGTGTGCCTCGCCGCCGCGGCGCCAGGGCCGTGGCGGCCCGTGCACACCTACTCGATCGTGGCCCGCGACGCCGGCACCGGCGAGCTGGGCGTGGCCGTGCAGAGCCACTGGTTCTCGGTGGGGGCGGTGGTGCCGTGGGCGGAATCCGGCGTGGGAGCGGTGGCCACGCAGTCGATCGTCGATCCTGCGTACGGACCCCTCGGGCTGGCGCTGATGAGGGCAGGCAAGACCGCGCCCGAGGCGCTCGCCGCCCTCCTCGCCGGCGACGCCGGACGCGAGGTGCGACAGGTCGGCATGGTGGACGCGCGGGGAGGCGTCGCCACCCACACGGGGAAGATGGACATCCCGGCGGCGGGAGGCCAGGCCGGCGCCGGCTACGTCGTGCAGGCCAACCTCATGGAGAAGCCCACGGTGTGGGGTGCCATGGCCCGCGCCTTCGAGGCCGCCCGCGGCGACCTCGCCGAGCGGATGCTGGCCGCCCTGGACGCGGGCCAGGGCGAAGGCGGCGACATCCGGGGCGTGCAGTCGGCGGCCATCCTCGTCGTGCGAGGCACCTCCACCGGACGGCCCTGGGCGGACAAGGTCTTCGACCTGCGGGTCGAGGACCATCCGGAGCCCCTCAAGGAGCTGCGCCGCCTCGTCGGCGTGCAGCGCGCGTACTACCACATGAGCGCGGGGGACGATTGCGTGGCGGCGAAGGACTGGGCGTGCGCCGAGCGCGAGTACGGGACCGCCGAGGGCATGCAGCCGGCGAACGCGGAGATGGCCTTCTGGCACGGCGTCGCCCTGGCCAGCAACGGCAAGATGGACGCGGCCCGGCCTCTCTTCCATCGTGCCTTCGCCGCCGACCCGCGCTGGCGTGAGCTGGTCACGCGGCTGCCGTCGGTGGACCAGTTGCCGAAGGACCCCCGGCTGATGGAGGCGATCCTCGCGGTGAAGTAGCTATTTCCCCGTCTTCGTCCAGTCGAC
>Ga0114129_10005245_pt1 | contig 18264 bp, 15 predicted proteins | sample RhiMetdeltSRZDD1_FD_80071 | JGI IMG/M metagenome (GOLD analysis project Ga0114129, IMG submission 80071) | Populus rhizosphere microbial communities from Tennessee, USA - Rhizosphere MetaG P. deltoides SRZDD1 (version 2) (version 2) | ecosystem: Host-associated > Plants > Roots > Rhizosphere >...
ACAGAAGTCGATCGAGCAAAGGTGTCCGTTCATATTTATAATTCGGACGGAGAACTCGCGGAACAACCAGACAGTTGGGCGAAAGGCCACTTTGCGGCTGCGCACATTATTCCGAAAACCACAGGCAGTTACTTTATCATCGTTAGCGTGGAGGAATCGCCAGCGGCCCGCACGAATTGGGCGCTGGCGTATGGTTTCCGATAAAGTTGACTTCCTAGCCGGTAACTGTATGGGCGCGATGCCCGATACTACGAATTGATCATGCTTGGAACTCGGACCCTACGGTTTGCGAGGTACTGCGCTTTTCAGCCGCTCTTGGTCTAAGTAATCGAGATGGGGTTCAGTGACCTAACTAGAATTAGACCGCGATCTGCAATCTATTTCTGACGCTATAGAAGGCAGTTTGACGGAAAACGCTGGGACAAAGCAACGTCTTTTTCCGGCAAGAATCGTGCCTAATAAGATCTCAGTTGCTATACGTAATATGAAATCGCAGTCTGTCGGGCCGCGGCCCTCCGCGTGCCTGCTCTTACAGGTTGCTCCCGCTCCACTTCAGTTTCTGCCGGACGACGCTGAAAAACGAGACATCAGGCAGTGACGCCAGTGGCAGCGTCTTTTTTGCCTTGCGAATGGTCACTACCGATTCGCGCTCGACGTGTATCGGCTTGCGACCATCCAGCGTCAAGAACACCGGATACTCGGGATCGCTCGCTTCAATCTCGATTGTCGATCCTTCGGCCACAATGATTGATCGATTCGTCAGGACATGTGGGCAAATCGGTGTGATCACAAAAACACCCGACTCCGGATCGAGGATCGGGCCGCCGGCCGACAAAGAGTACGCCGTCGAACCAGTCGGCGTCGCCACAATCAAGCCGTCGGCATTGAACTCTGTGAGTGGTTCGCCATTCACCCGTGTGCGCAGCAGAACTAGGCGCGAAAGTTCGCCGCGGCTCAGCACCGCGTCGTTTAACGCGAGCATTTTGGCGGTTTGTTTCTCGCCGAGTCGCAACCTGGCCTCAAGAAGTGCGCGCTGACTAAAATTGATGCGATCCCTGGCCAGGCATTCCACCGCGTCGCGATAAGTCGCAGAACTCGCAGTGGTCAGAAAACCCAGCGAACCCACGTTGATACCGAAAATCGGCTTGATTGCCTCGCCGAGCTGTCCGACTACGCGCAGAATCGTTCCGTCACCCCCGGCCACAACCAGAAGATCCGCAGCGGAACCCAGTTCTGTAATGGAATACTCGGACTTCTTTCCCGCAACGCGCGCTGTTTCTTTTTCCAGCAAGGGTGTGATCGAAAAACCACTGAACTCCTGAGCAATTGCGTTGACCAGGTCACCAACGCCCGGTTTCCCAGTGTGCGCGATTATGCCGATCGTTTTCGGATGCATGCGAAAAATTCCTGGTTGCCGTCCGCGCCTTTGATAGCACATGGAACGATTCCGCTCACCGCGTGGCCTGAATGTGTGACGAATTCGACGATCTTGTCTTTCGCCTTTTGGTGCAGCTCTTTTTCGCGAACAATTCCGCCCCTGCCTACGTCCGCGCGTTGCAGCTCGAACTGTGGTTTGATCAATGCAAGAATCACGCCGGTTGGAGTTATCAAGTCGAATGCGTTTGGCAAGACTAAGGTCAGCGAGATAAAGGAAACATCAATCACGCAAACATCGACAAGCTCCGGAACGTGTCCATGCGAAAGAGATCGTGCATTGACTTTCTCCAGAACAATCACGCGAGGATCGTTGCGCAGTTTCCAGTCCAATTGGCCGTGGCCAACATCGACGGCATAAACTTTCTCAGCCCCGCGCTGTAGCATGCAATCCGTAAAACCGCCGGTGGAAGCACCGATATCCAGCGCCATTTTCCCGCGCACGTCGATTTTGAAATAATCGAGCGCGCCTTCGAGCTTTAGCGCACCTCGCCCAACATATTTGCGCGTCGATCTTACTGAAATTGACGCTTCTCCTTCGAGGAGCTCAGAGGGCTTAATCGCAACCCGGGTACCGACTTTGACATGGCCTGCCATTACAGCGCGTCGCGCCTGCTCGCGGCTTGGAAATAACCCCTTCCCGACCAGAAGCTGATCAAGCCGTAACTTCTTCGGCATTCTTCTTTGCGGCAATAGCGGATCGCTGCCACACCTCGGTGATCGATAAACGAAGAGCCTCTACGGCTTTAGTTAATTGATCCGCTGTAATGCATAATGGCGGCATCAGTACGATGACATCTCCCAAGGATCTTGTTAGCAGGCCGTGGCGACGCGCCTCGATACAAGCAGCTGCGGCCAAACTGGGACGCAGCCCGCTCTGCGATTCCTCAATCTCAATTCCAGCAATAAGACCACACTGCCGTACTTCTTTTACACCCGGCAATTTATCCAGGTCAGCTAACGCTGAGCTCAAGTGTTGGATTTTTGGCTGTAAAGCTTCAAGGACCCGTTCATGCTTGAAAATCTCGAGGCTTGCCTTAGCCGCTGCGCAAGCAAGCGCGTTTCCGGTATAACTGTGCCCGTACGCGAGCGCCCTACCCTCCGGGATGGACCCATCAAAGGTCGAAAATATTTGTTCTGATATCAGAGTAATAGCTAGCGGAAGATATCCTCCACTCAGCCCTTTAGCCATTACCATCATGTCCGGAATCACGCCCTCGTGTTCCGACGCAAACATTTCGCCGGTCCTGCCAAATCCCGTCATGACTTCATCAACAATCAACAGGGTATCGGCGCGGCTACACCATTCGCGAACGGCTTTCAGTGTGCCAGCGGGCCACAGGCGCATCCCCGCTGCTCCCTGAATAAGCGGCTCAATCACCACTGCGGCAATCTTTGCGATCTCAGCTGGCGCAAGGGATTCTAATGCCTTGATGTTTGGAACCTGCATGGCCGGAAAGTTCCATCGGGTCGACCCTATTTGGAACATGGCCGCCGCGCCCAAGCTCGCCGCGCCCGCCGTATCGCCGTGATAGCCGTTCTGGAAAGCAACAAAATGGTGCCTCCTCGAATGGCGTAGACGCCAGTATTGATCCGCAATTCTCAAAGCGACTTCGATTCCCGTTGAACCGTCGTCGGAGAAAAAAACTCTGCTCAAGGTGTTATCCGGGAAAAGTCCAACGATCGCTTGCGCGAGTTCGATGGCCGCCGGATTCGAGAAACCGAGGAATGAAGTGTGCGCAACGCGATCGAGTTGGCGATGGATCGCCGCATTAATATGTGGATGATTGTGCCCGTGAATGTTCGTCCAGATGGATGAATTTCCATCGATGTATTCGCGACCGTTGCTGTCGCGCAGCATTGCCCCTTGCCCTTCGACCAAGATCAGTGGTTCATGCGCGGGGGCGCACCACTCGCGCATGTCAGTGAACGGATGCCAGATGAATCGCTTGTCGGCCGCGATCAATTCCTTGGTGTTCCACTCATTCATAGGCGCGTTGTTCCTGAATTAGCTGTCCGATCGAGGAAACGTCCTCGATCGACGCACGCCGCCGCTGATATTTTCGCTCGAGGATCTCTTTCAATTTCAGCAAATCCTCCAGCATTGGACGATCGTAGTAGGTCCAGTCAAGATCGCCGGCTACTTTCGCTTGAAATCGCCATGCGCCGCCGAACTTCGTTGCCCGCACTTCGCGTTTTCTGCCATCTTGATTTCTGTCCGTCCATATGTGTTGATTCGGCATCGCAGTGAAACCTTACATTAGCGGCCTTGAAGGACGTAATTAAATTAGCGGCTTATTTCATTGCGACGGTCGTCATCGGAGCTGTCCTTGCGCCGGTTCTTTTTTGGTCTGCTCAGTCGCTGGCAGCGCACGGCATATTTCCCTTTCTGGCAAGGTACGATTTCGAGACATTCTTTCACCGCGCCCTTCTGGTTGCCGCCGTACTTTTGCTCTGGCCGTTGCTACGAGTGAGCCACGTACGAAGCCTGGCTGATCTCGGCCTTGCACCTAATTCGCGGTGGGGCCGCGATGTCTGCACGGGCGTTGTTATCTCCGTGGTTCCCCTGCTCCTTTGCGGGATTTTACTCATCGCGTTTCATATTTATGCGTTTCGACACAGCTTTGCCTGGACCCGTTTTGGCAAGATGCTTGCTGCGTCAATAACGGTTCCGTTCATTGAAGAGGCTTTTTTTCGCGGAATCGTTTTAGGCCTTTTGCTCAGAACCGGCCGGAGGTACATCGCGATCTTTGGAGTTTCAGCGATCTTTGCGGCCGTTCATTTTCTGAAAGCTCCGGAGCGAACATCCGAGATAGTGACCTGGGCGTCCGGCTTTAACTCGATTGCCCACGCACTTGATGGAATCGGGGAGCCGATGATGGTGGCCTCAGCGCTGGCGACATTATTTTTTATCGGCTGGATTCTCGCTGATGCGCGCGTGCTTACGTCCTCGTTATGGTTACCAATTGGACTACATGCGGGATGGATATTCGGCAGCAGCGCTTTTAGTCGGCTGGCTCGCCAGCAAGCGCTCGGCTTTCCCTGGATCGGAAAGAACATGCTTGTTGGAATTATCCCGCTTGGTGTGGCCGCTCTCACCTGGATAATAATGCGGATTTGGGTGAAATATGACCGCGCTTCGCAAGTTTGAATTGTTCGAAGCGGCGACGTCGCTTCTTTACCCGCCCGTCTGCACGGTCTGCGGCGGCAGGACTCGAGCGGGCGAATATCTCTGCGAGCAATGCGAATCAAAAGCGGTGCGTATCGTTGCGCCGTTTTGTCAGCAATGCTCCGAGCCATTCGAAGGCGCTATTGCGACCGTGTTCACATGCGCGAACTGCGCTCATCGCACAATTTACTTTGATGCGGCAGTGGCTGCGTACCGCGGTCGCGGTATCGTCCGCCAGATCATTCATGATTTTAAGTACGGCCGTCAGGTTCATTTGCGACATCCCGTGGCGAGGTGGCTCTGGGCGGCGTTTGATGATGAACGTCTTAGCGGGCGTCACTTCGACGTAATCGTGCCTGTGCCATTACATCCAACCCGCCAGCGGGAACGCGGATTTAATCAAGCGAGCCTGCTTGCTGAATTGCTCAGCGCACGAATATCGATTCCATGCAAGCCAGTGCTCGAGCGCGTTCGATACACAACGACACAAACCGCGCTTGATCGCGCTGAGCGAATGGAAAATTTGCATAACGCGTTTCGTTTACGAAAGAGCGCGGACGTGCGAGGCTTACGGGTGCTGTTAATTGATGATATTCTTACGACGGGTTCCACTCTCAGTGAGTGCGCACGTGTCTTGAAACGCGCAAGGGCAATCTCTGTTTACGCGGCCACGGCAGCACGCGCATAAATTGCAATGGCAATTTTCAAAAAACCGGCAATCAAGGCAGAGGGCGGAAAGAAGAAAGAGATCCCGCGCGGTCTTTTTCAAAAATGTCCCGGCTGCTCCGAGGTCGTGCCGGAGATCGAGCTTGCGCAGAACCAGCGTGTTTGTCCACGTTGCGATTATCATTTTGCACAGCCGGCAAAGGAACGAATTCAGAACCTGCTCGATCCAGAGTCTTTTGTGGAAATGGACGCCGGCTTGAAATCAGTCGATGTCCTGCTTTTCCAGGGAATGGCTAGCTACAAAGACCGCCTCAAGAACTATAAGGAACGCACTGGCCTTCTTGATGCCGTCATCAGCGGTCATGGAGTCCTTGATGGCCAGAAGGTCGCAATCGCGGTGATGGACTTCGGCTTTCTCGCCGCGACCATGGGTTCGGTGGTTGGCGAGAGAATCACGCGCACAATTGAATATGGAACTGCCGAGCGCTGCGCAGTGATCATTGTTGCCGCCTCCGGCGGAGCTCGCTTGTACGAAGGAATGTTGAGCTTGATGCAAATGGCCAAAACAAGTGGCGCACTCGCTCGCCACGCAGAAGCCAGGCTTCCTTACATTTCGGTTCTGACAAATCCGACGACCGCCGGTGTTATGGCCAGCTTTGCTTCGTTAGGCGACGTAATCGTCGCCGAGCCAAAGAGCATGATCGGCTTCGCTGGGCCGCGCGTCATCAGGGAAACCACGCACCAAGACTTGCCCGAGAGATTTCAGACTGCTGAATTTCTGGAAGAGCACGGTTTGATCGACATGATCGTGCACCGTAAAAAAATGCGCGAACAGATCAGCCGATTGCTCAATTATTTCACTGTCGCGCCGTGAACCGAGCCGGCGGCAGCCGAGCAAGATGGACGGGCAACCCCGCGAGGGTCGGCGCGCGGGGAAACGCGTCGATCAAATACCGTGAAGCGCTAGCCTGGCTCTACGGCCTCCAGCGCTTCGGGATCAAACTCGGCCTGGAAAACATTGAGCGTCTACTCGACGAACTTTTTGGCGGCGTTTATCTCAAACGCGCGTCGCCCGGCGCAGCGACCGCCTCTGCATCGAAGGTCATTCATGTCGCGGGAACAAATGGCAAAGGTTCGGTGTGCGCCATGATCGACTCGATCTGCCGCGCACAAGGCTATCGGACTGGTCTGTTTACCTCTCCTCACCTTGTCACCTTCCGTGAACGCATTCGTGTGAATGGCGATATGATCTCTGAAGATGTGGTTACCAATGGCCTAACGAATATCCGCAGTCTTGTCGCAAACTGGGATCCGCATCCAACGTTCTTCGAGGTGGTGACCGCGCTAGCTCTAAAGCTCTTCTCGGAGACGAAGGTCGAAATCGTAATTTTGGAAACTGGTCTCGGCGGCCGACTCGATGCCACGAACGCTGTTCAGTCCGATGTTTCGGTCATTACGCCCATCGATTTCGATCACGAAAAATGGCTGGGCAAAACGCTTTCCGAAATCGCGGCTGAAAAGGCCGGCATTATCAAGCCCGGGGTAAGTGTTGTTTCTGCCTCGCAGCGACCCGAAGCGGAAGAAGTGATTCGCGCGCGTGCGGCCGAAGTGGGAGCGCCGCTGGAATTCGTGACCAATTCCTACGGCGAAACTTCGATCGCATTAGTAGGTTCGCATCAAAAGGGAAATGCAGCTCTTGCAATCGCCGCGCTTCACGCAGCGAAAATCGATGTCGACAATTCAGCCATTGTACAGGGGCTCGGCTCTATCAACTGGCCAGCACGTTTCCAACGATGGGACGAATGGACGATCATCGATGGCGCGCACAATCCCGCCGCGGTGAATATGCTCGTCGAAACGTGGCGCGAAATTTTTGGCGATCAGCGGGCCACGCTGATTCTCGCAATCCTTTCTGATAAAAACCTACGCGCAATGTGCGAAGCGCTGGCACCAATCAGCAAGTCCGTCCTTTTGCCGAAAATTCGCAGCGAACGTGCTGCTACACCAGAAGAATTGGCAAAAGTCTTAACCGACATTACTCCCTCACTCCCCTACTCCATTGTTCCAAATATCGATGACGCATTGCTGCTCGCGCGTGCGAAACAAAATCCCATTCTGATAACCGGCTCTCTTCATTTCGCCGGCGAAGTGCTCGCGCATCTGCGCGGAGAACCGGCGGCGTTCGAAGAGTGCGCGCAATAGGCAGGCGCGACCGCCGGCGTGCGCTACCCAGAAATTAGGATTCAATCCGTGGGAACAACGGCACCGGCTTGCCGACAACATATCCATCCGGCAATCTCCCCCACTCCGCATCTGCGAGCGAAAACCGCTCTTCCTTTCCGCTCAACTCCATCTTCCAATTCAGTTGATCGAAAATTCCATGCGCTGCTCCCGGTAGTACCGGCGAAATCCAAATGGCAATTATGCGGAGAGATTCAGCGAGATGATAGAGAACCGCGTCCAATAGTTTTTCCTGCTGCTTGTCTTTGGCCAGATCCCATGGTGCACTAATTTCTACAAGTACATTGCACGCAAGCGCCCTCGCGAGCGGCGCGCTTAAAGCATTCGACGGACGACAGTCAGCGAATTCATCCGTGTATAGCTTTTTCCCAGCTTGGAGTTCATCTCCAGACCAAGTTTGCAAATGGGACCTCACTTCACTTTCAGGAAGATTTTTAAGATCGATTGATTTAATCGTACCTTTCCGAAAGCGGTGAACCATGTTTAGCGTTCGGTTCACAAGGTTACCGAGTACATTTGCGAGATCGGAATTGAACTCGCTGACTAACAGCTTCTCGCTGAAATCTGCATCCTTGCCTGTAACGATCGCATTTATCAAATAGTACCTCAATGCTGCGGCACTGTATTTTCCGATCAGTGCGAATGGATCGACGACATTGCCGGCACTCTTACTCATCTTTGCGCCGCCAAGATTCCACCAGCCGTGGACGAGCAATTGCGGCATTTGTTCGTCAGGAAATCCGATCGCGTGCAGCATGATCAGCCAGTAAATGCCGTGCGCCGGAACGAGAATGTCTTTCCCGATGATCTGTAACGCAGGCCAACGGTCCCGGAATTCCTGCGGCTGCCGTTCATAATCGTGGATCGCTGAATCGTAACTGGCGAAGCTAATGTAGTTCGTTAGGGCGTCGAACCAGACGTAGTTGACGAAATCCTTGTCGAACGGCAGTTCGATTCCCCAGTCCAGCCGTGATTTCGGACGTGAAATGCAGAGATCGCCAGTGAGTTTCTCCACGGCGTTTCGCAATTCGGTCTGGCGAAAATCGGGAACGACGGCGTCTTTTCGATTATCGAGATAATCGAGCAACCATTTTTTGTGGTGGCTTAGCTTGAAATAATAATTCTCTTCCTCGCGAAATTCGACCTGTCCCCACTCAGGCCCAAACTCGCCATCGGCTCTCCGTTCCTTGTCGGTGAGAAATTGTTCCTGACGGACTGAGTAGAAGCCTGCTTGCTTGTCCTTGTAAATTTGGCCCGCATCGAACAGACGCTGCAAAATTCCCCTAACGACTTTCTTGTGCCGCTCGCTGGTTGTCTCGGCCCACTCGTCATATTTCACATCCAGCTTCTTCCAAAGATCGACAAACTTCTGCGTGATCTCTTTTACGAATTCAGCCGGCGGAACCCCTGCCTTCGCGGCGGACTGTTGAACCTTCTGGCCGTGCTGATCGACGCCCGTTAAGAAGAAGACGTCGTCACCTTTGAGCCGATGATAGCGCGCGATCACATCCGCCAGCACTTTCTCGTAAGCGTGCCCAATGTGCGGAGGCGAATTGGTGTAATCAATCGCTGTCGTAATGAAAAAGGTCTTGGCCATCTGCGATTACATCTGTAGCGGCAGTCTGTGACCGTCGCAAACCAGGCTACGCGACGGTTCGGCAATTTCGCCCGTTTCGCTGTGACCCTCTTTTCACTGGCTTTCACCATGATTGGGAGCCAGATTGATCAATGAAGAATTATCTCAGAATTCTGCTTTCGGTTCTGGCAGCCGCGATTTGCGCAGTCGGTTTCGCGGCAGACAAGCCGAGTTGTCAGAAAACGGGTAAGAATTGCCCGATGAACGACAACAAGGCATGCAATTGCGGGAAGGGTTGCACCTGCTAGCCACTTTGCGCAGCGACTGCAGTTGCAGTCATTGTTCTCCCGACAGGGGTCTCTCCTTTTCGTTCAGCCCATTCATACAATACAGGCAGGAGCACGAGCGTGAGGAACGTCGAGCTGATAATGCCGCCGATGACAACCGTTGCGAGCGGTCGCTGGACCTCAGCGCCGGCGCTTGTTGAGAGCGCCATCGGAATAAAGCCGAAAGCTGCGACGGCCGCAGTCATGAGCACGGGACGCAAGCGGGTAAGAGATCCTTCGATCACAGCGGAGCGAACATCGCGTCCGTCTTCCCGCAGCTGATTAAAGTAGCTGATCATCACAACTCCATTGAGCACGGCGACGCCGCTCAACGCGATGAAGCCCACCGCGGCGGAAATGCTGAACGGCATATTGCGCAGCCACAGGGCGATAACGCCACCGGTGACGGCTAAGGGAACGCCGGAATAGACAAGCAGCGCTTGTCGCACGCTGCCAAAGGCCGTGAAGATAAGAACGAAGATGAATATGAGCGCTGCGGGGACGACAATCGCAAGTCGTGCCTTCGCTTCGCGAAGATTCTCAAACTGGCCGCCAAATTCGAGCGTGTACCCTTCCGGCAATTTGACGTGCTCGCGCACTTTTGCGTTAGCTTCGCGGACCCAGCTTTCCACATCTCTGCCCCGCAGATTGACCATCAGTGCCGCGCGGCGTTGCGCTGAATCGCGCAAAATAGGCGACACCGTTTTGACGCGTTGAATATCGGCGACATCGCCCAGCGGCAGAAGACCGGACTCTCCAACGCGAACTGGCAAAGAGCGAATAGCCTCTACATTTTCCCTATCGGCTTCAGCGAGCCGGACAACTATGTCGAAGCGCCGATTTCCTTCGAGCATCGTTCCAACTGTCGCCCCACCTAATGCGGCAGCAATCGTTTGGTTCACATCGCCGGCGTGAAGATTGTACTTTGCAAGGACATCGCGCTTGACTCGAATCTCGAGCATCGGCGCGCGGCCCGTCGTCTCGTATTCAACTTCGCCTTCGCCCCCGCGCGTACCGGGAACCTGTTCCAGCACTTCTTTGACTTCGGCGCCTAAGCGCTCCAAGACATCATAGTCGTTCCCGAAAATCTTGACGGCGATATCTGCGCGAATGCCTTCGAGCATTTCATTGAATCGCATCTCAATCGGCTGTGCGACCATTACGTGAGCGCCCGGGTTTAACGCTTCAATCTCAGTCGTGATGATTTTCGCCAGGTCCTCCTTACTGATTGGGCGATTGTCGACTTTTCGCCATTCACTTTGCGGTTTGTAGTAGATGTAAAAGTCGCAGTCGCTTGGCGGCATTGGGTCAGTCGCGATCTCGGCGCTGCCGATTCGCGAAAAGCCGTGGGTAACTTCAGGCACACGTTTCGGGAGCTCTTGCTCCGTTCGGCGCTGCTGTTCGACACTCTGGTCGACGTTAATGCTGTTCTCCCGATACACCATCATGGTAAAAGCTCCTTCGTCGAGCTTGGGAATAAAGTCCGCCCCGAGGTGACGGAAGATAAATATTGCCGCTGCGAACAGCGTGATTGCACCGAGCACAACCAACCAACGAAGTCGCAATGATAGGCGAAGCGTGGGCGCGTAAATCCTCTTGATGAGGCGGACAATCAAGTTGTCGCCTTCCGCGATGCGGCCGCCAAGCAGGAAAGAGCAAAGTGCCGGCATCAAAGTAAGCGCCAGCACCAATGATCCGCCCATGGCGAGCATCACTGTGAGCGCCATCGGATGAAACATTTTACCTTCGATGCCCGACAAAGCGAGAATGGGCAGATAAACAATGGCAATGATCAGTACGCCGAAGAACATTGGCGTCCCCACTTGTTTACTAGCGGCGATGACAGTATGCAGTCTTTCTTCGACCGTCAGGCGCCGGCTGAGTTGACGCTGTCTCGCGCCGATCTGCCGTACAACATTTTCCACGATTACCACTGCGCCGTCGATGATGAGTCCGAAATCGATCGCACCAAGGCTCATTAGATTTCCGGAAATGCCAAACCGCGTCATCCCGGTGATGGCAAAGAGCAATGAAAGCGGGATCGCGATAGCAACAATCAACGCGGCCCGCCAATTTCCCAAAAGCAACAGTAGAACCGCAATCACAAGTAATGCGCCTTCGAAAAGATTCGTTGTGACCGTGTGAATCGTGCGGTGGACCAGGTTTCTTCGGTTGTATTCCTGAATAACGACGACGCCGGACGGCAACCGTTTTTTTATTTCTTCAATCTTTTCTGCAACCCGCTCGGCGACAGCGTGACTGTTCTCACCCATGAGCATCATCGCGACGCCTACCACTCCTTCCTGTCCGCTGTGCGTTGCCGCGCCAGTTCGAAAAGCGTGACCGATTTGAACGTCCGCGAAATCTTTAACGCGCAGTGGCATGACGCCGGCACCGAATTTCACGGGTAACTCGGCAATTTCCCCCGGCGAAGTCACTCGGCCGACTCCGCGAATCACGAGTTGTTGACTCCCCGCATTTACGATGCCGCCGCCCGCATTCTCCACATTTTCGCCAACGATTTTCGCAAGATCGCTAACGGTCAGGCCAGCATTGTGCAGTCGCGCAACATTTGGCTGGACGACAATTTGCTTCACATAACCGCCGTAAACGTTGACCTCAGCGACACCCGGCACGGTTCGCAACTGCGGTTTAATGACGTATTCCTGCAGTTCCAAAAGTTCCATTAACTGCGCTTCACGTGAGGCGGGCGCGTTCGGCGCATTCGGTGCAAAGTCAATCGTGTAGTAAAACACTTCGCCAAGTCCGGTGGTAATCGGAATCAGCTTTGGCGTGAGTCCAGGCGGCAAGGAATCGGCTGCGCTCTGCAATCGTTCGGTGACTAGCTGACGCGCCCGATAGATGTCGGTCTTATCAGTGAATTGAAGTGTGATTTGTGACAATCCAAAGCGCGACAGCGAGCGCATCTCCGTTACGCCGGCCACTCCGCCGAGCGCCATTTCAAGTGGCACCGTTACAAGCTTTTCGACCTCATCCGGCGCAAGCGCAGGTACCGTTGTATTCACTTGCACTTGCACCCCCGTGATGTCGGGAATCGCGTCCATCGGCAGTTTCGTTGCGGACCAAAGCCCGCCCAGAAGGAGTGCCACAGCCCCCATCAGGACAAGAACTCGCTGGCGGACGGAGAATTCCAAAATCTTGTCAATCATCTCTGCTGCTCCTCCCGGCAGAGCTTTTGGCCGGTCAAAATTTCCAACGCCTGCGCAGCTTCAAGCGCTTCCTTCTGTGCGTCGTTAAACGCACTGATGGCTTCGAGGTATTGTTTTTGAATTTCAACATAAGTCGTCAGCGGAACCGCACCCAGGCGATAATTGCGATCCGCCAATTCTGACGCCTCGCGCAATTTCGCCAACGCACCGGTCTTCCACGCTTCAATCTCGGCTCGCTTTGCATCCAGGGTAGCGACAGCTTGCGTGATGCGTCTTTCGACTTCGCGTGCCGCCATAGCCAACGAGGCTTCGGCTTGTTGCTGACGCGCCTTGCTACTCGCAATGTTCCCGAGGTTGCGGTCCCACAAGGGAAGCGGCACCGAGATACCAAGTCCTGCTCGCTGCTCTCGATCGATTGAATTTTCCAGCGAGTAAAACGGCCCGACGGCAATGGCCGGAAATCGCTCGTTTTTCGACAAGGCGACCTTGAAGCCTTGTTGAGCGAGCTCGGCCTGGCGAATGCGAATGTCGAAGGAATTCGAGCGGGCCGCCTCCACCAGGCCTCGCACGGAAACCCTCGTGAAAACGATCGGGTTCGCGTTCACTGTTAAGTTTGCGTCGGCAGATCGCCCGCATAACTGATTCAACTCTGCTGCAATCGTTTTCTTGGCTAATGTTGATTCACGTTCCTGGCGCTGAAACGTCAACAAATTCGCGTTGATGATCTGGGCTTCCAATTGCGGTGCGACCCCCGCGACGGGGCGCTGTTTCAGCACATCGTTGAGCGCTTGAGTCCGCACGGTGACTTCCTGCACCGCTTTCGTTCTCTCGTCAGCGCCGCTTAGCGCGTAAGCCAGCGAGCGAACACGCGCTGCCAGCGTCAGGCGGAACTGTTGCAGATGTAGTTCAGCAACCACTCGATCGTGATTCGCAATCGCTTTGCGCAGTACAATTCGACCCGGGTACTCCAAGCTTTGGCTGAATGAGAGAGCCAATATCGCGCCATCGCCGCTAGCTCCTCCTGAATTTTCGCGCGAATTCTTGTAGCCCAGTTCCGAGCTTAATTCGGGGTTGCGAAGGGTATCGGCAGTTCGCACCGCTCCTTTTGCCGCAGCGATCTCTGCGACAAAGAAATTTAATTCTGGATTTTGCTGGAGCGCCCGTTTGACCAGCGCCTCCGGCGTTTCCGCAAGCGCACTCGCGTACACAAGCAGAATGGCACTCGCTGTAAATGATTTGGTCTGTATATGAATCGACATCGGTTAGATAAAAAGAGTTGGAGAAGCTCACAACGCGTCTGCGTTGTGGCGTTGATCGAAACCTGAGCGAAGAAGCTGCGCGGACACACCGCGCCTGCGCCCGGTTGTTAGGCTAGCTGAGGCGGATGATCGATCGCGGTCGGCAGACTGCTAGGTGCCGCTTCATGGCCAAATTCAATGGCGAATTCGTCTCGCGTCTCTGGATAAAACGAAACCGAAACTTTCGTGATAACCGCAGCTTCGCTATGATTGTGGCAGCAGTTAAGGCAGCTCTGCTTGTGATGCGCGCCCGATTGGGCTGTCTGATTACACTGAGCACGTTGAGCGCGATCCGAAATCTCATCAAGCACGTCCAAGCTGAAAGCAAAGAATGCGACGAGCGCCGCAACAACTTGCAAAGGTCGCCTGCGCAGGAGGTTCATCGGAGTCGAACCATGAATACGAAACGATTTATTGTCAACGCACCAATGATTCTTCATGCGACCTCTTCCTTGCAATCGTTCAATTCTGACGACGCACAACGCTTGCGGCTAGAGTCGCGTCGAGTGCAGTCGCAGCGCGTTGGCTATCACCGAAACGGAGCTGAAGCTCATCGCGGCGCCTGCAATCATTGGACTCAGCACCAGTCCAAAGAATGGATAAAGCACACCGGCGGCAATCGGTACGCCGAGCGCGTTGTAGATAAACGCGAAAAATAAATTTTGCCGAATATTTCGCATCACGGCGCGACTGACATGGATCGCCTTGACGATTCCCATCAGGTCGCCTTTTACAAGCGTGATGCCGGCGCTCTCGATCGCCACGTCGGTACCTGTTCCCATCGCAATTCCGACGTCCGCCGCTGCAAGTGCTGGCGCGTCGTTAATTCCATCTCCAGCCATTGCGACGATAGCGCCCTGCGATTTGAGCTTTTTGACGATGTCGATCTTTTCATCTGGCATTACTTCGGCTTTGAACTCATCGATGCCAAGTTCGCCCGCAACAGATTCAGCTGTCCGCAGATTGTCACCCGTGCACATGATGATCTTCAGACCCATCTTGTGAAGCTCGCGAACCGCTTCCGTGCTTGTTGGTTTAATCGGGTCCGCGATACCCAGAACGCCGACTGCTCCGCCGTTTACAGCGACCCAGACAGTGGTTTGTGCTCTCTCCTGTAAGCGACGAGCTTCTTCCACCAGCCGCTCCGGGAATCTCACATTAGAGTCGGCTAGAAATTTTTCCTTGCCGATGAGGATTGCTTTACCGTCGAGCCTTGCGGATACGCCACCGCCGGTTGTGGACTGAAAATCGGTTATGTCGCGCAATTCAATCTTTTCCTGTTTTGCGCTTTCAACGATTGCCCGGGCAAGTGGGTGCTCGCTGTGGGATTCCACCGATGCTGCAATCTGAAAGAGATCGCGCTCAGTGGCGGTACCCTCGGCAATCTGGCTGACCACTTCCGGTTTACCGGCTGTGAGCGTGCCTGTTTTGTCGGTGACCAGGTCCGTGACTTTTTCAGTAACTTCGATCGCCTGCGCGTTTTTCACGAGGATTCCCGCTTGTGCGGCGCGTCCGACACCAACCATGATCGACACTGGCGTAGCCAGCCCGAGTGCGCATGGGCATGCAATAATCAGGACCGAGACGGCATTCACGAGGGCATAAGCCATCGCTGGCGCAGGTCCCACGATAGACCAAACAACGAAGGTGATGACCGCAATGCCGATCACTGCTGGAACAAAATAACCGGACACCGTGTCGGCGAGTTTTTGAATAGGAGCGCGGCTGCGTTGTGCGTCCGCCACCATCTGCACGATTTGCGCGAGAACAGTTTCTGAACCAATGCGCTCAGCGCGCATCAAAAACGACCCGGTCTGATTTACGGTTGCACCAATCACTTTCTCCCCGTTTTTTTTGTTTACCGGCATTGGTTCGCCTGTGATCATCGATTCGTCGATGTTGCTTTGCCCATCGGCGATCACACCATCAATCGGCACTTTCTCTCCCGGGCGCACCCGGAGCACATCCCCTTTTTGAATTTCCGCCACTGCGATTTCCTCTTCCTGGTCACCGCGAACTCGATGCGCAGTTTTCGCTGCAAGGCCGAGCAACGCTTTAATTGCGTGCCCCGTTCTGCTGCGCGCTTTCGCCTCGATCAATTGTCCCAGCAGGATCAAAGTCGTAATTACCGCTGCTGCTTCAAAATAAAGATCGACTTCGCCGTGGCGTCGGAAAGAAGCGGGAAAAATTTCGGGCAGGGTTACTGCAACAGCGCTGTAAAGGTAGGCCGCGCCGACACCCACAGCGATGAGTGTGAACATGTTGAGGCTGCGATTAACAATCGACTGCCACGCGCGCGTGAAGAAAAACCCACCAGCCCAAAGGACCACGGGTGTTGTCAGCCCAAATTCAATCCATTTTCCGATTCGCTTTGGGACGATCGAATCGATGTGTACGCCAGGAATGGCATGCCCCATCGCAAGGAATAACACTGGAATTGTGAGGACCAGGGCGATCCAGAACTTTCGCGATAACAATTGCGTCTCCTCATGTTCATGTTCATCTACCCCGATAGTCTTCGGTTCCAGCGTCATTCCGCAGTTCGGGCACGCGCCCGGATGATCCTGCTCGATCTCCGGATGCATGGGACAGGTGTAGATCATTGGGGAGAGCTAAATAAGCTCATCGATGCGGCTATCGTAAATGTTGCGTTCACAAAACTGCTGTAGCCGCCTTGGTGTGTCGAGGCGTTCGCTGCTCGCTGCATTATCACAGCGACTCGGCACGGTGGCCAAGGCTGCACCTACGTGAAATGATCCGTCTGCCTACGCGGCCTTCGCGGTCTCCATGTCTTCGGTGTATTTACCGAAACGCGCCTTGCTATTGCACCACGCGCGGTGATGGAACGCCTGCTGTGCCGCGGCCACATTTGCTTGCTCGCCTTTCCAAGCTTTAAGCACAGGCGCCTGTAACGCGCGCCCATAGGAGAAGCTCAATTGCCAGGGCAAATCAGGCAGCTGATTCATCGCGTTGAGGTGCTCAGTCGCTTGCTGATCGGTCTGTCCTCCGGAGAGAAACACAATACCGGGAACAGCGGCGGGAACCACCCGTTTCAGGCAGCGCACCGTGGCTTCCGCCACTTCGTGCACCGAAGCTTGTTGCGGACAGTCTTTACCGGAAAGAACCATATTAGGCTTTAGCAGCATTCCTTCGAGCACGACCCGGTGCTCGTACAGAGCGTGAAAGACACTTTCCAATGTCTGCAGTGTGACTTCGAAATAACGCTCGATCGTGTGGGTACCGTCCATGAGCACTTCTGGCTCGACGATCGGCACCAAAACCTCTTCCTGACACAGCGCCGCGTAACGCGCCAAAGCTTCTGCGTTGGCGTCGATGCACGTCTGCGTGGGGATGTTGTCCGCAATTGAGATCACAGCACGCCACTTGGCGAAGCGCGCTCCTAATTGCCTGTATTCCGCCAATCGCTCACGCAGGCCATCGAGACCCTCGGTGATTTTTTCTCCGGGAAAATTCGCCATCGCCTTGGCGCCTTTGTCCACCTTGATTCCGGGGATGATCCCCTGCTCTTCCAGCGTTTTTACGAAAGTGCGACCGTCGCGCGTCTTCTGCCGAATCGTTTCGTCGAAGAGAATCACGCCGCTGATAAAATCGCCAGCGCCTTTTGTGGTAAATAGGACTTCACGGTATGCGCGGCGGTTTTCCTCGGTTGAAGGAACACTAATGCCCTTCAATCGTTTTTCGATTGTGCCCGAGCTTTCATCTGCCGCGAGGATCCCCTTGCCCGGCGCGACGAGCTTTTTTGCTATAGATTCTAAACTTTCGGTTTTCATGGTTTTCTCCTAATTAACTGTGGAAGTTAATGCCGATCATATTTTTAGGTTTTCACAATCTTTGCAAAGGATTTTCGTAGGTGGATGCTGCAAAATCTCTCGAGAGCAGATCCGAGAATATCCTTTGGAAAGTCCTGAGAAGTGATAAACTACAGCCGATGAAACTGCCAGCGCGATTGTTGTTGGCTGGGCTTACATTAGGCGTCAGTGTTCTCTCACCGATTGCACCCGCCGAAGTGCCTACCCCGGACTCGCACATTTCAAATTGCTGTGCGAGCCAGAGCATGGACAAGTGCCACAGTTGCCTCGTGGCCATGGGCGAGACAACTCCAGCGTCTGCGAGCTCATGTTGCACGACTCAAACGACATGTTTGGCTCTTTATTTTTCCAAGGCGACGCCATTCTCTACAAGTATGCATCTGCTCGGTGTGATTCGCGTCGGCGATGAACGCGCAACAGCGCGGACTCAGCGTCCGCTTATTCCACCGCCGCGCGGCGGGCTCTCCTGACAGTCGGCTCGGCGCGATTGAAATTCGTGGCCGAGTTCCTCAACGAAACTCAAAAGGAGGATTCGATGAAATATCTTCTTCTGA
>Ga0114129_10005248_pt1 | contig 18260 bp, 13 predicted proteins | sample RhiMetdeltSRZDD1_FD_80071 | JGI IMG/M metagenome (GOLD analysis project Ga0114129, IMG submission 80071) | Populus rhizosphere microbial communities from Tennessee, USA - Rhizosphere MetaG P. deltoides SRZDD1 (version 2) (version 2) | ecosystem: Host-associated > Plants > Roots > Rhizosphere >...
ATCTGGCGGGGCGCGCCGTCAATCGGCGACGACACTACCGACATTCTCTCTACGATGTTGTGCTTATCGAAGTCCGAGATTGAAAGATTGTACATGGACGGCGTAGTGCACCGCGCCGAGCCTTTCACAGAGCCGCAGGTCAAGTCGGTAAATCCATGAAGCGCTGGTACGACTCGATGGCGCCTTTACGCGCGACCCAGAACGAACTAATGTGTTCCGGCCAGTCATGGACTTCTCGGGCTTAGAGGCCTGCTAGGAATCCGGTAGTCAGAGTCGCGCCAAACTGCACTACCTGACCTGGCGAAAAATCATATAGGTTGGTAGGTCAAAATCGGCGGATCTTGTAGCTAATCGGCTCTGACTGCCCGGCAACTCCGCGGGACTAGCTTTTAATCCGGGAGTCGTGGGTTCGAATCCCACCGGGCCCTCCATTTTTCGGATACGCAATCGACTTACCGTGGCCTCAGCTACCCGCGCCACTTTACTTTGTGCACCGCGCAGCCTCCGGCTCACACTTCGTGCTGAGCCTGTCGCACGGAGTTTGCTCGTCTTCGCGTTCGCATGAAATGCCGACAGCCGCGCCGCCACGGAACGGATCATGCGATCGTCAACGGCCCCCGTCTCGAGCAGCCGGTCCATCATTTACTCCTCGGGGAGGTGCTGCATATTGATGGCGTATTCGAGGCGCTGCATCTTGATCGCGTATTCGACGACGCGCCCTCGTCCCGCGAAAGAGCGCCGTCGTTATCCCTGCGAATCGCAACGACGCCGAGGTAAGTGTCTGCACAAAGCCGCGAATTGAGCCCAACCTCATGCCCGCGGTACCGCCGCTTGGCCAATTTGGAGTAGTCGAGGAAGCCGAAATCAACCGGCTTCTTGATCTTGTAAACGTAGTCGCCTGCAAAACAACGTACGAGATGTGCGTTTGCACGAACTCGACGTTCGGTGCTGAGTGTGTGGATAGTCGGAAGGGTTCAGCAGAACGCGGACGAGTGGTGGCTATGGAACCTCGGCACGAGAATAGGGTCTTGTCGGAGCGGCGGTTAGTCGAGCGCAAACTCCTGGAAGGTGACTTCTCGGTAATCCAAGGTGCTGAACGCAACAGCGGAGAGGTGAGCCCTTTTGACTCTACCTCTCCGCTGCCGAGGGACACCAGCGGAGCTACGTCGTCTGTGTGCTCTTAGCCAGCTTTGCCTGATTGCCGCCGTTTCGCTGGTTGGCGAGCTCGGCCGCGTAGTAGACTGCCGGCGCGAGGAATAGGACGAAAGTCCCACCGACCGCGACCATGAAGAAGCCCATCCCGATCACCAAGTCGGAGACCTTGAAGCCCATGACGGCCACGCCGAGACTTGTCCGCAGGAAGGCCGAGGTCTGAGCGGTGATGCGGAGCGGGTTGGCGACCGGGGCGCCGCTGGCATCCGTCGCAGCCGGCTTGACGGGCCGGATGGCGTGTTCTGAGAGTGACCTTTGGCACCAACCTCGGAACCGTTTCCCACTTGACAGACAACCCGGCTCTAAATCGGCAGCGAAGTGACGACCATCAACACGGACGCCACTCCATGATTGATCCGAGGGCGTTGCGAAGAGGACCGTTCTTGTGTCGCCCGACGATACCCGCGTCGTTGCTTACCACTACAAGGGCAGCAATTAGCAACGGAGAGGTGACGCAGTTGAAGATTGCGGCAAAGAATCGCGCCTTAATGGCGTAGCCAGATGGCCAGGCCCACAAGGGTCGATGCCGCGATCATGGCCTGGACTTTGCGGAGCCTGGCGCGGGTTCTTCTCCAAGCCTTCTGTCCAGTCGAAGACTTCCGCCACCGCATATTGCTCCTGAGCAGGCGAGTAAAGGGATCGCGAGCAAGCCTGTGCCGATAAACCCGCCGGCGAAGAGTGTTGTGGCTGAGGCCCCGGCCAATCGGCGCAACGCCCCGGCAGCCCGGCATCTCTTAATCCGGGAGTCGTGGGTTCGAATCCTACCGGCCCTCCAGACCCTTTGCGTAGTGACCCCTGCGAGGGCAAAGGGGGCGCGTGTATTAGGTGGGGAGATGGACCTGCCCCGGCTGTGATGCATCCAACGGCGTCGTCCTATGGAGTCTTTCGATTAGCCGCTGGAGGCCGGAGCGCAAAGGGACGGGCGGGCCCCATCGTCCGGTCGCTGCAATCAGTGCCGGGCTCAGGAGTGATCTATCGACGTCCCCAGGGCGCCGCGGCCCCAGGACCAATTGAGGCGCGACTCCCAGGTGCTCGCCCACGATTACGGCGGTCTCCCGTATCGTAGTGGCGGTACCGCTGCCGACATTCCAGATGACGTTTGCTGAGTACGAGACGGCGAGCTTGACCGCATCCACCAGGTCGGACACGTAAAGGAAATCGCGGACCTGGCGGCCGTCGCCGTGGATCTCGACGGGAAGCTGGCCGGCGATCCGCTCTACAAAAATCGCGAGCACTCCACCCTCGGCGTCGCTTCGCTGCCGCGGGCCATAGACGTTTGACGGCCGCAATATCGCAAACGGGAGCCCAGCAGCGCGAACGCATTCTTCTGCTAGAAGCTTGTGCGTGCCGTAGAAATTACGCGGCGAAGGCGGTGTTTCTTCTGTCGCTGGTTCGGCTGTCTCTCCGTAAATCGCCCCGCCAGATGAAATGAACACAAATCGGCGCACGGATGCCTGTTTGGCGGCATCCAATAGCACTTGTGTCCCCATCTCGTTGACATCACGATCGAACTCCGGATCGTTCATCGAACGCTCGACGCTCGTCTGCGCTGCGCAATGCACGATTACTCCCGCTTGAGCCGCGTGCAATGCCTCAGCGACCGCTACTTTCGACCGGATATCGCCGACATGAAGCGAGACTCCGTGCGGGATATTATATGCGCGGCCTGTGGTCAGGTTATCGAGCACGTGAACCCGTCGTCCTTCTGCGCACAAGGATTCCACGATATGGGAGCCGATAAAGCCCGCACCACCGGTGATGAGCACTCCGCCTTCGGCAAACCTATGCGTCATTGCTACTGGTCACAGCTTTTGAGGTAGGCAGGAACGGACAATAGCTTGTCCAGCCGCACGATGTCATAGCCTTTCGCTCGCAATCCCTTAATGATCCCCGGAAGCGCATTCAACGTTGCTGAGCGGTCAGTCTGTGCATCCGTGTCCTTGCCGTCATGGAGAAGAATGATCGAACCTGGCTTCACGGAATCGAGCACCCGACGGGCAATTTCGTCAGGTGGGGGGTCCTTCCAGTCTCGTGGTATGACGTCCCATGTCACCGTTTTCATTCCGTGACTCGCGACAGCGTGAAGCTGCCACGGAGTGTGGAAGCCGTTAGGCGGACGATATATGGCCGGGCAGACTCCGGCGGCGGAGGAAATTGCGTGTTCGGCTTTCCAAAGCTCGCCATAGTGAGGATCGACGAGCGCGTCGCTCTTGTGATGGCGATATGAATGGTTGCCAATGAGGTGCCCCTGCGCCACAAGGCTACGGACAATGTCCGGATGCGATTCTGCGTTCATCCCGACAGTGAAGAACGCGCCCTGCACGCTGTAGTCGTCAAGAGTTTTGGCGATCCTCAGGGTCCAAGGATCATTCGGTCCGTCATCGAAGGTAATGGCGACCTCCGTCCGGTCGCGCGGGCCATGGGTCGTCATGTCGCCGTAGAGTTGCGACCCTGGTTGCCAGGCGAGATAGACCGCGACTACTGGGAAGCCGACGCTAAAAACGAGCCCACCCTTGGCGCTGAGAGCTAGCATGCTGCGTAAAGGACGCCGATTGGCAGCGATCCGTGGAGTTTTCGCCCAGACAGGAGGCACAAGCGCGACCAGGGCCGCAATTGCGGCTAAGCCGCCGGCCAGCCAAAGAGCGGGCGCTGTCCCGCCGGCCTGGTTAAGCGCGCCGCCCAGCGCAGGCCCGACGGCGTGCCCGATGCTTTCCATCGTCAGGAACCAGCCGAGCAGCGTGGCTGTCTCTGCGCCATGCGATAAATCGATTGCCATTGCGCTGACTGATGGCATGGCTAGGGCCAGACCGACTGCTGTCAGCATCGCGAGGAGCAGCACGGCGCCACTTCCGGTCGAAGCCGACAAGCCCCAGACGCCGACCGTCACGGCCAGAAAGCCTGCGCCGAGTACCGGAATGCGGCCGACGCGGTCCGCTAGTGAGCCACTGAGAAGCACGGCACAAGCGCCTGCGGCGGCTGCAGGCGCGAAAAGGAGCAGCTCTTCGCGGACCGAGATATGTAGAGAAGTTCTACCGTAGCTGCCGAAGACAGCAATCAAAGCCCCCAGGATTGCACCTTGAAGTAGAAGGATCAACGAAAACGCCGATCGACGGGGCGAAATCAACAGGCGGAGCCACGAGAGGCGGCGTGATGCCTCCGCTCTTGCCACAACCCTCGTTGGTCGGGAATTCGGGAACTGGCCAACGACTAGAAGCGCAGCTAACAACGCGCAAATGGAGACCGCGATCGCGGCGGCATACGGAAAACCAAGGGGAAGGATGAAGCCGAGCCCCAGGGCCGTTGCTACGGCCGCGCCGGTCGCTACAGTCATGCCTGCGGAAAGGCGCGCCCGCTCATCTTCGGCGAACTCCGCGGCTGCCATGCTGAAGGTGGACGGCCATATGGCTGCGGCGCCGAGGCCATAAAGCGCCGCCGCTGGGACGCCCAGGAGTGGTTCAACAGCCGCCATCAGCATCGCCGCCTGCCCGGCGACCGCCAGGCAGAGACCGCCGATGATGCCCCGTCGAGGGCCTAGACGATCGATTAGGTAACCGGCAGGAAGCTGCCCTACGAGTTTCGCTGCTCCGTAAGCGGCCAGAACATAGCCGGCAATTGCCTCGCTAGCGTGGTACTGCTCGGGCAGGTAAGACTGGACTGCAACGAGTAAAGTGAAAACAAGCCCGGCGTCGACCGCGAACGTGAGCAGCGCATATTTGCGAGCGCGCGGCTCCCCTAGCGGGCGCAGACGCGCAAGCAGCGTCACAATCGGCGCCCGTAAGACTAAAGTGGACATTGGGATAATGAAGAAGGCCGGTGTTGGCCGGCTACAAACGGCTGTATATTGTAGACGACAAATCTGTCCCCTGGATCGATGTAGGTGACGCTCGCTCTCCCGCTGGCCACGAGCGAAGTCAGCAGATCACCTTCGTTAAAGTGCATACGGCGTTCCCATGCGCGCTCGACGACCACGAAATCGACGCGTTTAAAGCTCGTGTAGCAACCGTATTGCTCCATATTCCATGGTCTGTGGAAAGTGCTCTCGGTGAAGAATTCATTCGAAAGTACGGCCCCGTGGCGTATGAAACGGTACATTCCATCCTCGCGCTCGCTTGGTTCTAGCACCCGGTAGGTCATGCCCGGCTGAAACTCCGGGGAGGCGAAGAAAGCAGCGTAGACATCAGAACTATCATGGAGGACGCCCCAGTAGCCGCTGGGAGCGCGGTTAAATCCAATGAAGCCACCAAGCAGCACGACCCCGAGGGCGCTACTCGCAAGACCGAGCCCAAGAACGGGACGGTAGTTGCGCCGCACCCAGGGGGCGACCCATGCCAGGACAAACGGCGCCGCGAACCATGACCCCCGGCTGACGATCGACGAGATAGTCGTCCGCACAAAGGCGCTGGGTTCCTCGTTTACGGCCGGGGTGGACAGAGTCATCCAGTAGACGGGAATGAGCGCTAGTCCAACAGGCACGACTAGAATGAGTAAATCGCGCACTCGTTCTCGATGAAGTGCCATAGTGATGGCGAGGTAGGTGCCTGTGGCGAGGGACCCGATCATCGGGTGACTGCTGATTGTGAGCCAGAGGAGCAGGGCAGTCAGCACGGTGTTTCGGCGTTCGAACGCTGAGACGAAAAGGAAGAAGAAGAGCGCGCACCACACCGTCGCGAATTGAAATGCGAACACGGAATCGATAAAGAAGGGGTTCAGTAGGAAGAGAAGAATCATCCACGGGTCTCGCATTACCGGCCGAGCCCTCCCAGCGGCCCAAACTGTTCCGGCAACCGCGATTCCCATCAGCAGGCTCACTGCCCAGTTACCTAGGATGGGGTACGTCAAGGCGCCCGCGAGATAGGGCACTAGGGCATACGGAAACGTCACGGCGCCTCCGCCGTCTAAAAGCGAGATGTGCAGTGGAAATCGCCCGTGGTGGAATATCTGGTCGCTGAGGTACCAAACATGCGCGTAGTTGTGCATGGAATCGGAGGCCAGGAAAAGCGACGTGCGGAGAATATCCCCGACAGCAAACGCAAGTCCAAGCAGCACGAGCGCGGGCAGCACCTTGACCGAGAGCGCGGGCATGTCTGACGGTTTGTTGCGGCCGGCGAAAACGCGCCACCAGGCGCCGACCATGGCGAGCGCATCGATGGCGCCGTCTCGGATGCTCGTCCGTGACCGTTGGACCGGCACCGGCACGCTTACATCGTTCGAGAGACAGTAGCCTAGGCGGGGCAATACTACCGCAACCTCGACGGTCTCGCTGTACCGATATCCGTGGTAGTACTGGAGCGCCTCGATCAAAGGGCCTGCCTTAAATACACGGTACCCGGACTCGACATCGTAGAAACGCATGCCGGCCCAGAACGACGCCCACCAGGTGAGAAGGTTATTACCGGCTCGCTTAAGCAGGCTATAGCCGGAAAGATCACGACGCGCGACGGCAGCATCGAATCCCTCGTCGGTTACGCGGCGCGTGAGCCGGTCCAGATCAGCGGGGTCGTGCTGTCCGTCGGCATCAACGGTGATAATCACATCGTCAGCGCTGAGTTCACCGGCCGCGACGAGGCCGGCTAACTCCTTGAATGCCGCATAGTAAGCAGCAGACAATCCCCGGTTGTGCTTGAAGAAGATAGTATGCGCGGATCGGCGGTGGCGCGCCCAGGCGATGATCAGCTCTCGTGAGCCGTCAGTCGACCCGTCCTCGACCACAACGATTTGGTCCACCAGCCGCTCCAATTCATCAAGGACTTGAACGACGGTGTCCTCCTCGTTGTAGACGGGGACGACAGCAATCCTGCGAGGCGCCGCGACAGCGGATCTCGCCTGCTGCGCTCGCTGGATCGTATTCATGCTTTAGGAAGTATGGCCACTGCCTCCTCGCTCAGCCGCTCGGTAAGCCAGGGGACCGTCCGCCGCATTCCTTCGTCGAAATCTATGACCGGCTTCCAGCCGAGTTCTCGCCGCGCCTTCTCGCTCGAGACCTCGCTTCCGGCATAATCGCCTGTGCGGGCCGGTACGAACTCAATCCGATTTTGGGATCCGGTCAGGCGCAGGACTGTTTCGGCGATGCGGAGGATCGTGACTTTCTCGCTACCATCGAGGTTGTACGTCTGGTTGACCGCGTTTTCGGTCAGCGCGGCGACATGTCCGCGGGCGAGGTCTTCGACGTAAATAAACTTTCGGTGCTGGCTGCCGTCGCCACTTATCGTTAGGGCTTCGCCCCTTAGCGCCTTGCGTACGAATACCGGCATGACAAGGGAGAAGCGCATCCTCGGTCCGTACGGAATCCCATAGCGCAGGATGGTGAAAGGAAGTCTATGCATGTTCCAGTAATCATGGCAAAGCATCTCGGCGGCAATCTTGGAGCTGGTGTAAATGTGACGCGCAGCGGCGACGTCCATGGGCGTACCTTCGTCAACGGTGTTGGCATCCGATAGCTGCGCCGACGAATAAACCCATACCGTGCTGGCAAAAACACACCGCTTAATCTCGTTCAAGCGCGCCGCCTCGAGTGCTCGGAGAGTGCCGGTCACATTGAGGTCGATAGCCGCCGGCGGATCGGCAACAACGTCGTTTACATCCGCCACCGCCGCCAGGTGGTACAGGACGTCAAGACCAACGCATGCCTCGTTAAGCGCGCGACCGTCCAGGACGCTGGCTTCACGAAAGCCAATATCAGCCCGGTGCGGAGGCCGAACGTCAATGGCCGCCACTTCGTGCCCGGCGTCGAGGAGCGCGTCCGCCACATGCGATCCGATGAAGCCGGAGGCCCCCGTAATCCCGATTCGCATCTTAGTCCCGGGCCACGGCATTTGCCGTATGCGTCAAAGCAAGGGCGTGTTCCAGTGAATCGACCACGTACTCGGCGTCGTCTGCTGCCATTTTCGCGGAGATGGGAAGACAGATATGCTCGGCGCATATTCGCTCCGCTTGAAGGAGCCGTCCGGCGGGATAGGCTCTAAATACGGGCTGCTGGTGGCACGGCGTTTCATAGACCTCGCCGCTTAAGCCGATGTCGAAGTCATCGCGCAGGACTTTTTTGAGCGCCCCGCGGTCAACGGTCGGGTCCAGCCAGGCAATGTACTTGTAGTAGTTTGAGTGAACGCTACGGGGCACGGCCAAGGATCGAACGCCGCCGCGGAGTCCGCCAACACGGCGATCATAAATCTCAGCGATCTGACGACGGCGGTCTATGAACTCGGGGAGGTGTCGCAGTTGCGTGCGGCCTATAATCGCGTGTGGTTCGCTCATCCGCCAGTTGTAGCCAAGGCGCACGTGGTAGTTGGTCGTGAAGCCTTCCTTTCCCTGGTCACGGTAGATCAGGGCTTCGCGATAGAGTGCCTCGTCGCTGGTGGTGATCATCCCTCCTTCACCGCTAGTCATGACCTTCGTTGGATAGAAGGAAAACGCTGCCGCGATTCCGAAGCTGCCCGCCGGCTGACCGCCAAGCGTCGAACCTTGGGCGTGCGCTGCGTCCTCGATCAACGGCACCCCAACCTGCCTGCACACTTCCGAAATTTCGTGAATGCGGGGGCTTACTAAGCCTCCGATGTGAACGATGACCACAGCCGCTGTGTTTGCACCCAGACACTCCCGGAGGCTGCCCAAATCAAGCGCGAGGCTGTCGGCCTCGCAATCCGCAAACCGCACGCGCCCGCCGGCATGAATGACCGCGGCCGCCGTCGCGAAGAACGTGTTCGTTGGCACGACAACCTCTCGGCCCTGCACGCCGATCGCCCGGAGGATGATTTCGAGAGCACTGGTGCCGCTATTTACGGCGATCGCGTACGGCACTCTACAAAGATCCCCGAACTCCTCTTCGAACTGCCGGCCGTTTTTGCCGAGAGTAAGCGCCCCGGTTTTGAGGCACTCGCTTATTCCATCCGTGATGTCCGAAACGTCGTCGTCCGAAAACGAGATAGCGGCGGGAGGCACCCTCATCGCACACCCTTTCTGCTAATCCAGAACGCCAGGAACAGCGCCTGATTAACTACGTTGCTACTGTAGCGGGGCTGGAACTGCCGAACCTTAAGAAACCACTAAGGCACGGGTAATAAATCACGAAGTCTCTTGGCGGAACGCTGAGAGACCGGAAGCTCGACGATGAAGGTCGTGCCATCGGACCGCGATTCCACACTGATATCGCCGCCGAGCCCTTCGACTACGTATTTCACGATAGAAAGACCGAGTCCGATCCCTTCACGGTGTACTCTGCTCGCCTCGGTACCCCGGTAAAATCGGTCGAAGATTCTAGGCAAGTCCTCGGCGTCGATGCCGATTCCTGAGTCACGGACGCTCAGTCTAGCTCGTCCCTTCTGTTTGACGAGTGAGACGCCGACAACGCCGCCGTCAGGCGAGTAGTTGATCGCATTCTCGAGCAGATTCCGAATGACCTGTTGCAATCTCTGGGCGTCACCTTCAATCATGAGATCGGGCATAATGTCCACCTCCCATGAGGCCGTCGGCTCGGCGGACTGCATCCGCGAAGATTCTTCCCTGCATAGCCTGGAGAGGTCGACAGTGGCCCGCTCCAGCGACTGGGCTCTATCGCGGTTCAGCAGCAGGAGATCACCGACGAGAGATGTCATGGCACTAGCCTCGCGGGACATGCGTTCCAGACAGGCCGCACGGTCGATCTCAGGCAGCTCCGGATCACGGAGGATGTAGAGGTTGGTTCGCAAGATGGTCAATGGCCGTCGAAGTTCGTGGGAGGCCTCCGCTAAGAACCGGCTGTGGGCAGCCAGTGTCTGCTCAATCCGCTGAATAAGATCGTTGAACGTTTCTGTCAGCTCACCAATCTCGTCTCTCGTCGGGCGCTTCACCAGCCGTTGGCTAAAGTCGCTCGTGCGCTCCACGCGGCGGGCCACGCGTGACACCTCCCGGATGGGGTCAAGCGCTCGTCCGGCAATGAAGTAGGCGGGCAGCGATGTTAGTACGAGAGCAAAGATGCCACCGATGAGGAGAGTACCGCGGATTTCCGTGAGCGCTTCATCCGTCTCGTTCATAGAACGACCAACCACAATGCTCCCTCCACCGTGAGAGGCAGAATCGATTGGCATGTGAAGAAGCCGGAGCTGTTGCTGTGCTACCTTTCGCTCATACACCGCCTGCTCGTTCAAGGACTTGCCGGCGGGAAGGACATCCTGAGACCCTCGAAACGAGGAATATAGAACCCGGCCAGAGGAGTCCCGGATCTGGAACAGAAGCCCAGCAGCCTCTTCGGTCTCCAACGCCTGACGGCTGTTTTGAATTTGGGTCGCGTCGACCGTGCCGACGGGCAAGGTAGCAATGATCGAGTTCGCCTGGGCTTCTAGGCCGTCGTCCAAGCTGCCGTAGATTCGATTGCTCGCCAGGAAGTTGACTGTGACCGCGAAGCCGGCAAGGACCAATGCGACCAGTCCTACACAGAGCAAGGTGATACGGAGCCGAAGGGACACTGGCGCCTACTCCTTTAAGATGTAGCCGATTCCCCGCACGGTATGGACCAAGCGGGATTGATCTTGCCCTTCCAACTTCTGGCGGAGGTTGGCAATATGCACTTCAAGGCTGCTGGAACCCGAGTCGGCCCAGGTTGGTCCCCATACCGAGAGGATTATCTCGTCGCGTCTAATGACGGTTTCCGGACCCTCCAGGAGCACCTGTAGGATCCGGAATTCGGTTGGAGTAAGGGAAAGGTCTCTATCGCCACGGCGAGCCACCCAGGTGCGGTCATCCAGAAGGACATCGGCATAAAGGCGCTCCCCGCTCTTCGGATGAAGTTCACGCCTGCGACGGCGCAGGGCGAGCAGCCGCGCGACAAGTTCGTCTAGATCGAACGGTTTTACCAGGTAGTCATCCGCCCCGGCTTCGAATCCTACAAGACGATCAACGACAGCATCCTTAGCGCTGAGCATCAGTATTGGCGCCGAAGTGTTGTTACGAAGGAGCCGCAGCGCCGTCACCCCATCCATGCCCGGCATCATGACGTCGAGGACGATAAGGTCAATCCGCGGCTCTTGGTCAACCCGCTCGAACGCTTCCCCTGCTCCATCCGCGATGAATACACGGAAGCCACGCCGCGTCAAAGCCAACTCCAAGGCAGCCAGAAGGCTCCTGTCATCATCCACGATCAGGATGCGCGGCTGGTCTTCTATGGGCAGATCGGGGGCAGGTGCGCTCAGTTTGTCGCCTCTCGTCTCGCCTAATTCTAATCGGGTTCGTCGTCCAGATGACAGAACCCGAGCCGAGTCTTGACGCGGAGGGATTGACCGCGAAGCCCAGGCTGCACGCTACAGACAGATCCGCGTCTCTTTGATTCTCGAGGGAAGACCTGATAAGGTGTACCGAGCAAGAGGTGCTCCACGCTACGGACCCGCTTGCAATCAGTCCTCAGCGGTGTCGGCTGCTGGGGACTATTCTCTTCCCGCCACTTATCTCCACCGGCGCTCGCGAGGCGTTCTAGCTGCTAACTACCTATCTGCGCCGGCGCCGTCTCACCGTATACTTCGGTGCTGATCTGATAAGCGTGGGCCTCCAGTGCTAGGGCATCGGCCCGCGCGGCTGCCAGAACCTCCCGCCCCAGCTGCTGGACTTCAGAGAGTTCGAGTTCCTCGGCGATATGAGCTGGTCCCCTCCAGCCGACTCTAACCTCGCCTGCGCCGCGAGAATAGTATTTGGTCTGGAAAACGTCTCCCTCGCCCAGGCTCGACTCTGCGAGTACCAATACATTGTCATAGCAGCCCGCGGGCACACACGTCTGCTGCGCTGTTTGGTCAACCTGGGCATAGTCAGACCAATCGACCGCCGGACCCCAGCCCTGGAAATAGCTTGGAATTCCCGGCTTGGGCTCGGCCCACATTTTTATCCCCGGCTTAGCGTTCTGGATGCCGGCGATCCAGGTGGGGGCTTCGACGAATTCGCCTGCTTTGTATTCCTCCGGGTGCTCCCCGAAGTACCAAACGTTGCCGTCATCGTCCTGAGCGTAGAAAGCAATCTCTTTCTCCACCAGCTCACCGGAGCTGAAATCCTCGATGTAGGCCACCACTGTGCGCACCCCCATAATTTCCTTCGTCAAATCGGTGACCGTGAACTGCAAGCGGTGAGGCACCTGTTTTCTGCGCTCGGTCGTGTAACCGTCGTAGACCCATTTCGTTCCCGGCTGAAGCGGGTACCATTGGTTGTCGACATTGGTCGACCGGGTGAACTTAGCGGGATCGAACTCGGTGAACTGCGGTTCCGGCGCCTGGCCAGCGGGGGATGCTTCAGGTGTTTGCCGACTCGTACTCGTCGTTGGCCCGCTGGTCGCACCGGGGCTCGCTTGACCCTTGGTTCCGCGGGCGGAGGAATCGCCTCCGCAGGCACCCGTTGCCGCGACAAGCACAAGGGAAGCAGCCGCGACATAGGCCTGAAGGCGTGGCATTTTTGTTACTCGCTGCGTTCGCATTGGTGGAAGAAAGCATATAAGCGTAAGCCAGCATGAAATTCACATGAAGAAAAATAAACTTCATTAGAATTGCAAATCGCGAAGCGTAATCCGTTGACAATGCTGACGCGCGAGCAATATCGTTGCGCTACGAAGCCGAAAAAGTGCCTCACAGAAGGGGGAGGTTCAACCGGTAGGAATTAAGTCCTAGAGCCCTCAGCGGCCGACACCGCTGAGGACTTTTTTGCAAGAAAGGGTCCGTAGCATGGAGCACCTTTTGCTGTTTCCTAAAGGCATCGGTGGGCGATGACCTCCACAAGAAGCCTCCTCGGCAAAGGAGGTAACGCCTGATGCGCTGGCTCATCGACGCATGCCTCAAGGCCCGCGTTCCGATTGTCGTCGTCGCTGCTGCCTTGGTGTTTCTTGGATACAGGGACGTTCGCGATATGCCCGTGGACACGCTTCCCGAATTCGGACCGACGACGGTCGAAGTCCAGACGGAGGCGCTGGGTCTGTCAGCCAACGAAGTAGAACAGTTAATCACCGTACCCATGGAGCAGGACCTCCTGAACGGCGTCGCGTGGCTTAAGTTCATTCGCTCGAAGTCGGTGCCAGGCCTCTCCTCCATCGAACTCGTTTTCGAGCCCGGCACCGACCCTTACCGGGCTCGACTGGCAGTGCAAGAGCGGGTCTCCCAGGCAAAGGTCGCACTGCCGGGCGTATCCAGCCCGCCGCAGATGCTTCAACCCTTGTCGTCGACCAACCGCGTAATGATCGTTGGGCTCTCGTCAAACGAGCTGACACCGATCGAGATGTCAGTGCTGGCACGCTGGACGATCAGGCCTCGTCTGATGGGCGTTCCCGGAGTAGCTAACGTTTCGATCTGGGGACAGCGGGAACGGCAGCTACAAATACTGGTGGACCCCGCACACCTTCGCGATACCGGCGTCTCACTCCTTCAGGTCGTGGAGACGGGTGCGAATGCCCTGTGGGTCTCACCATTGACCTTCGTTGAAGCATCGTCGCCAGGTACCAGCGGTTTCATCGATACGCCTAACCAGCGGGTCAGCATTCAGCACATCCTACCGGTCTCGTCGCCCGAGGACCTTGCGAAGGTGAACGTCGAAGAGACGAATCTGACTCTGGGTGACGTCTCCACCGTAGTGGAGGATCATCAGCCGCTGATCGGTGATGCGGTGCTCGGCAACGGTCCAGGCCTGCTGCTTGTCATAGAAAAGTTCCCCGAGGCGAATACCCTGGATACAACCCACGGCATCGATGATGCGATCGACGCCTTGCGCCCCGGCACGTCCGGTGTGCAGTTCGATACGTCGGTATTTCGGCCGGCCACTTCTATTAGGAGCGGCCTGGACGACCTTGAGATAGCCGGCCTGATTGCTCTCGTCCTCATCGCTCTAGCACTTGGCCTGCTTTTCTTCCAGTGGCGCACTGTTCTGGTTGCGCTCGCGGTGCTGCCAGTGACACTAGTAGCCGCGGCTTTCACACTTAGCCTGCTTGGTGAAACGTTTAACGTCATTGTCGCGGTCGGCCTCGTTGCGGCCCTCGCCATTGTGATTGACGATGTTATCGGCGACACGCAAGAGATCTCGCGCCGCCTTCATGAACAGACGGCGGATAGTGAAAAATCAAGGCTAGCCATCGTCATTGAGGCATCATTGCAGATGCGCTCGGCGATGGTCTACGGGGTACTCGTTATTGCCGCGGCGGTAGCACCGGTCTTCTTCCTGGACGGCCTGACCGGCGAGTTTTTCCCGCCACTCGCGATCGCTTACTTAGTTACAATCGCCATCTCCATGGGAGTTGCCATAACGCTCACACCAGCTCTAAGCGTACTTCTGATGTCGGTCGTGCGACCGGCTAAGAATGAGGCGCCAATGGGCCGCTGGCTGCACCGAAACTATGGCGTCCTGCTGTCCAGAATCCTGAGCCTGCCCATCCCTGTGCTGCTGGGCTCGGTTGCCGCACTCGTGTTTGTCGGTCTTATCGCAATTCCGCTTCTCGACAAACCGTCTCTTGTCCCGTCTTTCCGCGAAGACGAACTGCTCGTTCAGATCGACGGCGCGCCCGGCACATCCTTGCCGGAGATGAGCCGAATAGCGAATGCGATGAGGGACGAGTTACGAACTATTCCCGGCGTCCAGAACGTAGGTGGACACGTTGGCCGCGCGATCATGTCGGACCAAACCGGTGGCGTCAATTCAGGCGAGCTCTGGCTTTCGATTGATTCGTCCGCCGACTACGACTCCACCGTGTCCGCTGTTCAAAGGACCGTGGATGGCTATCCCGGACTGTCTCACAAGGTGGTCACCTATTCGGACGAAAAGGTCAAGGAAGGGCAGACGGGCTCCAAAAACGATATCACTGTCCGTGTGCTCGGCGAGGACGCGGGGGTCTTGCGCACGAAAGCTGATGAGATCAAGCAGACGATCTCCAATATTGACGGCGTCGTCGATCCCCGAGTCGAAGCGCCGGCAGTCGAGCCGACTGTCGAGATACAGGTCGACCTCGGGGCAGTGCAGCGTTACGGAATCGAGCCAGGAGCTGTTCGTCGAGCGGCGGCTGCCGTCCTCCAGGGGATTGAAGTCGGGAGCTTCTTTGAGCACGACAAGGTCTTCCAAGTGGTCGTGCGAGGAACGCCCGAGACGCGGGCGAGCCTAACGAGCATCCAGGAGCTTCTAATCGACAAGCCAAGCGGCGGTCAGGTGCGCTTGGCGGATGTCGCGAACGTACGCATCGCCCCAAATCCGACCGTCATCGAGCGCGAGGGCGTGTCTCGCCGGATGGACGTTGTCGCACGTGTAAGCGGCCGGGCGCGAAGTGCCGTCGAGAACGATGTCCGGCAGGCGCTTCGCAATGTGGAGTTTCCTCTCGAATACAACGCGACCGTTCTCAAGAATGAGACGGAGAATTCTTGGGACCGACTGCTCTGGCTAGCGCTTTTCGCCGCTGCGGGCATATTCCTGCTCCTTCAGGCGGCGTTCGGCAGCTGGCGCCTAGCTGCGCTGACGTTCGTCTCATTGCCGACGGCGGCTGTTGGTGGTGTGGTGGCAGCGTTGCTCGCCGGCGGCGATGTGACGATTGGTTCTTACATTGGATATGTCACGCTGCTGGGAATGACGGCGCGCAATAGCGTCGTCTTGATCGGCCGTTGTCAGAGCCTTTACCGCAGCCGTGAAGAACCGTTTACGGCCGATCTTATTGTCAGCGCAGCGCAAGAGAGGATTGCGCCTGTCCTAATGACCGCTACTGCTATCGCGCTCGGCCTCGTCGCACTCCTTCTTTACGGCGATCCGTTCGGCCACGAGGTCATCGAACCGATGGCGGCGATTATGCTCGGCGGCCTCGTAACCTCGTCACTTTTCAGCCTATTCATACTGCCATTCCTGTACCTGCGTTTCGCGCCTGAGCCCGAACCTGCCCCGGCGCGTCCGCCGCTGACCATCAGCCAGAAGGAGGTTCCAGCCTAATGATCAAGAGCAGAGTGCTACAGCAGCGCAATTCTAGATGGCTGTTCGGGGCAATGATTGTTGCCGCCAGTGCAGCCGCCCTCCTCCTGCTGCTACTGATAAGCCCCTGGTCCGAAACCAAGGCCGGTGAGACCGAAACCGGACCCGCCGAGGTTCAGCCTATCGATGGCTCCGAGCTGAACCGTGTGATCCTCACCGAAGAGGCTGCCGAACGTCTGGGCATCGAAACTGCCGCGGTCGCCGACTCTGAAGTGCAGTCGGCGGGAGGCGAGGCAGCGCTGCGAAAAGTCGTTCCCTACTCCGCGGTTCTATACGCCGTCGACGGGGGGGCATTCGTGTACACCAGCCCAGAGCCTCTGACCTTCGTCCGGGCGCCTATCACTGTCGACTACATCAAGGGAGACGTTGCGGTGCTGTCGGATGGTCCATCCTCCGGTACGGCGGTTGTGACTGTGGGCTCCGCCGAGTTGTTCGGCGCCGAATTCGAGTTCGAAGAGTAACGGCTGGCGGAGATATCCGGAGATGATGCGTTCGATTGTGGGCTGGAGCCTGCGCTTTAGATTCATCCTCATTTTCTTGGCGGCCGGCCTCATGTTCTTCGGCTACCGGGATGTCCGGAATATGCCTGTGGACGTCTTCCCTGAGTTCGCGCCGCCGCGCGTAGAAGTCCAGACGCTCTCAGTTGGCCTTTCCTCCACGGAGGTCGAATCCCAGGTAACCATTCCGCTGGAAGATGCCCTAAACGGCGTCGAACACCTTGACGTTATGCGTTCAAAGTCAGTCCCGCAGTTGTCTTCCGTCACGCTGATCTTCGAGCCCGGGACGGACTTGATGCGCGCCCGTCAACTGGTTTCGGAACGTCTCGCCGTGGTCAGTCCCACGCTGCCAACATGGGCTGCGCCACCTGTGATCATGCCTCCCGTTTCGGCGACACGGCGAGTCTTGATGATCGGTCTATCTTCGGACGAAGTGCCGCTGACTGACCTATCCATGACCGCCTACTGGAAGATCAGAGCTCGGTTGCTGCGCGTCCCCGGAGTCGCCAACGTGGCGATCTGGGGTGAGCGACTAAAGATGTTGCAGGTACAGGTCGATCCCGAACGGCTGCGCGACAACGGTGTTTCCTTAAACGAAGTAATGGAAACTACCGCCGATGCCGTAGATGCCGGCTTGCTCCGATTCTCAGAGGGCGCGGTGATTGGCACAGGTGGTTACCTTGATACGGCCAACCAAAGGCTGGTGATCAGGCACGTTCCACCTGTTGTCACGCCGGCCGATCTTGGTCTAGTGCCCCTCAAGGAGCACCCCGCCTTGCATCTGAGCGATGTAGCCGCGGTCGTCGAAGACCACCAACCACTGGTTGGTGACGCCATCGTGAACGATCGGCCGGGGCTCCTACTTGTTGTGGATAAGTTTCCTTGGGCCAATACCTTGGATACGACCCACGGGTTGGAAGAAGCAATCGATGAGTTGCGCCCCGCTCTGACTGGCGTACAGATAGACGCAGATATTTTCCGTCCCGCTACCTTCATCGACATGTCGATCGATAACCTCACACGGGCCTTGATAATCGGTTCGCTTCTTGTTGTCGTCATCTTGATTGCCTTCCTTTTCGAATGGCGCACAGCGTTGATCAGCCTGATCGCGATGCCTTTGTCCCTGATGGTGGCTCTCCTCGTGCTTCACCAACTAGGAGCGACGATCAACGTCATGGTTCTGGCGGGACTGGTCATCGCCATAGGTGTAGTCGTCGACGACGCAATCATCGATATAGAAAACATCTGGCGGCGCCTGCGCCAGCAGCGCAGCCAGGGCGGTGACAAATCGACCGCCGCGACGATCCTCGAGGCGTCGCTTGAAGTACGTAGCGCGATTGTCCATGCAACGCTGATGGATCTCGTCGTCCTTATGCCGGTCTTCTTCTTGGAAGGACTCACAGGATCATTCTTTCGACCGCTTGCTCTCTCTTTCGTGTTGGCGGTCCTCGCGTCGATGGTTGTTGCCCTGACCGTGACGCCGGCGCTCGGTCTGATCTTGCTCTCGAAGGCGCCGCTCCAGGGCCGCGAACCGCCGCTCAGGCGCTGGCTGCAGGCGGGCTATTCGTCGGTCCTGCGGCGCATCATTCGCAGGCCCTCGGCCGCCTACGTCAGCGTTGCAAC
>Ga0114129_10005249_pt1 | contig 18260 bp, 17 predicted proteins | sample RhiMetdeltSRZDD1_FD_80071 | JGI IMG/M metagenome (GOLD analysis project Ga0114129, IMG submission 80071) | Populus rhizosphere microbial communities from Tennessee, USA - Rhizosphere MetaG P. deltoides SRZDD1 (version 2) (version 2) | ecosystem: Host-associated > Plants > Roots > Rhizosphere >...
ACGTGTCCATCGTCTCCGTCTCGCGGCGTGCCTCGCCGCCGCAGCGGGGGCACGTCGTCCGCACCCAGTCCACCGCCTGGGCGAGCGGCGGCTTGCCCTTCGGCTTGTAGTCGTCGATGTCCGGCAGCTCGACCGGGAGCTGATCGTCCGGGACCGGCACGAGGCCATCGGTCTCGCAGTAGACCATCGGGATCGGGCAGCCCCAGTAGCGCTGCCGCGAAAGCAGCCAGTCGCGCAGGCGGTAGTTCACCGAGCGCTTGCCCTTCCCCTCGGACTCGAGCCAGTCCACGATCTGCTCGTACGCCTCGCGGTTGTTCAGCCCGTCGAAGCGGCCCGAGTTCACCATCGGCCCGTCGTCCGTGCAGGGCAGGTCGCCGCACTCGATCACGCGCCGGATTTCGATGCCGAACGTCTCCGCGAACTCGTGGTCGCGCTCGTCGTGCGCCGGCACGCCCATCACGGCGCCCGTGCCGTACTCCAGCAGCACGTAGTCGGCCACCCACATCGGGATCTCCTCGCCGGTGGCCGGATTCGTGACGGTGTGCCCGAGCCGCACGCCCGTCTTCTCCTTGTGCTCGTCGCCGCGCTCCTCGGGCGTCTCGTTCAGCGAGCGGTTCACGTACTCGTGGACCTCCGGCGAGTCGTTCAGCCGCAGCACGTCCGGGTGCTCTGGCGCGAGCACGAAGAAGGTGGCGCCGAAGATCGTGTCCGGCCGAGTGGTGAAGACGGGGTAGTCGATCCCGAGCTCCTCGCAGCGGAACACCACCTCCGCCCCCTCCGAGCGCCCGATCCAGTTCTCCTGCATGGTCACCACGTGGGGCGGCCACTTGATCCTCGTCATGTCTTCCAGCAGGCGGTCCGCGTACTCGGTGATCCGGAAGAACCACTGCTCGAGCTGCTTGACCTCCACCAGCGTGCCGCAGCGCTCGCAGCGACCGTCGATCACCTGCTCGTTCGCCAGCACGGTCTGGTCCTTCGGACACCACTTGACCGCCGCCTCCTTGCGGTAGGCGAGCCCGCGCTCGTACAGGCGCAGGAAGATCCACTGGGTCCAGCGGTAGTACTCGGGCTCGTGGGTGCCGAACTCGCGCGTCCAGTCGATCGAGATGCCCCACTCGCGGAACTGGCGCTGGAACTCGCGGATCGCCTCCTCGGTGGACTCGCGCGGATGACGGCCGGTCTTGATCGCGTGGTTCTCGGCCGGTAGCCCGAACGCGTCGTAGCCCATCGGGTGCAGGACGCGGTGGCCGTTGCGGCGCGAGAAGTGCGCCACGGCGTCGCCGACCGAGTACGTCTTCAGGTGCCCGATGTGAGGCTCACCGGACGGGTAGGGCAGCATCTCGAGCACGTACGCATTGGGGCGGTCGTCGGGATCGTTCGAGACCTCCCAGGTGTGCTCGTCGGCCCAGATCTTCTGCCATTTGGGCTCGATCGTCTTCGGGTCGTAGCGCTCCACGTCGATGCGCAAGGGTATCCACGCACCTAGATGGCCACTAGCCGCGTGGCGGACGCCTTCCAGCTTGCGATCACCTGCGCCCCCGCGCGGAGCCCCAGCTGGTCCGCCGAGACGCCGGTTATCTCCGCGGCCAACGGCTGCGGTCCGCGCAGGCCGAGCCGGACGCGGTTGCCGATCCGCGTGACCGAGAGGACCTCCGCGGACACATGGTTCTGCGTCGAGCCGGGCGGCCTCGCGGCCGCGGCAGGCTCGATCGCGATCTCCCACGGGTAGACGCTCACCGCCACCGGCCCGTCGCCGCGATCCGTGCTCGTGACCGCGCCGCCGCCGTCGAGCTCCACGTGAGTGAGGCCGTTCGGGCCGCTGCGCGCCACCCCGGTGAGCACCACCGCCCCCGTGAAGTCGGCCACGAACGCCGACCGCGGCGCGGCGGCCAGCTCGCTCGGCGTCCCCTCCTGGATAACCCGGCCGGAGTCGATCACCCCGACGCGATCACCGAGCTGCGCCGCCTCCGCGAAGTCGTGGGTCACGAGCAGCGCCGGCGTCTCCACCTGGCGCAGCACCGATGCGAGCTCGCGCGCCGCCCCGGCGCGTGTGCGCGCGTCGAGCGCCGAGAGCGGCTCGTCGAGCAGCAGCACCCCCGGCTCGCGGGCGAGGACGCGCGCGAGTGCAACGCGCTGGCGCTCGCCGCCGGACAGGGTCCGCGGGCGCGCGTCCGCCAGCTCGCGCATTCCGAAGCGTTCGAGCAGGCCGAGCGCCCGCTCGCGGCGCTGGCGCCGCGGCACCCCTCGCAGCGGATAGGCCACGTTCTGCCAGGCCGTCAGGTGAGGGAAGAGCGCGTACTCCTGGAACACGTAGCCGCAGCGACGCCGCTCCGGCGGCACGTCCACCCCACGCGTCGTGTCGAGCCAGGTCTCGCCCCCCGCCTCCACCAGTCCGCGCTCGGGGCGCAGCAGACCCGCGGCCACCCGCAGCACGCTGGTCTTGCCCGCACCGGAGGGACCCGCGAGCGCGAGGCACTCACCGGGCTGGACGTCGAGCGCGACGTCGAGGGCGAGCGCCCCGAGCCGCGTCTGCGCCTCAACCCGGAGCACCGCCGAGCGCCTCGCTGCCCTGGACCAGCTTCACCGAGACGAGGATGGCCGCCGAAATCCCCACCAGCACCGCGGACAGGGCGAGGGCGGAGTCGAAGTTGGTCGAGAAGCGGTCGTAGATCGCCAGGGGGACGGTCTGCGTGATGCCCTGGAACGAGCCGGCGAACATCAGCGTCGCGCCGAACTCCCCAAGTGCTCGGCCGAGCGCGAGCGCCGTGCCGGCGGCGAGGCCCGGCAGCGCTGCTGGGATCATCACGCGGCGGAAGCCGCGCGCCTCCGAGGCGCCGAGCGTGCGCGACGCGTCGAGCAGGGTGCGGTCCACGGCCGCGAAGGCGGCCATCGCCTGGCGGATGTAGAACGGGGAGGCCACGAAGGTGAGCGCCACGACCACGCCCGCGGTCTGGAGCGTCAGCTCGATGCCGGCGGCGTCGACCGCGCCGCCGAGGATCCCAGACGGCCCGACCGCCGCCAGCAGCGCGATCCCGGCCACCGCCGGCGGCAGCACCAGCGGCAGCTCCACGAGGGTGACCACCAGCGCCTTCCCCCGGAAGGAGCGGGTGGCCAGCAGGTACGCCGCCGGCGTGCCCACCAGCAGGATGATCGCGAGCGCCATCGCGGTCGTGCGGAGGCTCAGCCAGAGCGCGTCGAGCGCGCCCGGCTCACCCAGGCTGTCGATCAGCTCGGCGGGGCTCGAGTCTACGAAGATCGCGACCACCGGCAGGGTCAGGAAGGAGAGGGCAGTCGCCAGCGCAAGCGCGAGCAGCACCGGGAACGGGCGCACTACGGTGCTCCGAATCCCGCCTCGGCAAGCGCGTCCGCGCAGGCGCCGTCGCTGAGGCCGTCCACGAAGTCGCGCGCCTCGTCGGGCTGCTTCGCGCCCTTCACCACGCCGGCCGCATAGGTCACGTCGGGTTCGAGCTCCGCCGGCAGCTCCACCGCCCTGAGCTTGTCGCCGGCGGCGTTCACGTCGGTCACGTACACGAGACCGGCGTCGGCGGCGCCCTGCGTGAGCTTGCCTACGATGCCCTTCACGTCCGGCTCGTTCGAGCGCACGTTGGCGAGGATCGCGTCGGACTCGGGGCCCGGCAGCCGCGCCAGCACCTCGCGCGTGTAGGAGCCGATCGGGACCGATTCGGATCCGATGGCGAGCTTCACGCCGTCGCCCGCGAGATCGTGGACCGACTCGATCTCGGAGTCCTTCGGCACCGCGATCACGAGCTCGTTCGTGGCGAACTCGACGGGCTTCGAGAGCAGACCCTCCTTGTTCAGCTCGTCGGGCAGCGTGGTGTTGGCCGCCGCGTAAACGTCGGGCTTGACGCCCTGGCGGATCTGCGCCGCCAGCTCGTCCGAGCCTGCGAATGAAAGGCGGACGTCCGCGGCGTCGAAGTCCCCGCTGCAGGCTGTGAGCGCCCCCGCCATCGAGGACGCTGCGGACACCACCAGCCTGGCGTCGTCGCCGCCACAGCCCGCAAGCAGCAAGAGCAACACGAGCGCGCTCCGCCTCACCCGCGCTCCACCATCACCGACGTGGCCTTCACGGCGGCGGTGGCCGGCACGCCGGGTGCCAGCCCGAGCTCCTCGACGGCGTCGCGCGTGATCGCGGCTGTGATCCTGTGCGGCCCGGCCTCGATCTCGACCACGGCCATCACTCCATCCGCCTCGACCGAGCGGACGACCCCGGGGAAGCGGTTGCGGGCGGACAGCGAGTCGCCGGCGCGGTGGCGATTCGGGCGCTGCGCGAGGCGCTGGATCTCGCGCTGCGAGACCCTGCGCCGGTTGGCGCTGTCGCGCCTGGTCCGCAGGTTGCCCGCGCGCTCCCAGCGCCTGAGCGTGTCGACGCTCACCCCTATTGCGCGGGCGGCGTCCCCGAGGAGGAGTCCTTCGTCCTTCGCCATTGCCTAAGCATTGCATAGGCAATGGCGAGACCGCTAGCGGCGGCGGGTCCTCCGCGCGGGCTTGGCCTTGGCCAGGTAGGAGTGGCCCGCGCGCACCACCACGCTGCGGTGGCGCCTGTAGTCGCGCACCACGACCGCGCCGTTCGTCACGCGTGTGAGCGTGCCGTCGCAGCGGTCCAAGGTCAGCCAGCGCGTGCCGCGCACCGTGGCATGGCTGTGGCGCCCGTGGCTGCGGTACCTGCCGCCGCTGTCGCGGCCCCAAAGTCGCCGCACCCTGCGCGTCCTCGAGGCGCTGGCCCGGCGGGCGCTCCCGCGCCGTGCCTGCCGCGCGCAGCTCCTGAAGCTCCCGCCGCGCAGGTACACGTCCACCCGTCCGCAGCCGGAGCGCGGCTGGCGCACCGAGAAGACTCCGCCCCCGAAGGTGCCGGTCTGGACCCCGCCGCGGCAGCCCGCGCTGGTGAGGTTGACCTTCCCGCGGCGCGCGTCGAGGGCCACGCCGACGGGCAGCTCGGCGCCGGCAGCGAGCTCCTGCCAGGTTCCACCGGGCGCCTTGAAGCGCACGCCCTCGCCGTCGGCGACGATGGTCTTGGCGAACTCCGGCTCGGGCTCCGGCTCCGTCTCAGGCGTCTCGGTCACGGGGAGCGCGGCCGTGGCGAAGACCCGGTCCGGCCCGATCGTCGTGCCGGCATCGTTCTCGGCCACCACGCGGTAGTGGTACTTCGTCGCCGGGGCGAGGCCGTCGACCTTCGCCTGGACTTCGGTGAGGTCGTAGGAGCTGCCCGCGTAGGCGATCGGGCTCGTCTTGCCGTAGTCGGCGCCGGGTCCGTACTCGAAGTAGTAGGTGGTGGCCTGCGAGTTCGGGCGGACCTTGCCGCGCAGGCGTGCGGAGCCGGTGCCGATCTGATCGGCGGGCAGGTCGCGCACGAGCGGCGGCAGGGTGATCCGCGCCACGCCGCCCGGCAGGTTGTTGCCCGTGAACCACATGTTCCCGTCGGGGCCCGCGGCGATGAACCAGGGGTTCGAGATCGCGACCAGTCCCGCCGAGTACTCGGTGATGTCGCCCTGGGTCGTGATGCGGCCGATCCGGCCGGGGGCGGCGGACTCTGTGAACCAGAGTGCGCCGTCGGGGCCCGCGGCGATGCCGAGCGGGCTCGAGTTCATGGTCAGGCCGTCGCTGAACTCCATGACGTCGCCGGAAGTGGTGATGCGGCCGATGCCGCCAGGGTCGGCCTGGAGCGTGAACCAGAGGTTGCCGTCCGGGCCCGCCGCGATGTCGGTGGGCTCGCCACTGCCGGACAGGCCGCTGCTGAACTCCGTGATCACGCCCGCGGTGGTGATCTTGCCGATCTTGCCCGTCTCCTGCTCGGTGAACCAAAGCTTGCCGTCGGAGCCCTTGACGATCGATGTGGGCTCGGCGCCGGTACTGAGACCGTCCGTGAACTCGGTGATCGAGCCCTCGGGAGTGATGCGGCCGATCACGTTCGCCGCAGGGTCCACGTACCAGAGGTTGCCGTCCGGGCCGACCGCGATGTCGGATGGGTCGCCGGCCGTCGGGACGGGGTACTCCACCACTTCGCCGGCCTTGGTCACGCGTGCGATCGCGCCGTCATCGCCCGCCTGGGCGACCCAGAGGTTGCCGTCCGGGCCGGTGACGATGCCGCGGGGGCTGCCCGTGGGGAAGCCCGCCGTGAACTCGGTGATCACGCCGGCCGGCGTGACCCGCCCGACGGCGTTGTTGTTCTCCTCGGTGAACCAGCTGTTTCCGTCCGGCCCGGAGGTGATGCCCCACAGCTGGACGTTGTCCGTCAGCCCGGTTTCGAACTCGGTGACGCTCGGGCCGCCGGCAGTGGCGAGACCTGTCCCGGCCCCCAGAAACAGGGCAACGAGTCCCACCGCAATCGGGATCCTCGCGTGCATTCATGCTGCATCGACCCCGCCGTCCGCTTCTTTATGGAACGTTTGTCCGCGAAATGGCAGAGGCAAGCGAGAAGCGCGTCGCGCCGCTGGAGCTCTTCTTCGACCTGGTCTTCGTCTTCGCGCTGACGCAGGTCACGCAGCTGATGTCGAATCACCCCAACTGGACCGGACTCGGCCAGGGCATGCTCGTCTTGGCCGCGCTGTGGTGGGCGTGGGGCGCGTACGCGTGGCTCACCAACTACATAGCGGCCGACGAGGACCGCGAGCGCCTGCTCATGTTCGCCGTGATGGGCGCCTTCCTCGTGGCCGCGCTGGCCGTGCCGAACGCGTTCGACGACGACGCCCTGCTGTTCGCCGTGGCCTATGCGGTCGCCCGCTGGCTGCACATCTTCATCTTCGCCGAGGCAAACGACGACCTCGACGCCGCCGGGGCGATCCGCCGCCCTGGCGCGCACCGCCCTCCCCGCGCCGGCGCTCCTGATCGTGGCCGCATTCCTCGACGGCCCGGCGCAGGCGCTCGTCTGGGTCCTCGCGCTCGCACTCGACTTCGGCGGTCCGTTCGTGTTCGGCGTGCGGGGCTTCCGGGTCTCGGCCGCGCACTTCGCGGAGCGCTTCTCGCTGATCGTGATCATCGCGCTCCGCGAGTCGATCGTGGCGATCGGCGCCGGGCTGGAGGGCGAGATCGATGTGGGCGTGGTGATCGCGGCGCGGCTGGGGCTGGTGCTCGCCTGCGCGCTGTGGTGGGCGTACTTCGACGTGGTGGCGCTCGTGTCCGAGCGCGACTTCCGCGAGGCGCGCGGGGAGCGGCTTCTCCTGTTGGCGCGCGACTCGTACAGCTACCTCCACCTGCCGATGATCGCCGGCATCGTGCTCGTCGCGCTCGGGGTGAAGAAGGTGATCGGGCACGTGGACGAGCCGCTCGACACGGTTCCGGCCGTCGCGCTATTAGGAGGCGTGGCGATCTACTACGCCGGCCATCTCGGCTTCCGCCTGCGCAACGTGCGGACGGTCAACAAGCCGCGGCTGGTGGCCCTGGTGGTGTGTGTGGGGCTGATCCCCCTGGCCACCGAGGTCGACGCTCTCGTGTCGCTCGCGCTGGCCGCCGCCGTGACCTCCGCCGTGATCGCGTTCGAGGCGATCCGCTGGGCGGAAGCCCGGCAAAGGGTGCGCCAGGAGCACGCGCGGTAGCGCGGGGCGGCTAGGCGGCGGCCGCGCCCGGGTGCGCGGCCTCTGCGGGCGGCGCGCTCTCGCCGAACCACTCGCCGTGAAGGTCGGCCGCGAGTGGCAGGAAGGCGTCGACGAGCGCGGGGTCGAGGTGGGTCCCGCGCAGGCTCGCCAGCTCCGTGATCACGTCGCGGAGCGGCCAGGCGTCCTTGTACGGGCGCGGGGAAAGCAGCGCGTCGAATACGTCGCAGACCGCGCAGATGCGGGCCGCCAGCGGGATCTCATCACCTGCGAGGCCCTGCGGGTAGCCGCTGCCGTCCCAGCGCTCGTGGTGGTTGAGGGCGATCTGCTCCGCGAGCTGCACGAGCTCGGAGCGCGAACCCGACAGGATGCTCGCGCCGATCGTGGTGTGGGTCTTCATCGTCGCCCACTCCGCGGGGTCGAGCTTGCCCGGCTTCAGCAGGATCTTGTCGCTGATGCCGACCTTGCCGACGTCGTGAAGGGCGCTCGCGTGGCGCAGCAGCTCGGCGTGCTCGGCGGTCATGCCCACCTCGCGCGCGAGGCGCTCGCAGAGCCGGCCCATGCGCTCGATGTGGACACCGGTCTCGGCGTCGCGCCACTCCACGGCCACGCCGAGCCGGTGGGCGATCTCGCGCTCGGCCTCGGCGAGGTCGGCGGTGCGCTCGCGCACGCGCTGTTCGAGCAGCTCGTTGTCGCGGGTGACGCGGTGGCGCACGCGGCGCTCGGCGAACTCGCTCCAGGCGATGGCTCCGAACGCGCCGATGAGGAGCGCCACGAGCGGCGCGGCCACGTCCACGATCGTGCCGCCCTCGAAGGCGAACTGCGCGCCGGCGAGGAAGCCGGCGCCGGCGAGGACGGTCACCGCGCCGACCACGCCGAGCGGGAGTCGCCAGCGCGTGAGCGGAGCGAGCATCGCAAGCAGGACGAGCAGCAGGATGTCGACCCAGGGGGGAGCCGAGCGCAACGGGAGGCCGTTCAGCGCGGTCCAGATGGCGTTCGCCTGGACCTCGGCGCCCGGCATCAGCGCCTCGCCGCCGACCGGCGTGGAGTGCACGTCGCGGAGCGTCGGCGCGGTCGCGCCCACGACCACGATCTGGCCGCGGATGCGCTTGTCGGGAACGCGGTCCTCGAGGACGTCCGAGAACGAGACCGTCGGAATCGTGCCGGGCGGGCCCCGGTAGTCGATCCAGGCCGTGCCGTCTCGGAACCCCTCCGAGTCCGGTGCCTGCCCGGTCAGGCGCTCGCTGGTGACCACGGCGATGCTGTCGAGCGCTCCCGCGGCGCGCGGGAAGCGCGCGATCGCGCCGCTCGTGTCGTTGTGCAGATCCGACGCGGCGGCGCGGGCGCCGACGCTACGCAGGTTGGCATCGCCACCGAGGACGTCCGTGCCCCCGTCCGAGTCGCTCTCGCTGGTGGCAAGGACGGCACCGCCCGCGTCGCCGATCGCGTTGAAGAGAGCGAGGTCCTCACGCGGATGCGTGGGCTCGGTGAACTGGATGTCGTAGACGATCTCGCGCGCGCCCGCGGCGTGCAGCTCGCGGACCATGCGACCGTGCACCGAACGGCGGAACGGCCAGCGCCTCTGGAGGTCGCCGAAGGTCTTGGCGTCGATCCCGACGACCAGCAGCCCCTTGACCGGCTCGGTGCCGCGAACGTCGAAGCGTGCCTTCAGCGCCTCGCGCTCCAGCGGGGCGAGCGCGCCCGACTCGCGCGCGGTCAGCGCGATCCCGAACGCGGCGAGCGCGACCGCGCCGAGCGCCGCTAGGCGACGACGTCCACTGACAGGTCCCGGGGCGGCAGGCACACGTCACTTGTCGGGCCGAAAAGACCCCCGCTTGACTGGACGTTTGTCCGGTAGGGCCTCCTCAGGCCACCGCCGCGAGCCGCGGTGCGACCGGGATCAGACGGGCGTATGGCCGCCCCCTGCGGCTGATCAGGACCTCGTGTCCGTCGGCCGCGCGTTCGAGGTAGTAGCCGAAGTGGTTGCGGAACTCGTGCGCGCCCACCCGGAGGACCTCGGGCGGGGCCGGTGGGGAGGTGGAGCTGAGGGGACTCGAACCCCTGGCCCCCTGCATGCCATGCAGGTGCTCTTCCAGCTGAGCTACAGCCCCGGGAAGCTCAAAATCTACAGCACGATTCAGGCAGGCCCTCTGGCCGTTTCTCGTTGGCTTGACTCTGAGGTCGATGCCTCGTCGTCTGGCCACGAGGGAACTCGGCAGCAGGTAGCAGCGCTCGAGGTCCTCGCAATAGACCGCGACGAGGTCGATCTCGTCCTCGCGGTAATGGCGACGCTCGTATCCAGTTGGCGTGCACCACGAGCTGGTGAGGTTGACCTTGATGACTGCTCCATCGTCGCTCAGTCGGCCCCACTTGCACTGCACGCGGAAGAGGCGCTCGCGGATCTCGAACGCGAGGTCGTAGCGGGCGTGCTCCACGACGGGGCGCAGCACGGGAATGCCGAGTTTCGTTGCGGCGGCGGTGATCACCGTTTCGGCTATTCCTCCTTTCTGGTTCGTCGACAGCACGAACGTATGTTCCCAGACCAGTCGGACGGATGTCAGCCGACTGAGCGGGCCGGTGCTTCGCCCCAGAGGTTCTCGAGGCGGTAGTACTCGCGCGCGTCGGGCGTGAAGATGTGGACGACCACGTCCCAGTAGTCGAGCAGGATCCAGCGGGCCTCTCGATCGCCCTCCGTGCGGCGGGGGAGCAGACGCTCGTCGCCGTCGTGCTTTAGCTCCTCGTAGATCGCGTCGTGGATCGCCTTCGCCTGGCGTTCCGTGTTGCCCGAGGCGATCACGAAGAAGTCGGTGTAGGAGACGATCCCGCGCAGGTCGATCACGCGGATGTCGATCGCCTTCTTCTCGGCCGCGATCGACGCGATGCGCTCGGCGAGGGCTCCCGAGTCCTGGGCCGGGTCGGCTGCACTCACTTGGCGAGCGCCTCCTTGGGGCTTCCCTTTCCGCCGTACAGCTCGTGGCTCGCGATGTACTCGACCACCTTGTCGAGAACCAGGTACCGGATCGGCACACCCTCACGCACGCGGCGCCGGATCGCCGACGACGACACCTGGATCAGCGGCATGTCGAGGTAGCGCACCCGCTCCGCCCCCGGCATGCGGCCGATCTTGATCATGATCGCGTTCCGCCCCCAGCTCATGCGCTCGAACACGGCCACCGTGGCGCTCTCGAGCACCTTCTCCGGCTCGTGCCAGGTGGCCAGCGCCGCCGCCTGGTCGCCGCCTAGGATCAGGAACAGCTCGTCCTTCAGCGACTCCTTGTGGAGCTCGTCGAGCGTGTCCAGGGTGTACGACGGGCCCTCCCGCTCGATCTCGATACGCGAGCTGGTGAAGCGGTCGTCGTCCGCAATCGCCAGCTCGACCATCTCGAGCCGCGCCTCCGGGCCCGGGTCGTCCTGCAGCTCGCGGTGGGGCGCCTCACCCACCGGGATGAAGGTCACGCTGTCGAGCTCGAGCTGGACCAGCGCCTCCTGGGCGCAGATCAGGTGGCCGATGTGCGGCGGGTTGAATGCTCCTCCGAGGATCCCTACGCGCAAACCGTCTACTCGCGAACCTGACCGGAGCCCTCGACCACGAACTTGTACGTGGTCAGCTCGCGCAGGCCGATCGGCCCGCGCGCGTGAAGCTTCTGTGTGGAGTTGCCGATCTCGGCGCCCATGCCGAACACGGCCCCGTCGGTGAAGCGCGTCGATGCGTTCACGTACACCGCGGCCGCGTCGACCAGGGAGGTGAACGCCTGGGCGGAGCTGGTCGAGCCGGTCACGATCGCCTCCGAATGGCCGGTGCCGTAGCGGTTCACGTGCTCGATGCCCTCCTCGAGCGAGTCCACCACCTTCACCGACAGGATCAGCGCGTGGTACTCGGTGGCCCAGTCCTCCTCGGTGGCCTGGGCGAGCGATTCGCCGATGTCACCGGAGAGCGCGCGCGAGCTGTCGTCCACGCGCAGCTCCACGCCGGCCTCGCGCAGCTCGCCGAGCGCGCGGGGCAGGAACTCGGACGCCACGTCGGCGTGCACCAGCAGCGTCTCGATGGCGTTGCAGACCGACGGCCGCTGCACCTTGGCGTTCACCGTGATCGCGACCGCGTCGTCGATGTCCGCGGAGGCGTCAACGAGCACGTGGCACACGCCCGCAGCCGCGTACATCACCGGCACCGTGGCGTGCTCCTTCAGCGCGTTCTTGAGGCCCTCTCCCCCGCGCGGGATGATCACGTCGACCAGCCCGTCCTGCGTGGCGAGCTGTCGCAGCTCGTCGCGGTCGCCGCCGCTCACGATCGAGATCGCGCCCTCGGGCAGGCCGGCCCACTGCACCGCGCTGGCCGCCACCTGCGCCAGCACAGCGTTCGAGTGCGCCGCAGTCGAGGATCCGCGCAGGACGATTGCGTTCCCGGACTTCAGGCACAGGGCCGAGCAGTCGACGGTCACGTTCGGCCGCGCCTCGTACACCACGGCGACCACGCCGAGCGGCACGCGCACGCGCCTCACGTCGAGCCCGTTCTCCAGCCGGTGGCCCTCGATCGTCTCGCCAACGGGGTCGGGCAGCGCGGCGATCGCGCGCACGTCGCGGACGATCCCTCCCAGCCGCTCCTCATTCAGCTTCAGCCTGTCGAGGAGGCCCGAGTGCAGCCCCGCCTCCTGGCCCGCGTCCATGTCGCGCGCGTTCGCCTCGAGGATCTCGTGCGAGCGCTGCTCGAGCGCCTGGGCCATCGCCTCGAGCGCCGCGTCCTTGGTCGCGCTGTCGAGCGTGGCGAGATCGCGCGCCGCGCGCTTCGCCTGCGCGCAGACCGCGGCTACCGGCTGTGCGGTCGTGGCCATCGCAACAGAGGGTACCGCCCGAGCGCGAGCGCCCGGCCGGCGGCCCCGCGCCGCCCAGATCAGAGTTGCATGACGCAACCTAGAGCCGCTACCGTCACCGAGGAATGCTTCCCCGTACCTACGACAACCAGGTCTGCTCGGTCGCCCGCGCGCTCGAGGCGATCGGCGATCGCTGGACCATGCTCGTGATCCGCGACGCCTTTCGCGGCGTCAGCCGCTTCGAGGACTTCCAGAAGCGGCTCGGCATCGCGCGCAACGTGCTCGCGGACCGGCTCAACCGCCTCGTGGACGAGGGCATCCTCACGAAGAAGGCCTATCAGGAGCGCCCCGAGCGCTTCGAGTACCGCCTCACCGAGAAGGGCCTCGACCTTTTCCCCGTGCTGATGTCGCTGATGAAGTGGGGCGACCGCCACGCGCCCGACGAGGCCGGTCCGCCGCTCGTGGTGCTCCACCGCGGCTGCGGTGGCGAGATCGACGCGCGGCTCCGCTGCGATCGCTGCGGCGAGTCGATCACCGCTCTCAACGCTGAGGCGCGCCAACCAGTGCCCAGCGCCGGCTAGAGAATCGCCAGGCACAGGTCGCGAGCCGCACGGCGATCAGGCCCACGAGTCCCGCCCACACGCCGACGATCCCCCAGTCGAGCGCCAGCGACAGGAGGGCCACAGGCACGAACACGCCGAGCGCCGCGGCGAGCATCCCGAACATCAGGAAGCGGGTGTCCCCGGCGCCGATCAGGATGCCGTCGAGGGCGAAGACGGCGCCGTTCGCCGGCTGCATCAGGGCGAACAGCGGCCAGATCTCCTGCGCCCTGTCGATCACGGCCGGGTCGCTCGTGAACGCGCGCGGGAGCACGTCGATCAGGGCGAGCATCACGAGGCCGAACACCGCCCCGGCGGCCACCGCCCACTCGATCATGCGCCGCGCCGCTCTGTGCGCGGCCTCGGCATCGCCCGCCCCGAGCGTGCGGCCCACGATCACCTGCCCGGCGATCGCGATCGCATCGAGCACGAGCGCCAGGAACACGAACAGCTGGAACGCGATCTGGTGCGCCGCGAGCGAGTCCTTGCCGATCCGCGCGAGCACCGCGCTCGCCACGAGGAACGAGCCGTACAGAGCCGCGGTGCGCACGAAGATCTCGACGCCGATGCGCGCCAGCGGCCGCATCCGCGCGAGCGACGGGCGCCGCGAGTCGGCGGGCGCCGCCAGCAGCGCCCGCACGAACGCCGCCCCCATCCCGGCCTGCGCGAGCACGGTCGCCCACGCCGAGCCCGCGAGCCCCCAGCCGAAGCCGTAGATGAACACCACGTTCAGCACCACGTTCGCGGCGTTCGCGACCACCACGATCACGAGCGGCGTGCGCAGATCGGAGACGCCGCGCAGGAAGCCCTGACCCGCGAGCGCGATCAGCGCGAACGGGAGCCCCAGCGAGCCGATCCGGAGATAGAGAGCCGCGAGCTCGCCCACGCGATCGTCGCCGCCCATGAGCCCGACCAGGGGCACGGCCAGCCCGGCGAGCAGCGCCGTGAGGAGCACGCCGATCGCGGTCGACAGCCAGAGCGACTGTGCCGCAAGCCGGCCGGCCTCGACCTCTGCGCCCGCGCCGTGGTAGCGCGCCACCTGCGCGGTCGTCCCGTAGGTCAGGAAGTTGAAGAGCGTGAACGTGCCCGCCAGGAGGGTCGCCGCGATCGCGAGCGCGGCCAGCTCGTCGGTGCCGAGGTGGCCGACCATGGCCGTGTCGGCGAGCAGGTAGAGCGGCTCGGCGGCGAGCGCGCCCAGCGCCGGCACGGCGAGCCGCACGATCTCGCGGTCGTACGGGGAGCGGAGGGGCACCTACTCGAGCACGAAGTAGTCGCGGTGCACGGCCTCCTCGGTCGCCCTGGGCAGCACCTCCCGCACCTCGTCCGTCTTCAGCCCCTTGATGCGGCGCAGCTCGGTCGCGGAGTAGTTCACGATCCCCTTGCCGACGGCGCGCCCGTCGCAGCGCACCTCCACGGCGTCGCCCGCCTCGAAGTCGCCCTCCACCTCCACGACCCCCACGGGCAGCAGGCTGGTGCCGCGCTCGCGCAGGGCGTGCTCGGCGCCCTCGTCCACCACGAGCCGGCCCTGGGTCGGCTTCGCGTACTTCAGCCACAGCTTGAAGCTCGACACGCGGCCCTCCTGCGGATGGAAGCGCGTGCCGCCCGGCGTGCCGGCAAGCGCAGCCGCCACCGCCACCCGGTCGACCCCGCTCGTGATGGTCACCGGGATCCCCGCGGCCGTGGCCATCTCGGCGGCCACCACCTTGGACCGCATCCCTCCGGACCCCAGTGGCGAGCTCGACAGCCCGATCTCGTAGCCCTCGAGCTCCTCCAGCGAGCGCACCTCCTCCACTAGCTGGGCGCCCGAGTCCCTGCGCGGATCGGCGCTGTAGAGGCCGCCGGTGTCCGTGAGCAGCACGAGCCGGTCCGCCCCGATCAGGATCGCCACCTGGGCCGCGAGGAAGTCGTTGTCGCCGAACGAGATCTCGTCGGTGGTGGTGGTGTCGTTCTCGTTGATCACGGGCAGCACCCGCCAGCGCAGCAGCGTCTGGAGCGTGTGGCGCGCGTTCAGGTAGTGCGTGCGCGCCGACATGTCGAAGAACGTGAGCAGCACCTGCGCGGAGGGCACGCCGCGCTGCTGGAGGAGCTCGTCGTAGGAGCGGTAGAGCTTCCCCTGCCCCACGGCGGAGGCCGCCTGGAGCTCCTCCATCGACGTCGGTCGCATCGGCAGCTGCATCAGCCGCATCCCGCGCGCGATCGCGCCCGAGGTCACGAGGACGACGTCGTCGCCGGCCGCGTGGCGCGTGGCCACCTCGTCGCAGAGCGCCTCGAGCACGTCGGTGCGCAGCTCGCCCGCGTCGTTAGCGACGATGCTCGAGCCGAGCTTGACGACCACCGTGGCCATCTACTGGGCCGCGCCGGCCAGCTTCCAGTCGCCGCCTTCCTTCTTCAGGCGAAGCTTCTCCCTGATGCGCTGGCCCTGACGATCGAGCAGGGCCGTCACGGTCGCCTTGTCGCCGTCGACCTCCGTCTTCTCTATCCGGATCAGCGTTACGCGCAGCCCGCGCAGGCTCCTGAACTCCCGCTTGCACGACTCCTTCGCCTTGTCGCCGGTGGCGCCGATCGTCTGCTCGAGGAACTCCTGGGTCACGAGCTCGTCGCAGAACTTGTCCGCGTTGCGCTCCCTCGTGGCCTCCACGAAGTCCCGGACGGTCTGCTCGGCGTCCTCCTTGTCGTTGCCGCCACCGCAGCCGGAGACGGCCAGGAGCAGGCAGATGACGGCTAGCCGGCGCACGATGGGACTTGTATCAGCCGGGGTCGAGCTCGAAGACCATGCCGGCGATCTCCACGTCGTCGCCAGGCTCGAATCCCGCCGACTCGAGCGCCTTGATCACGCCGAGCGCGCGCAGGCGCTCCTCGACGTAGCGGAGCGCCTCCTCGTTCTCCACGTCGTGCCGGGCGATCAGCCGCTCCACGCGCTCGCCCGCAACCCGGAAAGCTCCAGGGCCGGTCCGCTCGACGTTGAACGTGTCGCCGCGTCCGGGTCGATAGACGCGGTGGGTGGCGGGCGTCTCGGCGGGCGCCTCCTCGCGGCGCTCCGGCGGCACGTGCCGGAAGATCGAGCCGGCGAGCTCGTCCAGCCCCTCGCCGGTGGCCGCCGAGGTGGCGATCACGTCCACGTTCAGGCGGCGCGTCCACTCCTCCAGCGCCTGATCGACCTGCTCGGGCGGCACGAGGTCCGCCTTGGACAGCGCCAGGATGCGCGGGAGCTCGGCCAGGCCATGCCCGTGCTCGCGCAGCTCGGCCTCGACGGTCTCGAAGTTCTCCACCGGGTCCGAGCCGTCGAGCGGCTGAAGGTCGAGCACGTGCACGAGCAGCCGGCAGCGCTCCACGTGGGCCAGGAACTCGTGCCCGAGGCCGGCGCCCGCGCTGGCTCCCTCGATCAGGCCGGGGATGTCCGCCACCACGAGCTGGCGGTCATCGCGCTCGAGCGTGCCCAGCACCGGCTCGAGCGTGGTGAACGGGTAGTCCGCCACCTTCGGCTGGGCGCGCGTGACCCGGGCAAGCAGCGACGACTTGCCCGCGTTCGGCAGCCCCACGAGCCCCGCGTCGGCCATCAGCCGCAGCTGGAGGTCGAGCGTGCGCTCCTCGCCGGGAAGGCCGCGCTCCGCGAAGCGCGGGCTTTGCCGCGTGGCGGTCGCGAACTGCTTGTTGCCGCGCCCGCCGCCTCCGCCGCGAGCCACCAAGGCGCGCTGGCCCGGCGTGACAAGGTCCCAGCGGTCGCCCGAGTCCGGGTCCTCGACCACGGTCCCCGGAGGTACCCGCACCTCCAGCAGCTCGGGTGTGGCGCCGTGCTTGTTCGCGCCCTGGCCGTGGCCGCCGCGCTTTGCCGTGAAGTGGGCGCCGCGCCGGAAGCCGGACAGGTCGCGCAGCGACGGGTCGGCCACGATCACGATGTCGCCGCCGCGGCCGCCGTCGCCGCCGTCGGGCCCTCCCTTGGGCACGTGGGCCTCGCGCCGGAAGGAGACCACGCCGTTCCCGCCGCCGCCGCCTCGCACGTAGATGCGCGCGCGGTCGTGGAACACGGCTAGAGGGAGGCGGGCGGGGGTTGCGCCGCGCGCGCGGGCTGGTCGGCCTGCGGGGGCTCCGCCGGAGGCTCCGACACCGCCCGCGTGCCGATCAGCCGCGCGATCAGCTCGCCGTCGTCGGGGAAGAGCCCGGCCGCGGGCAGCCGCTTGAGCAGCTCGATCCAGCCCGCGTGCGCCGCGAAGGTCCGGCGCAGGATCGGCGTGGCGTCCTCCTCGCGGCCGTTCGCGGCCAGCGCCACGCCATGCCAGAAGGCCAGCTCGAGGTTGTCCGGCTGCGACCGGTGCGCCGCCTCGTACTCGACCAGCGAGCCCTCCACGTCGCCGGCGATGGCGAGCTGGTCGCCCACGTCGGCGCGCTGGTAGGCGCGGCGCAGGCTCACCAGCCGGCGCAGCTCCACCACCGGGTCGCGATGATCCTCCACACGCAGGTCGATCGGCCGGTCCTCGGCCGGGTGGCCCGTGGCGCGCGGCGTAACGACCAGGATCGCGGCGGACTGGCGCCCGCGTATGTCGCCGCCCTCGGCCTCGGCCGCGTCGAGCGCGGCGAGCAGCCGCTCGGCGAACCCGCCACCGGAGGCGGCCGAATAGGCGCGCACCATCGCCGCGGGCACGGTGTCGCGGTCCATCATGTTCGCCTGGGCGCTCACCTGGTCGCCGACCGCGTGCCCCGCGTAGCGGATGCAGCGCGAACCGGTGTGAACCGCCACGCGACCACCGCGGTCGATCATCGCCACCTGCCGCGACGACTCCTGTGCGTCGTCGGCCAGCAGCTGGTGGAGCGCGGCTGGAGCGCTCTTGCCGTCGCGCATCAGCGCGAGCCCGCGCGGCCCGTATGCGGGCTCCACCACCGACTGGGTGGCCACGGCGCCCACGCCCGCCTCGGCCCAGCTCACGATCGAGCCCACGCCGAAGAAGTGCGACTGGACTGCCACGCCGAGCTCGCCGCTCGACGGGTCTCGTGCGACGATCGAGTAGGTCAGGAGCGGGAGCGTAGTCGGTCGGTGCGCACTCGGCCGAGCCGAGTGCTTCCGCAACTACTGGGAGTCGGCGGCGGGCTCGACCGAGATCACGCGGCCGCGGCGGCCGCCCGCGAACTGCACCGTGCCGGGCCGGGTGGCGAAGATCGTGTCGTCCTTGCCGATGCCGACGCCCTCACCGGGGTGGAAGCGCGTGCCGCGCTGGCGCACGATGATCTCGCCGCCGGTCACCGCCTGGCCCGCGAACACCTTCACGCCGAGCCGCTTGGCGTTCGAGTCGCGGCCGTTGCGGCTCGATCCG
>Ga0114129_10005250_pt1 | contig 18260 bp, 16 predicted proteins | sample RhiMetdeltSRZDD1_FD_80071 | JGI IMG/M metagenome (GOLD analysis project Ga0114129, IMG submission 80071) | Populus rhizosphere microbial communities from Tennessee, USA - Rhizosphere MetaG P. deltoides SRZDD1 (version 2) (version 2) | ecosystem: Host-associated > Plants > Roots > Rhizosphere >...
CCCTTTTCATGCCCGATGACGCAGACGCTTTCGCCGCGAAACCGGCCAAAGCCCCCGACGATCGCAGCATCGTCGCCGAATTTTCGATCGCCAGCGAGGGGAATAAAGCTGCTGATCAACCCGGAGATGTAGTCGAGGCAGTGCGGCCGCTGCGGATGTCGTGCGACCTGAGTCTTCTGCCAGGGCGTGAGATCGGCATAAAGACCCTTCAATGCCAAGGCGGCTTTTGACTCAAGCCGGTTTATTTCTTCGCCGATCGCGACCGCGTTGCCTGTCTCGCCCATCGCGCGCAATTCTTCGACCTTAGCCTCGAGTTCGGCCACCGGTTTTTCGAAGTCGAGATAGCTGCGCATTGGGGACCGTGCGAGGTGCTTTTCGGAGCGTAGTGACGTGGGCGAAGGGCTTAAGTCAAGCAAACGGGCAAATTTGGCTCTTGTGAATGTTCTTGGCTAGTTTCCCGACAGCGGATGCAAATCGCGCACCAGCGCTTTCAGCCGCTCTTCCAGCACATGGGTATAGATTTGCGTGGTCGAAATATCCGCGTGTCCGAGCAGGGTCTGCACCACGCGCAGGTCGGCGCCATTATGCAGCAGGTGACTGGCGAAGGCATGGCGCAGCACGTGCGGGCTCAGACGTCCGGGCTGAATCCCGCAGGCCTGACCGAGCGATTTGAGCTCGCGCGCGAAATGCTGACGGGTGAGGTGGCCTTGCGCGCCAAAAGAAGGGAACAGCCATTTCGATAGCGAGTCGCGTTCGTTTGCTGCGCGCAATTCGAGGTACTCGGACATCGCGCGCTTGGCCTGCGTGTTGAGCGGTACGAGGCGCTCCTTGCCACCTTTGCCACGCACAACCAGCATGCGCTGATCTCGTCTGGCCGCCGACGCCGGCAAAGCCATAAGCTCGGACACGCGCATTCCCGTTGCGTAGACCACTTCCAGCAGACATAGCAGACGCGCGGCGCGCAGCCGCTGAGCAAGCGGCTGGTTCTTTTTTTCACTGTGCGCCCGCGCCTGCTTCAGCAAGGTGTCGACATCCTTTATTGAAAGCACTTTGGGCAACGCGCGCTCGCGCTTCGGGCCCTCGAGAACAGCAGCGGGATCGTCGCTGCGTCGTCCCTCTGCGAAGAGAAACCGGTAAAGTTGCCGCACCGCGGAGAGACGTCGCGCCAGCGATGACGCCTTGAAGCCGCGCTCGGAAAGGCTCACGAGGAATCCGCGCAGGTCGTCGGTGGTAGCATTGGCAATTGTGCGACTTGCCGCGCGCAAATGCGCCGATAGATCGTCGAGGTCGTTGCGATAGGCGGAAATCGTATTTGCGCCCGCGCCGCGCTCGGCTGCGAGCATGTCGAGAAACAATTCGACCACTGTTTTGTCGGATGCTTTTTGCCGGCGGGTCATCGCGTCGGCTTGTCCGCGGCATCAGTGATTTTTAATGAACTTGTCGGGCGGAATGGTCACGATGATCTCGCGCGGCTTGTAGGTCACGAAGGTGGCGAGCGAGAACACCGTGCCGTATCCGAGCCCGACGAGCAATCCAAGGAAGATCAGAAATCTGAACAAGCTCGGCATCGTCAAACCCGGCAAGCGTCCGTCAGGTCAGCGCCTGGCGATTTTAGGCAAGTTACGCTCGAGTTCCGCAAGCACCGGCAAGACCGGTCTCGCGATCGGCGCGATAACTGGTATATGGAACCCGTGGATTCGCTTGGAAAACCATAGCATGGTTAACGGCACCATTCAAAAGCCGGCAGAAAATGCCCCCGAATCGGCGGTGGTTCGCGCGCTTGGCAGCCGCTCGATCGTGCTCGTCGGCATGATGGGCGCCGGTAAATCGTCGATTGGCCGGAGGCTTGCCGGGCGGCTCAGACTTCCCTTCATTGATGCCGACAGCGAAATCGAAAGCGCCGCAGGCATGACGATCTCCGAAATTTTCGACAAGCACGGTGAACCATATTTCCGTGCCGGCGAGGCGCGCGTCATTGCACGCTTGCTCGACAATGGTCCGCAGGTCCTGGCCACAGGCGGTGGTTCGCTCATCGACGGGCACACTCGGGCGCTGATCGGAGAAAAGGCCGTTTCGATCTGGTTGAAAGCCGACATCGAAGTGTTGCTGAAGCGCACAAAGCGCCGCACCGACCGTCCGCTTGCGGAAAAGATCAGGGATCTGCTGCCTGTGCGGGAGCCGCTCTATGCACAGGCCGATATCGTCGTGCAATCGCGTGATGAACCGCACGATAATATAGTCGACGAGATCATGGCCCAGCTGCCAAGACATCTCGGTCTTGGTGCGGAGAAGCCGTCATGACCGCTCCGTTGCGGCCGGCCGAGCCGAACGTGGTAAGCGTCGCTTTGGGGACGCGCGCGTACGACATCGCGATCGGTCGTGGTCTGTTGACGAGCCTTGGGGAACGCATCAAGGCGCTGCGCCCGGGCGCGAGAGTGGCGATCGTGACCGACGAAACGGTCGCGAAGATTCATCTGAACGCCGCCGAAGCCGCGCTTAAGTCTTTCGGCATCGACACTGCGCGCATCATTGTGCCGGCGGGCGAGAACTCAAAGAACTTTCCGACATTCGAAAATGTCTGCGAAGCGATCATTGCTGCCCGCGTGGAAAGAAACGATCTCGTCGTCGCCCTGGGCGGCGGCGTCATCGGCGACCTCGCCGGATTTGCTGCGTCTTGCGTGCGGCGCGGGTTGAATTTCGTGCAGGTGCCGACCACTCTTCTTGCGCAAGTCGATTCTTCGGTCGGCGGCAAGACAGGCATCAATTCCCGCCAGGGCAAGAATCTGATCGGCGCCTTTCACCAGCCCGTGCTGGTCATTGCCGATACTGCACTGCTCGACACCCTCCCTAAGCGCGAATTTCGCGCCGGCTACGCCGAGGTCGCCAAGTATGGATTGCTCGGCGACGCGGCTTTTTTCTCTTGGCTGGAGAGAAACTGGCAGGACGTATTTTCGGGAGGACCTGCGCGCGAGCACGCAATTGCGGTTTGTTGTCGCGGCAAGGCGGGAATCGTTACGCGCGATGAGCGCGAAACCGGCGAGCGTGCCCTGCTCAATCTGGGCCACACCTTCGGCCATGCACTGGAAGCGGGCTGCGGGTTCTCCGACCGGTTGCTGCACGGAGAGGCGGTGGCACTCGGCATGATCCTAGCGTTCGCATTCTCGGCACAAAGAGGATTGATTTCCGAGGAGGACGTTGCACGCGTGCGCGCGCATCTTGCAGCGGTCGGCTTGCCCGCCCATGTAACGGATATGCCCGGCGGCGCGCCGGGCGCCGATGCCTTGATGGACCTGATTGCTCAGGACAAGAAAGTGAAGCGCGGCACGCTCACCTTTATTCTGGTGCGCGGTATCGGTCAGGCTTTTATCGAAAACAATGTCGGCCCGGCCGAGGTACGGACGTTTATCGACGCGCAATTGTCGCGATGAGTGCGCCGATGGTCGGCACGATCGTCAATATTCTGATCGCAATATTCCTGCTTGCTGCCAATGCGTTTTATGTGGCGGCGGAGTTCGCTTTGGTGAAAAGCAGGGGTTACCGCATTAACGCGATGGCCGAGCAGAATCGCTTCGGCGCGCGCCTGTTGCAAAGAATGATTAACAATATCGAAGCCTATCTCGCGTGCTGCCAGCTTGGCATCACCATGGCGTCTCTCGGCCTCGGCTGGGTTGGAGAGCCCACGGTCTCCGCACTGCTGACACCCGTCTTGAGGCCGCTCGGCATGGGCGATTCGGCGTTGCATTTCACGTCGTTCCTGGTCGGCTTCCTTGTGTTTTCTTCGCTGCACATTGTCGTCGGCGAACAGGTGCCGAAGACGCTGGCGATCAGAGAACCGGTGCCCGTTTCACAATGGATTGCGTATCCGCTTCACGCTTCGTTTCTTCTTTTCTACCCGTTGAACTGGCTTCTCAACACGGCTTCGCGCTCGATACTGCGCCTGCTTGGTGTCAAGGAAGGTTCGCAGCAGGAGATCCTGACCGATGTCGAGATCGAGGGGCTGGTGGAGACTTCCGCCGAGCACGGCAAGCTCGAGGAAGTTCAAGCCGAATACATCCAGAACGTGTTCCGTTTTGGCGAGCTCGAGGTCTCCGACGTGATGGTTCATCGCACCAACATGATCACGCTGAACGCCGATGATCCACCTGAGGATATTGTCAACGCAGTGATCGCTTCACCGGTCACGCGCCTTCCGTTATGGCGCGGAAACCCGGAAAACATTGTCGGCATTTTGCATGTGAAGGATTTGTTGCGCGCGTTGCATGCGGTTGAAGGCGATGCTTCCAAGATCGACGTCGCTTCGCTGATGACGCCGCCGTGGTTCGTACCGGAGACGCGCCCGGTTTCAGAACAACTCAAGGCGTTCCGCCGCCGCAAGACGCCCTTTGCGCTCGTGGTAGACGAATATGGCGAAGTCGAGGGTCTGGTGACACTGGAAGACATACTTGAGGAGATTGTCGGAGACATCACCGACGAACACGATGTCGCCATGCCTGGCGTGCGGCGCCAGCCCGATGGCTCGGTCAATGTCGATGGCGCCGTTCCTATCCGGGATCTCAATCGGGTCATGGACTGGAATTTGCCCGACGACGAGGCGACCACTGTCGCCGGGTTGGTCATCCATGAAGCGCGCTCAATTCCCGAGGTAGGGCAGAGCTTCACTTTTCATGGGTTCCGTTTCAGGGTCTTGCGGCGTGCACGCAATCGCATCACCGCATTGCGCATTCAGCCGTTGCCAAGAACGCAGCCCGCGATGTCCGGGTGACGGACGCGATTCAAACCTCACCTTCTCCCGGCGCGGCGGCGTGGATGGCGAGTGCGTGGACTCCGCCGGCGAGTTCGCTTGCAAGCAACTGATTGATCATGCGGTGGCGCTCGAGCCGGGTCTTTCCTTTGAAAGCTTTCGATACAATATAGACGCGGTAATGAGTTTGCCCGCCCGGCCGGTGTCCGGCATGGCCTTCATGCTGGCGGGATTCGTCCAGCACCTTAAGGCTTTGCGGCGCGAAAGCTTCGGTCAACTTCTTCGTGATCAGATCGGCGGTTCGCATGTGCCCGCTTAGGAGAGGGCAGGGTGCAGGTCAATGGTGGGCATTGTCCTGTCACGATCAAGCCTTGAAGGCGTCACCCGCAAAAGCGCATAATGGTCGGTCATGAAATTCGACTCACCTCTTTTTGACCGCATCCGCGTCAAGCCGGAGAGGGACCGCCGTCCAAAAACCGGTGGCCCGGGCTGCGAATGGCATGGCTGCAAGGAAAAAGCGACGCACCGTGCGCCAAAAGGCCGGGGCCGCGAAAAGGAGTACTGGCGTTTCTGCCTGAACCATGTGCGCGAATACAATCAGTCGTACAATTTTTTCGCCGGGATGAGCGATGCGGCGGTGATGGCCTACCAGAAGGACGCGCTTACCGGCCACCGCCCCACCTGGAAGATGGGAACCGGCAAAGGCACGATGCGGCCGGATATGCGTGCTTTCGGCACTCATGCCGATCCATTTGGTCTGTTCGGCGAGGGCGTCAGGGCTGAACAGAAGGCACGCGCGGAAGCGCGACCGATCCGCAATGCGGAGCGCAAGGCTCTCGATACGCTGGGGCTCGAGGTCGGCGCCACCTCACAGCAGGTGAAGATGCGCTTCAAGGAATTGGTAAAACGCCACCATCCCGATACCAATGGCGGCGACCGGTCGACCGAGGATCGGCTGGTCGAGATCATCCAGTCGTACAATTATTTGAAATCAGTGGGATTTGCCTGACGCCCCGGAGGCGCCGCCAAGTCAACCCAGCCCCGCCTTTTGTACAAGGCTCGCCGCACCTATCTTATTGAAATAATTGATGGTGGCATTCGGTTGCGGCGGGTTTTTCGGCGCCCTGGCCTCTGGTAAGTTGCCGCCATCAGCCGGACCGTACGAATCGGACCGCATCGCGGGCTTCGGAGTTCCGGAGCCACGGAGGAACAATGATCGCCGCAATGCAGGAAGTCACCGGCCTGCCCGATATGAAAGTATCGGTCCGGCAGGTTTTCGGAATCGACAGCGATTTGGAAGTGCCGGCCTATTCGCAGGCCGATGAGCACGTCCCGGATATTGATGCCGACTATCGGTTCGATCGCCCGACTACCCTCGCTATTCTCGCCGGCTTTGCCAAGAACCGCCGTGTGATCGTGACCGGATATCATGGTACCGGCAAATCCACCCATATCGAGCAGGTGGCGGCGCGGCTGAATTGGCCATGCGTGCGCGTCAACCTCGACAGCCATATCAGCCGCATCGATCTCATCGGCAAGGACGCGATCGTGATCAAGGAGGGCCAGCAGGTCACCGAGTTCCGCGAAGGCATTTTGCCATGGGCTTTGCAAAATAACGTCGCGCTCTGCTTCGATGAATACGATGCCGGCAGGCCGGACGTGATGTTCGTCATTCAGCGCGTGCTGGAAGCCTCTGGCCGGCTCACGCTGCTCGACCAGAGCAAGGTCATCAAGCCGCATCCCGCGTTCCGTCTGTTCGCCACGGCCAACACGGTGGGTCTCGGCGATACGTCAGGGCTCTATCACGGCACGCAGCAGATCAACCAGGGCCAGATGGACCGTTGGTCGATCGTCACCACGCTGAATTATCTGCCGCACGATAATGAAGTGGAAATTGTTCTGGCCAAGGCCAGGCATTATCGCAACGAGCAGGGCCGCGATACAGTCAACAAGATGGTGCGCGTCGCGGATCTTACGCGCAATGCATTCATGAACGGCGACATCTCAACCGTCATGAGTCCGCGCACCGTCATTATCTGGGCGGAGAATTCCGAGATCTTCAACGACATCGGTTTTGCGTTCCGGCTGACTTTTCTCAATAAATGTGACGAGCTTGAGCGACCGATCGTAGCCGAGTTCTATCAGCGCTGCTTCGGCGTTGAGCTGCCGGAGTCATCGGTGAATGTGGCATTGACGTAGTGACTGGCCATCCCAGACGGCGCGCAGCGTCGGCTTCGGAATGACGAACATCAACATCTGCGACCATGGCCTCCAACATCAAAATCAAGCCGACGCCCAAAGAATCACCGACCGAACCTTTCAAGCGCGCGGTCACTGGTTGTTTGCGTGCCTTGGCGCGCAAGCCGGAATTGGAGGTCGCGTTCGCCGCCGAGCGTCCGGGGTTGATGGGCGGGAAAGTCCGTTTGCCGGAGCCGCCACGGAAGCTCGGTAAAACCGAGGCTGCGGTAGTTCGGGGCCATGCCGACTCAATTGCCTTGCGTCTTGCCTGTCATGACCAGGCGTTGCATCGTCGGCTGCAACCTTCCGGCCAACAGGCCCGGGCTGTGTTCGAAGCCGTGGAGCAGGCGCGCGTGGAAGCGATCGGCGCCAGGCGCATGAACGGCGTCGCGCAGAATCTCGCCGCGATGCTCGACGACCGGTTTCATCGCGGCAAGTTCGATCAAATCACCGAGCGCGCAGATGCGCCGATCGAGGATGCGCTGGCGCTCATGGTGCGCGAGCGCCTAACGGGAATGGGGCCGCCGCCTGCGGCGAGGAAACTTGTCGATCTCTGGCGTCCGCTCATCGAAGAGCGTGCCGGCCGCGACCTCGATCGGCTCGAAAGCCTGGTTGAAGATCAGCGCCAGTACAGCGACGTCGTCCACGATCTGCTGGACGCTCTTGAAATGGGCGAGGACCGCAGTCGCGACTCCGAGGAAGAAGACGAAGGTGAGGAGGATCGCCGCAAGCAGGAATCCGGCCAGGACGGCGAAGCCGCGGATTCCGATGAGATGCAGCGGATGAGCATGGAGGACACGCAGCTGTCCGCCGAGGATATGCCCGACGCCGCGGCCGAGGCGGTCGAGGCTCCGAGCGCTGATACCGCCGACGACACCGACCTTGGTGACGCGGAGACACCTGGAGAGCCGCAGCGCCCACGCCATTTTGGTGCCAACGAACCGCGCGGGCCCGACTACCGCGCCTTCTCCGCGAAGTTCGATGAAATTGTCGCCGCCGAAGACCTCTGCGAGCCAGAAGAGCTGGATCGCCTTCGGGGCTATCTCGACAAGCAGCTCTCTCACCTGCAGGGCGTTGTGGCGCGCCTTGCCAATCGTCTGCAGCGCCGCCTGATGGCGCAGCAGAACCGGTCTTGGGAATTCGATCTCGAAGAAGGTCAGCTCGATCCAGCGCGCCTGTCGCGCGTCATTATCGATCCTTTGCATCCGCTTTCGTTCAAGGCCGAGAAAGACACGGAGTTTCGCGACACTGTGGTGACGCTTTTGCTCGACAACTCCGGCTCGATGCGGGGCAGGCCGATCACGGTCGCCGCAACCTGCGCCGATATTCTGGCGCGCACGCTTGAGCGATGCGGGGTCAAAGTTGAGATTCTCGGCTTCACCACGCGGGCATGGAAAGGCGGTCAGTCGCGTGAGCACTGGCTTACGGCCGGCAAGCCGGCAAATCCTGGCCGGCTGAACGACCTGCGCCATATCATCTACAAATCGGCGGATGCACCGTGGCGGCGCGCACGGAAAAATCTTGGCTTGATGATGCGGGAGGGCCTGCTGAAGGAGAACATCGACGGCGAAGCGCTCGATTGGGCACACAAGCGACTGCTTGGGCGCTCCGAGCAGCGCAGGATTCTGATGATGATTTCTGATGGCGCGCCGGTCGACGATTCCACGCTTTCCGTCAATCCGGGAAACTACCTTGAGCGCCACCTACGCTGGGTAATCGAGGAGATCGAGACCCGATCTCCGGTCGAACTGATTGCCATCGGCATAGGCCATGACGTGACGCGTTACTATCGTCGCGCTGTCACCATTGTCGATGCCGAAGAACTTGGCGGCGCGATGACAGAAAAGCTTGCCGAACTGTTCGAGGAGCATGGCAGCGTTGAGTGGTCGAGGCCGCGCGTCCGGAGACGCGTGGCTTGAGCACTCCGCCTTTTCGCGCGCTCGTTGCGAGCCTGCTTTTTGTCGCGCTGGTCATTATCCTCGGCACTTTCGCATTCGCCGATCCGCCTCGCTATGCGGCAGGGATCTCGCGCATCGAAATCGATGCAACGCCGATAACTTCCTTCGATAATCGAGATGCCTCGCTGACCCGCTTTGGCGATCTGGAGTTCCGCGGAGGCCTTGTGCTCGCGTCGAACAATCCCGCCTTCGGCGGCCTGTCGGGCATCTACGTCGAGGCGGATGGCAGTCGCTTCATCGCGATTACCGATCGCGGCTCGTGGCTGCGCGGACGGATTGTCTATCGCGACGGAAGACCGTCGGGCATAGCCGATGCGGAAATGGCGCCGATCCTCGGACCGGATGGCAAGCCACTGGCCGCGCGCGGCTGGTATGACGCCGAATCGCTCGCCGAGCGTGATGAGATGTTTTACGTCGGCATTGAGCGCGTCGAGCAGATCGTGCGCTTTGATCGTCGCGACGGCTTGCTGGCGCGCGGCCAGCCGATCAATGTGCCGCCCGATTTCAAAACCTTCACCTACAACAAGGGTCTCGAGTGTCTCGCGGCGCCACGGCAAGGTTTACTGGCCGGGGATTTGATTGCGATAACCGAGCGCAGTCTCGACCGCGCCGGCAATTTGCGAGGATTTGTGCTTGGCAGCGATAAAGTCACCCGCTTCAGCGTCAAGCGTACTCAGGATTTCGAGGTGAGCGACTGCGCGCTCCTGCCACCCGATCTTTTGGTGTTGGAGCGCCGCTATTCGCCTGTCCGCGGCGTTGCGATGCGCATCCGGCGCATGCCGCTGGCCAGCTTCAAGGAAGGCGCGGTGATCGATGGCCATTCGATGATCGAGGCCGATCTCGGGCACCAGATCGACAACATGGAAGCAATTGCTGTGCACCGTACCCCCGGCGGCGAGACAATTCTCACGCTGGTATCGGATGACAATTTTTCCTTCATTCAGCGCAATCTGCTGCTTCAATTTTCGATCGTAGGAGAGTAGGGCCGTTGTGGCCGGGGCTGTTCCGCCTGCGGGCCGAAGCATCCTTCAATGAGTCTGCGCCGCTAGCCTTTCGCCGAAGGCCGGGCGCCATCCGCGTCTTAAGTGCGTGCCGTAAAGACGCGGGGTGCCCGGCACAGGGCCGGGCATGACCGATGAGATTCCCTTGGTAGAGCGTCAGCCCCCGTTGGCGTCGCGCTTTTTCACGATTTGGCGCTTGAGCTCAAGCACGCGAGGCGCCAGTTCGTCGTCGTTTGCTTTCAGCAAAAATGCGTCGAGCCCGCCGCGATGGTCGACGGTCTTCAATGCGTTGGCCGATACGCGCAGCCGGATCCTGCGCCCCAACGTATCGGAGACTAACGTGACGTTGCGCAGGTTCGGCAGAAACCGTCGCTTGGTCTTTATGTTGGAATGGCTCACTTTGTGGCCGACCAGGGGTTTTTTGCCGGTCAGCTCGCAACGCCGTGACATAGCTCTGTCCTCAAAAACACGGGCACACGCAGGTGCCGGAAATCGGTCAAATGCCGGGATTTAAAGATGGAGCGGACGTATAGAGAGCGAGGTCAAGGGCGTCAAGCCGAGCGATTGAACCGAATTTAGCGGATTTTCTATGCTTCGTGCTGCTTCCCCCGGCTGCGAACACAGATTCGACTAAATCCGCGCCGACGAAGTGCCGTTCGGCGTCAACCTCGCGGCCAACCTCCGAGCACCCAAGCCCATCAGTTGCCGAGTTGGGTGATAGTCTCGGCCCTGTAAGTCACTGGCGCCGAGCGCGGAAGGAACAAGTTTTGCGTCACCAAGAGAGCAACCTGCTCCTGACGTCAATCATGCTTGTCCTGGCGATCTCATCGTCGCCGGCTCCGGCGTCTGCCCAGGCGCGCCTCGAAGCGCGCTATTCAGCGACAGTTGCGGGGATTCCGATCGGCACCGGCAGCTGGGCCATCGATGTGGCCGACACCCAGTACACTGCCATGGTCAGCGGCACGACGTCGGGTTTGCTGCGCGCGTTTACAGGTGGCCAAGGCACCGCCACCGCGCGTGGCACGCTGAGCGGTGGACGGTTGTCCTCGATCTACGCGGCGAGCATGAGCTTACGCAACAATCAGAAGTTCGATTCAATCCGCATCACCATCACCAACGGCAACGTGAAGGACTACAAGGTCGATCCGCCCGCCGATAACGACCCTAATCGCGTGCCGATTACGGAGGCCTTCCAGCGCGGCGTTCTTGATCCGATGACGGCCGCATTGGTGCGCGTGCCCGGAAATGGCGACCCTCTCGTTCCGGAGGCCTGCCAGCGCACGCAGGAAATCTTCGACGGCAGGCTCCGTTACGACATGCAGTTTTCCTTCAAACGAATGGACAGGGTAAAGGCGACCAAGGGCTATTCCGGCCCCGTGGTAGTGTGCTCGGCCTATTTTATACCGGTCGCCGGGTTTATCCCTTCGCGCGCGTCGATCAGATACCTCGCCAAGCAGCGCGATATGGAAGTCTGGCTCGCGCCGATTGCTGGAACGCGCGTACTGGTTCCTTATCGGGCGCAAGGGCCGACCCCGATCGGCCAGGCAATTCTCCAGGCGTCGGAATTTGTTTCAACTCCAATCCAGGCCGGGGCTTCGGCCAATGGTTCGAAGACGCAATAAGCCCCTTGACTCTTCGCGAGCCCGGGTGGCAGCGCTGTGTTAACCTTCGGAACCGCTTACAGCCACTTGATCGGTGGGCCCGCTACTCCATCTTGTAGCTGGGTACACGACGCTCGCCAGATATCGCCGTGAACGAAGCCATACAGCTCCGGAGTCAGCGATTCGGGCGCGATTCGTTCCAGACTCGTTCTAAAGCTTAACCACGAGCATGCTGAGCGTCGCATTGTGATACAGAAAGCCTCTCGGAAGAGTGCCTGAGCGCTTTTCCTTTAGTCCGGACGGCGTATGCCCATCAGTTTTTCCCCGCAGCCCAATCGAGCATCGCGAACGCGCGGCGCCGGCGTTACGGCCGTGCTGGGCCCTACCAACACCGGCAAGACCCATCTCGCTATCGAGCGCATGCTGGCGCATTCGTCGGGCGTGATCGGACTGCCGCTGCGCCTGCTCGCGCGTGAGGTCTACAACAAGATCGCCGACCGTGTGGGGACGGACGCAGTCGCATTGGTCACGGGCGAGGAAAAGATCAAGCCGCCGAACCCGCGCTTCTGGGTCTGTACCGTCGAAGCGATGCCGCGCGATCTCGACGTCGCCTTTATGGCCATCGACGAGGTGCAGCTGGGGGCAGATTTCGAGCGCGGCCACGTTTTCACCGACCGCATGCTCAATGCCCGCGCCCGGGAGGAGACGCTGGTGTTGGGCGCCGCGACGGTCCGACCGATGGTGGAGAAATTGCTGCCCGGCGCCCACATTGTCAGCCGGCCGCGGCTGTCAACGCTGAGTTATGCCGGGGAGAAAAAGCTGACGCGGTTGCCGCTGCGATCCGCGATCGTCGCATTTTCGGCGGACGAAGTTTACGCAATCGCTGAATTGATCCGTCGCCAGCGTGGTGGTGCGGCAGTAGTACTGGGTGCTCTGTCGCCCCGAACCCGGAATGCCCAGGTTGCGCTATACCAGTCCGGCGACGTCGATTATCTCGTGGCAACAGACGCGATCGGCATGGGACTCAATCTCGACGTCGATCATGTTGCATTTGCATCCGACAGAAAGTTCGACGGCTATCAGTTTCGAAAGCTCAATCCGGCCGAACTCGCTCAAATCGCGGGACGAGCGGGCCGGGCTACCCGGGACGGCACCTTCGGCACGACCGGACGCTGCGATCCGTTCGAACCTGAACTTGTACAGGCGCTGGAAAGTCACAGCTTCGAACCGCTTCGCCTGCTGCAATGGCGCAATACCGATCTTGATTTTGCTTCGATCGGCGCTTTGCAGGCGTCCTTGGCTGCCGTGCCAGGAGAGCAGGGCCTGACGCGCGCACCCATCGGCGAAGACTTATTGGTTCTCGAGCACGCCGCGCGGGACGAGGATGTACGCTCGCTCGCGCGCGACCGCGCTTCGATCGCACGCCTATGGGATGCCTGCCAAGTTCCGGACTATCGAAAAATTGCTCCCGCGACGCACGCAGAACTGGTGGTGGGCCTCTATGGATTTTTGATGCGAGAGCGTAACATCCCCACGGATTGGTTCGCTCGTCAGGTTGCCCATGCCGATCGAACCGATGGCGACATCGACACTCTCTCCAACCGGATCGCACATGTCAGGACCTGGACATTCGTTGCCAATCAACCAGATTGGCTCGCCAATCCGGAGCACTGGCAGGGTGTCACGCGCGCGGTCGAGGATAAACTATCCGATGCGCTGCACGAACGTTTGGCCGAGCGTTTCGTGGACCGTCGCACAAGCGTGTTGATGCGACGGCTTCGAGAAAAGGCGATGTTGGAAACCGAAATCGGAAAGTCTGGCGAAGTCACGGTCGAGGGTCACGTGATCGGTCGGCTCGACGGATTCATGTTCGCTCCCGATGCTGCGGCCGCAGGTTCGGAAGCGAAGGCGCTCAACGCCGCAGCTCAAAAGGTTCTGGCTAGCGAAATCGAAGCGCGCGCCACCAGGATTTCGCAGGCTTCCAACGATCAGATCGTTTTGGCGAGCGACGGCGCATTGCGCTGGACCGGAGATCTCGTGGCCAAACTGATGCCAGGCGATGACACCTTGCGCCCGCGAGTGCGCGTAATCGCCGACGAGCATCTGACCGGACCGGCGCGCGAGCTGGTCCAGACTAGGCTCGACCTTTGGCTGAAGACTCATATCGAGAAATTGCTCGCGCCGCTATTCTCGCTGACCGCGGCCGACGACGTGACCGGCATGGCGCGTGGTGTTGCATTTCAGCTCGTTGAATCGCTTGGCGTGCTCGAACGACAAAAAGTGACCGAGGAAGTCAAAGCCCTCGATCAGCCGGCACGCGCGATCTTGCGCAAGTACGGTGTGCGCTTCGGCGCGTACCACATCTACCTGCCGGCGCTGCTCAAGCCGGCGCCGCGTGCGCTTGCAACGCAGTTGTGGGCGGTCAAGCACGAAAGTCCGGAAGCCAAGGGTCTAGGCGATCTGCTGCATCTTGCGTCGAGCGGGCGCACATCGATCCCCGTGGACAAGGATACGCCCAAAACGCTTTATCGAACTGCCGGTTACCGCGTCTGCGGCGACCGCGCGGTTCGCGTCGATATTCTGGAAAGGCTTGCCGATCTCATCCGGCCCGCGTTGTCCTGGCGTGAAGGTGCGCCCGGTCCGAAGCCGGACGGATTTTTCGACGCACGCAGCTTTGTGGTTACCGGCGCCATGACTTCTCTCACGGGCGCTTCCGGCGAGGATTTCGCTTCAATTCTGCGCTCGCTCGGCTATCGCATGGATCGCAAGCCCAAGCCGGTCGAGGCGGCCGCGTCAGCCCCTCCTGCGGCTACGTGCGATGCTTCGACAAATACGGCCGCGCAACCGACAAACGAAGCTGCGGACGCGTCACCGAATGCGGCGGCGGCAGGAACCGTAGGCACAGAGCCTGCAGCTGAAATCATTCCGGTCAACGACGCCTCGCACACGCCATGGCCTCAGCCTGAATTGGCCGCTGCGGAAGCTGCACCACCGTTGGTGCAGGAATCGGTGCCTCTCGCGACAGAAGAGCCGGCAGCGCCAACGGAAGCTGCAGGCATTGCGCCCGCCGCGGATAGCATGCCCGCCGAGAAAAAGCCTATAGAGGAACCGGCTTTCATCGAGGTGTGGCGGCCCGCCGGCAGGTTCGAGCGACGGCCGCATCGGCCGCGCCGCCAGCAACGGCCGCAGCAAGCACAGATCGCGGGACCGGAGCCCGGCGTTGCGGCGACCGCCTCGCAGGAAGGAGCACCGGCGCCCGAAAACAGACAGTCGTCACGCGGTCCCCGTCGCCCGCGCGGCGAGCGCAGGGATGGTCCGGATCGCGAAAAACGTCACGAGCGTCACGAGCGCCAGCAGCGCATGGAGCGCCAGGATGAGCGCGCCGATCGGCAGGAGCGGAGTCCGCGCCGCGAACGGCCACGGCGCGACCGGGGCGAGCGCGTAGATCGGGCCGAACGCGAGCAGTACTACGCCAAGCCATTCGGCAGCACGTCTTCAAACAAGCAGCCGGATCCCAATTCGCCGTTTGCAAAGCTTGCTGCACTCAAGCAGCAGCTGGAGCAGAGCACCAAAGACCCGTCTTGAGCACCGCAAGCAAGGAGCCGGAGCGCCAACGTATCGACAAATGGCTTTGGCATGCGCGCATGGTGCGGACAAGAACCGCCGCCGCTGCGCTGACGGCAGCCGGTTATGTCAGGTTGAACGGCAAGCGCACAACGGCGGCCAGCCATCCGGTCCGCATTGGCGACGTGGTCACTCTCGCGCTCGATCGGACCGTCAGGGTTGTGCGGGTGGAAGGTTTCTGCGAAAGGCGGGGCGGCCCGCCAGCCGCTCGCGCGCTTTACCGCGATTTGACCTGAAATTCCGCCAACCGGGCCTTCAGTCTGCCAGCAGCAATAGTGTAGGCCTGCAACTGGTAGGCCTCGCGGTGGCGGCTTATCTACGCTTGAGTTACGGAGCTTTTGCAAAGCCCGGGCGGAGCGAGGGATGACCTACGTCGTCGTCGATAACTGTATTAAATGCAAATACATGGATTGCGTGGAGGTGTGTCCCGTGGACTGCTTCTACGAGGGCGAAAACATGCTCGTGATCCATCCGGATGAATGCATCGACTGTGGCGTATGCGAGCCGGAATGCCCTGCCGAGGCGATTAAGCCCGATACTGAGCCGGGCCTCGAGAAGTGGCTCGAAATCAATGCCCAATACGCCAAGACCTGGGCGAATATCACGGTCAAAAAGGACCCTCCGCCCGATGCCAAGGATTGGGATGGGGTACCCGGCAAATTCGATAAGTTTTTTTCCTCGGAGTCCGGAACCGGCGACTGAGGCATCGCACCAGGATACCGTCTGGACTTGGCACACGGGGGTTTTCGGTGGAGGACGTTAACCGACTCGACGGAATCGTGCGAATTTGCAGCGGAAATTGCCATTCTAAGTCGCCATAAGGCTTTGATTCCGCCCAAAAATGTGCTATATGTGTAAAAAATGGAAAGGAACTAACTACGTTGCCATCGGTGCGCTCCCCCGTTCGGGAGCCTTATTTTTCGGTGGCTGAGTTCCCCCGTTTTCCAGTTTAGAGGGCGTGAAATTCCACGCGTGAGCAGTGGCAGGAAAAACGCGTCATAAATCGAAGAAAGGTACCGCCGGCATGAGCCGGGGACCCAAAAAGTCTGCTGCAATGCGGCGGACCTCCCACGCCTCCCGCGGTGCCGTCCGCGTCGGGGCTCCCGCAGACAAGATAGCCGGCAGTCGCAAGAGGGCCGGCGAAGGAGTCATGCCCGGAATGACCACCAATAAGAAGACTACTCAACGACAAGGCTTTAAGACCAACGAGTTTATCGTCTATCCGGCCCACGGGGTCGGCCAAATCGTGGCGATCGAGGAACAGGAAGTCGCGGGCGCCAAGCTCGAACTGTTCGTCATCAATTTCATCAAGGACAAGATGACCTTGCGGGTTCCGACCGCGAAGATTGTGTCCGTCGGCATGCGCAAGCTGGCCGAGGCTCCTTTGGTCAAGCGCGCCCTCGACACCTTGAAGGGCCGCGCCCGCATCAAGCGCACCATGTGGTCGCGGCGGGCCCAGGAATACGAAGCCAAGATCAATTCGGGCGACATCGTCGCGATTGCCGAGGTCGTGCGTGACCTCTACCGGTCGGAGACCCAGCCGGAGCAGTCCTATTCGGAGCGGCAGCTTTACGAAGCCGCTCTTGACCGCCTCTCCCGTGAGATCGCAGCGGTGCAACGGGTCACCGAAACCGAGGCGATCAAGGAGATCGAGGCTGCGCTCGCCAAGGGTCCTCGCCGTGGTCCGAAACCGACCGAAGAGGGCGCTTCCGACCAGGGTGTCGAGGACGAGGCTGCCTGAGCGCAGGAAGTTCAGCGCAAGTTTCAGAAGCCCGGCCATGGACCGGGCTTCTGTTTTTTCTCCGACCTAAACTGATTTGAACTTTCTGCCGCACCGCGCGCAGTTGCCCGCGACGCTTGCCTGGCCTATATGCCGCTGCAACCATCCCCAGCGACACTAAGGGAGTGAGGAATGACCGCTATCCGCGGCTACGTTGCGCCGACCACCGAAGCCGATGCGCTTGGCGTGCATTCGCTCGACCAGTTTGTGTTGACGGTGCCCGATGCGTCAGTGGCGCAGGATTTTTACGCCAACTTCGGCCTCGACGTGCGTTGCGACGGCAATGCGCTTGCGATCAAGACCTACGGTCACGATCATCGCTGGGGCTCGGTTGTCGAAGGCAGCAAGGCCAAGGCGCTGCATCATTTGTCATTCGGCTGCTACGCCGAGGACCTGCCGCGGTTCAAGGCTCGCATCGAAGGACAGGGCATTAAGCTCATCGATCCGCCCCCCGGCTTCGCGAGCAACGGCTTCTGGTTCCGCAATCATGAGGGCGTTCTGATCGAGGTGAAAGTCGGGCCGAAGGTGTCGCCTGATCGCAAAGCGGAAAGCCAGTGGATCTCCGTTCCGGCCGGCGTTGCCGGTGCCACCACACGGGAAAAGGCGCCGCCGGTGCGTCCGCGCCGGCTTTCTCATGTGCTGATTTTCACGCGGGACGTATCTGAATCGATTACGTTCTATGAACGGACGCTCGGCTTGCGCCTGTCCGACCGCGCCTCCGATCTCGTCGCGTTCATGCACGGCATACACGGCAGCGATCACCATCTCCTTGCCCTGGTGAAATCCATCGCGCCCGGTTTCCATCATTGCAGCTGGGATGTTGCAAGCATCAACGATATCGGCCTCGGCGCGATGCGCATGCACGACAAGGGCTGGACCAAGGGCTGGGGGCTCGGCCGCCATGTCCTTGGCTCGAACTATTTCCACTATGTGCGCGACCCGTGGGGCAGCTTCGCAGAGTATTCCTGCGATATCGATTACATAGCGAAGGACGAGCGCTGGCCGTCGGGCGACCATAAGCCGGTGGATTCTTTCTACCTCTGGGGCCCCGACGTGCCGCGCGAATTCACCATCAACTACGAAGGCGGCGAGAGCTGAGAGCTTGGAACACGAACGGAAAATGTAGGGCAAAGGCGCGGCCGCCGAAGGCGGGACGCGCCGTCCTCTCGTTTGTCATGGCCGGGCTTGTCCCGGCCATCCACGTCTTTGAGACGACAAGACGTGGATGCCCGCGAGAAGCGCGGGCATGACATCCCACCTCACTCTCGGAGCCAATCATTCCACCGCAATCTTCACCTTGTCGCCCGGCTTGAGCCG
>Ga0114129_10005251_pt1 | contig 18259 bp, 17 predicted proteins | sample RhiMetdeltSRZDD1_FD_80071 | JGI IMG/M metagenome (GOLD analysis project Ga0114129, IMG submission 80071) | Populus rhizosphere microbial communities from Tennessee, USA - Rhizosphere MetaG P. deltoides SRZDD1 (version 2) (version 2) | ecosystem: Host-associated > Plants > Roots > Rhizosphere >...
CGGAGGATCGTCTCGACCTCGTACAAGATCACGACTTCGATGGGAGTCTGATTGATCTTGAACGGTTCCGGCAACAGATCGGCATGAGGTACACCATCTGGCAGACACCTCAGGTTGGGCCCGAGCACTCCCGGCTGTGTGTTGCGGCGCAGAATTTCCGCGCCCTCTGGTGTGAGCGGCTCCTGACCACGCGGAAAGTCCGACAGGATGTCCCGGAAATACTTTGAATTTGGAGATTCACCCAATCCGAACAGGCCCGGGCCGCGAGGCTCCGCTTCGACCTGCCAGATTCCGGAAAGGTCCGGCTTTCCGGAGATGCGGGGAACCGGCCCCGTCATATCCACCTTGCCGTCAGGACTACGAGGAGCTCCCGGAGTCGGTTGGTTGTTCCATTGTGCTTGCGCGGAGAGACAAGCTCCAGTAAGCATCAGCGCAATCCAGATCACTCGTCGCATTGCCGTACTTTAAACCACAAGAGATCGTGATGCTAACAGCTTTCGGTGAGGGTTACTCTGCCCGCAGGCACTCGGTTGGATCGATTTTAGCGGCGCGGCGCGCAGGGTAGAAGCAGGAGAGGAGCGACACAATCACGAGCAGGCCCGCGACTGCACCGAAAACTCTCGGATCTTCCGGATCTGCCGGTCTCATGGCTTCCGACATTGCGGAGGCCAGCGCGCCGGCCAACACGATGCCAGCGGCAATCCCGGCGCAGCTCAACTTCAAGCCCTGAAGCACCACCATGCGATATATGCGGTGGTTCGTCGCGCCAACGGCCATTCGTATACCGATCTCCCGCGTCCGGCGGCTTACCGAGTAGGCGAGCATTCCGTAGAGCCCAAGCACGCCAAGAACGAGTCCGGCCATTCCAATACCAGTGGCGATCTGTGCTGTAAGCGTATCTCCCCAAAGAGCCTGCTTGCGGACGACATCGTTCATCAATCGGATGTCGTAGATCGGTTGTGTCGGCCCGAGCTCGCGTACCACATTCCGTATAGCCGGAACAAATGTTCCGGCATCGCCTTTAGTCGCGACGATAAGCCATACAAAACTTTCCTCCGACTGTCGAAGCGGCAGATACAAGAACGGCGCTGATTTTTCGTCGAACGACCGATATTTTGTCATTCGCGCAATGCCCACGATGTCTGCTGTTATCGGCTTCGGAGTGCGGATTTCAATACGTTCGCCAATCGGATCGCGCCCAGGCCAATACTTTTCCGCCATGGCTTCGTTGATGATCACGGTTTTCGGCGCGTCCTTCGTGTCGCGGCTGTCGAAAGCCCGGCCGCGAACGAGCGGAATTCGAAGTGTGTCGAAGTACCCATCACCGACGATCGTGCTCGAAATAGAAATCGCGTTCTGCCCTTCGGGCATTGCGTATCCTTCGATCTTCACATCTGTCGAATTACCTAAAAGTCCTAATGGCACATGGTGAGCCAGTCCGGCGGTCTCGACTCCCGGCATCATCCGAACGCGCTCGAGCAGTTGTTGATAGAACTGGTGCGACTGATCGACCGGTAAGCCGCGGCCCAGTGTGGAATCGACGCAAATCGCCAATACGTTATCGATGCGAAACCCGGGATCGGCTTTCTGCAAAAGCCAAAGGCTCTCCAGCGCTAGTCCGGAGACGACGAGCACCACCGTCGCTAATGCGACCTGCGCGCCGACGAGGAACTGGCGGAAGGGCGTTCTCGATCGGCCCACACGCGGGTCAGCGGCCCTCATAAGCACATTGAGATCGCCCCGAGAACAGCGGAAAGCGGGTATCAGTCCGGCGAGGATCCCGGACCCCATTCCCACAGCAAATGCAAAGAGCACCACGCGCATATCCGCTTGCATTTCAATGTTGGCTGGTATGAACAGGACACCGATCTGGACGGAACTAATAAAACGCGCGACGAGAGCGGCAATCCCCAAACCGGCGGCTGTAGCGGCCGTTGAGATGATGAAACTCTCGACAATGAATTGCCGTATCAGCCGCGATCGCGTTGCACCGATTGCAAGCCGCACCGCCGTTTCGCGCGTGCGAGCCGGCGCGGTCGATAGCAGCAGATTCGCTACATTCACGCAGGCGATGGCGAGCACCAGTACGCCGATCAGTAGAAGCAGCAGGGCCGCTGTGAAATTCCCGGGATCCGCTGCGATCCGAAATCCGATCTGACTGTAAACGCCCATCGACTGTCCCCGGTCGGTGCCGGGATTTTCCTGCGCAAGCTGTGATGCGAGACGCGCAATCTCTTCCCGGGCTTGCCGTGTGCTCACTCCCGGCTTCAGCCGACCGTAGACTTCGGCCTTTCTCAGACTTCTGTCCGTCAGAGGAGATACTCCGGGATCGTCGAGCGCGTGAGCCATCATCCGCGGCGCATAGAATTCCGGATGAATGAATGGGTTCGTACCGGTAAACCTCTGCGGAACCACTCCGATGACCGTAAGGTCCGTCCTATTGACCTGGATTGTTTTGCCGATCACGTCGGGGCGGCCGCCGAAATCTCTCTGCCACAAGGCGTAGCTGATCATCGCCACCGCATCGCGGCCAGGCGTTTCATCTTCTTCGGGAAAAAACGCACGACCTATCACTGGCTGAAGTCGCATTGTACGGAAGAAATCGCTGCTGACGAGGAGGCCGAACGTAATCCGCGACTGCGTACGATCGTACGTCGTCACGGCTGCTCCCAACTCTTGGACCGTAGTCAAGCCGTCGAAGACGGTTATGCGTTTTCGGAGATCGTCGAAATCAGGATACGAGATACCGCCGAGAGCATTCGATTGCGTGACGGATGTGATCCGTACAACTTTTTCGGTTTGAGAAACACGGAGGGGGCGAAAAAGAAATGAATCGGCCGCACCAAACATCGAAGCGCTGGCACCAATGCCGAGCGCCAGTGACACGAAAACCGCTGCCGAAACGGTCCGGTTTCCGGCAATCAAACGCAACGCGTACCGAAAATCTTCGTAGAGAGTGAGCATAAACATAAGTGACTCATTCATTACGCAAGGCTACAAGCGGATCCACTGAAGCCGCCTTGCGCGCGGGAATATAGCAAGCCAGCGTGCCGATGAAAATGAGAACCGCCGCGAGCGCCACGAACGTGAGCGGGTCGGCCGCTTTCACTCCGAACAACAGATTGTTTAACAGCCGGGTGGCCGCGAGTGCAGCCAGTGTACCGACGAGCACGCCTGGGAAGACCAAGCGCAGACCGTCCGACACGATGTGTTTCAGAACCGTCCCGCGATTTGCGCCTAGAGCCATCCGCACGCCGATTTCGCGAATGCGTTGATTCACGGCATAGGCAAGAACACCATAGATTCCCGATACAGCGAGCAGTACCGCAATCCCGGCAAAGATACCGAGCAGTGCCGCGGTGAAACTTCGCTCTCCAATCGACGCCGCGACGATTTCGCCGAGAGGTCTCAGGCCGGCAACCGCCAAATCCGTATCGAGTCTTTGGATCTCCTGGCGGATCGAGCCGGCGATAGAATTTGGGTTCGTCGAAGTTTGGACAATGACGATCATTGCGGGAACCGGGTACGCGGAATAAGGCAAGTACATACCGATCGCGGAATCCGTGTCGAGCGCGCGTTCCTTACTATCGGCGACTACTCCAATTACAGTCTGCCATACGGATTGAGGTCCAGTTCGAATTCGCTTTCCGACCGGATCCTCTCCAGGCCAGAGTTGTGCTGCCATGCGCTGATTAATCACGACGACCGCACCGGAATCCTCTTCCTCGCGCCTATCGAAAGTGCGCCCGCGGACAATCGGGATACCCATGACGTCGAAGTAGTCCCGCGTTATCGAGCGGTAACTGACGCTCACGAGTTGCCCTGGTTGCGGCAGAGGACGGCCTTCTATTTCGATACCGAAGGCCGAGTTGCCGGTCATCGGAAGGCGGTGTGTGGCGGCGACATTCCGAACACCGGGCACAGCGCGAAGCTGTGCGACCGTTTTTGCGATGAATGCGGATCGAGCTTCTCCCAGTGCGTATTTAGCCGAATTCAAATTGATGGTGAACGTGAGCCGTCCTTGCGTCTGAAAACCGGGATCAACGGTGTATAGGTTCCACAGAGTGCGGACCATCAAGCCCGACGAAATGACGACGACCATCGCAATTGTGATTTGCCCCACGACGAGGAGTTTTCCAGCACGATGAACGTTGCGTCCCGTACTCCCGTAACTTGCCGTCTTGAGGTTTTCGGTGAGATCGAGTCCGCTCGCGCGCATGGCAGGGCCGACGCCGAACAACAAGCCCGATGCAATTGCGAGCAGACCGGTGAACGCCAACACGCGTTGATCTATCGAAGCGTCGGCCAGGCGAGGAATGTTGTCAGGCGCCAGTGTTTTGAGAAGATCCAGTCCAAACGCCGCGAGTCCGATGCCGAGCAGTGCGCCGGATATCGAGAGGACAAGGCTTTCGATCAATAATTGCCGCAACAGTCTTGCGCGGCTGGCTCCAAGACTGAGCCGAAGCGCTATCTCTTTACGTCGCGAGACGCAGCGCGCAATCTGCAGATTAGCGACGTTCGCGCTGGCGATCAGCAGGACAAGTCCGACAGCTCCCAAGAGGATCCACAAATTCTTGCCGATATCGCCCGTGATCGATTCACCCAATGGAAGGATTCGGACCTGCCATCCTTTTCTGGTTTGGGAATCCTGTTCCTCGAGTCTCTGGGCGATGCGGTTCATTTCCAATCGGGCTTGGTCGATTGTCGACTTGTCGTTCAGTCTTGCAAGCACTCGAAGGAAATGGGAACTGCGATCTGCGTTGCTTGAATCTAGCGCGTACGGAATCCATAATTCCGCTCCTTCGATCGGCACGCGAAAACCCGGCGGCATCACGCCCACTACGGTGTATGGCTCGCCTTCGAGGCGAACCGTCGTGCCGACAATGCTGCGGTTGCTACCGAATCTCCCTCGCCACAGATCGTTTCCCAGAAGAACAACGCGGGCTGCTCCAGGACGATCCTCTTCCGCAGTGAACCAACGGCCGATCGCTGGCGACACTCCCAACACAGGTAGCAGCCCTGCTGTAATCCTCGCGCCGGTAACCCGCTCCGCACTACTTTCACCGGAGCCGCCCGAAAGGCTGAAACCATCTTCACGATATGCGCCGAGCCCGCCAAAAACTCTGTTCTGCTTTTCCCACTCGAAAAAATTTCCGGGTGCCACGGAAAACGCCGGCAAATCGGGCGGGTTGCTATCCCACAATCGAACCAACCGTTCGGGCTTCGCGTACGGTAGGGGCGTCAAAAGAATACCGTTCACTACCGAAAATACCGCCGTGTTGGCTCCGATGCCCAACGCAAGAGCCACGAGCGCAAAAAATACGAGCGAGGGGTTTTGGGTTAATGAACGAATCGAATAACGCACATCCTGAATGACGCTGAGCATGACCTCCCCGGCAAAGGATCATGGGCATTCCGATTTCCACTTTGGATTCCTGATGTTACTGCGAGTTAGCGAAGTCAAGCAGTTCGATTTTGGGACAGCGTGGTCAAAATCGGACACGCCGCAGTAGGCTCCAACTTTTCCATGTCCGGTTTTGATTTTCCCATTCGTCGCATAGGTAGAAAGGAGATTCACTATGCAACCACGAATGAAGAACATTGCAATGATTGTTCCCGATGCGCTGCATGCTTTGCAGGCGCTTAAAGCGTCCGCGGAAAAAGGCGGAGTCCCATCACGAACGCTCGACCTTATCGAGTTGCGAGCGAGCCAGATCAATGGGTGCAGTGTCTGCGTTGACATGCATGCGCGTCACCTCAAACAGGAGGGTGAAACCGACGAGCGGCTCTTCGCCGTGTCGGCTTGGCGGGATGCTCCATACTTTACCGACGCGGAACGAGCCGCACTGGCGCTTACGGAAGCCCTGACGCGACTTTCCGATCGCGCGGACCCTGTGCCCGATGAGGTCTGGGAACAGGCTGCTCTGCATTACGGCGAGGCTGAGCTTGCCGGGCTTGTGATCGCCATCGGGAACATCAACGTTTGGAACCGTTTTAATGTTGCCACCAGACAGGTCGCCGGGAATTGGCGTAATTAAAGAAAGGGAGAAACAAATGGCAAATTTTATGTACTTGTTCCGCAGTAACCCGGGGGCTTATCGATCGATGTCCCCCGAACAAATGCAACAGACCATGAAGAAGTGGACCGACTGGAAAGATACACTCGAGAAGAACGGGCATATCAAGCAACTCGGCGATCGATTGGACGGAACGGGCAAAGTCATCCGAGGTAAGGCGAAGGCCGTCACGGATGGTCCGTACGTCGAGGTGAAAGACTTCATCCAAGGCTACATGCTCGTCAGCGCCAAAGATGTAGAGCATGCACTTGAGCTGGCTAAAGGATGTCCGATCCTTGAAAGCGACGGTACGGTTGAGATCCGTCCGTTCGTTTTGTAACGCGCGGTCATAGACGTCATAGACCGCGTCTACAGGGGGAAACTACGAACGACGTACCAACATTAGTCGACCATTTTTTCCGACAGGAAGCCGGGAAGATGGTCGCCTATTTATCCAGGATTTTTGGAATGGGCCGCCTGGAGCTGGCCGAAGACGTGGTCCAAGACGCGCTATGCAAGGCCCTGGAGGCATGGTCTCTTCACGGCCTTCCCGAGAATCCTTCCGCCTGGCTTATGCGTGTCGCGCGCAATCGGGCTATCGATCTCGTAAGGCGCGACCAACAGTTTCGCTACTTCACGCCTGAACTTCTACACATGTTCAAGCTTCGCGAGGAGCACGAACAAATGCCTGCCTTCGAAAAGGAAATCCAGGATGACCAACTCCGGATGATGTTCTCCTGCTGCCATCCGGAGCTTTCAACGGAAGCTCAAGTCACTCTTATACTGAAGACGCTTTGCGGTTTCAGTGTTTCCGAAATCGCGCACGCTCTTTTGGCCAGCGAGGAGTCCATTGAAAAGCGACTGGGCCGGGCGCGCAAAGTGTTCCGGCAATCCGGAACTTTTGAGGAAATGACTCAGTCCTCGGCGATACCAGAGCGTCTGGAGGCTGTCTATCAAGCCATCTACCTGCTATTCAATGAGGGTTATCACGGCAGCCAATCCGAGCAAACCGTACGCGAGGATCTCTGCCTGGAGGCGATCCGATTGGCGCTGCTTTTAACGGATCATCCGGAGGCGGACAAGCCAAAAACGCACGCGCTACTTGCACTGCTATGTTTTCATGCAGCCCGGCTTCGTAGTCGAATGGACGACGATGCGGGTTTGATACAACTGGAAATGCAGGACCGTTCGAAGTGGGATCACGATCTGATCGGCCGAGGATTTCAATGCCTCGAAAAGGCATCGATCGGAAATGAGCTGAGCGAATATCATGTGGAAGCCGGTATCGCCGCTTTGCATTGCGCAGCCGAAACGTACCAGCAGACGAATTGGACCCAAATTCTGGAACTCTATAACCTTCTTTACCGCTTGAAACCTTCGCCGGTTGTGGCCTTGAACAGAGCTGTCGCCGTCGGCAAGGCCGTCGGGCCCGAACAAGGGTTGGTTGAACTAACCCGGATCCCTGATTCTGGGAAACTGAAGAACTATCCTTTTTATCCTGCCGCACGAGGAGAATTGCATCTTCTTGCCGGCCGACGCGCAGAAGCCGAAAGGCATTTTGAAGAAGCCTTGAAGCTGGCCCGGACGCCTTCCGAAACAAATTTTTTCAAGCGAAAGTTAGAAGTTTGCCAGGAGGCAGTGTGAAGACGTTCTCCATCGTCCCTATCGGAGTCATTCGATCGGAAATCAAGAACCCAAAGGATGCTCCTTTGTTTTATACGGAGGATGCACCCAATGCTTTTTTGGATATGATGCCCGCATACGTCGATGGCCTGGAGCGAATGCAGGTCGGTGACGAAATTATTGTCATTACGTGGCTGCACCGGGCTAGCAGAGAGGTGCTTAGAGTTCATCCCAGAGGTGAGTCATCGAATCCGATTACTGGAGTATTCTCGACTCGATCGCCCGATCGTCCGAACCCGTTGGGTCTTCATCGAGCGAGGGTCTTGGAAATTCATCCGTCGCACTTGTACATCGGCCCAATCGAAGCAATAGACGGAACTCCGGTGATCGATATAAAACCCGTCGTCGAATCACACGACTACTGATCGGAGAAAGAGAGAATCGAAATGCCCACGCTAATTCAACGTCCTTCTATCATTCAAGCTGCAGGCACAAAACCCAAACGCATCGAAGAATATGCCGGCCGCGTCAATTCCGGCCATTCCAGCGTTAGCGTGGCCCGCATGGTTTCGCCCGAAGGTTGGCTGGAACCGGGGCAACAGCCCGAGTTCGAGGAAATCACGGTTGTGCTCAAAGGAACGCTGAGAGTTGAACATAAAGACGGGCGATTCGATGTTCGAGCTGGACAGGCAGTCGTGACACATCCGGGTGAGTGGGTACGTTACAGTACGCCCGAGCCAGATGGCGCCGAGTACGTGGCGATATGTCTGCCTGCGTTCTCTATGGAAACTGTTCACCGGGACGAATAAATTTGAAATTGGACGAATCCTGCATCTCAAATTCGAAATCCGAAATCGGAGATTGCACCGTCCAATTTCGAATTTCGGATTTCGAATTTGAGATGCAGGATTCGTCCAATTTCAAATTCTTCTTCAGCGTATTGAGAGAAACCGCCGCCCGCTGTACGGTGCTTGTTCCTTAGGCATTTACCTGTTGCGCGATGAACCCCTTCACCATCTCGCGGGCGCGATCGGTTTGCGGGCCCGGTGTGGCGACCCATTCGTGCTCGCAGCCTTCAAACAATTGATACTGCACGAATCCGCCTGCGGCCTTATAGGACTCCGCGAATTTTTCCTGCACAGGCGGCAAGACATTGTCATCGAGCGCACCTTGCATGATCAGGAACGGTACCTTAGTGATCGCCTCGTGTCGCTCGAGAATTTCTTGCGGATTGCTTTCGTGGATTGTGTCCCATGGGACGAAGAAAGTTGTGTTGTTCTTGACCATCGCATCGCGCTTCAGCTTTTCGGCGTTCTGAAAGCGCGCGAACGTATTGCTAATGGGTGAGCGCATTGCAATGTATGCGACGGACGCATCGATTTTCTGTGCTCCAGTCAAGGGAATGGAGTTATATCGTGGATCGTGCGGGCGCATGGCAAGCAGTTCCGCAACATGACCGCCGCTCGAGCTGCCGTAGATGCCGATCCTTGCTGCGTCGCCGTTCCATGACGCCGCTTTCGTTTTGAGCCAGCGGACGGCGTAGTTGGCATCCTGTACGCACGCGGGGTACGGCGCTTCCGGTGCGAGTGTCATGTCGATTGCCACGACGAGGACGCCGCTCGTCGCAATCGCCCGATCCATCGGTTCTTCCGCCTTACGGTCCTTGGCATTCCATGCTCCGCCGTGCAGATCGAGCACGGTGGGAAACGGTCCTGCGCCCGCCGGCTGATAGATGCGGGCCATCAGCGGTCTTCCTGCTTTGGTCCGGCGGTATTCGACTTCGGTGACATTGAGCTCAAAGTTCGCAACGGGGTTGTACGAAGGCGTGACTCTAAACCCGGCTGCTAAACCGACAAAAGACACGCTCTTTAGAAAGTCGCGCCGTCCTAAAGGATTCATTTTGACCTCCTGGGTTTCCCGTATTGTTTCTCATTATTCGTCAATTAATCAATTTCGCTCGTATCTGCGAAATGCTCTCGCATTTCACCGACGTCGCCCGGCAAGCGTGTTCGCGAGCGCGGCGACGCGGATTCGAGTTTCGCGCGAGAACCACCAGCGCGCAACCGGCTCAATCAGCCAGGCCAGCCAGTGCGGGCGTGTGCGTAGTTGATAGCGGAACGTGACCTTTGTACGGACAGCGTCAAGCGGCGTGAACTCCCACGTACCGCCAAATGTCTCGAGGACCTTCGGCCCGCGGGTCATCTTTACAGCCGCTATGCGGGGCGGAGTGAAGGAGACGTACTCCGTTTCCATTCCTATGCCTAAACGTGCTACGCACCAAGCGCGAACGCCAACCTTGGGCTCCGTCGCGCCGTTCAGAAGAACGGCCTGACGCAGAAAGGGATCCCATGTGAGGCGCTCCGAATAGTTCTGCGTCAATGCGAACACCACTTCCGGCGTGGCATCGACGACGGTCGTGTGTTCGAATTTCATCGATCTTCAAATAACGCGCAGGTCCAGAACGTGCCGCTCATTTATGTCACCGACGTTCGGGGCTTCAAAAACGTGGAGATGTTTCCAATGTGTGCCGTTGTCGGTCGTGGTAACGAGCCCGACATCAGGTGAAGATTCTCCTGTCGAATCGAGAGCCCAGTGGACGATCAGTCCATACCCAACATGCGCTTCGGGGAAGATCAGGCATCTGATCAAGGCCACCCGTTTCTTGTTGTACCCTTCGGGCCAATCGACTCTGAAATCCGATTTCTTCCAGGTGCGACCAAGGTCGCGGCTCTCTATATAGCAACCATCGTTTAACGCGAGCAGGCGGCCATCGTGGTCCAATGCCACATACGGATTGGTGTAACCCAGGCACTTGTATTCCCACGATTCGCCGTGATCTTGGGAGCAAATGACATGTGATCGGGACGCGTCTAAGATCCAAGGATCATCCCATGCCAGAGCGATTACGCCCAGCGATGTCAGGGCCGCGGACGCGAAGCGTTCGACAGGCCAAGATCGTCTCCTCAGGAGAGGTAACCGCGGCTTAGCTTCCCGCTGATTCCAATGTTGGCCACCGTCCATCGTAACGAAAACACCAGCCATGGACTTCACCGTCTCGGTCGTTTTGTGGTTAACGGCCACCCCGAAGCCGCAGGTGTGCAGGGTTACGAAATCCCAGTGTGAATCGTTGGAGAGAGCTGGCAGCTTCGCCAGGTCCACGGCACCGTGCACGACAGGCGTGTGTCGCGCCGGCAGTTCTCGTGTGTGCCGAGACCAGGTAATTCCGTCGTCAGAACGGTGTTCATAGTGTCCAATGCTGACTTTGAATCGACGCAAGTTCAATCGGCCGCTACCCTGATTCTTTAAGCACTTGACGTCAATTCTCTGTTGGTTTTTGGACGGAGTCGATGACGACCACCTCGACAGGTCCCTTCGTAGATTCGAGTTTCAAGCCAAGTTGCTCTTGAATTGCGGTGAAGAGCGATGGAACGGGATCAGATGCCGTCGACGGCGCTGCGGCTGGACCGGTTGGTCCAACAATCGCGGGTCCCGCTCCCGGTCCGCCTCCCGGCCCCCCAAAGCCTGCTGCTCCGAACGGTGTGGCAAGACCTTCGGGGCTGAACTGCAATTTGAAATCAAACAGACCCTTAAGGTTGGTGTTGTCGATAACTGGACGCCCGACCTGTTGTTGCAGCATTGTCACGACGGCCGTAATTGGCATGCCAGACCCTGACATCGTCAGACCGGTCGTGGGATTCATTTGCATCGTCATTGCGCCTCGCGGTGGAGGCGCATTCGGATTAAAAGGAAAACCGCGCTGACCCGGGCCAGGAAATTGGGCGTTTTCTGCCGGTGCGCACGGCTGCGGAGGACCTATTCCTGCGGGAGTCGACGTTTGATCCTCGGACGGCTTGATCTTCGGCCCATCTTTTGCGACGACAAGACTGTAAATCGGGAGTTCTCGCGTTTCGGTGTGCGCCTTCAACTGAAATCGATCTTCAAGCAGCGACTGGACCATCAGCTGCACCTGCTCGCGAGGAATCGTACCGCCGCTGCAGTCGGCTTTCGCCTGGATATCATATCGATCGGAGTCCATCCAGTTCGGCCCGCCGATCACCTGAAGCTGGCTACCGAGGAACCCAACACTCGAATGTTGATAGGCGAACTGCAGCAGCATCCTCAGGCTCGCACCCGACAAAGTAAACCTGTCACCTCGTGGACCGCCTCCACGAATAAAGTTGCCGGGCGGGCTGGGTTTTATGGAAACCACTTCGAAGGACGGCTTTGGTGCAGTCGTTTGAGACAAAAGCGGAAGCACGGCAAACGCAGCTGCCACGCTCAACAAGGCGAACTTTTTCATCTGATTCATGCCAAATGGACCCCCGTCCTTGCTATAGACACGGCGTTCTTACTTTCGGTTGTAACGTGATTGTTAAATGATGCTTCGCGTTATTGCAATTAGTTCCGGTGGCACCATCAAATTCAGAAAGAGATTTCGAAATTGGACGGTCCAATCTCCAATTTCGGATTTCGAATTTCGAGATGCGGGATTCGTCCAATTTCACATTTTTAGATTTATACTCGTGCGGCACTCACCCCTGGAGGAGAGAACCCTATGCGACAGATAAAGCTTCCTTTGGCAGCCGCCGCTGCGGCAGCATTCGTCACGGCCGCTGTGATGTCGATTGCGTCCAACCCGGTCAGGTTTTATGCGCAGGCGCGTCCGGTTAGCAGTTATGCAGAAGATCGCGCGGCAATTGAGGATCTGCAAGCAAGATATCTGTTCGCGCTCGACTTCCACGATCCCGATCTCTACGTCTCGACGTTCACGGAAGACGGCGTACTCGATTACGGCAGCGGCGAAGTCAAGGGCCGCCAGGCCATCAAGGACGTGATTGCAAGAATGCCGAGCCCGGCCACGACTGCGGGACTACGAAACGGCGCCGCTCGACACAATATTTCGAATATCGTCATTAAGGTCGATGGCAACACAGCGGTCGGACGCTCGTACTGGTTTCACTACTCCAACGATAACCCGCAACGCAGAGGCGTCTTCGATGGCTTCGGGCACTACGAGGACGAATTAGCGAAGGTCAACGGCAAATGGCTTTTCACAAAACGGAAAATCTACAACGAAGGGCGTGACGAGTGGGCGTACAAGAGCGGCAAGAATCCTGCCTGGTAGATCGTTGTGACGATCGGCTGTAGGCGCGGTCTATGACCGCGCCGTTTTGCTCCTACCGACGGCCGCTCGACGATCGGACACTCTCGTTCTTCGCATGAGGATGGATTCCGAATCTCGGGTCATCGCGAGCAATGGCTTTGGCTACTCGTTCCATCGTCGGCTCGAAGTCTTCATGACGCGAGTCGATATAGAGCCACTTCTTCAGGATGTCGTGAGGCGCCAGATGCGGAAACTCTTCGAGGATTGATGGTTGATGCGCCTGTCCCGTGCAGACTAGAACACCATGCCACTTCCACCGCCCAGTCTTGGTTGGTTCGACCAGGAGCAGCATCTGGCGGCCGAACACGTAGGCGGCCAATCCACCGAACATCCTCTTGGTGAAGAAGCTGGGGTGGTTCTCGAAGGCTTGAAAGATCCATTCGTTTTGGAACGCTCTCATATGTTGCCACCTTGTCGGATGAGAGTTGGGAATTGGGAATTGAGAATTGAATTCGTCATAAATCTATTCAATTCTCAATTCTCGATTCTCAATTCTCATCGAAAACTTAAGGAAGAATCTTCTGGAACTCAGTACCTAGCATTATCGTATACTCGGCATTGTGGAGTACCGGGAAGAAGAACGCGACCGGCGGATTACCCAGCTGAAGAAAGGAATCCTGGAGCTGGCGGTCATGGGGGCTCTCTATCATGAACCTCATTATGGTTATTCCCTCGTCCGTGTTCTTACCGAAGATGGATCCATATCGCTCAAGGAAGGAACTATCTATCCTATTTTGGCTCGTCTGGATCGTGACGGCCTGGTGCGGTCGGAATGGGTGGAATCCGTTCAAGGACCACCGCGCAAGTACTACGCGCTGACGCCGGCAGGCCGGCAGCTTCTCGGAGACTTGCGGCAGGAGTTCGATCTTTTAGTGTCCCTTGTGAAGCGGGAATGGAACGCGGGTGAAGAGAGCGAGACTGCGCAACGGAAGCTTCTTCTCCGAAAGAGGTGAAGGATGAACAGCTACTCTGATGTTGTCGCAAAAATTGTGAACGATTACTTAGATCGGCTCAAGTTGCAGCTTCGCCGCATACCGGCTCGTGAACAGGACGAATTACTGAAAGAAATCCAGTCTCACATTTTCGAGGCCTATCGTCGAAGCTCTGACGAAGACGAGACGGAAAGAATCCTTGCTGTGCTTCGCAGGCTCGGAGAACCCTCCGATGTAGTATCGGATCGGTTACCCGAGGCCATGGTGCGTTCGGGAACCCGACGGATTCTGCCGATGCATGTCATCGCCGGGATATTGATCGCATTGTTCGGCGTCCCTCTCGGATTCGGCGGAGCAGCCGTGCTTGTAGGGGTTTTGGCTGCGCTCGCCGGAGCCGCGTTAGCATATTTCGCGGCCGCGGCAGGGGTTCTGCTGGCAAGCGGAGCATTGGGATTGCTCGGCCTTGTTCGAATTTACCAGCCTGCTTTATGGGACGTCCTCGTAGTCCGCGGTGTGATCGAGCCTCCGCCTGCCGAGTTCTTTGACGCCTTGTCCCCAGCGGGTCAGGGTTTCCTGATGCTTACGGTTGCCTTCGTGTTCGCTGCGGCCGGTGTCGTCATGCTCTGGCTGGGAAAGTATTTGATTCGCGGAGTTCGCTTCCTGTTCGGCATGGTGTGCGATTGGATACGCCGATGGGCCCAAAGCGCACGACGAGCAGTTCGGCGGCAGTTGGCGCGTGACTCTGAATTCGGAGGAGCCGTATTGCGAGCGTTTCGAGGACCGGTCAACGGAGAGCAGACGTAGCTGGACTTTCGGCGTATCCGCGCCAAGCATCAGCCGTCCGCACTGGGGGAGGAGAGGCTCCAGCGCATTCTGCGATTGGGTCGTTCGGTCAACTACATTACACAGTACACAACAACCAACGGACAGTTCACATTGGAGCCTTCGACCGAAGAGGCTTCAGCATGATGAAGGGGCCTCCGACGGTTCTGTTACGCGCCTCCCACCAATCATTTTCCGCTAGCGTTCGCTCGATAGAGGTTGTTTTCGTTACAGACCGATTCCAGGATTTCTTCACCTGGAGCGAGAGTCCAAACCATACGTTGTTGCCAGGATTTTGTAAGGGTGGCTGGATCTTCGAGGGTAACGTCGATTTCCAGATGCGCTAAATCAGGCCGGTTGTATCGTTCGATGACGTGCAGCGTTTCCGTGGAAGGTAGCGCGTTTGGAAGCCACGCCCTGGTGTTGAAACCAACGGTGTCGATGACCAGTGTCTCTCCCTCCCAGCTACCGACGGAATGTCCCTGCCAGGTCGGATCCGGATCTTTGGGATGAGCACGCCCATCCAGGAAGACTTGCCGGAAATGAGGATCCAGTTCGAACAATTGGACCAACAGAGACGGGGTATGAACCACCTTGTATAACAGCGGCGCTCCAGGGAAAACTCCACCCGGCAGGCAACCTGACGTGGGAGCATCTATGAGACCGTTCCGGAATCGTTCTGCCGCGATTTCCGCTGCCCAAGGAAGTGCAGGCGGTGGTTCCGGATTTGGATCGGGGGTGCCATTCCACACGCCTGATAAGTCCGGTTTCCCATCGGGCATACGGGGTGTCGGTCCGGTTAGTCCAGCGTACCTGTTGCGAAGGGTGAGGAACGTGTCGTCGCCGAGAGTGCCCAGATTCAGCGGCCACTCCAATTGAATATCGGCCCGAAGTTCTTTTCCTGTTTCAACACGAAGGTTGTTTCTCGAATATGGAAAAAACGTGAATCCGATCGGGGGCACCATCAGGTCGTAGTTGCCTTCGGGCAATTGCGAGATCGTGAAGGTACCTGCGCGCGAACTTTCCGTTTTGAAAACGGCTCCCGTAGCTGTGTCCCTCGCGTGTACCGTTGCGCCGGCGATGGCTCCGCCGTCTGGGTCCGTTATCTTGCCTGCGATTGTTCCTAGAGGAGACTGGGCGAGCGCCGCATTCGTTATTAATAAGGTGGTGAGTGCCAAGCAGTTCCAAGTCATCGAGACCTCCTGCCCCAAAGACATTGTGGATTCGTCTGTTTGATGATTTAAACGCTGCCGAATTGTAGCAGATGAACTAAATAGCGTGGCTGAGTTGTGACACTATCGTCACACAAAATCTCGATATGGCCGCCCTGGGCGTCGCCACCACAACCAATGGAGTAGTTTGACGGTACCGAGAACAATGAGCAGCACCGGCCACCACATTCTGACAAACGGTGCGTGCAACACGCCCAGATTAACAAGAAGAAACACTGTTCCAACCACAAGTATGACGAAACCTCCCACCAAACTAGGACGGCCGAAACATGTTCCGGAGTATTGAGATCTCATTTGTTCACTACCTCCATACACAGCCAATGTAGGCGGAATTTCGGATCGCAAAAATGGTCAATCGGCGAATGGCGGTCGCCTACCGGTAAGGAACGGGCGTACTATCTCGATATCCGTGATCGCGCAGGGTTACAAGGGCAGAGCAAGTAGTCGGCCTGTCCGGCTGGAGGTGATGCCATGTTCAAACTTGTCCATCGTGATTCAAAGCTACGCAACGCAGCAATTCTACTGAGTGTCTTTGCTGCCTGTATCACTATGGGCTCGCAGCAGCCTCCAGCCCGGTTTCATCTTCAGGATGCGAGCATCGAAAATATCCAGCAGGCGATCCTCAGCCGTCAGATCACGACTGTCGGTCTGGTCGAACTCTATTTGAAGCGCATCAAGAGCTATAACAATGTCTGCGTGAATGAGCCACGCGGTATTCTTGGACCGATCACCACGATTCCACACGCGCGGCAAATAAACGCTCTTTCGACTCTGAACCTGCGTCCGTCGACACGCAAGGCGTGGGGCTTCGATGACCGTAAAGCACGAAGTCTAACGGATAAGCTGGATGCCGATGCCAACATGCCGGATGCGCTCGAAGTAGCCGCATCGCAGGATCGACAATTCGCGCAGACGGGAAGGCTCGTAGGACCGCTCCACGGCGTCGTGATGGCAATCAAGGATCAGTACGACACCTTCGATCAGCGCACGACTTCGGGTGCCGATGCGGAATACGCGAACGACCGGCCGCCGGACGATGCGACGTTCGTCAAGCGATTGCGAGATGCCGGGGCGATCATTCTGGCGAAGGCCAATCTCGCCGAATATGCAGTCGATGGAGCGCGGAGTTCCTTCGGCGGAACTTTCTGCAACCCATACGACACCGAACGTGAACCCGGTATGTCGAGCGCCGGCTCGGCCACGTCGGTCGCGGCAAATTTGGTGACGTGCGCTATTGGTGAGGAGACGGTCGTATCCATCCGGTGGCCGGCATCAGTCAACAGTCTCGTCGGCCTCGCACCGACGCAAGAACTCGTGAGCCGCGACGGAATGATGGGTGCGGGGTTGAACATGCGCACGGGTCCGATCTGCCGTACTGTGCAGGATGCCTCAAAAATACTCGACGTGATCGCCGGATATGATCCAAAGGATGAGATGACGGTTTTCAGCGTCGGCCGTACGCCTTCGCAGCCGTACGCGACGTTTGCCACAACCCAGCGCCTGGAAGGTGTACGAATTGGCGTCATTCGCGAGTACATGAACAAAAAGCTATTTGCGAAGGCCGATGAGGAGAGCATCGACATTGTCGACCGAGCCATCAACGATCTGCGGAAGCTCGGTGCGACGATTGTGGACCCCGGTCCGGACGGCGCGCTGTTCCAAGATTGCATCGCACGCTATGGACCGGAACTTTTGAACGCGGCATTTACGCGGCAGTACCGCGAACTCTTCCCTACAAATTCCGCCGGACAACCGGACTCCGATCAGATAGCTGCGCTGCTGGATATGCATTTGGACCCCGGGCGAGTGCCGAAGGACCTCTCGTTGCGGACTCTCAATTCACTCGGCGTTCAGGGTGAAGGAAAATACATGATCAACCGATACCTGCGAGAACGCGGCGACACGAACATCAAGAGCAATGGAGATCTGATCACGAAGGCGCGGTTCTACGAAGACCCGAATTTTCCGGATCGCAAACAAGCAAGAGAAGCTGCAGAGCGTGCCACCGTGTTGGACACATCCGCTCGGCTGCAAACCCGGTTCGCGCTTCAAAATCTGTTGTTGCAGTGTATGCAGGAACAGCGGCTGGATGCGCTGATGTCGCCAATGTCCACTGTCCCTCCGCGCAAACTGACGGCGCCTCGGGAACCGACGGTGAATGGGCGCCCTCCAATTGGATGGTCATTGATCGGCCAGCAGGGTTTTCCCGCGATCACGGTGCCGGCCGGTTTTACGACCGAGGTTTGGGATCGCGTGCCCGGTGCGGACGGACCACGTTTGGTCGGTCCAGTGAAAGCCGCGCTTCCGGTCGGAGTGGATTTTTTAGCTCGTCCATTCGACGAAGGAACATTGTTCCGGATCGCCTCGGCTTACGAAGCAGCAACCAAACACCGCAGACCGCCGCCGGATTTCGGTCCGTTGCCAGAGGAA
>Ga0114129_10005252_pt1 | contig 18257 bp, 18 predicted proteins | sample RhiMetdeltSRZDD1_FD_80071 | JGI IMG/M metagenome (GOLD analysis project Ga0114129, IMG submission 80071) | Populus rhizosphere microbial communities from Tennessee, USA - Rhizosphere MetaG P. deltoides SRZDD1 (version 2) (version 2) | ecosystem: Host-associated > Plants > Roots > Rhizosphere >...
CCCGTTCTCGAGCCACTGCCGCTCCACGTTCTCCTGGCCCTCGCTCTCGATCGTCAGCATGTAAGTTCCGAGCGGGACCGCGTTCGACCACGTGAACGTCCGCGCGCCGGGAGGAATCTTGCCCTGGCGCAACAGCCGGAGCTCCGAGGCGGCGGCGAGGGCGGCATCCGTCTCGCCGAGCGCCCGCGCGAGCGAAATCCGATACGCTGCGGGCCGGCCGTCGAAGGCGGGTCGCGCGCCGCGGGATGCTTGGAAGAGGATGCCGCCGATCTTCGTCTCGAGTGCCGGCGTCAGGCTTTCGATCCGCGGGGCCGGGCCGACGGCCGCTCCAAAACCGGGCGGAAGGTGCTCCCGGTCCACGATCAGCTCGACGACAAACGTGCCATCCCTGTGGAAGGTGGCGAACGTGCGGAGCGTGCCGAGCTCGTGCGCCGCGGCAGCCGCCGCCATGAGAGCCGCGACAAGACAAAAAAGGGAGATTCGACGGATCACGCCTGAAAGTACGGACTCGACCAGACGCCCGGATGCCTCGAAGCTCACCCCGCGCCGGCGAGCCAGGCGACCGCCGAGCTCGGGTCGAGCCGGGAATTCTCGGTTCAGTTCTCCCCGCCCGGCAGGTTGAGCAGCCGGCGGAACGGGTCCTTCCACGGGAAGATCTGGGCGTAGCGCCAGATTCGATCGGTCAGCGGCGGCTTCGCCGCGGGGTTCTTGAAGCACTCCGCGCAGCGCGGGAGGCTCGAGAAGTCGTGCGTGCGAAAACCTTCCTCGATCACGTCGAGGAACGGCGACGCCGCAATCTCCGGAATCGAGCTCTCCCTTACGTTGCCGAGCTTCTGGGTGCCGTCGTAGTCGTAGCAGCAGTGCGTGACGTCGCCGTTGCAGAGGATGACGAACCACTGGTACGGTGTTCCCTGGAAGCATCCGTAGTACGCCTGGTGGAGCTCGGTGACCTCGGATGTGTCCAGCCCCTCGCACGTCTTCTGGATGATGACCGCCTGCGGATACCGGTCGAGCCGGAAGAACTCCCGGAACGACCGGACCGATTCGTCGTGGGTCTGCGTGGTGATCATCCGCTGGATCTCGACGACGATCTTCTTGCCCTTCGACATCTCGAGGAATCGGCGGATGTTTTCGACGACGACCTCGAACTTGCCGCCCTTCCGCACGATCGGATAGACGTCGGGCTTCAGGGTGTCGATGCAAAGGCGGATCTTCGAGAGCGAGCTCGAAAGGATCTTCTTCGCCCACTCTTCTGTGAGCAGAGTCGCGTTCGTCGAGACGCAGACCCCCGGAAAAAGATCGATCGCCTCCGGAAGCTTCTTGTAGAGGAAGGGCTCGCCCATCTCGTGCAGGTAACGCATCGGCAGACCGAGATCCTTCATCTGGCGCGCGACGTCCTCGACCATGTCCCAGGGCGCGTCTTCGAACGGCCGGGTGAGGACGTCCATCGGGCACATCCCGCATCGCAAGTTGCAGCGGCTGGTCAGCTCGAGCATGTACTTGAGCGATTTCAGCCGGAGCCCGTTCTTTCCGCGGCTCACGACGGGTCTGCCCTCGAGGTCTCGAACCCCGCCATTGCGGCGAGGACCGGCAGGGCGTTGCCCCGGTCGAAGAGGATCATCGTCCGCGCATTGCACTCATGCGTGCAGCGGCAGAGCCGATCGTGCTTGTCCTGTACGAACCGCTCGACGGCGGCGCTGCCGCGGATCCGCGCGAAATCGTAATCGGCCTCCCGAACGTTGCCGAGAGGCGTTCCGATGAGCTCGCACCCGTAGACGGTGCCGTCTTCGGTGAGCACGAATTCGCGTTCCCCGGCGAAGCAGAACCCCTCGAACCCGCTGCCGCGCGCCTGCCGCGCGACGTACTCGAACCGCCGCCGGTTGATCTCCCGCCGGGCCCGTGTGCGCGCTCCGCGCCAGCCGGCCCGCGCCTCCTCCGGCGGATAGCGCGCGTCGATCCTGCGCGAGAGCCGCTCGTACTGGTCGACGTCGAGCCCCTCCTTCAGGCGCGGGTCATAGGGGTCGCCCCGGATGAAGCCGAGCGAGTGATGGCTGGGTCGATAGCGCTCCCAGACGAAATCGCAGAACTCCTCCACCTCGGCCTGGTTGTCGCGCATGAAGACGGTCGTGACGCCGACGGTCAGGTTCGGCGTCCGCCGCGCGAGGTCGAGAAGCGACTCGAGGCTCTGGAGCGCGCGGTCGTAGAGTCCCGGCACGGCGCGCACGCGGTCGTGAAACTCGCGGAATCCGTCGATCGAGACGGACACTCCGAGCGAGAGCTCGGGCGAGAACGAGCAGATGCGCTCGGCCATCGCCGCGATCTCGCCGGCCGCGAAACCATTGGTCGGGATGCCGACGTCGATGACGCCGCATCGCTCGAAATAGGCGCGGACGATCTCCGGCAGGTCGCGGCGCAGGAACGGCTCGCCGCCGGAGATCAGGAGCAGTCGGATCGGCGGCAGCGTGTCCGCGAACCGCTCGATTTCCGCCAGTGTCAGCTCGTTCTTGCCGGCGTTGATCGGGTAGAAGCAGTGGGCACAGCGCGCGTTGCATACCGACGTCACGAAGTGCGTCCACTGGGCGAGCGCCTGTCCCGGCGCGATCCAGTCGCGCGCGAGCGCGAGCCCCTGCCGAACGCGGTTGAGCGTCACGCGCTCTTCTCCGTAAGGGGGCTGACCTCACCGTTGCGCTCCTTCAACTCCTCCCTCGCCTCGAAGAACCCCCGGATCCGGTACACCTCTCCCGCGACGAGCCAGGGAAAGAGCGCGGCCGCCCGTCCCGCGTGGCCCGCCCGCGCCATCCGCGCGACTGTGACCCACAGGTGCGGAAAGAGAAACAATAGTGCGGGCCACTTCACGAGCACCCTTCCGGGCCGATCGAGCCGGACGCGGGTGAGATAGATCGTCCGCCCGCACGCGACCTGTTTCTCGCGAAACGCATTCGCGTCGAGCCGCTCGTGACAGTGCGTCAGGACGATCCCCGGCTCGTACCAGAGCTTCCCTCCGCGCGCGAGGACCGCGAGCGCGAACGCGGTGTCCTCTCCGGAATTCGTCTCGGGAAAACGCGCGTCGCCCACGGCATCGCGTCGGTACACGATCCCCATGGTCGGGATGTTCTTCCGGGGACCGGGCAGTCCGGCGCGGATCCACTCCGAGTGGTTCAGGAACCAGTCGAGCTCGCCCCACCGCCCCGGCCGGCCGTTCGCAATGCGGCCGCCGACCGCGACGATCCCGCCGTCGCTCTCGAACGCTCGGCGCGCGCGAGCGAGCCAGTCGCGCGGCGCGACCGCATCGGCGTCGAGGAAGGCGAAAGCGTCTCCTCTCGCGGCGTCGATCCCCGCGTTGCGCGCGCCCCCCGCGTTGCGGCGGCTGCCGTTCTGGATCACCCGAGCGCCGGCGCGCCGGGCGGCCGCGGCGGAACCGTCGGTCGAGGCGTCGTCGACGACCAGAACCTCCACCGGCGGCTCGGTCTGCTCGAGAGCGGATCGAACCGCGTCCACGACGGTGCGCTCTGCATTGCGGCAGGGGATCACGACGGAGGCTCGCATGGAACTTGTCAGTCTAACGCCCGAATGGGACGGCCCGGAGGAGGATGCGATATCGAAAGAGCGGCCCCACGAATGGCAAGCGCGCAAGCCCCCGCTCGATCCAGCGGAGGACGGGAAACGGGGCGGTCGAGTAGCGGAGCGATCGAACCCGCCACCCCTCGCTCTCGAGCAGTCGCCGGATCTCGCGCGGCCGCCGGACCGCGATGTGCTCCGGAAACTGCTTCAGAACCAGGTTGCGGGCCTTCAACCGCTCGACGTAGTGCTCGCGGTTGGGCGTGTAGGCGACGAACACGCCGCCCGGCTTCAACACGCGGGAGAGCGACCGGAGCATCCGGCGCACCGTCTCGTCGTCGACGTGCTCGAGGAGATCGAAGGCGCCGGCGACGTCGATCGATGCATCGCGGATCCCTGGAAGGTTCGCGACGTCGCCGGCGAGAAACCGGACGTTGGCGAGCCCGTGCTCCCGCGCGCGCGCCTCTGCGAGCTCGAGAGCCCGCGGCGACGCGTCCACGCCGATCGCTTCCTTCACGCGGGGCGCGAGCAGAAAGCACACGTCCCCGAGCGCGCTTCCCAGGTCGAGAACGGTCTTTTCGGGAGACGGCTCCGCGAGCGCGAGGATGTCGCGGTCGCGCTCGCGCCACTTGCGCTCCGGCGCGGCGAAGGCGGTGACGCGGTGGAGCTGGTCGAAGTATTCGTCGGGGTAGAGGTCGTCGCGAAACAGGGTCAGGTCTCCACTTGCCACATTGGGGGTCAGGTCTCCACTTGCCACATTGGGGGCCAGGTTGCCACTTGACTATTTACTGTTAGCTTTGAGCTTTTCATGAAAACGCCCTGGGAGAAATTCTCGCTTCCCGGCGACCGCCCGGCGTACGCGCGTGGAGAATCCACCGAGTTTCGGAAGTCCCTGCGCGGGATCTTCGGGCCTCTCGTCGATCGGGTCGAGAAGTGGCCGGCGGGACCTCAGGAATGGCTGATGGCGGAGGTGCCGCCCGAAGGGTCGCTCACGGCGTTCTTCCGCGACCTCGAGAAGCGGCTCGCTTCCGCCGGGTCGCTCTGGGTCGTCTTTCCGAAGAAGCCGTTTCTCGAGGAGCTCTCGTTTCCGTACTCCTGGACGGACGTTCAGAAGGCGGGGCTCGGGTGCGGCCTGGTGGACAACAAGATCGCCGCTTTCTCCGCGCGGCTGACGTCGATCCGGTTCGTGATCCCACTCGCGTTGCGAAAATCCCGGCCCGCGAGCGGCCGGTAGAATCGCCGCGTTGGAGAAGACGGCCGTCACGATCGTCGGCGCGGGGCTCGCGGGCTCCGAGTGCGCCTGGCAGCTCGCGCGCCGGGGCCACCGGGTGCGCCTCTTCGAGATGCGACCCGGGGTCAAGACTGCCGCGCACCAGACGGAGCGTTGCGCCGAGCTCGTGTGCTCCAACTCCTTCCGATCGGACAACCCGAGAAACGCCGTCGGCCTCCTGAAACGCGAGATGGAATTGCTCGACTCCCTCGTCATTCGGTGCGCGCGCGCGTCGGCAGTTCCGGCGGGCGACGCGCTCGCCATGGACCGCGACGAGTTCTCGCGTCTCGTCAGCGAGGCCATCGCGTCGCGCCCCGAGATCGATCTGGTCCGGGAAGAAGTCACGCGGATTCCGGAAGAAGAGTTTGCGGTCCTCGCGACGGGGCCCCTCACCTCGGACGCGCTGGATTGCGCCATCGGGGAGCTCCTGGGGACCGAGGACCTCTACTTCTACGATTCGATGGCGCCGATCGTCGCCGCGGCGTCGCTCGACTTTTCGAAGATGTATCCGCTGTCGCGGTACGGCAAAGGCTCGGGCGAGGACTACTGGAACTGCCCGCTCGGAAAGGAAGAGTACGAGAGCTTCGTCGCGGACCTGCTCTCCGCCGAGATCGTGCCGGTCAAGGATTTCGAGAAAGGGATCTATTTCGAGGGCTGCCTTCCGATCGAGGTCATGGCCGAGCGCGGCGTCGAGACGCTCCGCCACGGTCCGATGAAGCCGATGGGTCTGCCCGACCCGCGCACGGGCCGGATTCCGTACGCAGTCGTCCAGCTCCGGCAGGACGACCTCGCGAAGGAGCACTACAACCTCGTCGGCTTTCAGACGAAGTTGAAGGTCGGCGAACAGCAACGCGTCTTCCGGAAGATCCCGGGGCTCGAGAACGCGACGTTCGTGCGCTACGGGATGCTCCACCGGAACACCTACATCCACGCGCCGGCGCACCTCGATCGGTTCTGGCGGATGCGCCGCGAACCGCGGATCTTTTTCGCCGGGCAGATCACCGGCGTCGAGGGATACGTCGAGAGCGCCGCGACCGGGCTCGCGGTCGGCATCACGATCGCGCAGCTCCAGGAAGGCCGGGAGCCCGTCCCCGTTCCGTACACGACCGCAATCGGTTCCCTCGCCCGACACTGCTCCGAGCGCCCGGCGACGAAGGCCTTCGAGCCGATGAACGTGACGTTCGGGTTGATCGAGGACACGTCTCACTCGCCCATCCGCGACAAGGCGGTGCGCCGGCAGCAGATGGTGGACCGCGCGCTGGCGGCGATCGCGGAGTGGAAGGAGATGACTGCGGCGCAGGCGGTCGCGGCGCCCGCTTGACGCTCGCGTGGGAGGACGTCGAGGAAGCTCGCCGCCGCATCGACGGTGTCGCGCACCGCACGCCCGTCCTTCACTCCCGGCAGTTCGACGAGGCATCGGGCTCGACCGTCTTCTTCAAGGCGGAGAACTTCCAGCGCGCCGGGGCCTTCAAGTTTCGCGGCGCGTACAACAAGATCCGCGCGGAACAGGAAAAGCGGAGCTTCCCGGAGGTCGTCGCGTACTCCTCCGGCAACCACGCGCAGGCCGTCGCGCTCGTCTCGAAGCTTCTCGGGGTGAAGGCAACGCTGGTAATGCCGGACGACGCCCCCGCCGCGAAGCTCGCCGCGACACGCGGCTACGGAGCGGAAATCATCCAGTACGACCGATACGCCGGCGACCGCGAAGAGATCGGCGATCGGCTCGTCCGCGAGCGGGGCGCGCTCCTCGTCCCGCCGTTCGACGACCCGCTCGTCATGGCGGGCGCAGGCACGGCGACGGCGGAGCTCCTCGAGGAGGTCCCGGACCTCGACTTTCTCCTCGTGCCGGTTTCCGGCGGCGGGCTCATCGCAGGCTCGGCGACCGCCGCGAAGCACCTGCGCCCCGGGATCACGGTTTACGGTGTCGAGCCCGAGACCGCGGACGACGTCGCGCAGTCGCTCGAAAAAGGGGAGCGGGTGACGATCCCGGTGCCGCGCACGATCGCCGACGGACTGCAGGTCTCCTGCGTGGGGCGGCTCACTTTTCCGATCATCCAGAAAACCGTCTCGAAGGTTCTGCTCGTATCCGACGACGAGATGATCGAGACGCTCTCCTGGACTCTCGAGCGCATGAAGATCCTCGTCGAACCCTCCGGGATCGCCGGAGCGGCGGCGGTACGCCACAGAAAGGCAGATTTCATCGGCAAGCGCGTCGGCGTCATCTGGAGCGGAGGGAACCTGGATCCGAACCGGCTCGCGGCATTTCTCGGCAAGGTGGCAACGTGACCCCCTTCAAATTGACCCTATGAAGAAGCTCGTCGCCGCCTGCACGTTCGCGGTCGCCGCGCCGCTCCTCGCGCACGACTTCTGGATCGAGCCCACGAGCTTCCGTCCCGAGGTGGGCTCGCTCGTCGGGCTCGGGCTCCGCGTCGGCCAGGGCTTCCGGGGCGACCCGGTCCCCCTCATGCCCGACAAGGTCGTGAAGTTCGTGACGGCCTCTCCGGCCGGTTCGGAAACGCGGGTTGACGGAGTCCCCGGGCGGGACCCGGCAGGAAGGGCGCGGATAACGGAGCCCGGATACGTGATCGTTGGTTACCGGAGCAGCCCGTCGAACCTCGAGCTTCCGGCCGACAAGTTCGAGGCTTACTTGAAGGAGGAAGGGCTCGAGAAAGTGAGCGAGGCTCGCGCGCGACGCGGCGAATCCGAGAAGCCGTCGAAAGAAATCTACTCGCGCTGCGCCAAGACTCTTCTCGACGCCGGCGCCGCTGGAACGGTCGGCTTCGATCGCGCCCTCGGCCTGCGGCTGGAGCTCGTCGCCGAGAAGAGCCCGAAGAAGGTCGCGGCCCCCGGCCCGATGCCCGTGCGCCTCCTCTACGAAGGCAAACCGCTCGCCGGCGCGCTCGTCTTCGCCTTGAACCGCGACGAGCCGGAGAAGCGGCTCTCCGCCCGGACCGATGGTGCGGGGCGCGTCCGATTCGACCTCCCGCGCAACGGCGCGTGGCTCGTGAAGGCGGTGCACATGATCCCGGCCCCCGCGCAATCCGGCGCCGACTGGGAAAGCCTCTGGGCGTCGCTGACCTTCGAAGTTCCTTAACCCGGAAATACGCTGCTCTCGCGCGCGTATTAAACAGGCGTCGTGAGATCCCGGTTCCCTGCTTTACTTATCGCGCTTCTGCCGCTCGCGCCCGTCGCCTGCGCGAAGCGCGAATCGCCGCCGCCGGCGGCTGCCGCCGCGCCCTCTACAACCGCGCGCCGCTACCCGTTTCGCGGCGTGGTGCGCAAGGTGGACGCGACCAGAAAGGAAGTGACGGTCGAGCACGAGGCGGTCCCCGGTTTCATGGACGCCATGACGATGAGCTTCCCGGTCCACGACGATCCGCAGGTCTTCGAGATCCTCCATCCGGGCGACCGTCTCGAGGCGCGCCTCGTCGTCGACCGCGGAAATTACTGGCTCGAGCAGATCCTGACGAAGGGATTCGTGCCAACTTCCGCGGCGTCTCCCGCGTCTGCGGTCGTCACGCCGGAGCCGAACCGCGGCGTCGCCGTCGGAGACATGATTCCCGACTTCGCGCTGACCGATCAGACGGGCCGGACCGTCCGTTTTTCCCAGATGCGCGGAGAGCCGGTCGCCGTGACCTTCCTCTATACGCGGTGCCCGATCGCGACCGCCTGCCCGATGACCGCGACGAAGTTCGCGAAGCTCGACGCGATGTTGAAAGAGAAGGGATTCGGAAGGCTCCTGACGATCACCGTGGATCCGGAGCACGACACGCCGAAAGTCCTCGCCGACTACGCGAAGCGCCTCGGCGCGGAGCCGCGCCGCTGGGAGTTTCTGACGGGCGACCCGAAGGAAGTGGCGAAAGTCGCGATGAGCTTCGGAATGATTTACTACCCGGACAAAGGTCAGGTCGTCCACGCCCAGACGGCCGCGGTCGTGGATCCCGCAGGTCGACTCGCGACCATCTACTATGGGCAGATGTGGGAACCGGAGCACCTGCTCCGGGATCTGGAGAAAGCGAGAAAGGGATGAAACGCACGCGGCTCCTCTCGGCTCTCCTCTTCGGCGGTCTCGCCGGATTCGGCCTCGTTCTCTACGCGGGAGAAGACCATCCGTCCGCGCTCTTCAAGGAGTACTGCGCCAAGTGCCACGGCGAGGACGGCACCGGGAACACGCCGAAAGGCAAGCAGCTCATGGCGCAGGACTTCACGGACCCCGAATGGCAGGCTGAGAAGAGCGACGCGGACCTCATCAAACAGGTCACCAACGGCGGCGAGGACATGCCCCCCTTCGGCAAGAAGCTGACGAAGGAGCAGATCGAAAGTCTCGTCAAGAACGACGTGCGCGGTTTCGCGCCGAAGAAGAAGGCGAAGTAGACTTCCGATCTCCGTGAAGCCGCTGCCGCTGAGGGCGCTCCTCGTTGCCGGACTCCTGGCGGGCCTTTTCGCTCCCCGCTGCGCTCCGCAGTCCGTGCGCCCGTCATGCTGCTGTCCCGACGGAATGATGGGCGCCTGCAGCCGGATGGACACGGGCTGCTCGCTCAAGCGCTGCGGAGATTCGGCGGCGATCTCGCTGTCCGCCCCCCGGATCGTGCTTCCGTCGCCCCCGGCTCTTTCCCCCCCGTCCGAAGCGGGACGTCTCGCGATTCTCGAAGCCCACCCGGCAGCGCCTCCGCCCGGCGATCCCTCCGATCCCCCTCCCCGAGGCTGAGCCGGCGGTTTCGTCGACCGGCGTCCGACCCGCTTCCCGACGAAGCGGGCCGAGCCGCTTTTCTTTTTCGTCCGACGGGGAGGTTCTATGCATCACCGGAATTCGACTCCGCTTCTTCGCGCGGCCATCGCCGGGACGGCGGTGTTCCTGGTGCGGGCCGCGCTCTTTGCGAACTGCGGCTCCGCGACGTGTCCGATGGATCCGCAGTCACTGAACCTGCCGCTGCCGCGGCAGTTCACGCTCGACTTTTCCTTTCAGTACATCGACCAGGACGAGGTCCGAATCGGAACCCACAAGGGGTTTGTCGGCGAGATCCCGTCCACGCACGACGAGATCCGGACGGTCAACCGGGGAATCGGATTTCTCGCCAACTACGCGACGAGCGACCAGTTCGTCCTCTCGGTGGTCGTGCCCTTCGTCTCGCGCTACCACGAGCACGTCGAAGAGGCGAGCTCCCAGCTCGAGACGTGGCGCTTCAGTGACCTGGGAGACATCGCGGTGAGCGGGCGTTACCGGCTCGGCGAGAAGGTCTGGACGACGGTCGGCGTCAAGCTGCCCACCGGCGCGCGGCGTCCGGTGAACTCGGAAGGTGAAGCCGCCGAGGTGACGCTCGCGCCCGGGTCCGGATCGGTCGACGTTTTCGGCGGGTTCGTCTTCCAGACGCAGCTGCCGGTTCCCTCCCTTTCGCACGGTCTCCTGGGAAACGCGGCCGTCATGCCGTTCTTCGCGGGCGCCACCTATCGCCGCAACGGAAGCGGTACCCAGAGCTACCGCATGGGCGACGAGCTTCTCGTCAACGCCGGCCTGAACTATCCGCTGTTCACGCGGCTCCAGTTGATCGCCCAGGTCAACGCCGACTTTCGCGGGAAGGACGACGTGGGAAAGACCGACGAGGATCCGAATCACACCGGCCGGACGTCGATCTTCGTCAGCCCCGGCGTGCGCGTCGGGTTGCCCGCCGGGGTCGCGGCCTACTGGGTGGTGCAGATCCCCGTGTACCAGCGGGTCAACGGGATCCAGCTGACCGCGAAATACAACCTGCTCGGCGGGATCCAGGCGCGGTTCTAGTGGACGGAGTCTTTCCACCTCCGGATGCGCCACCGGATCCGGTGACAGGACCTGTCGCGGGGACAGGTCCTGCGGACCTGCACCCGCCGCAGTCCAGATCGACGACCATCCACGCCCACCCGGCGTTCTCTTCGCGGATCGTGGCGCCGCGGGATGTTTGGGTCTATCTGCCGTCCGGATACGAACGGGAGAGGTCCCGTCGCTATCCGGTGCTCTGCCTGCAGGATGGACAAAACATTTTCGACGCGGCAAGCATGGGCATGGAATGGCATTTGGACGAGACGGCCGAGGCCTTGATCGACGCTGGTCGAATCGAGCCGCTCATCGTCGTTGCCGTGGCCAGCACCGAAGCGCGTCGGGAGGAGTACACGCCGACCGTCGTCGCAGAGAAGCGGCCCGACGGCAGCACCTCGAAAGGTGGAGGAAAGGCGAATCTCTACGGCCGTTTCTTGATCGAAGAGCTGATGCCGTTCATCGACCGCACCTACCGCACGCGACGGGATTCGGCGAGCACGGCGGTGGGAGGCTCGTCGCTGGGCGGTCTCGTTTCGGTCTGGCTGGGACTCGAGCATCCGGAAGTGTTCGGCAACGTGCTGGCCGTGTCCCCCACGGTCTGGTGGGACGATTTCGTGATCCTGAAGAAGGTCGCGGCCCTGCCGCGGAAAGCTCCGGTGCGATTCTGGGTGGATATCGGCACGCTGGAGGGAGACAACGCCGTTTCCGGCGCCCGCCGGCTACGGGACGCCCTGGTTGAGAAGGGCTGGAAACCGGGCACGGACCTCGAGTACCTCGAGCAGGAAGGCGGGCGGCACGACGAGATCTCCTGGGCCTCTCGCGTGGAGAGAATGCTCTCTTTCCTGTACGGAACGCCGGAGCGCCAGCGGCTCTAGTAGACGGGGTCTTCCAGCGAGAATCCGAACAGCCCCGCAAACACCTTCGGATGGAAACTCGCGGCATGTCGGGGCAGCCGCTCGCCCGCGTGCGCGATCGTCTCGATCTCCGAGAACGTCATCGGCCGCATGAGGATCGCCCCCTGCGCTTCGCGTTTTTCCGCGGCGGCGACCGCGGCCTCGCCGTCGCTCGTGAAGGAGACGTTTCCGGCGCGCGCGAGCGTCTCGGCCTCGGCCCCGAGGAGGCGGGAGAACAGCGCAACCTCGGCGGCCGCGGCGTCCAGGCTGCGCCACGCGTCCGAGCGCTCTGTCGGCCACGGCAGCGCGTCCGGCCGGTCGCGCAGGACGAAGAGCGTCGGCTTTTCCGGAAAAGCAATGAACACGAACGCGGGACGCAGGCGCGAGAGCTCTTCCAGCGCCGCCCGCGCCTCGCCGGCGGAAGAGAACTCGCGGGTCTCGAAGAAGTCGCTCGCGGCGTAGACGAGGTGGCCGGGGTTCCAGTCCGGGAGACCCGAGATCAGCCGATGGACCGGCCGGACGACCAGACCGGGAGAGTCGGCGTCGAGGATCGCGCAGAGCTTGTACTTCGCGCCGCTGAACTTCGCCGCGGCCGGATCCTTCGAGTACTCGACCGCCGCTTCGAAGGGCTCTTCTCCCTCCGCGAGGATCGCCTCCGCGTTCTTGACGGCTCCCTGCAGCTCGACGTGCGCGGCGAAGTCGGTGATCCGGTAGGCGTCGTGCCGAACGCCGCCGGAGTCGAGGGCCGTCAGGTCCGGACGCCGGGTCGTCGCGAGACGTCCGGAGAGCGGAGCACGCGTCAGCAGGAGCGCGGGAGTGAAGTCGGCCCGGAGAGATCTCAAGAGCGCGAGCGAACTCTCGCGAAGCGCCGGATCCGGCTCTTCCAGGCGGAGGAGAGAGCCACTGGCCGCTCCGTCTAACCTCACCAGGCCGACGAGCGCGTCGCGCACGAGCGTCGCCCCCTCGTGAACGAACGACTGGCGGTAATTCCAGAGGCCGGGCCGGCGCTCCTTGTCCAGGATGCCGCCGGCGAGCCAGTTCTTGAGATTCGCCGCGGCCGCTTCCGGATCTTCGGCGGAAGTCAGGCGCGCGATGTTTCCGGGGGCGGGAGGCGCGCCGGAAGCGGCCGCGTCTCGGTCGGGCGGCGGAGCGATCAGCGAAGCCAGCCCTCTCTCCGCGATCGTCGCGCGCGAGTATCGGATCGAGCGGAATGGGCGCAACTCCACGGCGGCGGGATTGTAGACGGACATTCGAGCTGCATGTCATTCCGAGGAGCGAAGCGACGAGGAATCTCGACGTTGAATGCGGAAGAGATTCCTCGCTCCGCTCGGAATGACAACGGCGCTCGGCTACACTCTTCTTCGTGATCACGATCGCGCGCGCGGTCGACGACTTCGAGGGATACATCGCCGACGCGCGGCGGTTTTCCGAGCGGACCGTCCGCGCCTATCGCAGCGATCTCGACCGGTTCGCGACCTTCTGGGAGCGGGACTTCGGCGAAGGCAGCGCGTCGACGACCCCGCTCTCGCGGGTCGACGTCCTCGCGGTGCGGTCCTACCTGGCGTCGCTCCACCGCGGCCGCCTCGCGAGCCGATCGCTCGCGCGGCACCTGTCGACCCTGCGCTCTTTCTTCCGATGGGCGTGCCGCGAGGGCCACCTCGAGAAGAATCCGGCGCGGGCGCTTCCATCTCCGCGCCTCCCGCGAACGCTTCCCCGGGCTATGACGCTGCCCGACACGGAGCGCCTTCTCGCGGCCGACGAAGACGGCCCGTTCCCGGAGCGCGACCGCGCGCTCTTCGAGCTCCTCTACGCGACCGGGCTGCGGGTCTCCGAAGCAGCCGGCCTCGACCTCGAAGACGTGGACTTCGCGTCGCGTCTCGCGCGCGTCGTGGGGAAGGGAAACAAGGAGCGGATCGCGCCGTTCGGCGAGGAGGCGGGCGACACGCTCGCTGCATACCTGCCCGCGCGCGCGAAGAGGCGGCGGGGGAGCCGCGCCGCGGAGTCCGAAGACGGCGAACCGCTCTTCGTCAACGCGCGCGGCGGCCGGCTGACGACGCGGTCGATGGCGCGCCTTTTGAAGCGGCGCCTCCGCGCGGCCGGGCTTCCCGCGGAGATCTCGCCCCACGCTCTCCGGCACTCCTTCGCTACTCATCTGCTCGAAGCGGGAGCGGACCTGCGCGCCATCCAGGAGCTCCTCGGCCACGCGTCGCTCTCGACGACCCAGAAGTACACGCACTTGGACGCCGCGCGGCTGCGGGAGGTCTACCGCCGGGCGCACCCGAAGGCATGAGGGAAAACGCGGTATCCTCATTTTCGAATGAATCCGGGCGAAAAATGGCATTCCACGACCATCGTCTGTGTGCGGCACAACGGCAAGGTGGCGATGGCGTCCGACGGGCAGGTCACCCTCGGCACGACGATCATGAAGAAAACCGCGGCCAAGATTCGCCGGCTCGCGGGCGGCGACGTGCTCGCGGGATTCGCGGGCTCCTCGGCCGACGCGTTCGCGCTCTTTTCCCGTTTCGAAGCGAAGCTCGACGAGTATCGCGGGAACCTGGAGCGCGCCGCGATCGAGCTCGCGAAGGACTGGCGGACCGACAAGATGCTGCGCCAGCTCGAAGCGCTCCTGATCGTCGCGGACCGGAACGCTTCGCTGCTCCTCTCCGGCACGGGCGACCTCATCTCTCCGGAGGAGGGCATTCTCGCCGTCGGCTCGGGCGGTCCGTACGCTCTCGCCGCCGCGCGCGCTCTCCTGAAGCATTGTCCGAGCCTCTCCGCGGCGGACCTCGCGCGCGAGCCGCTCATGATCGCGGGTCAGCTCGACATCTACACGAACGACAGCATCACTCTGGAGGAGCTCTGAGGTGGTCTTCCTGATGCCCGGAGAGACGGCTCCGGGCGAAACAGCCGAGGCGGCCCGGCGGCCGGCTTCCTCGTCCGGCGCTCGCACCCCGCGCGAGATCGTCGGGGAGCTCGACAAGTACGTCATCGGCCAGGGCCGAGCCAAGAAAGCGGTCGCGATCGCTCTTCGGAACCGGTGGCGGCGCCAGCAGCTCGATCCGGAGATGTCGCGGGAAATTCTCCCGAAGAACATCTTGATGATCGGCCCGACCGGCGTCGGCAAGACGGAGATCGCGCGCCGGCTCGCGCGGCTCGCCGATGCTCCGTTCCTGAAGGTCGAGGCCTCCAAGTTCACGGAAGTCGGCTACGTGGGGCGCGACGTCGAATCCATCATCCGCGACCTGACCGAAGTCGCCGTCCAGATGGTGCGCGACGAGAGGACCGCGGAGATCCGCGACCGCGCGAAAGCCCGCACCGAGCAGCGGCTGGTGGAGCTCCTGATGCCGTCGTTCTCCGACTCGGACATCGAGGAGGCGCGCAACCGGCTCCGGTCTCTCCTGCGCGAGGGACGGCTCGAAGAGCGCCTGGTCGAGGTCGAGGTGATGGACAAGACCTTTCCATCCTTCGAGATCGTCACCGACAAGGGCGTCGAGGAGATGGACATCAACGTCAAGGAGATGCTGCCGGGTCTCTTCGGCGGCAAGAAGAAGCGGCGCAAGACGACGGTCAAGGACGCGCGCGAGATCCTCCAGGCGGAGGAGGAAGGGCGCCTCGTCGACGCAGGCCAGGTCGCGCGCGAGGCGGTCGACCGCGCGCAGTCGAACGGCATCGTGTTCTTGGACGAGATCGACAAGGTGGCCGGCCGCGAATCGGGCAGGAGTGGGCCGGACGTCTCGCGCGAAGGGGTCCAGCGCGACCTGCTCCCGATCGTGGAGGGGACGGTCGTCAACACCAAGTACGGATTCGTCAAGACCGACCACGTCCTCTTCATCGCGGCCGGAGCGTTCCATGTCTCCAAACCGTCCGATCTGATCCCGGAGCTCCAGGGACGCTTCCCGATCCGCGTGGAGCTCGACTCGCTGACGGAAGGCGACTTCGTCCGGATCCTGACGGAGCCGGAGAACGCGCTCCTGAAGCAGTACCGCGCGCTGCTCTCGGCGGAAGATGTCGACCTGACGTTCTCCGACGACGCGGTCCGCGAGATCGCGCGCGATGCGGAGCGGGTCAACCGCGCGCTCGAGAACATCGGCGCCCGGCGGCTCCACACGATCCTCGAGCGCCTCCTCGAAGACATCTCGTTCGCCGGCCCCGAGAACGCGGGTCGCGCGATCTCGATCGGAGTGGAGGACGTCCGGGCCGCGCTCGCCGACCTGGTCCGCGACGAGGACCTGTCCCGTTACGTCCTGTAAGAAGCGCCTTCTCGGGCGAACTGCGCTCGCCGCACTGCTCATCCCACTCGCCGCGGCCTGCGGAAAGAAGGGAGACCCGCAGCCGCCTCTCCCGCGCGGTCCGGCAGCGATTTCCGACCTCGCGGTCGAGCAGGAGGGCTCGGACGCCGTCCTGACTTTTTCCTACCCCGACCGGCTGATGAACGGGGATCCGCTGCGCGACCTCGCCTCGCTCGAAATCTACCGGGTCGTGGATCCCTCTCCCGCGCTCGTGACCACGCGTCCGCCGGCGGCGCACGGCCCCGCTCCGGCGGGAGATCAGGCGCCGGGCTCCGCGGCGCGCCGCGAAGCGGCGAACGTCCGTCAGGCCGAGTCCGCGTTCTTCCACGAGGCGAAGCGCGTGGATGTTCTTTCGGTCGCGGCCATCGCGCAGCGCACCCGCGGCGCGACGGTCGTGTACCGCGATCCGCTCTATCCGCTCCTGTCCGCGGGCAAACCTCCCACCTCGCTGGCGTACGCAGTGATCTCGGTGCGCCGCGGCGGCGAGCGCAGCCCCCTCTCCAAGATCGCGACCCTCGCGCCCGACGTTCCGCCGGGACCTCCGACGATCGTTCGGGTCACCCCGGAGGAAGGACGCATCTGCATCGAGTGGCTGCCTCCGGAGACGGACCTGCTCGGCAGGCCGGCAAAGGTCGGCGGATACCGCGTGTATCGGCGGCCGCTCGCCGAAGAGGAGTACGAGGCGCCGCTGAACGCGGACCCTCTGAACGGGACCGTGTACGTCGACACGACCGCGGCCTACGGCTCGAAGCCCGTTTACACGGTCCGCGCCACGCTGCCCGAAAAACCGAAGGTCGAGGGCGTCCCGGCGCTCGAAGAAGGCGTCGATTACCTGGACGTCTTTCCTCCCGCCGCGCCGGCGCGACTCGACGCGCTTCCCGAAGCCGGTCTCGTTCGACTCCTCTGGGAACCGGTCGCGGCGCCCGACCTCGCGGGCTACGTCGTTTTCCGGGCGGAGGGAAACGGGGCCGCCGTCCGGTTGACCGAGAAGCCGATTGCCGACCCGTTCTTCAACGACACCGCGGTCACGCCGGGGCACCGATACCGCTACACGGTCGTGGCCGTGGACACCGCGGGCAACGTGAGTCCGCCGTCGCCGGAGGCCGTCGCCGAGACGTTCTAAACTTCCGCTCGTGGCCATTCCCGAGCGCTTCGTCAAGATGGCCGGAGGGGGAAACGACTTCCTCCTCTTCGAGGCGGACGGCCGCGCGCTGCCGGACGAAGACCGCCTCCGCATCGCGCGGCTCTGCCGGCGCGGCCTCTCGGTCGGCGCCGACGGCGCGCTCTTTCTCTCCGGCGGGGAGGACGGCCGGATCCACCTCGATTACTACAACGCCGACGGCGGCCTCGCCTCGTTCTGCGCCAACGGGACGCGCTGCGCCGCCCGGTACGCGGTGACGCGCCGCCTCGTCGTCGACCAGGAGCTCGTCCTCGAAACCGGCTGGGGGAACATCGGCGCTCGGGTCAGCGAGGAGACCGTCACCCTGGCGCTCCAGGACGTGGTCGCGCCGGACGCGCCGATCCTCCTCGATCCCGCGCCCGAGAATCCGGACCGGCATCCGACGGCGGGGGTGCCGCCGAGCGGAACACCCATCCACGTCGGAGTTCCGCATCTCGTGATCTTCATGCGCGACGACCTCGCGACCCTGCCGATCGAGCGGCTCGGGCCGCCGCTGCGCCGCCACCCGCTCCTGCCGGAGGGAGCGAACGTCAACTTCGTTCGCGTTGCGGGACCGCAGCGGCTGGACGTGCGAACGTGGGAGCGCGGCGTCGAAGCGGAGACGCTGTCGTGCGGGTCCGGCGTCGTCGCGGCGGCCCTCGTCGCCGCGCTCAAGGGTCACGCCGAGCTTCCGATCACGTGCGCGACGAAGAGCGGCGTGGATCTCGTCGTGAACGCGCGCCGGGAGGGGGACGTCTTCACGGCGGTCCGGCTCATGGGCGACGCGCGCGAGATCTACCGGGCGGACATGACGGAGGAAGCGTGGCAGGAGTGACCGCCTGAAAAGTGTCCCCTTCGGTGCTCCCGGCACGCCTCCGCCGCCGTCGAAGATCGTCGCGGTGGGGCGCAACTACCGCGATCACGCGGCGGAACTCGGAAACGCCGTTCCCGACGAAGAGCCGCTCCTCTTCCTGAAGGCGCCATCGTCGCTCGTTCTGGACGGCGGAGAGATCGTGCTCCCACCCGAGTCCGCGCGCGTGGATTACGAAGGGGAGCTCGCGCTCGTGATCGGCCGCCGGATCAAGCGCTGGCCGGAGGACCGCTGGCTCGAGGCGCTCGCCGGAGTCTGCTGCGCGAACGACGTGACCGCGCGCGACCTCCAGAAGAAGGACGGACAGTTTGCGCGCGCGAAGTCCTTCGACACCTTCTGCCCGATCGGACCGGCGATCGTCTCGGGCCGCGATCCTTCGGACCTCGCGATCGAGACGCGCGTCAACGGCGACGTCAAACAGTCGTCGCG
>Ga0114129_10005254_pt1 | contig 18255 bp, 13 predicted proteins | sample RhiMetdeltSRZDD1_FD_80071 | JGI IMG/M metagenome (GOLD analysis project Ga0114129, IMG submission 80071) | Populus rhizosphere microbial communities from Tennessee, USA - Rhizosphere MetaG P. deltoides SRZDD1 (version 2) (version 2) | ecosystem: Host-associated > Plants > Roots > Rhizosphere >...
GAGCTTGTCATAGTCGGTGCGCTGACCCACACGAGTGTTTTCAACTGCATACTTTACGCGTGTGACCGGCGAAAAGATGGAATCGATCGGAATGAGACCGATCGCCTGGTCAGGACGCTTGTTTTCTTCGGCGGTAGCAAAACCCCGGCCCACACGCACATCGAGCTCGGCATCGAACTTATGCTTCTTGTCCATTGTGCAGATGATCTGCTTGGGATTGAGGACTTCGTACCCCTGCACCACCTGAATGTCGCCCGCTGTCACTTCGCCTTCCCTATTAATGCTAAGCGAAAGTTTCTTAGGCTCGTGGTCATCGGCTTTGAATTTCACTTTCTTGAGATTAAGAACGATGTCGGTCACGTCCTCCACCACGCCTGGCAGGGTGGCAAACTCGTGCTGCGCTCCCGTGATTTTGGCAGCGGTGATGGCCGCGCCTTCCAGAGAGGAAAGCAGCACGCGCCGGAGAGAATTCCCAACGGTGTGCCCATAACCGGCCTCAAACGGCTCGGCGATGAATTTGGCGTATGTATCTGTGGCTGTACTCTCGTCTTTAGCGAGAGTTTTTGGCATTTCAAAACGACCGTAACGGATTGGCATGTTTTTAAGTATGAAGGAAGAATTATGAATTAAGAAATGACCAAGGCCTCACGGCACTTCGTCCTTCTGAGTTCTTACTTCTTCCTTTCGGATTGCCGGGTTCCCCCTGGCGAGTGCGGTTTCACGTCCAGCGACGGAAACCCAGGGACCAACGGCGTAATTACAAAACTCGCTGCGGAGCTTGGAATAAAAGCCAAATCCGCGATTTTGCAAGCGCCGAACGCAGGTTTATCCTTCGACAATCTCATCCGGTAACTCATTCGCGTTTGCTGATGTTCTCGGAAAATGCGCGGCCAGCACTTTGCCAACTTCGTTAATCGCTTCTGTCAGCGCGTGGCTGAATTTTTCATTCTGAAAGTGAACGCGCATTGCACTAACAACGTGTTGCCAGAAGTCTTCCCCGCATTTTTCGTGAATCGCTTTGTCGCCAACAACGGCAAATTTGTGGGCTCGCGGCGCTACGAAAATGAGCACCGCATTGCGCTCGAGAGTTTTGTGCATTCCGAGGCGTTGAAACCTTCTCCGTGCAACGATCAACGGATCAGCATTCAATTTGCCGCGCTGAACGAAGACGCGAATCTCGCCAGAAGTTTTTGATTCCGCGTCGCGAATCGCTTGGACGATGCGGTCATGCTCAAGCTTGCTAAGGAACTCTTTCGTTCGCATTTCTTTCACCAGCTCGATCCCGCCCCGCCGCCTCCGAAACTACCGCCTCCACCGCTGAATCCGCTAAACCCACCGCCGCCGCCGCCTCCTGAAGACCAACCACCGCCGCCACCAGTTGGGAAAAATATGGGCCCGCCGCCGCGGGATGAATAACCCCACCCGCCAAGTCGCCGTATCAACCTCGAAATAACGATCAAAACGATCAGAAAAATGATGAAAGACCAGATACTTGACGCGCCGCCACCACCACGTTGTTCCGCTACAGTCTTTCCGGAGCCCTTGTACTCGCCGCGAATCGCCTTGAAGATCGAATCGATTCCGGCCGCAATCCCGCCCTCGTAATCGCCATTGCGAAAACGCGGCTTGATTTTGTATTCAGTGATGTCGAACGCCGTGATGTCGGGCAGAGCGCCCTCCAAACCGTAACCAACCTGGATAAACATCTTGCGGTCTTGAACGAACACAAAAAGGACGACGCCGTTGCGACTTTCCTTTTGGCCAACGCTCCACGACTGGGCGACACGGTGCGTGTAGTCGGCAATATCGGAGTCGCTCTGCATCTTCGGAAAGATCGCAACCACGACCTGATCCGAAGTTTCGCGTTCAAACTGGGCAAGCTGTTCGTTAAAACGCTGCGCAGCTTGTTGGGAAACAACGCCGGCGTAATCGTTGAAATACCGGGCCGGCTTTGGCGGAATGACTTCAGCAGCTTGTAAATGAATTCCCAGCAACGCGGCGAACACCGCGATGCAACGCGCCGTTTTTTTCACGAGAGAATCTGTAGTGGCAGCCGTGGCGGTTGCAATCTCGCAGGCGACATCCCCGCGGCAACAGCGCAGGCGAGAATCACCTTATGGCGACGCAGCAGGCGCAGGCGTCGGCGCGGGACCCTGATTCAAATTCGCAGCCGGCGTCGGCGCCGGGCCAAAATTGAACTGCACAGGCGGTGCTTTTTCCGCGCCAGCTTGCGCTGTGAAAAATGGACGCGGCGGGAAACCGAGCATTCCCGCAATCAAATTTGTCGGGAAACTCCGCACCGCCACGTTGTAGTTTTGCACCGCGGTGTTGAAGTTGCCTCGCTCTACCGAGATCCGGTTTTCCGTTCCTTCCAGTTGGGCCTGCAGACCAAGAAAACTCTGGTTAGCCTTTAACTCCGGATATCGCTCTACAACCACGAGCAGACGCGAGAGCGCGTTGCTCAACTGTCCCTGCGCAGCCTGGAATTGTTCGAGTTGCGCGGCATCGGTGGGCGCCTTGTTTGGGTCGAGTTGCACACGACCAACACTGGCTCGCGCATTTGTCACTTCGGTTAGCGTCGATTTTTCGAAATTCGCCGCGCCCGAAACGGTGTTTACCAGATTCGGAATCAGATCTGCGCGCCGCTGATAAACGTTTTGTACCTGCGCCCAGCTTTGATCGACGGTTTGCTGCAAACGGACGAGACGATTATAGCTGCCACCCAGTGCGAGGGCCGCGATGACCACAATAAAAAGCAGGATTGCAAGGAACACCATGCAACCCATTGTGAATTTGCTCATAAGGAATGTTTACGATCGTTTGCCAGACGGGCAAGCAAGTCAATCCTGCATATGCGTTACTGGCTCCGGCCCAGCACCAGCCGCAGGAAGCGAGCGTCGGAAAAGCGCGCGTTTGATCCCTGCCGAACAACGATCGCTTCTAGGGAAGGAATAACGAATAAGCGCTGATAGCCGGAGCCAAGTGCCACGACCATGTCTGCCGGCGCGTCCCTGCAGACGCACACATTTTTCCATTGCGCGTTCTCCCACCGTAAGTCGAGCATTCGTTCCATGTCAGCCTCGCGCCCGTTCGGTGCCTGCTGATTCAACCAAAATGTGAGACCGTACGACGGATTGACTGTCGAACCAGCGAACGCCTCTCGCAACAGAGCCGCTGGAACAATTTGTCGGCCATGATAACTACCCTTACCGAGAATCAATTCACCGAGTCGCGCCCATTCTCGGGCCGTCAGTTCAAATCCTGTTGCCGGCAACGGATTGCCGCGAGCATCCTTTTTATAGTTGAGCCGTCCTAGTCCAAGCCGGTTGGACACGCGCGTTTCAAAGTAGCCGATTACGTCGCGACCTTTTAGTTTTCGCCGAAGCAGCTCGGAAAAGATTTGTAGATGACTCGGGCCATAGATAAAAGCCGATCCGGGCGGAGCAACGGTCGGTAATCGAATCGCCATCGCATTACGATCGCGGATCGAAGGGCGTTGAAGACGCGAAGCGCCTTCGATACCGTCGGTCTGGCTTAGCAGTTCCCGGATAGTGATCTCCGATTTGCGCGGGTCGCCCTTCCATTCAGTGATTGTGTCGGAAACGGGATCGTCGAGCTTGAACAATCCGTCACGCACCGCAGCAAGCGCGGCGATTCCCCAAAAACTTTTTGTTCCGCTAAAAATCGGCCATCTTCCGCGCGCCGACCCGCCGTTGGCATAATGCTCAAAAATCACTCGGCCGTTCTGAATCACCAGCATGGCGGCCCCGCGTTTGCTCTCAGAATATTTTGCAGCGCGTGCGCAATCAGTGGGCTGGATTTCAGCGAATGCTGATGTGGCGATTGATGTTAACGCCAGCACGATCGCGAAATGGATCACGTTGCGCATGCGCCCCGCATGCAAATGCCGGTCCGGCTCGGATCGATGGCGTCCTCGCCATTGCGGACTTTCCTGTGGTTTTACACTGCTCACACGATCTAGCTTTAAGGAAAGATTGTTTCGGCGCGACGCCGAAACCAAGTCGCCGCGGCGACCCCCTACCCAGAATTCGCAGGCCCTGCTGATGTTGATGCAGCAGATTCCGGCGTTGGTCGCGGCGCCTTTGGCAAATGGCGGGTGCGCAACTCTTCCACGTTCGGCAATTCGTCCAGATTCCGAAGCCCAAAATGATCCAGGAAAAATTGTGTGGTTTCGTAAAGCAGCGGTCGTCCCGGGATTTCGGCGCGACCCGCGATTTTAACAAGGCCGCGCTCCATCAATGTTTGAAGCACGCCGTCAATGTTGACCCCTCGAACTGCTTCGACATCTGCGCGTGTGATAGGTTGGCGGTACGCGATAATCGCAAGCGTTTCCAGCGCAGGCGCACTTAACCGAGCGGGTTTTGGCGCGGGAAAAAGCTGACGCACCCACCGGGCATATTTGGGATCGGTGGCAAGCTGCCAGCCTTCGGTCTTTTCGTTAAGCTGAAATCCCCGTTCTTGTTCGATACACTCGATCTTCAATTGTTCCAATGCGGCGGCGACTTCTGCTTCGCGCGTTCGCGCAAATTCGTTAGGCGAAAATTCGTCTTCCGCGCCGGCTCCCTTGATAGCTTCCGTCAGTTCACGGAGCGAAAGCGGTTTCTGCGCGCTGAATAGAAGCGCTTCAATTACTCGGGATAAAGTCATGTATCGTATATCTGCTATGCTCCGATCGCGCTTTGTATTGCGTCAGCGATTCGGTCTGCTTGCTTGTCTATCTTTTCGAGTTCGCGACCTTCAATCAGTAGACGAATCTTTGGCTCGGTACCCGAATAACGTAGTAGCACGCGTCCTTTTCCGGAAAGCTCTTTCTCGGCTTCGCCTACCAGTTTCATCACGGTGTCCAACTCAGCCAGCGGGCGCTTTTCCTTGACGATCAGGTTGCGCTGGGCCTGGGGATATTTTTCCAAACACGCCTTCAATTTACCCAGCGGCTGGCCGCTCTTGTGCATGATGCACAGAATCTGGAGCGCGCTAATGATGCCGTCACCGGTAGTGGTGAAATCGCGGAAGATGACGTGACCGCTCTGTTCGCCACCGAGATTGAGCTTTTTTCGCGTCATCTCTTCAATCACATAGCGATCGCCGACCTTTGTCCGAATAACTCTTCCGCCGTGAGCTGAGAGCGTTTCGTCCAAGCCGAAGTTGCTCATGACGGTGGCCACAACCGTGTTTTGCTCCAGCCGGCCTGCGTGCAAAAGATCCAGCGCGGCGATAGCGAGAATCTCGTCGCCATCGACGATTTCGCCATTTTCGTCACACAACAGGACGCGATCGGCGTCGCCGTCATGCGTAATGCCCACGTCCGCGCCGCTCATTTTCACAATTCGCTGGATTTCTTCGGGATGAATACTGCCGCAGCCGTCGTTGATGTTCATCCCGTTTGGCTGGTTGTGCGCTATTGCAACATCCGCGCCGAGTTCGCGCAGAATGCACGGCGTCGATTTGTAAGCGGCACCGTTTGCGACGTCGACCGCCACCCGCATTTCCTCGAGCGACATTCCCCGCGGAAAACTCGCCTTCGCGAATTCCACGTAGCGACCAAGGGCATCGTCTATACGCGTCGCACGCCCAATCTTGTTGGCTGTGGGCCGGATCGAATCGATTTCGCCGGTAAAAACGAGCTGCTCGATTTTTTCCTCAACCTGATCGTCCAGCTTGTAGCCATCATGCCGGAAAAATTTGATGCCGTTGTCCTGATAAGGATTATGCGAAGCGGAAAGGACGATGCCGGCATCGGCGCGTAAGGATCGTGTGATGTAAGCCACACCCGGCGTCGGCAACGGTCCGATGACAAGCACATCGACTCCGAGTGACGTGATCCCGGCGACCAGCGCGTTTTCGAGCATGTAACCGGAAAGACGCGTGTCTTTACCAAGCACGATCTTGGGCCGTGCGCCTGCCGGAGTCTTGCGGGGGTTTAGCTGTGTGAAAACATAGGCGGCTGCGCGTCCCAGTTTCAGCGCGGTCTCAGCAGTGACCGGCTCGACATTCGCGACACCGCGTACGCCGTCCGTTCCAAAGATCTTCTTTCCGGTCACGGCGTAATTGAAACGCTCGAACATTGGTTCGTAAACGGCAAAATTTGCAATTGTGTGAAATGGGTCCGCGAATTCTGCTTGAGCCGGGCAGACCTCCATTGGACGCCACGGCCACACAGGCTTAAGATTGGAGCGCTTTTTTTGCAGCGTGGATGCGAATGTCGAGTCGCGCAGTGAACCAGGACCGCTCCAAGCGGAGACGCCGAGAGAGTTCGGCGATTACGAATTGCTTGAGGAAATCGGTCGCGGCGGCCAGGGCGTAGTCTTTCGAGCCTGGCAAAAGAGCCTCAACCGCACAGTCGCGGTAAAGGTCATTGGAATTGGTCGGCTGACAACCAACACCCACTTGAAACGCCTTCGCCGGGAAGCGGAAGCGGCAGCGAAACTAGATCATCCAGGCATCGTTCCGGTCTATGAAGTCGGCGAGCGCGACGGCACGTACTACTTCAGTATGCGGTTCATCGAGGGAGATTGCCTTGACGACGTGATCGATCGCGGTTCGATGTCGGTCCGCGAGGCGGCAGAGCTCATGGCAAAAATCGCGCGCACTGTGCACTACGCACACGAACACGGCATTCTGCACCGAGACATCAAGCCGGGAAACATCCTGTTGGACGCAAACGGCGAGCCGCACCTGACTGATTTCGGTTTGGCCCGATTAGTCGAACAGGGAAGTACGGTCACAGGCTCAATGGAAATAATGGGCACGCCCAGTTACATGGCACCGGAGCAGGCCATCGGTAATAACGCGGCCGTCGGCAGGGCGACAGACGTTTATGGACTCGGCGCGGTTCTTTATGAACTGCTCACTGGCCATCCGCCTTTTTCGGGCGGAACAACCTATGAAACGATTCACCTGTTACTGGATTCGGAGCCGCGGCAACCGCGCTTGTTGAACCGGAAAGTCGATCGCGATCTTTCTGCTGTTTGTCTGAAATGCCTCGAAAAAGATTCGCGGCGCCGTTACTCATCAGCACTGGATCTAGCCGAAGACCTTGAACGTTGGATATGGCACGAGCCAATCCGCGCAAAACGCAGCGGATTCTTTACACGCGCACGAAAATGGGTCCGTCGTAATCCGACGATCGCAGCCCTGATCGCGTTGTCGATTGTTCTCGCGGCCGGTTTAGGGGTGATGACGTGGGAGCGTGAATCAGTCCGCATGATCCCCGCTGGAATCGCCGTGCTGCCCTTTGAAAATCTGAGCGACAACAAAGAGGACGCCTTTTTTGCTGACGGCGTGCAGGACGACATTTTAACCAAACTGGCGAAGATCGCCGATCTGAAAGTGATCAGCCGAACCAGCGTCATGGGATATCGCGGCAAACGGGATTTGCGTCAGATTGGGCGAGCGCTTGGCGTTTCACATGTGCTCGAAGGAACTGCGCGACGTTCTGCTGGAAAAGTGCGTGTAAACGCGCAGTTAGTGGACACCCGCACCGACACAGGGGTATGGGCGGACGATTACGAACGGGACCTCAAGGACGCCTTCGTGATTCCGAGTGAGATCGCGCAAAAAATCGCAGAGGAATTGCACGCCAGGATTTCAGCTGCTGAGAAAGCTTCAATTCAGCAGCCACCCACCAGCGACCTGGCTGCCTATGATCTTTATGTTCGCGCCAACAACCTTCTGCTAACAAGCTTTAGCAGTGCTGCGCGAGCCAAGTTGCTGCAGGCTGCCGATCTGTTGAATCAAGCGGTTGCGCGTGACCCATTGTTTTTCCATGCGTATTGCCAGTTGGCTCACACTCACGGCCTGTTGTACCTGCTTGGAGTCGACCATACGCCGGAGCGGTTAACCTCAATGGAACAGGCAGTTCAGGCGGCGGTTCGCATCCGTCCTGATGCGGGTGAAGCGCACCTGGCGCGGGCGGAAAATCTTTATTTCGGATACCTCGATTATGATGGCGCTCTGGCTCAATTGGAAATGGCCCGCCGAACTTTGCCGAACAATCTCCAGGTATTCGCGGTGCAGGGTTACATACAGCGGCGTCAGGGACGTTGGGAAGAGTCCACACGAAATCTTGAGCGAGCGATTGATCTCGACCCGCGGAACTTTTACCTGCTACAGCAGATTGCCCTTAGTTACGGGCTTCTCCGGCGTTATTCTGATGAAATGTTGGTGCTGCAGCGGGCGTTGGCCATCGAGCCTGATGATGTCAATACGAAAGTAGCGCTGGCGGCGGTTCAATTTCACTGGAAAGCCGATACGCGGCCGTTACATCAAACAATTAATTCCATTCGAGCGACAAATCCGGGCGCACTGCCGAATGTCGCCAATGACTGGCTAAGCTGCGCGCTGGCCGAGCGGAACGTCACCGAAGCAACCAACGCGTTAAATTCATTTGGCGAAACACCGCTGACTGATTACGTAGTTCACGCAAATCGTCCGCTCATCGAAGGCGTTCTCGCTCGGCTGATGAAAGACGAAGACAAAGCCCGCGCTGCATTTACCGCGGCACGCGTGCTTCAAGAGAAAGCAGTCCAAGACGAACCCGACTACGGTCCACCGCTATGTGTGCTTGGGTTGATCGACGCCGCTCTTGGACGCAAAGAGGAAGCAGTGCGCGAAGGTCGGCGCGCCGTCGAGCTTCTCCCTGTGGAAAAAGATGCAATTAACGGTCCGCTCATGATCAAATATCTGGCCATGATCGCCGCGTGGGCCGGCGACAAAGATCTCGCCTGCGAGCAACTAGCCATCGCTGTCCGTCCGCCGAGCACGGTGAGTTACGGCCAATTGAAGCTGGAACCCGATTGGGATCCGTTGCGCGGCGATCCGTGCTTTGAAAAGATCGTTGCCTCTCTAGCGCCAAAGTAAAATTTGTTGTGCCAGGCCGGCGAAGCAATAAGCCGACTCCGGCTACGCCGCGCCTGTTTCATGGACGCCCTCTTTCGCGGCATTCATCTCGTTGATTTTTCGATGAAGCGTGCGGCGACTGATGCCGAGTTTTTTGGCCGCAGCGGTCACGTTGCCATTAGTGGCCGCAAGCGCCTGAGCGATCAGTTTTTTTTCCGTCTCATGTAAATCGAGCGGACTCGCCTTTTCGCCGAAAGCCTGAGCGGAAACTCCATCCGGCAACTTTGCTCTTGCTGACTGCCGCACGGCCATCGGCAGATCGCCCAAGGTGATCTTTGGCCCGGTGGCCATCACGACTCCATGTTCTATCGCAGTGCGCAGCTCGCGAACGTTGCCGGGCCAGTCGTAGGTCAGGAGAGCATCCGTCGCGTCGGGTGTCAGGTCCAAAAGAGGCTTGTCATTTGTCTTGCAGAAGTGGCGCAAGAATCCCCGGACCAGAATGGGAATATCTTCCTTTCGTTCGCGCAACGGCGGCATGGTGATGCGCACTACGTTGAGACGAAAATAAAGATCATCGCGGAATTTTCCTTCGCGCACCAGTTGTTCGAGGTTTTTGTTGGTGGCCGCAATGATCCGGACATCTGCGTGCAACGTTTGATTACCTCCAACACGTTCGAATGCGCGGTCCTCGCTCATGACGCGAAGCAACTTGACCTGCGTACTTGGATCGATCTCCGCTACTTCGTCGAGGAAAATGGTGCCGCCGTTCGCTTGCTCGAATCGGCCGATGCGCCGTTCGTACGCGCCCGTAAAAGCGCCTTTCTCGTGCCCGAATAGCTCGCTCTCGAGAAGTTGTGGAGAAAGCGCTGCACAATGCACCGCCACAAATTTCGCTTTATTGCGGCGGCTCAAATTATGAATGGCGTGCGCAGCCAATTCCTTTCCGGTCCCGCTCTCGCCTTCGATTAGCACATTGGCTGATGAAGGTGCGACTTGCCGAATCGTGTCGAGCACTTCATGCAACGCTGCCGAGTCGCCCCAGATGTTTTCGAGGCCGTAACGCTCGTCTACTTGTTCCCGGAGCGCCCGATTTTCCTGCTCGAGCTTACGGCCGTGCACGGCACGCGCGATTAGCAATTCAACTTTATCGAGGTTGAGCGGCTTGGTTACAAAATCATAGGCGCCGCGTTTCATCGCCTCAACGGCGACATCCACCGATCCGTAGGCCGTCATCATGATGCAGGCGGGCGGGCGCGGCATTTTCAGCGCGCGATCGATCAAGGTCATCCCATCTTCGCTGCCGAGTCGAAGGTCGGTGAGAAGCACATCGATCTGCTCGCGCTCCAACACATCGATCGCCCCAGCAATGTCGGGAGCGACGTACACGTCATAATCGTTCTCAAGCAAACTTCGCAACCCGTCACGAGTGTGCTTCTCGTCGTCAACAATGAGAACCGTCGGTTGTACGTTCATTGCGCTGCTGGTACTAGATGCTAGATGCTGGATTTTTTCGTCAGGATCAAGCGTGCACTGCAATTACAAGTTGAAGTGCGGCCAAGTGCCACGGTGAAAGAAATATAGCCAGGCGGGCGAAATGATGTATCCTCGCCGCCGGTGCACCAGCGAATTCTCCACGGTCTCATGTCCATTTTTCTCGCTGGTTGCCCAACAGCTCTCGCTGCTGAAGAGTCCATTAGCGCGGATGATTACTGGAAACTTTCGGACCACGAAAAAAACGTTACGATCTACAGCCGGCCGCGTCCTGGTTCGGCGCTGAAGGAGTTCAAAGCTGTCGGCCCGATTGACGCGCCCACCGGCACCGTTTGCGCGGTGATCGACGATTTCCAGAATTATCCGAAGTTTATGCCGTACATGACCGAGTGCCGCTTGATCAAAAAGGATGGCGATTCAATGGTTGGATATCAGAGGCTTTCGCCAAAAGTTTGTGCCGACCGCGATTACACATTGCGCGTTTGGAAAAAATCTTGGGCCACGCCAGGTGGTTTAGCCTTCATGAGCCATTGGGCGCCTGCGAACGAACTCGGACCGCCAGAGAAAAAAGGCGTCGTGCGCGTAAAACTTTGCGAGGGCAAATGGCTGCTCGAGCCCGATGGCGCGACCAAAACTCGCGCCACCTATTTCATTTACACCGATACAGGTGGTTATATCCCGTCCTTCATCGCCAATCATATTAGTTTAACGGGAATCACCAAACTTTTCGCAGCTGTACGCAACCAGGTTAAAGATCCAAAGTACGCTGTTTCAATGCCTGGCGCCCCATCACCGAAAGCGGGAGTGACTAATGGGAAAAATGAGCAGGCACGAATCGCGACCGACGAAAAAAGCAAGAAACCCGAATGACGAACTATTGTTGTCTTAACTGGGCCATTCGTCACTGATTCGGATTTATCATTCGCTTCTCGGCATTTCTGTTAAGTTTCGCGCGATGAAAACCGATCGTTTCCTGTTTGTTGTTAGCGCCATTGTTATAACGACGGCACTTGGCCTGCCCGGCGCCGAGTCAGCGACAGAAACTCCCAAGAAACCTGTTTCAACCAACTATCAGGGAGTGACTGTGGAAGATCCGTATCAATGGCTTGAGAAAGACGATGAGCCGGACGTGAAGGCCTGGTCGGACGCGCAGAATGAGCTGGCCAGACAGTATCTCGACCAATTGCAGGACCGGGCGGCGATCGAAAAGGAGTTAACCGAGTGGTACGCAAAAACCTCTCCGAGTTATTCCTCGCTTGTCTCGCGACCGGGCCTGTTATTCGTGATGAAATTCCAGCCGCCGAAGCAGCAGCAATTACTGGTCACACTCGCATCGGCTGACGACCTTAAATCTGAGAAAGTCGTGCTCGATCCAAACGTGCTGGATGCTAAAGGCACGACCGCGATCGATTGGTTTGTTCCGTCATTGGATGGCAAATATGTCGCGGTGTCACTTTCCAAGGGTGGAAGTGAAGACGGCACGCTTCACTTTTACGAGACCGCAACGGGCAAAGCGCTGCCGGACACGATCGCCCATGTTCAATATCCGACGGCGGGCGGTAGCGCGGCATGGAATGCCGACAGCAGCGGAATCTATTACACGCGGTTTCCCAGAAAGGGTGAGCGGCCCGATGCTGACCTGAACTTTTATCAGCACGTCTATTTTCATAAGCTCGGCACACCTGACACCGACGATACGTATTCGATCGGAAAAGACTTTCCGCGGATCGCAGAGATAATTTTGGAAAGTTCGCGCGACGGCCGATACGTTCTCGCTTCCGTCGCGAATGGCGACGGCGGCGATTTTGCGCATTACCTGCTTGGACCAGGCGGCACCTGGAAACAAATCACGCAATTCAGCGACCAGATTAAAGCCGCACGACTTGGACGCGATAACGCGATGTATCTTCTTTCGCGCAACGCAGCTCCGCACGGAAAAGTTTTGCGTCTGCCGCTAGAGACGCCGGAGCTAAGCAAAGCAGTCGAGATCGTTCCAACCGGCGAACCGGTCATCCAGCAAATCGTCCCCGCAGCCGACGTCTTGTTTGTTGGCGATTTACTTGGCGGTCCATCTCAAATTCGCCGCTTTGGTCTGGACGGCAAAGGCGAAGCGACCATCCCGATTCCAAAAATATCTGCTGTGCAGGAAATGATCGCTCTCGAGGGCGGTTCGCTTCTGTTTCGCGACCAGAGTTATATAGAACCGGCGACCTGGTTCCATTGTCCAAAGGAAAAAACCGAGCCTGTGAAAACGGCGTTGCGCAGCACCTCGCCCGTTTCATTTGCCGATATCGAAGTGACGCGCGAGTTCGCAACCTCAAAGGACGGCTCGAAAATTCCGCTCAACATCATTTTCCGCAAGGGAATGAAACGGGACGGGCAGAACCCAACACTGCTTTATGGGTACGGCGGCTACGGACTCAGCATGTCTCCCAATTTCGAATTTACACGCCGGCTCTGGTTCGATCGCGGCGGCGTGTATGTGGTAGCGAATATTCGAGGCGGCGGCGAGTTTGGCGAAGACTGGCACAAGGCCGGCAACCTCACGAAGAAGCAAAACGTCTTCGACGACTTCGCGGCCGCGGCTGAATACTTGATTAAAGAGAAGTACACCCGCCCCGAAAAGTTAGCGATCCTGGGAGGAAGCAATGGCGGACTGCTGATGGGCGCAATGATCACCCAGCATCCCGATTTGATGCGGGCGGTTGTGTCGCAAGTCGGAATTTACGACATGCTGCGCGTCGAGCTCGCGCCAAATGGCGCGTTCAACGTTACCGAATTCGGTACGGTAAAAAACCCGGAACAATTCAAGGCGCTTTATGCCTATTCGCCGTACCATCACGTTGTCGATGGAACGAAATACCCTTCCATTCTGATGATGACCGGCGCGAACGACGGGCGAGTTGCACCGTATCATTCGCGTAAAATGGTCGCTCGTTTGGATGAAGCGAATAAATCGCAGAATCCGATTTTGTTGCGGACGAGCTCCAGTGCAGGTCACGGCATCGGCACTGCGCTGAACGAGCGCGTCAAACAATTGGCCGACATGTACGCTTTTCTTTTTGCGCAACTCGGAATGACCGGCAAGACCCAGTAATTCGTGATTCGTTATCGGCCTCAGGCAGGTTGAGACGACGTCGCAACATAACGGTTTTAACCTTGTAGCTCGCCATCGTGCGAAGAAAACTGCTGATCCGTTCGGCGTCGATTAACAGCGAGTCAACACCCTCAAAGAGTAACGACTTCTTGAAGTGGCGTTTTGCTTTCTCCGCCTTCCAACATTCGAATTCGCTTGTCGATGTATGGCAATCGAATCGTAAGCGTGAGGCCCTTACCCTGGGTGCTTTCGATCGAAAGTTCACCGCCATGCTCGCGCACAATGCGACGGACGATTAACAATCCCAGGCCAGTTCCAGATGTTTTGGTCGTAAAATAGGGTTCGAACACACGACTCAAATTTTCTGCCGACATGCCAGCACCAGTATCGGTAAAACTGAGCATGACGTCTTTGTCGTCCAGGTCGGTGCGAATGCGCAGGGTGCCACGACGCTTCATGGCTTCGAGGCTGTTCTTAATCACGTTATAAAACGCCTGCTTCATCTGCTCGCGATCCAGTTGAAGTAAAGGCAAGTCAGCTCGCAATTCCTGTTCGACGGCCATGTCGCGGTCCTGAATCTCGGGAGTAAAAAAGCGCACCGCTTCCTCGACGATCGTGTTCACATTCTCAGGATGGAGCCGTGGCAGCGACGGCCGGATCGCGCGCAGAAATTGCGTGACAATGGAATCGAGCCGGCGGACTTCGGACCGGGCGACATCAATTGATTGCTGAAGCTCAGCCTTCTCATTGCCGTTCAATTCCTGTGCCTTGCGCTCAATTAACTGTAAGTGGATGTGCAGCGAGTTGAGGGGATTCCCAATTTCGTGCGCTACCCCCGCGGCCAGCAACGTAAGCGCGTTCAGGCGTTCTGACTCGATGGTTTGCTGCGCCGAGCGACGGCTCTCCGTGATGTCGCGCAGGATCATGACGTGGCCCACCTGTCCGGCAACAGGGGCTGCCTGAAGGCGATCGCCTGCAGCCACCGGCCTGTGGGCCGTTTCCTCTCTGACATTCCGCAGGGGCGTGGCTACGTCATCGGCTTCGCGATGCTCGATCATCAACGGCACGATGTAAAAATTAATGAAACGATTTTCCGGATAAAAAATTTCCATGTCACGACTAAGCGGGCCGCCGCTTTGGGTCAGCGATCTCCAATCGAGGCCGCGAACGCGCTCATCGAGCCGCTTTCCGATGGCGTCTGTCGCTTCCAGTCCAAACAATTTGCAGGCCGCATTGTTCAAATAAGTGACTCGACCGTTTGAATCGGTCACGATGATGCCTTCGTGGATCGCATTGAAGACCGTTTCCAGAAACCCTTTCTCCTGGGCCAGGCGCAGAAAATAATTTTGAACATCTTCCGGTCCGATGCGCCCGAGTCGCTCGATTAGTTTCTCAAGAAAACCGGCCTTCATGACTTCGTCATCGTTGAATCGTTAAAACAGAGAAGTTCTTCCGGATTTAATTCCGGAAACTTTCGCGAGCAGGCGCTTCAACCAATTCAACTTTTTCCTGCACGGGCCGCACCTCGACTGTCAGCATTTCCACGCGCAGATAATTCAGTACGACGGGCGCCAGGATCAAGCCAGGGATACCCATGAGCCGTTCGCCGATGATCAGCGCGATCAAGGTCAGCCACACGGGGTTCCGAATACGGTCTCCGATGATTTTGCTGTTTAGAAAATATTCCAGCTTGTGAATCACAATCAGAAATACCAGCGCGAAAATCGCCATCTTCAAGGACACCGTCAAAGCGACAAACACGATGATCGTATTGCTGACTAGGTTGCCAACGATGGGCACAAGACCGCAAAGAAACGTGACCGCAATGAGCAATGGCGTATGTGGCAGGCGCGCCGCGAGAAGGAAAATCGCCGTCAATACGGTATTGATAAAAGAGATCGTGATCTGTGCGCCTATGACCGTGGCGAAGCTGCGATAGAAATCGCGGAATCGCGTTGAAACTTTGTCGCAGCAAATGGAGTAGAGATTGTTCTTCAAGCGATGAGTGCCGCGGTAAGGATCGAGACCAGTTTTAATAAATAGGCTCCCGGCTGCGACGATGCCGAGTATGCAGAAAACCAGGACCGCGGTCGCGCTTCTGGCAAAATTAGCGACGTTTCGCAGGTAATTCGCTTCCTGCCCAAGCGCGTCGACCACCACTTGCCTGAGACTTTCAAAATCCGTGAATGGTAACTCAATCTGGCGCTTCTGAGCCCAGGCGCTGGCTGAGGGAATGGAGGTGTCAGCAACGTCCGGCAACGCCAGAACTGCCGCACGAGTGAGAAAGACTGCTGCCGCGGCAATCCCGGCCACAACAATGCCAAACAAGATCAAAGCGAGCCATTTTCTTTTCGTGAGAAAATAAAACTGGCGCAACGCAAAGTAAGAAAACAGGACGACCAGCAGCGGCGCACCGAGATGCAGAAGTCCTGCAAGAACGATTGTGGCAGCGAGGACGACGTAGGAAAGCCGCGTGGGGGTGATCATGGTGGCTTAGTTCCTTAAATGTAGCGCAACCGTCCCGTTCGCCATAGAACGAATCCGCCGTGGCGGACCAGGAAAATCGCAAGACCTAACCGTCCCATCGATCAGCCGGGATTGCCGACTCCAGCTATAAACTACGCCGCCTGTCCGGTTTCTTTTTCAGCGCGTTCTTTCAACGCTGCTTTGCGCGAAAGTTTTACCCGGCCCTTGTCGTCAATGCCGATACACTTCACCCAGATGATGTCGCCAACTTTCGCAACGTCTTCGGTCCGTTTCACGCGAAAATCCGCGAGCTCGGAAATGTGCACCAATCCATCTTTACCCGGAAAAACTTCGACGAACGCGCCGAATTCTTTCGTCGAGACCACGCGTCCCTGATAGGTCTGCCCGATCTCGATTTCGCGCGTCATACCGCCGATAATTTCCTTCGCGCGCGCCATGCTCTCACCGCTGGTCGCGTAAATGTGCACGGAACCGTCGTCTTCAATATTAATTTCAGCGCCTGTCTCCGCGACAATGCCCTTGATGGTCTTGCCGCCTGGTCCAATAAGCGCCCCGATCTTCTCCGGATTAATCTTGATCGTCTCGATCCGCGGCGCGTACTTAGATAATTCTGCCCGTGGTTTGTCCAGTGCACTGCGCATGATATCGAGAATTTTAATGCGAGCCTCCTTCGCACGCTGGATCGCTTCAGCCATGATTTTGTGGCTAATGCCAGGGAGTTTCAGATCCAGTTGGAAACCGGTAACGCCCGCATCTGTTCCGCAAAGCTTGAAGTCCATGTCTCCAAAATGATCTTCGGACCCGATGATGTCGGTCAGCAATTCGTAGCGTTTCAGTTGGCGATCGTCGCCAAAATCCGTGACCAACCCGACAGAGATTCCAGCAACCGGCGTTTTCACCGGCACACCCGCATCCATCAGCGCCAGCATTCCTGCGCACACACTTGCCATGGAGGTCGAACCATTTGATTCCATGATCTCGCTCGATATGCGGATGGCGTAACGAAAATCGTTTTCGTTCGGCACAACCGGTTCCAGCGAACGCTCCGCAAGCGCGCCATGGCCGATCTCGCGTCGACCGGGTCCGCCTGTCCGGCCGGTTTCGCCTACGCTAAATGGCGGAAAATTGTAGTGCAGAATGAATCGCTTCGATTGTTCGCCACCGCCATAGGCATCGAGCATCTGCGCTTCCTCGATCGGCGCCAGCGTCGCGAGCGCTACTGCCTGCGTTTCCCCGCGTTGAAAAATGGCTGAACCGTGCGCACGCGGCAGAACGCTCACTTCGCAACCGATCGGTCGTAAGTCCTGGTAGCCTCGACTGTCGACCCGCTTTTGTTTTTCAAGAATGCTGACGCGAAACGCCTTTTTCTGGACGTAATCGAATGCTTGCGAAATCGCGAACGCATCGGCGTCCGGATGTTTTTCCAGGATCGCCGTCTTCACTTCCTCGCGCAATGCATCGACAGCCTTCGCTCGCGCAACTTTGCCTTCAGTGTAAAGCGCGCCTACGATCCGGTCGCCCGCAACGCGGTAAGCGATATCGAGTAGCTCCTGGTTCACCTGTAGCAACTGCGGTTCGCGCTTGGGTTTCCCCGCCATCGCAGCCAATTCCTTTTGAATTCCAATCATTTCGCGCGCGTGTCCATGCGCGAACTCAAGCGCTTTGACGAACTCGGCTTCCGGCAATTCCGTCGCCGAACCTTCAATCATGATTATGTCGTTTTCGGTGCCGACATAAACAAGATCGAGATCGCTCTCGGCACGTTGCGCATGCGTCGGATTGGCAATGAATTCCCCGTTGATCCGGCCAACGCGCACAGCACCGATTGGGCCGGCAAACGGAATATCCGAAACACACAGCGCAGCCGACGCGCCGTTGATCGCCAGCATGTCTGGATCATTCTCGCCGTCGGCACTGAGCAAAATCGAGATGATTTGAGTGTCGTAAAAATATCCCTGAGGAAAGAGCGGCCGCAAAGGCCGATCGATCATACGAGAGGTGAGCGTTTCCTTTTCCGTAGGACGCCCTTCGCGCTTGAAGTAGCCGCCCGGAAACTTTCCGACTGCTGCTGCCTTTTCGCGATAATCGACGGTTAACGGAAAGAAATCCTGTCCTTCTTTGATCGTCGTGGCCGATACGGCGCTCACCAGCACCATTGTGTCGCCGCACGTAACCACGACTGCGCCGTCGGCGAGTCTGGCGATCTTGCCTGTTTCAATTGATATGGGAGTGGCCCCAATTTGGGCCGTGACCTTCTGTTGCATTTTACTTTTCCTGGATGTGCGATTCCAGGCCGGTCACCTTGACTGTAGGTTTTAAAC
>Ga0114129_10005255_pt1 | contig 18253 bp, 16 predicted proteins | sample RhiMetdeltSRZDD1_FD_80071 | JGI IMG/M metagenome (GOLD analysis project Ga0114129, IMG submission 80071) | Populus rhizosphere microbial communities from Tennessee, USA - Rhizosphere MetaG P. deltoides SRZDD1 (version 2) (version 2) | ecosystem: Host-associated > Plants > Roots > Rhizosphere >...
ATAGGGACAGTGTCGTCCGGTGGCTGGTCATCCAGTGGTACGTACGACGACAAGCAGGTCCTGGCCGGATGCCGCTCCCCAGACCTCGCCGGGGCGGCCCAGCATCTGGCGTACCTCGGCGGCCGCGCCCGGTAGCGCCAGGCTGACGAACGTCTCGGTCTTCGGGTCGAAGCGGACCAGCGCGTTGGCCCGGAAGTCGCTCAACCAGACGTGGTCCCGCTCGTCGACATAGACCGAGTACGCTTGCGCGCCGGCGCCGGGAAGCGGCCACTCGGCCCACGCGCCGCTGCTGGGTTCGTAACGGGCGAGTCGCCCCGCGTTCCACTCGCTGACCCAGATCCGTCCGGCGCTGTCGGACCACACCCGGCGGGCGCCCTGGTTGCGTGTCGGCGGTTCCAACACCGTGGCTGCGCCGGTTGTCGGGTCGATGCGCGCGATGTGACTGCCGGCGAGTGAGGCGTAGTAGACGTCGCCGTTCGGGGTCGTCGTGATCCCGTACGGGCCGCGCCCTCGTGGCGCATCGAAGACGCGCATCTCGCCGGTTCGCGGGTCGAGCCGGCCGTAGATGCCGGCCTGACCGGTGAACCACAGCACGCCCGTACGGTCGAAGGTTGCGGTGTTGAGGTTCGCGTTCGCCCGGCCGGCCGGAAGCTGATAACGGACGACCCTTCGCGTGGTTGCGTCGACCCGCACGATTGCGTTGAGGCCGCCATCAGTTACCCAGGCCGCGTTGTCCGGGCCGACGACGACGCCGTGCGGCGCCGAACCGCTGCCGAGCGGCACCCGGGTCACCGAGCCGCTCGTCGGGTCGAGGTGACCCAGGTAGCCGGCGCTTTGCGCGGTGAACCACACGCCGCCGTCAGGAGCCGGAGCCACGTCGTGGGGATGCGCCCCGGCCGGCACGGGGTACGTCTGAAGCCGCGTGCCGGGCACCGGACCCGGCGACGACTGGGCCGGCGCGTCGGTCTTCGAGGTGGACGGCGCCGGTGGCTCGGGCGCGGTACAGCCGACGCCTGCGCCAGTCGCCAGGACCACGGCGACCGCGACGTGGCTCATCCGGCCCCGACCCGCTCTACCTCGCGTCACCGGTCCAACGTATGCCGACGTCCGGCCAACCGCTACGCCGCTACCCGCGGACGGCAGGATCGCGGAGCCGTGCTGATGCGGGTGCGACCGTCGGCTCTGCCGGCCGCCTGCGGCTACGTTAGCGTTCTGGTCGTGGCCGCATCCAGCCGGGTGTGTGGGAGGTCGTCATGTCGGTCGAGGATCCGGGGAAGCCACCGCGGCTTCCGCCGCGCTGGTTCATCCGTCTGGCCTGGTCGGTGCACCGGGGCGTGTACCGGGTCTTTGGCGGTCGGGTCGGATTGTGGCGACCGCGTCGCAACGGCTGGGGCGCGCTGCGGCTGACCATCACCGGGCGCCGCACCGGCCGCCAGCGCAGCGTCATCATCGGGTACGTCGAGGACGGTCCGAACCTGGTCTCGTTGGCGATGAACGGGTGGGGTGAGGGTGAGCCGGCGTGGTGGCTCAACCTACAGGCGCATCCGGACGCCATTGTCGATCTGGTCGACGGGCGGCGTCTGGTGCGTGGTCACGCCGCAACGGGCGACGAACGGTCGCGGCTGTGGGCCCGCTGGCGCGAGATCGACACGAAGCTGGACGCCTACGCGGCGCGGCGGTCGTCGGAGACCGCGGTGGTGGTCCTGGAGCCCAGACCCGGCGCGTCGGACACGGTGCGGGGGTAGCTGACCGGCAGCAAGGTAGCTCTTCGTCTGGCACGCGACACCACCGGATACCTCCGGGCCTCTAGGCTCATCGGACAAGCAGTCCGGGAGTCAAGCAGCCGCGAGCAGCCCTGACCGGGGAGGGCCAGTGGAGTTTGCGAGTCGCTCGGCCGAGCGGGGGGAGCTACCGGCAGTCGGTTCCCACCGTCGACCACCTCGGTCGAGCCACCGGTCGGCGGCCGACCCGGTTCTGGCCCCTGCCGTGGTCGAGCAGGCGGTCCAGTCGCCCGGTCGCACGCTCGACGCCTCTGTTCGGGACGTGATGGAGCCGCGGTTCGGCGTCGACTTCAGCCAGGTGCGGGTACACGCCGACGCACCCGCTGCGGCGGCGGCCCGGAGCATTGACGCTCATGCGTTCGCCAGCGGGTCGCATGTGGTCTTCGGCGCCTCCCGGTACCAGCCACAGACCGGCGAGGGCCAGCGCCTCATCGCGCATGAGCTGGCCCATGTCGTGCAGCAGCGGGGTGCGCCGACCGCCGGTACACCGATGACGGTCACCGACGACGGCGACCGAGAGGCCAATTCCGCGTCGGACGCGACGGCCGGACACTTCGTCGCTCCTGCCGCGATCCGGTCGGCCCAGTTCCGCGGTCGCGTCGTTCAGCGCGTCCCGGCGCCGCCCACATACGCCGGTACGACCGGCGTATTCGACCGCGGAAAGGTTGCCATCGACAGCCTTACCGAGGTGGTCGCGTCGGTCGGCGGTGGGCACGTCACGCTGACACCCGCCACTGTCACCGCCACCGTGACCATCACCGAGCCGGCCGTCACGCACCTGTCCTGGGAGCTGTACGACCCGACCGACAAGTTCATCAACGGCATGAGTACGACGCAGGCGCGGCCCAACGCGACGTCGACGCCGTACGTGTTCGACGGCAACACGTTCGGCGCGACCGCGGTCGAGGGGCGCCACACCCTGCGCTGCGTCGGCCGGAACAACGGGAAGCCCATCGTCTACAGTGACCGCACCCTCTTCGTGTGGACCCGGACGCCGCTCTCGTTGCAATCACAGCCGAGTCTTCAGGCCGTCTCCGCCAACCCCGCAGCCAACACCATGGGTGACGTCGGTGCCGCCAAGGCTCGGTTGATGATGTTGGAGCACCAGGCCGCGGTCGCGGCGACCGGCACTGGCCTCTACGAGGGGAACAAGGTCACCGGTAGCGCGCCGTCCGGCGTAACGAGGGAGGACTGCACGACGTACGTGCTGGAGGTGCTCAAGCACGCGTTCACTGCCAAGGGCCGTGCGAGCGACTGGAACAAGGTTTACGCGGAGGCGCAGCGGACCAGCGCTGGGGCATTCAAGGGTACCGAGCTGATGAAGGCCCTCGAGTCGCAGGCCGGCTGGCGGGGCGTGTTCTGGGCACCCGACCCGCGCAACCCGGCCGACAAGAAGTCCGAGCACCCGGTCGCGTACAAGAAGGCCAAGGAGAAGGGGGAGTACTACGGGGTGGGCGTCGACGCGGCGAAGGCCGTGGTCGACTACCGGCCGACCTCGGGTACCAAGGCCGAGTCGATGACGCAGCTCGACCAGCTCCGCAAGGTACCCCTCGGGGTCATCGCGGCACGAGGCGGCACGCACATGACGCTCATCCTCAACGGCACCGTGTACGAGGTGCACTGGGACCTGCCGGCCACCGATCCGAACGTCATCCAGGCAACGCCGCTGGAGAAGTGGGAGTGGCAGTCCGGGGCTGTCGTCATGCCACCCGAGAGTTTCACCGCCGCCTTCGGCCCGTGAGCAGTACGGCCGGACTGTCGCTAGGCGCTGCGCCGGCGGTCCATCAACACCGACAGGTCGTGCGCCAGTGTTGCCAGGCTCTCGCCCCGGTATACGCCGGCCAGCTCATCGAGCAACTGGCTCGCTACCGCTGCCTGAGCGGCCGTGAGCAGCACGGGTTGTCCGGTAGGCGCAGTGACGTCGAGCTGCGTACGCAGGAGGGCCGCGTACTCGTCGCGGTTGAGCGGGTTGCCGGCGCTGTCCCGAGCAGCCGCCGTGGGCCGAGGCGGAATCGGGCCGCCGACCGGGGCGATGCTGAAGGCGGCATGCTCCGTGCAGTAGTCGGTCTGGCGGGATGGATCACTGGTCCAGCCCCCGGCATGGTCACGGGCCCACGACCGCGCGTCCGCATCGCTACGCCAGCGTTCGATCGCCGGCGGCTCGATCTGGACCGGGCAGCCCGCAACGTCGCAACTGAGCACCACCCGACGCAGCTGGCCCTCGCTGGACAGGTGGATGCTCACGCTGGTGGTCCTCTCGCGATGCTCGCGCCGCACTCGAGCGGCCGGTAGGTGAATCAACGATGAACCTCGATGCGATTCCCCCTGGCGCAGCGCCGCTTCAACCGTACCCCAGCATAGCCCGTTCGCGGGCGGCCGTCGTTGGTCCACATGCGACCGTCGCCCGGACGGCGGGCACCCTGAGCCAGGGTGCCCGCCTCCGTTCGTGGCGCGGGATCAGCTGACGTTCAACGCGGTGTCATCGATGACGAAGGACGTCTGGAGCGTGATGTCCTCGGCGCCGACGAACCGCACCTGGATGCTCTGGCCGGCGAAGGCCGCGACGTCGAACGATCGCAGCTGGTAGCCGGAAGCGGCGTTCAGGTTCGAGAACGTTGCCAGCGTTGCCAGCACCGTGCCGGCACTGTTGCGGATCTGCACCCGCAGCGTGTCGAACGGCGTGACCGTGGTGGTCTCATTCGTGTCGATGTGCAGCCAGAAGCTGAGCGTGTAGCTGCTGCAGCCAGCGGGCAGCGTCACCGCCTGGGTCAGGGTGTCGGTGTGCGTGACGCCGTACCCGTCCAGCCAAGCGATCCGGGTGCCGGAGTGCGGCGACTGGCCGGCGAACGCGCCGATCACGCCGGTGGTCGCGGTCCACGGAGCGGATCCGACCTCGAAGCCGGGGTTACCGAGCTTCTGGCCCGGGCTGGAGCAACCTCCGGCGCCGTTGACGGTGAGCGAGAACGATGTTGTGTGGGTGGCGCTGGTACCGGTCCCCGTGATCGTTACCGGGAAAGTACCGGCTGGTGTCGTCGCGGCGGTACTGATCGTCATGGTCGACGATCCGCCTGCGGTCACCGACGACGGGCTGAACGACGCGCTGGCGCCGGACGGCAGGCCGCTCGCGGACAGCGCAACGGTCTGCGCCGAACCCGAGGTCACCGCCGTGGAGACCGTTGCCGATACCGAGCCACCCGGATTCACCGAGCCCGATGCCGGGGACACCGAGATGGAGAAGTCGTTACCAGCGGCGGTGCACGTCGGCTCGCCGGTCTGGACCGGGACCGAGACCGCGTTCCAGGCCGCTTTGGTTGCCGCGCACTCAGCCGAGCTCGCGCCGAACAGATTCACCGCGGCGTTCAACGATGCGAGCCGGACGTTGGCGTAGCGCCACGTAGACGTCTTCGCCAGCATCGCGTTGTAGTAGATCCGGCCGGCGTTCTGGATACCGATGCCGGTCACCGATGACGGTCCGCCCGCGCAGATCGGGCTGGCCGGGCCGCCCGCCGGGTTCGAGCCCTGCGACAGCAGGTAGAACCAGTGGTTCAGCGGGCCGGCCGCGGCATGTACCTCGGTGTTCGGGATCGCGGTCGACCAGCAGTTCGGGTCGCCGGCCAGCGATGGGTTGTACATGAACCGGATCGGTCCGCCGCCAACCAGGTTGACCTCCTCGCCGACCTCGAAGTCGGGCGGGTCGTTCGGATTGTTGGCGAAGTGCTCCGTCAAGGCGCCGAAGACGTCGCCGGTGCCCTCGTTGAGACCGCCGTTCTCGTTGCCGCTGCCCGCCCCACCCGGAGTGGTCTGGAAGATGGCGTGGCCGAACTCGTGCGCCACCACGTCCATCGAGGTCGCCTGCTGGGTGTTGGCCGAGTTGTGGCCGAAGCTGGTGAAACTGCCGTTCCAGAACGCGTTGACGTCGTTGAGGCCGACCCGGGCCGGGAAGCCGGAACCGGAGCCGTTGATGCCGTTGCGGCCCAGCCAGGTACCGAGCATGTCCCACTCGCGCTGTACGGCGTACAGCGCGTCGACGCACGCGGTTTCCAGGTTGGTGCCCGACCCGTTACCCCACAGGTCATCGGTACCGGTGAACGTGACACCGTTCTGTCCGCCACAGCGGATGCCGGGCCGGGTGGAGTCCTGCATCGAGAACGAGGAACCCGAGCCCGAAGTGGAGATCGCCACCGTACCGTTGTAGAAGCTGGTGCCGGTGCCGTCCCGTACCAGGTCGAGGATGTCCGCCAGCGCGCCGGTCGTCGCGTGGACGTAGACGCTCGGTACGCTCTGCGAGCCGTCGGCTTTGGTGCCGGACAGCTTGACCTCCCACGCCAACCGCGGGGTCGCCCAAGCCAACACGACGAGGCGCGGCGTGGTCGCCATCTGCACCTTCGCCAGCTGGGCCATCGCGGTAACCAGCGCTGCCTGGGCTCCGATCTTCGCCGTGGTGTCCACGGAGATGACCTGGTCCTGGGCCACCGCGGTGTTGAGCACCTTGCCTGCGGCGTCGGTCACGACGACCAGGTCGCCGCCGACGACCGGCAGGCCGCGGTAGGTGCGGTCGTACGAGAAGTACCGCAGTCCGTTGGTGCCGGCGTTCACGCCGGTGCGCACGATCGTGTCGTCCGGGCTCTTGCGCAGCGCGGCGTGGCTACCCGCGACGAACGCGTCGGCGGCCGCCGCGGGGTCGGTCGCACCGGCCTGCGCCGGGTGGGCGTTCGCCGTCGTGGCCGTGACCGTGGCGGTGCCGACGGCGGCTACGACGAGCAGCGCGAGCGCCACTACAGGGGTTCTGCGTCTCACGAGACTGGCTCCTCCGGGGGTGCAGCCACGCGACCCTCGTGAGGCCGGTGGACGGTGGCGATCGTCGATATCGACGATCGCCATACTGTCGCAGCTTAATCGATGATCGTCAACGTCTAACGTGCCCTGCCGGACCCGGGTAGGGCCTGTGCATCGAGCGATCCTCGAGGTCGACGACGGCACGAACTTGCTCCTCAGGATCCGGCACCCCGGCCCTCACCGCCGCGCCGTCAGGGTTGCCAGCGGCCGGCGTTGATGACTATGGTTTACTATCAAAATCGATAGTTAGCTTGCACTGTTCGCTCCAGCCGGACCTGACGGTGAGGCGGATGAAGTTGTTGGTGACCGGTGGGGCCGGGTTCATCGGATCGGAGTTCGTACGGGCGACGCTGCGGAACCAGCTGCCGGGTCTGGTCGGGGCCATGGTTACCGTGGTCGACCGGCTGACGTATTCGGGTAACCGTGCGAACCTCGCGCCGGTGGGCAACTGCCCACGGCTGCGTTTCGTACGCGGAGACATCGGCGACGCGGGGATGCTGGCGGACGTCGTACCCGGGCACGACGCGGTCGTGCACTTCGCCGCCGAGACCCATGTCGACCGGTCGCTGGTCGGCGCCGAGCGCTTCGTACGGGCCAACGTGCTCGGGACGCAGATGCTGCTGGACGCGGCCCACCGCCACGGCGTGGGGCGCTTCGTGCACGTGTCGACCGACGAGGTGTACGGGTCCATCGTCGAGGGTTCCTGGTCGGAGTCGGCGCCGCTTGCCCCGACGACGCCCTACGCCTCGACGAAGGCGGCCGCCGACCTGCTGGCGCTGGCCCATCACCGGGTACACGGACTCGACGTCGTCATCACCCGATGCACCAACAACTACGGCCCGTACCAGTTCCCGGAGAAGCTGATTCCGCTGTTCGTGACGAACCTGCTCGACGGCGGCCGGGTGCCGGTATACGGCGACGGGCGCCACGTGCGGGACTGGCTGCACGTCTTCGACCACTGCCGGGCGCTGGCCCTGGTCCTGCGCTCGGGCCGGGCCGGCCAGATTTACCACATCGGCGGGGGCACCGAGCTGACCAACGTCGAGCTCACCGAGAGGCTGCTTGTCGCCTGTGGCGCCGGCTGGGACTCGGTGGACTTCGTGCCGGACCGGCCGGCCCACGACCGGCGCTACTCGCTGGACATCACCCGCATCCGCGACGAGCTCGGGTACGAACCCGCCGTCGGGATCGTCGAAGGGCTGGCGGCAACGGTGGCGTGGTACCGGGACCACCGCACCTGGTGGGAACCACTCAAACCGGCGGCGAACGCCGGACTCGGCCACCGCAAGGTCGCGATCGTCGCGCGTTGACCAGCCGGCGGCCGCCGTGGCGGACGTCCATGGCGGCCGCCGGCGTACTGCTACTGCGCCAACGCCTCGTCGACGACCTGCTGCCATGCCTGCTGGTACTCGCCGTAGCGTGCGATGTCCTCCGCGCTGGGCTCGGCGCTGAGGTCGGCCGACGGCGGCTTGTCGAGCTCACCCCGCAGGTACGGACCCAGGCTGCTCAGCCCCATGTCCCAGCCCATCCCGGCGGCCACGAGTCCCTCGCCCACGCTCATGCCGGCGCCGGTGAGGTCCTCGGGCCGCATGAGGTGCTCCACCTCCACCACGGTGGCGCCGTCGCCGACCGCGCCGAGGCGCACCTCCAGCTCGCTGTAGTTGTCCTCGTAGATCCAGCTGACCCGGAACATCGTGGGCGGCTCGCAGCGCAGGACCGTCCCGCTCGCGTTGTCCGGGATGCTGAACTCTCCGCCGAGGCGGAGGTCTCCGTGAACCGCGTTCCACCGGCTCAGCCGCTCGGCGTCGGTGAGACGCCGCCAGACGTCCTCGACCGGCACGTCGTACCTGGCCCGGGACACCGCGCCGAGCGCCGGGCCGCGCTCGGTGGAGCGCTCCGTCCGGACCTCCCGCGGCGGGCCGTCGATCGCTGTCGCATCTTCGGTCATGTGAACCCCTGCCTTGGATTTGTTGGCGGGCCACCCGGTCGCAAGCCTGCCCGTTCGGTATGTATTAGTCAAGTCTCGTCTCCCTCGTCGGACGGGGTAGGAGGCGGAACGGGCCCCACCGAGCCGAACCCAGATCCGGCCGCTTTCGGTTCAGGGCGAGTCAATTTATAATCAGATAGCATCTGGCCTCGAGCGTAGTGGAGGGACCCTTGCGCGTACTCATCTGTAGCCATCCGGGACTCGGCCACTTCCTGCCGTCCGTACCGCTGGCGTGGGCCTTCCGCGCCGAGGGCCACGAGGTACTGGTATCGATCGCCGACTGTGCCGAACGGGCGGCCGAGTCCGGCCTGGACATCGTCGACGTGGCGCCCGACTTCGACATGAACGCCGTCAACGAGCAGGTGACCCGGGATCATCCGGACCTGATGGCGGCGATGGCGACCACCCCGGTCGTCGAGTTCGAGTTCTGGGCGGCCGGGCTCGCCGCCGTGAACCGCCCGCTCGTACCCGGCAACCTCGCGCTGGCCGACGACTGGCGACCCGACGTGGTGCTGTACGACCAGGTGAACACCGTCGGGCTGCTGGTGGCCGACCGGTGCCGGGTGCCGGCGGTCCAGTACAACATGGGCAACGTCCGGACCGGTCGTACGCACGAGGCGATCGCCGAGCATCTGGCCGACCTGTGCGCGCGGTTTGGCGTGACCGTGTCCGCCCCCGCGCGCGCGCTGGAGATGAACCCGCCGAGCCTGCTCTATCGGCCACCGGAGGGCCCGTCCATGCGGTGGGTGCCGTGCAACGGCGGCACGGTGATTCCTGGTCGCCTGCCCGCGCCTCGCAACGGCCGGCCACAGGTGGCGATCTCGATGGGTACCACCACACTGGAAATGTTCGGTCTCGGCTCGCTCGCGTCGGTCGTCGACGCGGCCGCCGGCGTGGACGCCGACTTCGCACTGGCGGTCGGCAACGTCGACCTCGCGCCGCTGGGTACGCTGCCGCCGAACGTACGGTACGTCGGCTGGACCCCGCTGGCGACGCTGCTGCGTACCTGCACCGCGCTCATCCATCACGGGGGAGGCGGCAGCATGCTGAACGCGGTAGCCGCAGACGTACCGCAGCTGATCGCGCACGACCCCGCCGACCTGATCCACCACACCGACTTCGCTGCCATCCGGGAGCGCGGGATCGGGCTGGTCGCCCCGTCCGACCAGGTCGACGCGGCGACGATCAAGTCGGTACTCCACGACGAAGGGCTCCGCCGCGCCACGCACGAGGTGCACGTCGAGAACCGATCGCTGCCCTCACCGGCCGCCACCGCACGGTCCATTGTGGAGCTGGCGGAGAGGGGTCTCTGAACAGCGCGTACCGCAAGCAGTAGGACCGGTGAGGCTCACCGGTCCTACGATCGTCCCGAGTGGACGGTCACGTCGGGGACGCCGACCACCACCGGTCGTCGTCCTCGGCGTTGCGGTAGAACTGGTTGATGTAGTCGACGAACTTGTCGCGCTGCACGTACCCGTCACGGTCGTCGTCGAGCTGCAGGAACATCTCGAGGCTCTCCGCCTGGCCCCAACCGGTCACCGTCTGGCAGGTCATCCAGGCCTGCAGGGAGACCCGGCCCTCGCCGTTGGGGTCACCGATGTCGAACACTCCGACCGCCCATGGCATGGCCGCGTTCTCGATGAACCCGGGCTGGTCGTGGGACTCCACCCACTCCTTCTTGCTCACCTGCTTGTCGCCGTCGGCGTCGACGTGGCCGAGCAGGTCCTGCCACAACCGGTTGGCCTTCTTGGTGATCTGGGTCCAGGCGGGCGCGCCGGGAGGTACCTGGAGCGCCACGCACCACCGCTGCACGAGTACGTCGATGTCGAGCTGACCGAGCTGACCGTCGCGATCGGTGTCGAACGCGTCGAACAGCATCTCGTACTCCTGTTGCCGCACGTCAGTAGTCATCATCCACTCCCGTCGAGCAGGGGGTTGGCCCGGCCGATCGAAGCTAACCGGTTGGCACTATGTTAGTCAAGTAAATCGATGCGGAGGCGGGGCAGAGCTTCACGTCGAGCTCATGTTGATTTACTATCAGATAGTAATCTCGACGGGAGGAGTGCGGCATGCGCGTCTTGGTCACCGCCGTCCCCGCGATCGGGCACTTCCTGCCCGTCGTCCCGCTCGCGCACGCCTTCCGCTCCGCCGGGCACGAGGTACTCGTCGCGCTGGCCGAGCACGCCGACGTCGCGGCCCGCGCCGGCCTGCCGGTGGTCGACGTCTGTCCCGGGTACGACGCGGTCGCGGTCACCAGCCAGGTTCTGGTGGACGACCCCACGTTCCTGGAGTCGGTGTGGAACGTGACCTTCACGCCGGGGATGACGATCGCGCCGCGGGCGCCGATGTTCGCCGGCGTCAACCGCCCGCTGGTACCCGGAACCGTCGACCTGGCCGACCGGTGGCGCCCCGACCTCGTGGTGTACGAGCAGACCGCCACCGTGGGACCGATGGTCGCCGCCCGGCTCGGTGTACCCGCCGTGCAGGTGAACATCGCCATCCTCAGTTCGGGTGACATGCACCGGGCCACCGCCGCGCTGCTCGCCGACCTGTGCGAGGAGTACGACATCCCGCCGCTGCCCGCTCCACTCACCACCATCGAGGTGATCCCGCCGAGCATGCTCAGCGTGCCGGGGGAAGGACTGTTCATGGGCGGCCAGCCGTACAACGGCGGTGGCGTTCTCGGTACCGAGCTGCCCCGCACGCCCGACCGGCCGCAGGTCGCGGTGACCCTAGGCGGCGGGTTCTCGGCCGGGTTCTACGGCCTGGGCGCGCTGGAGCCGGTCATCAAGGCCGCGGCCGAGGTCGACGCCGACTTCCTGATCGCGCTGGGCGAGGCTTCGATCGGCCGCCTCGGCCCGTTGCCCGCCAACGTACGGTCGCTGGACCGGTGGTTCCCGTACAACGAGCTGTTCCGTACCTGCGTGGCGGTCGTACACCACGGCGGCGGCGGTTCGATCATGACTGCCATCGACGCCGGTATCCCGCAGATGGTGGTCCGCAGCGACGGTGACCCGGGCGGACAGATCATGGGCGATGCCGTACAGAACCGGGGGCTCGGCATCTCGACGGTCCCCGCCGAGGTCACGCCCGGCCAGCTGGAACGCCTGCTGACCGACGACACGTTCAAGCGGGGGACGGCCGAGGTCCAGGCGGAGGTGGCCGACCTGCCGACCCCGGCGAACATCGTGACGCGGCTGGTCGAGCGTCGACGCCGGGCGGCCGCCACCGGCCGGTACCGCCGGGTGCCGGGGCCGTCGCGGACCTGAGGGGAGCCGGCGCGTCACCGCACCGGTGCGGCCCACGCCTTCCGGCTGCTCTTCCACATGGTGGAGTTGATCTCGGCCCAGGCGCGGTGGCGCAGCGCCTCCAGCTCATGCGGCGGTACCGGGGTGTTGGTCATCACGGCCCGGTACATGCTCATGTAGTCCGGGTCGAAGTCCTCGCGCAGGTACCCGCCGGCGATCGCCTGGTCGTAGAGTTTAGAGCCCGGCAGCGGGAGTACCAGGGAGAAGTTCACCGCGTCCAGCCCGTACGACATGTGGTCCCGCGCCATCTGCAGGGTCTGTTCGATCTCTGCCATCGTCTCGTCCGGGTACCCGAGCATGTAGTTGCCGTAGAGGCGGAAGCCGTAGTCCTTCATCGCGTGGATCAGCGCGGGGATGTCGGCTCTCTCGATGTTCAGCTTGTTGCTCGCGTACGTGCGCAGGATCCGCAGGTTGGCCGACTCGAACGGCAGGCTGATCTGGGTGAACCCGGCCGCGGCCAGCGCCTCCAGCACCTCGTGGTCCGGCTGCCACCGCTTCAGCAGGTGGATGACGTTGATGCCGTTCAGGTCGCAGATGGCCAGCCCGGCGCCCTGGATCTTACGCAGCAGCCGGAGCCCACGCTGCTTGTCGCCCAACAGGGAATCGTCCTCGATGAACACGTCCCGTACGCCGAGGTCCTTGAGAAAGTCGATCTCGGCCAGTACGCGGTCGTCGGACTTCACCCGGAACCGGCCGACCGGACCGCTCCGGCTCCCGTCCTCCTTCTCGGCCGAGATGTGGCAGTAGGCGCAGTGGAACGGACAGCCGAGCGAGGTCATCATCTGGGCGTACCGCAGCTCGGTGCCGGGTTCGAAGATGCCGGAGTGCGGCCGGAACAACTTCCAGTACCGCGCGTTCGGCAGCAGGTCCCAGGCCGGCATCGGCAGCGTGTCCAGGTCCCAGATCATGTCCTGGGGGCGGACCGGGTTGACCCGTACCCGGCCGGCCTCCTGGTACGCGATGCCGGGGACAGCCGAGAAGTCCGGTCGCCGGGACCGGCGTACCGCGTCGACGATCTCGACGATCGTCCGTTCGCCATCGGACAGGCCGACCGCGTCGAAGCCGGCCGCGAAGAGGCGCGACAGCCGCGACCGGGCGTTCACCCCGCCGGAGAGGAGCACCTTGTCGGGGTAGGCCGACCGGATCAGGCGGGCGCAATGCAGCACCATCGACTCCTGGTCGGTGAAGTTGGAGGTGATGCTGACGACGTCGTAGTCGGCGGCCACGTCCAGGATGCGCTCGTCGCAGACGCCCGCCCGCAGGAACCCGCTCGGCAACGGGAGGGGCCGGGTGAACAGCTCCTCCAGCGGGTCGTCGCCCTCACCCACGCACGAGTCGAAGATCCGTACGTCCACCCCGTGGTCGCGCAAGGCACCGGCCAGGTTGGGGTAGGCAAGCGACCCGTTCGGCTTGTGTGTCGCCCCAGGTGCGGCCTGGACCGGCGGGCAGAGCAGCAGCACGCGAACATCGCGAAGACCCATCGCGTCACAATACTACTATTTTTGATAGTGTACCAGCGTGGTGTCGACCCGGACCGCGTTCGACCGCGCCGCCGGGGACTGGCTCGCCTGGCAGCGAACCCCCTGGGCGCGCGTGTACTACGCCCTGGTCCGGCACCACCTGGCCGCGCTACCGGTTCCGCCAGCGCGGTCGCTGGACGTGCTCGACGTCGGCGGTGCGAGCGGCGCCGACTCGCTGCCGTTGCTGGAAGCCGGTCACCGGGTGACGATCGTCGACGGCTCCTCGATCCTGCTGTCCGAAGCCGTGGCGGCGGCCGAGCGCGACGGCCTGGACCGGCATCGGTTGCGGGTCGAGTACCGCGACCTCGACGATCGCCGTCCCCTTCCCGTTCCAGCCAACTCCACCGGCTGGGATCTCGTGCTGTGCCACAACGTCCTGCACTTCCGCGACGACCCGGCCGAGCTGGTCGGCCGGCTCGTCGCCGCGACCCGGCCCGGCGGCGTGCTGTCGCTGATCGCCCCCAACCCGGCGATGGACGTCCTCGCGGCGGCGATCCGGGACCGCGATCCGGAGCGGGGACGGGCCATGCTCGACGCGCCGACCCGCCGTTCGGTCACGGTCGGCGAGCCGATGCACCGGCTGGAGCGGGTTAAGGTCGAGGCCGCCGTACGGGCCGCCGGCGCCATCGTGACCGACCACTTTGGACTCCGGACGGTCGTCGACCTCGTCGCCGACGACGACCTGAAGCGCGACCCCGAGTGGCTGCGCCGGGTGATGGAGCTCGAACTCGCCCTGTGCGCGCGCGACCCGTACCGCGACATCGCGCGGTTCTGGCAGCTGATCTGCCGCCGAAATGGTATATAGTTTTCAAGCATGATGACGGTGCTGCTCCTCACCGGGCCCACTGCCGGCAACGTGCTTCCCACCCTCCCGATCGTGGGCGAGCTGGCCCGCCGGGGGCATCGGGTGGTGCACCTGACGACCGCCGAGTTCGCCGAGGCCACGGCGGCGTGCGGCGCGTCGGTACTGACCTATGAGTCGCCCGCCGCGAACCTGGACCCGACCGAGGTATTCGCCTTCGACGACCCGATGCTGCCGCACTTGTTGCTCCTCAAGGAGAACATGCGGGTACAGAGGGCGGCCGAGGCAGTGCTCGACGAGGCCCCGCCGGACGTGATCGTGTACGAGGACACACCGTGCTTCGCCGGGCAGCTGCTGGCCCGGCGCTGGAACCGCCCCACGGTACGGATCAATGTCGGCTTCGCGAGCAACGACAAGTACTCGCTGTACCAGGACTTCGCCGACGAGTCCGGGATACCCGGACCCCACACGCTGGGGAGCTTCCGGGTGGCGATGGCGGACCTCCTGCGTACCCGCGGTGTAGAGCCGGATCTCGAGGTGTTCTGGTACAGCGTCGCGGACCGGGACGAGGAGTTCTGGTCCGGTACGGCGGACCAGAACCTGGTCCTCATCCCGCGGTCGTTCCAGTTCGAAGGGGACACCTTCGACGACCGCTTCCTGTTCGTGGGGCCGGGACTGGAGGGCCGCGACGAGCACTGGACACCGCCGGACGACCGGCCGGTACTGCTGGTCTCACTGGGCACCAACTTCAACGACCACCCGGAGTGGTTCCGTATCTGTGTGCGGGCCTTTGCCGGCAGCCGGTGGCGCGTCGTCATGACGGTGGGCAACCGCATCGATCCCCGCGAGCTGGGACCGTTGCCGGGGAACATCGAGGCGCACAGCTGGCTGTCCCACTTCGCCGTCCTGGAACACGCGCGGATCTGCGTGACCCACGGCGGAATGGGTACCGTCATGCAATCGCTCCATTGGGGTACGCCGATGGTGGCCATACCGCACTACGCGTTCGACGTCACGCCCATGGCGCGACGGATCGAGGAGCTGGGACTCGGCCGGCGCATCCTCGACGGCCGGTTCGACGAGGCGACCTTGCGCAACACCGTGGAGGAACTGGACGGCGACGCCGACACGTTCGCCCGGGTCCGGGAGATGCAGCGCGACATCTCCGAAGCCGGTGGCGCGGCCCGTGCGGCGGACGCGATCCTGGCCCAAGTGGCGCGGTCGTACCCATGACACCCCTCCCGCTGGGGCGCCGGATCCGGCTGCACATTCTCGAGCAGTCCCACCGCGCCCGGTTCGGGCACATCGGCTCGGCACTGTCCATCGCGGACATCGTCGCCGTGCTGTTCGACGGGGTGCTGCGCGGTGCGGGCGCGGATCGCGAGCGGTTCATCCTGTCGAAGGGCCATGCGGTACTCGCGCTCTACGCGGCGCTGTACGAGACCGGCCGGATCGACCGGCGGACCCTCGACAGCTACTGCACGGACGGCACTCCGCTCGGCGCGCACCCCGAGCACGTACTCGGGCCGATCGACTTCTCCACCGGCTCGCTCGGGCACGGGCTCTCGTACGGGGCGGGCTCCGCGCTCGCGGCCCGCATGCTCGGGTCGGCCCGGCGTACGTTCGTGCTGATCAGCGACGCGGAATTGAACGAGGGAACGGTCTGGGAGGCGGCCATGTTCGCCGCCCACCACCGCCTCGGCTCGCTCGTCGCCATCGTCGACGTCAATGGGCAGCAGGCTCTGGGGCCCACTAAGCAGGTACTTGACCTCGAGCCGCTCGTACCCCGTTGGGAGGCCTTCGGCTGGACGGCCCGCGAGGTCGACGGCCACGACGTCGCCGCCCTGCGTACCGCACTCGACTCGATCGACGGCACCTCGGCGCGGCCGCACGTGCTGCTCGCGCGTACCACCGCGGGAAGCGGTGTCTCGTTCATGGAGGACCGCGTCGAATGGCGGTACCTGCCGCTGTCCGACGAGCAGTACGCGTCCGCGGCCGCCGAAGTCACCCGGCCGGAGGCGCGATGAGAGCCGCGTTCGTCGAGACGCTGGCCGAGCTGGCCGAGCGGGACCCGCGGGTCGTCCTGCTGACCGGCGATCTCGGCTTCAACATGCTGGAGCCGTTGGCCGAGCGGTTCCCGGACCGCTTCGTCAATGTCGGTGTCGCGGAACAGAACATGGTGGGCGTGGCGACCGGTCTCGCGGAGGCCGGCATGATCCCCTTCGTTTACTCGATCGCCACGTTCGCGACGATGCGCCCGTACGAGTTCATCCGCAACGGCCCGGTCCTGCACCAGTTGCCGGTACGGATCGTCGGGGTCGGCGGCGGCTTCGAGTACGGCAACAACGGCGCGACCCACTACGGGCTCGAGGACATCGGGATCCTGCGCCTGCAGCGGGGTCTGACGGTCGTCGTACCGGCCGACGACTCGCACGCGCGCGCTGCGTTCACGCAGACGTACGCGCTGCCGCGGCCGGTCTACTACCGCCTCTCGAAGGGTGGCCCGGCGATCCCCGGTCCCGCCACGGACTTCGTACTCGGAAAGCTGACCCGGTTGCGTGCGGGCCGCGACCTCGCTCTGGTCGCGCTCGGCCCGACCGCCACCGACGCGCTGGCCGCGGCCGACCTGCTCGGCGCGGAAGGTATCGACGCGGCGGTGGCGGTGGTCGAGAGCTTCAACCCCTCGCCCGGCGACGACCTCGCCGACTTCCTGGCCGACGTCCCGTTCGCCGTCAGCATCGAGTCGCACTTCGTGGACGGCGGTCTCGGCTCGTTCGTGGCCGAGGTGATCGCCGAGCGCGGCCTGCCGACCCGGTTACGGCGGTGCGGTCTCGACGACCTGCCTCGTGGGATCACCGGGTCCGTGCCGTTCCTCAAGGAGTGGTTCGGTCTCTCGCCCCGGGCCATCGCGGGTACGGGTGCGTCGCTGTTGGCCTTCGCGCGGCGGTGAGCGGGCGGCGCGTCCTCGTCACCGGTGCGGGCGGCTTCATCGGCGCGAACCTCTGCCGGCAACTCCTGCGTGACGGGCACGCGGTGTACGCGATCGTCCGGCCGAGTACCGACCCGTGGCGGCTCGCGGAGGTCCGTCACGACATCGCGCTCCACCGGCTCGACCTGCGCGACGCCGAGGCGGTACGGGCGACGGTCAGGACGGTACGGGCCGACTGGGCGTTCCACCTGGCGGCCCATGGCGCGTACTCGTGGCAGACCGACCATGACACGATCGTCACGACCAATGCGGCGGCGGCCCGCCTCGTCGACCTGGCCGGCGCGGGTGCGTTCGAGGCGTACGTGCAAGCCGGTTCCACGGCCGAGTATGGCTTCAAAAACCATCCGGCGCAGGAGTCGGAGCCGGTGCAGCCCCGTGGTTCCTACGCGGTCAGCAAGGCAGGGGCGACGCGGTACGCGCGGACCGTAGCGCTGGCACGGGGCGCCCACATCGTCACCCTGCGCCTCGGCACGGCGTACGGCCCTTGGGAGGACCCGCGCCGCCTGATGCCGACGCTCGCGGCGTACGGCCTGCTGCGCCGGTTGCCCCCGCTCACCGATCCGGGCACCGTGCGGGACTTCGTGTTCGTCGACGACGTCTGCGCGGCCTTCACCCGGGCGGCGTACGCGACGCACCTCGAACGCGGCAGTGTCGTCAACATCGGCAGCGGTACGGCAACGTCGCTGGCCGAGCTCGTCGACGTGGTACGCGGTGCGCTCGGCATCGACGAGCGACCGCGCTGGTCGACGATGGCGCCGCGCGGGTGGGACCAGGTGCTGAGTGTGGCCGACTGCACGCGGGCCGAGCGGGTTCTCGGCTGGCGGCCGGAGGTGAGCCTGGCCGCCGGTTTCCGGACGCTCGCGGACTGGCTCCGTCGCGACTCGCCGCTACAATATTCTAAAGTAACTGAGGAGCGGCATGACCGAGATGATCGTGGTCGTGGGGGCTGAGTTCGTGCCCGGCGCGCCACCGGACCAGCTGGAGTGGCTGCAGGCCGAAGGCCAGCCCTTCCCGCCGGAGTGGTTCGCCG